>Ga0209828_1000570_pt1 | contig 34994 bp, 31 predicted proteins | sample MaitaG_FD_187429 | JGI IMG/M metagenome (GOLD analysis project Ga0209828, IMG submission 187429) | Marine algal microbial communities from Maine, USA - Maine_Asex2 metaG (SPAdes) (version 2) | ecosystem: Host-associated > Algae > Red algae > Unclassified | place: Maine, USA | collected 2015-01-05
GTATTAACAGGCTGGCTCCCCGGTGGTCTGGGTCATGTTAACGTCGCGGTATCCATGTTGTTCGCAGGCATTTCAGGGTCATCTACGGCTGATGCAGCTGGTTGCGGAAAAATATTAATCCCAGCAATGGTCAAAGAAGGTTATGACAAGCGATTCGCCGTTGCGATCACTGCCTGCTCTTCTGTCATGGGCGTCATTATACCGCCGAGTATTTTGATGGTGGTCTGGGGTGGTGTGATGTCAGTTTCAGTTGGATCATTGTTTTTAGCGGGCGCTATCCCTGGCCTTATGATCGCGTTTGCACTGATGGCAACGGTTTATGGCTACGCTGTCGTCTATAAATATCCTAAAAACGACAAGCCAACTTTTGTCGAATTTAAAACGGCGGCTAAAGGTGCAGCGCTTGCCTTGCTAACGCCCATTTTTGTCATCGGCGGTATCGTTGGTGGCATTGTAACGCCGACCGAGAGCGCTATTATTGCTGCCTTCTACTCGCTCTTTTTGGGCGTTGTGGTTTATCGCACCATCAACTTTAAAGACACCGTTGGGATACTCTACGAAACCGGTCGATTCGCATCTATTTCGCTATTCGCGATAGGGACTGCATCGGTATTTGGTTGGATGCTCGCTTACTATAAGGTGCCACGCCTTATGGTTGGCGTAATGAACACGCTAGAGTTTGGTGAGATTGGTACGTCGCTCGTTATCGCAGGGTTCTTCCTACTGTTTGGTCTGTTCATTGATGCTATTCCTGCAATTATTATCCTTGGAACCGTGCTGTTTCCTGTTGCTACGGCCGCGGGAATTCATCCGATCGTGTTTGCTATTATCGGCATCGTGTCATTGTCGTTTGGCTTGGTCACACCGCCCTATGGGCTCTGTTTATTGATTTCGGCTTCGATTGCGAAAATCAATGTTGTGCATGTGTTAAAGGATGTTGGGATTATCTTTATTCCGATGATTTGCATCTTGCTGATCATTATTTTCTTCCCTGAGATAGTGCTGTGGTTGCCTAGCGTATTGATGCCAGGGTTTAAGTAGTGGAAATAGACCATTGGTAGAGTTGCACGAAGAGAGTATTGAATGTTAGTCTCTCACTTGTCAGACAAATTAACTTTTAATGTAGTACTTATTTTTTAAAACTCTTGGAGGAGACTTATGTTAAAGAAACTTTCTTTAGCTCTAGCTGGCTCAATTATGTGCCTTTCATTCACTGCTTCTGCGGCAGACAATTGGAGAGTTTGGAACATCCATAATGATGGTCATCCAAACACTGCGGCAATGGATCTATTTGCAGACCTAGTTAACACAACGACCAATGGCGAAGTCAACGTTGACGTATTCCACGGTGGCGTACTTGGCTCACAGCCGGATGCACTTGAGCAGGTTCGTTTGGGTGCTATCGAAGTCGGTAACTTCAACCTAGGCCCTATCGGTCCAATGGTTAAAGAAGCAAACCTTGTTTCACTACCGTTTATATTCAAAAGCATTCCACACATGTTCCGCGTGCTTGATGGCGAAGCGGGCGAGATTATCTCTAAAGGAATGGCTGATGCGGGTATTTTACCACTGGCATGGTTCGATGCTGGTGCACGTTCTTTCTACAGCCAGAAGGCAATCAATACGCCAGCTGATGTAAAAGGTTTGAAGATTCGCGTGATGAACAACAACCTATACACCGCGATGATCTCAGCAATGGGTGGAAACCCTTCACCAATGGCATTCTCTGAAGTTCAGCAGGCGCTGAAAACAGGTGTTGTTGACGGTGCAGAGAACAACTTCCCATCGTTCAAAAACGTCGGTCACTATGAAGTCACAAAGAACTACTCAATGAGTGAGCACTTGATCATTCCTGAGTGCATTTGTGTGAACACTAAGAAGTTCAACGCATTGTCTCCAGCACTACAGGGCGCAGTTCGTGGCGCAGCAAAAGGCGCGGCACTTTACCAACGTGCAATGTGGTCTGTTCAGTCAGGTCAGGCGCGTACTGCTGTTGAAGCGGCGGGTATCAAAGTCAATGAAATCGCTGACAAAGGTCCGTTCCAGGATGCAATGGTTAAGGTATACGATGACTACCTAGCGGCTAATCCTGACATGAAGAAACTAGTGGATCTTGCTAGATCAACTAAGTAAGACGTTAGAGCACTAAGATCCCCTCGGCTTAGCCGGGGGTGATCGCTACATAAAAATTTTTAAGAGCGCCCGGCTCCACCTCAGGATGTCGGGCGTTTTTTTGGACAAAGAACGAAGGGGGCACAATGAGCGAATCACCTGAACCATCCTCATTTCTGAGAGGCCTAGACAAGGTATTGGATCTATTTTCCAAGATTTGCCTCATTTTGGCGGGTACGGCGCTTGTTGCGATGACGTTGATGTTCGCGTGGCTGGTTTACGGTCGCTACGTTATGAATGATACCCCGACGTGGGTAGAGCAGTATTCGCACCTGCTTATTATGGTCATCGCGTTTCTCGGCGCAGCCGTTGGTGTCCGTCAAGACACCCACCTTTCAGTCGTCATATTCCGCAGTATCGTACCTTCTTGGGTACGCACGTTTTTCGTATTTGTAACAGACATACTCATGGCTGGTTTCGGCGGCATGATGTTTTGGTACGGTCTCGAACTGACGAAATTCAAATGGAGTTCGCTAATCCCATTGATTCAAGTGCCGGAAGGTTTACGCTCGCTACCGCTAACCATCTGCGGAGCACTAGTATTTCTGTTTTCAATTAGCCATCTCATCCGACTATTGACCGGACGAGACGAGCGCGTAGATAGTATAGAATAAGAGACGAATTATGGGACTTGCACTACTACTCGGGGTATTCGCCCTATGTGTCGTTATTGGATTACCGGTTGCCTTTGCCTTAGGTATCGCGGCCCTCGCGGCTTTCTTTTATGAGGGCTTACCGCTTCTCATCGTCTTCCAGCGCATCGTTGCAGGGATCAATGTTTATTCGCTGCTAGCGATACCGTTCTTCATCTTCGCCGGTGAGCTGATGTTCCATGGTGGAATCGCTCAACGGCTAGTGCGTTTCGCTCAGAACGCGGTGGGTGCAGTACGTGGCGGCCTTGGTATCGTGAATGTATTTTCATCGATGCTATTTGGTGGGATTTCTGGCTCTGCGATCGCTGATATCTCAGCATTGGGGTCAATCCTTATCCCAGTTATGAAGGACAAAGGCTATGATGCTGACTATGCGGTGAACGTTACAGTTACCTCGTCAATCGCAGGAATCATCATTCCGCCAAGTCATAACATGATCATCTACGCACTTGCTACAGGTGGTGCGGTGTCGATATCCAAGCTGTTTCTAGCGGGTGTTATACCTGGGATTTTGATGTGTATTTGTCTTGCTGTGGCGGCTTATATCATCGCGGTCAAGCGTGGCTATGCCGCTGAAAAGTTTCCTGGCTGGACTGTGTTGGTTATTAGCTTTTTAAGTGCTATTCCGGGCCTCTTAACCGCAGTAATTATCGTTGGTGGTGTGCTCTCTGGCGTCTTCACTGCAACTGAGTCCGGTGCGTTTGGAGCGCTGTATGCTTTCGTTGTGACGCTTCTAGTTTATCGCGCGATTACTTGGTCGAACTTTAAGGAAGCTGTGACCTCGGCAGTTCGCACGACTTCGATGGTGATGATCTTAATCGCCTGCGCTGGTGCTTTTGCTTACATGTTGACCTTCTTCCGCGTGCCTACCTTGATGATTGATTTTCTGACGGGTGTCACCGATAACGTGGTTCTGATTCTTCTGATGATTAATGGCGTGCTGCTGTTACTTGGAATGATCATGGACATGGCTGCGCTGATATTGATTTGTACGCCGATCTTCCTGCCGATTATGCATACGCTGGGTATTGACCCTTTGCAGTTTGGCATGATCTTGCTAGTCAACCTTGGACTAGGGTTGTGCACACCACCGGTAGGTTCGTGTTTGTTTGTCGGTTGCGCCGTCGGGAAGCTTCCCATGGAAAAAGCGATACGAACGATCTGGCCGTTTTACCTCGCCATTTTTGTGGCGCTGATGTTAATCACGTTTGTACCAGCTATATCACTGACACTACCTAACATGCTTAACTAGCAGCTAAGCTCTGTCAGTTACAATTTGATATGATCTTCGGATTGAACTGAGGCTTATTGGGGGATGATGTATGGATTTAAAGCCACAAACTAATAAACGCGAAAAGCTCTCTGATCAGCTTTATGGAAAGCTCTTAGAAAAAATTGTTGCGGGTGAGTTGGCGGAAGGTGACAAGCTTCCTTCTGAAAATGAGATTGCTCAGACCTTTAGTGTGTCTCGCCCAGTGATTAGAGAAGCGTTGCTGCGATTGCAAGCAGATGGACTGGTTTACACTCGTCAAGGTGCGGGCTCTTTTGTTAAAGTGCCTCCGCCAAAAAGCCTGAGTAATTTCACATCCCCTACCGATATCCCCGAGCTGTTACGCTGCTATGAAGCGCGTCTACCTCATGAGGGAGCAACCGCAGCTTTAGCGGCTCAGCGCGCAACTAAAGAAGATTTAAAGTCGATTGAAACTGCCTTGCTTGCGATGGAAGAGGCGATGGATAAAGGCAATATAGCCGACAAAGCCGATTTCGAATTTCACCTGGCGATTGCCAAAGCGACAGGTAATGAGTTTCTTATTTCGATATTGGAAACACTGCATGCCGCCACCCGTTCGGGCATGAGACTAACCTTTAAGATGACTAAGTTAGACTCACGCGAGTGCCTGAAAAGGATTAAGGAAGAGCATCGTGCTATCTATGATGCAATCGCTCTGGGTGATGTTACCACTGCTGATCTAGCCATGAGATATCATCTTCAGAGTGCTCGCAACCGAATTATACAGCGCCAACGCGGTAATTAAATGAGACACGAAGATATTGCACGAGAAGCAGTCGCACTGATAAGACCTTCGATTGAAACGTTGTTTGAGCGAACCAATCGGAAAGAGCTTCACATTGTTGTTATGGACCCGCGTATTAAACCATGGGAGTCCGATTTTAACGACGCGATTTTGTACCAAGAGTCCATTCGAAATACAGAGTGGGAGCATCCTTTCGATGACTTCGCGCGAAATAAAGCCGAGCAAGCTTGGCGTGACTCGCAGGCCAATATCGTGATACAAACAAGGCACCCTTCATCCTTGAGAGAAGGTGACTTACCGTTTTATGGCTCATTCGTTTACGGAAATGTCGTCGTTGCCTGTAGTGGCGTCGAGCAATGGTTCGATATGCTGGTGAGCGGTTGGGTTGCACTGGCCTTTGAGCAGCTTATGGTGCATGAATTTCAGCGTAAATGAGCGATATTTAGTAATCTCCTCAGAGTGCACGCAGCCGGCTTATTAACCATCAACGAGATATTGAATGGCTACGAAACTAACCAACCCCGACCGCTTGTTTCCTATCGAGGCGCAAACTCGCAAGCTGGCGCGCGAGCTGTACGAGGGAATTGCCGAGCTACCGATCCTAAGCCCGCATGGTCATTGTGACCCGCGTTGGTTTGCAGAAAATGATCGCTTTCCTGACCCCGCTCAGCTATTCGTTGTGCCGGATCATTATGTTTTTAGAATGCTGGTGTCTCAAGGTGTCCCATTAGCTGACCTCGGTATCCCTAGTATTGACGGTAAAAAAACCGAAGCTGATCCACGCACAATATGGCGACGCTTTGCTGAGAACTATTATCTGTTCCGTGGAACGCCTTCTTCTATTTGGTTGGATCATTCGTTTGAGCACGTGTTTGGCCTTGATGAAGTGTTATCAGCTGAGACAGCAGATGCTTATTACGATCATATCGATGCCAAACTGGCACAGGATGCTTTTCGGCCCCGCGCCTTATTTGACCGTTTTAGCATCGAAACGCTAGCCACCACCGAAGGTGCGTTAGATGACCTGCGTTGGCACCAAATGATTGCCGATAGCGACTGGGATGGACGCGTTATCACGACCTATCGCCCCGATGCAGTGATCGACCCTGAGTTTGAAGGTTTTGCTGACAATATCGCTCAGTTAGGTGATATTACGGGTGAAGATACGGCTACGTGGAGTGGCTACTTAAAAGCCCAACGCACACGCCGTGCTTTCTTTAAAACAGCGGGCGCAACGGCAACTGATCATGGCCATCCTACTGCACGAACTGAAGATTTTCCTGAAGTCGAGGCTGCTGCGCTGTTCGATAAAGTTTTGTCTGGCGATTTTACGACTGATGAAGCAGATGCATTCCGTGGACAAATGCTTACAGAAATGGCGCGTATGAGCCTTGATGACGGCTTAGTGATGCAGATCCATCCCGGCTGTTTTCGTAATCATTCCAATAGGGTGTTTGCTGAATATGGTCGTGATAAAGGTTTCGATGTTCCGTCATCCACAGAATACGTCCGTGCACTAAAGCCTTTGCTTGATGCGGTGGGTATGGAGCCGGACTTAAGCATCATTTTGTTTACGCTGGATGAAACGGCTTTCGGTCGCGAGTTGGCTCCCTTAGCTGGCGTCTACCCTGCATTGAGACTTGGGCCGCCGTGGTGGTTTTTTGATAGCTATGAAGGAATTAAGCGCTTCCGAGAAACCACAACGGAAACCTGCGGATTTTATAATACTGCGGGATTTAACGATGACACTCGTGCATTTTGCTCTATCCCTGCGCGTCATGATGTCGCTAGGCGGTCTGATTGCGCGTATCTTGCGACGTTGGTTGCGACAGGTCGCTTACGGATGTCTGAGGCGAATGAGCTAGCGCAAGACCTTACTTATCGACTTGCTAAGCAGGCTTATCGACTTTAAATACAAGGACCATTAGATGAGTCAACGCTCTGATATCTCCAATACGCCTCGTCTACAGCGCAGTGGCTCGGCACAGCCAAAAGCTGGGATTATTCATATTGGCCCCGGTGCATTTTTTCGCGCATTTAATGCGGTCTATACCGCTGAGGCCATGCACTGTAAAGGCGGCGATTGGGGTATTCGAGCCGTTAGCTTACGAAGCTCGGGTATTCGCGATAATCTGGCTCCACAAAATTATGCTTACACGTCTGTCGCACTGACGCCAGAGGGCGCAAAGCACGACATCGTCGAAGTTATTGAAGATATTCTCGTTGCGCCAGAAAATCCGGTCGCAGTGCTTGCTGCAATGACCAGTGCCGACATTCACATCGTCAGTTTAACTATTACCGAGAAAGGCTATTGTCACAATCCAGCAACCGGTGATTTGCAGTTAGATCACCCAGATATAGTGTATGACCTTAGCAGTCCTGATACTCCAAGATCTGCGCCAGGCTTTTTAGTCTATGCACTAGCTAAACGACGCGCCGCAGGCTTGCCGCCTTTCACCGTCCTGTCTTGTGACAACCTACCAGATAACGGCGCATTGACGCGGCGTGTGGTGTTGGCTTTGGCACAAAAGGTTGATCCTGAACTTGCAAGTTGGGTTGAAGCAGAAGGGTGCTTTCCATCGACCATGGTGGATCGGATTACCCCTGCCACGACTGATGCTGATATTGCAACGCTCGCAGATGCTAAGGGTTACGTCGACAAAGGTTGCGTGATGCATGAGCCGTTTCGTCAATGGGTTATCGAAGATGATTTTGTCGGTGGAAAACGGCCGGATTGGGATGCCGCAGGTGCGCAGTTTGTTCGTGACACGACAGCTTTTGAGACCATGAAACTGCGTTGTTTGAATGGAACGCATTCGATACTTGCTTATCTTGGTTATCTTGCAGGTTATGAAACTATTGCAGAAACCGTCGCTGATCCTGCCTTTGCGCAGTTGATAGATAAGGTTTGGATGCAGGAGATTCTGCCTACCGTTACACGGCCAGAAGGCGAAGACTTAGCTGCTTATTGTGCCGCGCTAAAAGAACGCTATATGAATCCAGCCATTTGTCACCGTACTTGGCAGATTGCGATGGATGGCTCACAAAAATTACCGCAGCGCCTGCTGGGAGCAATTTCTGATAACTTAACAGCAGGGCGGGACGTGTCTATCTTGTCGTTGGCTGTGGCTGGTTGGATGCGTTATGTCGGAGGGGCTGATGAGCAGGGTCAGCCCATCGAGGTTAAAGATCCTTTGGCGGAGCAGTTACGTGCGGCTTCCGATGCTGCTACGACATCCGTGCAGAAGGTTGATGCATTGCTGGCTGTAAGGGCTGTGTTTGAAGAAGAGCTGGCGGCCAATCCAAAATTCCAAAGCTCGGTGCTCAGTGCTTACAAAATGCTGGTTAATCAAGGTGCTAAGGCTGCGGTAGAAAGCGTGGTTTAATAAAATTTAAGGAGTTTTTGTGAAAATTACCGACGCAAAGGTGTTTATAGGTGGGCCAAAAAAGAACTACGTCACCCTAAAAATAATGACTGATGAAGGCATCTATGGTCTGGGTGACGCAACTCTAAACAACCGCGAAACGCTCACAGCAGCCTACTTAGAAGACTACTTGATACAGTGCCTGATTGGAAAAGACCCACGCAATAGCGAAGATATTTGGCAGTATTTCTACCGAGGTGCATACTTCCGTCGAGGCCCGATTGCGATGGCTGCATTTGGCGCGATTGACACCGCCTTATGGGACATAAAAGGCAAGATTGCAGGTCTACCGCTTTATCAATTATTTGGCGGTAAAAGCAGGGAAGGGGCGCTAGTTTATGCGCATGCGACCGGTTCTGATCTTGAGGATTTAATGGATTCTATCGAAGATTATCAGGATCAAGGCTATAAAGCGGTTCGCGTGCAATGCGGCATTCCGGACATGCCCAGCCACAGCTATGGCGTCAGTGAAAACAAAGGCTTAACCAAAAATTACATCACTGATTTCACAGGCAAAGTCCCGCATGAAGAGATCTGGGATACCGATAAATACCTGCGTTATATGCCAGAAGCACTCGGCAAAATTCGCGACCGGTTTGGTGATGATTTAAAGGTATTGCATGACGTGCATCATCGTTTATTGCCCCGTGAAGCGGCAGCGTTTGCCAAAATTTTAGAGCCACTAAATCTATTTTGGCTGGAAGATCCAACGCCTGCTGAAGACCAGTCTGCACTGCGCTATTTACGCCAGCATTCAACAACTCCTATTGCCATTGGTGAGGTATTTAACTCAATCTACGATTGTAATAAATTAATCGAAGAAGAGTTGATTGATTTCATCCGGGTTGCGGTGACTTATGCCGGTGGAATTACGCAGGTGAAGCGCATTATTGATCTGGCTGGGCTACACCATGTGCGTACGGGTTTTCATGGCGCGCCGAGTCATTCACCTATATCAATGGCGGCGCAGCATCATCTTAACGCATGGGCGCCTAACTTTGGAATCCAGGAGTATTTGGTGTTGGGCACACCTGAGTGCGATGCGCTGTTTCCATCAGAGCATCGATTGGAAAATGGATTGTTTTATGTCAGTGACGCGCCAGGGCTGGGAGTTGATTTTGATGAGTCGGAAGCTAAGCGTTACGGGTATGAGCAAGGTTTTCATCCGGTGACGCGTTTAACGGATGGTACGGTCTGGAATTATTAATGTGGTATTAATGCTTGCAATACTTTAGGTGCCAATCTAAGATATCAGGCAGAAGTTTGAGATATTTGTCAAAAAAAGGGGGGAGGAAATTAATGCAAGCGAGCTCATCGATTACCACGCCTGATTTGGATAGTCCTTCGGCAATTTCGGATTTGCTCAAAGGCAAGCGCCTTGATAGCGAAGACTCTCTTACTTCGCAAGTTTTTACTCTTCTCAAAGACCTCATTGTTACGATTAAGCTTTACCCCGGTCAGCTAATTTCAGAAAAAGAAGTTGCCGAAACACTCAACGCGAGCAAGACGCCGGTAAGGGAGGCGATGATCCGCCTACAAGGGATAGGGTTAGTCAGTATCGTCCCTAAGAGTGGTACTTACGTAACGACTATTCAAATCTCCAGCTATATCGAAGCGTGTTTTATCCGTTTGCAACTTGAGGTGGGTGCAGTAAGGCGGGCAGCCTCACAGCAAAGCAGCTGGGAGTCCGTTCTTAAGATGGAAAACAACCTTAAACAACAGGAAATAGCGCTGAAAATAGAGGGGTCTTTGGAGTTTTTTCGTTTAGATCAGGCGCTACATCAGGAGTTTTTTAATGCAGCAGGTATTCCAGGCGTTTGGAATGCTGTGAAAGACTCACAGTCAGATGTTAATCGCATTCGTCACTTGAAGCGGTTGCACAATATTCGCCGAGAAGGCGCGATAATCAAAGAACACCAAGCCATTGTTGCGGCCATTCGCGGTGGCTCTCCGGACGATGCGGAGGCTGCGATGGTTAATCATATAGGCTCCTTAGAGCAGGAAGTCGAAACACTTTCATCGCACACAGATTTACTAAATTTCATCGAAGTTTTAAATAACGCCAGCCAGAAGAATCGGCAGGCACGCAAAACGGGCTAACCAGCTCGGGGCTATTTTTGGAGGAAGGATGTCAGGTGTAAAACTTGAAAAAGTGATCAAGCGGTACGGCAATGTTCAAGTCGTACACGGCATAGATCTTGAGGTCGAGGAAAAAGAGTTTGTTGTTCTGGTTGGGCCATCTGGCTGTGGAAAGTCCACAACGCTACGTATGATTGCCGGGCTTGAAGAGATTTCTGACGGCACCGTTACTATTGATGACAAAGTCGTCAATGAGACGGCACCCAAAGATCGTGACATCGCGATGGTGTTTCAGAACTATGCCCTTTACCCACACCTAAATGTTGAAGAAAATATCGCCTTCGGTCTTAAGATACGGAAGGTTGGCAAAGAAGACATTAAGAAACAGGTCGACGAAGTCGCTGGCATCTTAGGTCTTGAAGACTATCTAGAGCGCCGCCCTGCCGATCTATCTGGGGGACAGCGCCAACGTGTAGCCATGGGACGCGCCATTGTTCGTCACCCCAAAGTATTCTTATTTGATGAGCCACTGTCTAACCTTGACGCAAAACTACGCACGCAGATGCGCGCTGAGATCAAGCGCTTACACAAGCGCTTAGGCGTTACCAGTATTTATGTAACCCACGACCAAGTTGAGGCAATGACCTTAGCCGATCGTATCGTAGTCATGCGGGATGGTGTGATTGATCAAGTCGGCTCGCCGATGGAGTTGTTTAATAACCCAATCAATACCTTTGTTGCAGGCTTCATTGGTTCACCACCGATGAATCAGATTGATGCCGTTGTAGAAGTCAAAAACGATAAGCTATTTGCTAATATTGTTGGCCACAGCATTGAGCTTCCACCGCTTAGAGAACTGACGACCAAAGACGACGGACGTAAAGTAGTGCTTGGTATCAGGCCGGAGCACGTTTTAGTGACGCCAGAGGATGGCGCTGCGGCTATTCCTGTCGAGCTGGATCTGGTGGAAACCTTAGGGTCAGAAGCGTTGCTGCATTGTCAGGTCGCGGGCAATCATTTTGTCGTCAAGGCGGAGACACATGGCAAGACGGATCACTTAGAGCAAGTCAGCACGCTTTACTTCCGATCCAACATGTTGATGGTTTTTGATCATGAAACTGGCATGGCGTTTGACCATCCTTCCAGCACACAGGTGTAGGGGGATTTATGCTTAATTCTGATAGAGATTTCAAATGGTACATACGCCATTTTAAGAGGGAGTGGCAAATTTACGCGCTGCTGGCACCTGCGATCATCTGGGTCATCGTATTTTTGTACCAGCCGATGTATGGCTTACAAATCGCGTTTAAAGACTACAGCTTGTTTAAAGGCATTGTCGGCAGTCCGTGGATTGGATTCGAGCATTTCGAAACCTTATTCGAAAGTGATCAATTTGCAAGAGCCTTCTGGAACACCATGCAAATTAGTGCGTTAACGCTGTTGTTTGCGTTTCCAGCGCCGATTATCTTGGCCTTGATGTTCAATGAAATCCTACATCAAGGATACAAAAAGACGGCGCAAACGATTGTTTATCTGCCGCACTTTATCTCAACCGTGATCATCGCGGGTATCGTAATTACCGCGTTCTCGCCTTCAGCGGGTATTGTCAATACAGTGATTGGCTGGTTTGGCGTCGAGCCGATTTACTTCTTATCGAAGTCTGAGTGGTTCCGACCCATATTTATCGGTTCGGGAATTTGGCAAGAAGCAGGCTTCTCATCCATTGTATTCTTAGCCGCGATTGCTGGTGTTAATCCATCGCTCTACGAGAGTGCAATGGTTGACGGCGCGTCACGTTGGCAGATGATGTGGAAAATAACATTGCCTTCAATCCTACCCACCATTCTGATCATGTTGATCATCAGGATCGGTAATTTGCTAGAGGTAAGCTTCGAGTTAATCATTCTCCTCTATCAGCCAGCCACATACGAAACAGCGGATGTGGTGAATACCTTTATCTATCGTCAGGGTCTGCAGGGTGGTCAATATGATCTCGCCGCAGCGGCAGGATTATTTAATGCTGTCGTTGCCTTCATTCTAGTAATGACGGCTAATACGATCTCGAGACGTTATTCTAATACGTCGCTGTGGTAGGGGGAGAAAGACTATGACAAACATGAATTTATATTCTAAGGGTGATAAGTGGTTTGTTCGAGTGAACATGATCCTCATCGGATTATTTACACTCTCGACGCTCTACCCGTTTATCTACATTGCCGCGATATCCTTTAGCTCTGGCTTTGCGGCACGCGCTGGTACGATAATCGCGACACCCGTTGATACAACGCTAGCGGCTTACAAATTAGTATTGTCAAACCCAGAGTTCTGGCAGTCCTACATGAACACGTTCATCTATACCATTGGTGGTACGTTGATGAGCTTGGCAATCGTGATACCGGCGGCTTATGCACTGTCGCGTCGCCAACTAATCGGTAGACGCTTCTGGAACCTAATGGTGGCTTTCACCATGTGGTTTAATGCAGGCATGATCCCGTTTTGGTTAAATATGCGCGACCTAGGCCTACTAGACAGCTACTTCGGTATCATCATCGGCTTTGCCGTTAATGCCTTTAATATCATTTTGCTGCGTAACTTTTTTGAAAGTATTCCAGAATCATTTGAAGAAGCCGCACGTTTGGATGGCGCCAATGAATTCCAAGTACTTTGGAAGGTATTTGTGCCTCTTTCCAAGCCTGCTATAGTCACGATTACATTGTTTTGTGTTGTGGCCCGCTGGAATGGCTATTTCTGGGCGATGGTACTGCTCAATGATGAAAGCAAAGTCCCTTTGCAGGTCTACTTGAGAAAAACCATTGCTGAGCTTTCTGACGATCAAGAGTTCTCAGCAACGTTGATGAATGCGCCTTACAGCGTAGAAACCGTAACAGCCGCAATTATTGTTTGTTCAATCATTCCGGTTCTTCTCTTCTATCCTTGGATACAGAAATACTTCAATAAAGGTATTATGTTGGGCGGGGTAAAAGAGTGATACATCCCTATCGTAATCAGGAGGAAACACCATGCGATATTTAACCTTAACCGCTGCTATCGCTGCCACCCTGGCAGTAACAGCGACCAATACAGCCGTGGCTGGTAGCCATAGTGAGCATCAGATTGTTGATTCACCACTGGAACTGAAAATCCAGATGAATCACAAGCGCTACCCTCGTTATTTAGAGGACTGGCCTGTCGAAGTCGAAGCACGTAAGTTGACGAATATTCATCTTAAAGATGCCACGATTGGTGCTAACGCGCGTACTGATGAGAACAGTGGTAAGACAGAAGCACTGAACCTTATGATGGCATCAGGTAACATCCCTGACATCGTTGGTTCTAGCCGCATCAAAGATTTTGTAAACAAGTACGGCCCTGAGGGTGCATTCATTCCATTGAATGATTTGATTGCAGAGCATGCACCCAACCTACAAGCGTTCTTTAAGAAAAAGCCTGATGTTGCATCAGCGCTTAAAGCTGCTGACGGTAATATGTACTATATCCCGTACCTTCCTGACGGAAAATACGGTCGTGCCTACTTCATGCGTACGGACTGGTTGAAGAAACTCAACCTTAAGGCTCCTGAGACAGTTGAAGAGCTTGAAAAAGTATTGATCGCGTTCCGTGACGGTGATCCAAACGCGAACGGTAAGAAAGATGAGATTCCTTTCTTCGCACGCCAATGGCCTGAGCTTATCCGCCTAGTAACACTATGGGATGGACGTTCTTCTGGTTCAGATACTTACCATGACTTCATGGTTAACGATGGCAAGCTAGAGCATCCATATGCAGGTGAAGGCTACCGTGAAGGTATCAAGAACCTAGCGCGTTGGTACAAAGAAAAGCTGATTGATGCGGAAATCTTTACCCGTGGTTCAAGCTCTCGTGAGTACTTATTGTCTGAGAACCTAGGTGGTATGACACACGATTGGTTCGCATCGACTTCAGGCTACAACACGTCACTGAAAGAGAAAGTGCCTGGTTTTGAGTTTAAGGCCATTGCTCCACCCGCATCAGTTTCTGGTAAGCGCATTGAAGAGCACCGTCGTATTCCTATCAAGCCAGACGGTTGGGCGATGGGTCACACCAATAAGCACCCAGTTGAAACCATTAAGTACTTTGACTTCTGGTTCTCTGAAAAAGGTCGTCGTTTATCTAACTTTGGTGTTGAAGGTACGCATTACAATATGATCGACGGTAAGCCAACATTTACTGACGCCATCTTGAACAGTGATGTACCGGTGAATAACTTCTTGTACACGATTGGTGCACAGCTGCAGGGCCGTGGTTACTACCAGGATTATCGTTATGAAGAGCAGTGGTCTAACAAGTTTGCACTTGAAGGTATCGCACTTTATGACCAAGGTGACTATCTGATTGATCAGTTCTTGGGTGTCGCATTCAACAAGGAAGAGCAGAAGGTCTATGACAAGTACTGGGCTTCAATCCGTGACTACATGTTGGAGCGTCAGCAAGCATGGGTATTAGGTACGGGTGACGTTGAGAAAGATTGGGATGGTTACATTTCTCAAATCAACAAGATGGGTTATGAGAAAGTGGTTGCAGCAATGCAATCTGCTTATAAGCGCCAATACGGCAAGTAAGTAGTACTTTCGATCGCTCGCTCGTCAGGTGCTTGTCGCACTTGGCGGGCGTTTTTTTCGACACCGATTATAAGCGTCGATCCTACAAGCATCGACTTTAAAAACTTAAGAAGATCTGGTAATAATGTCATCTACTCTACAGAAATCTACCGCCTACCTTGATGAACCTAAAGCTGGACGTCTAACCATTGCCTACGCGCCGACGGGTGGCGTAACCGTTATCGAAAATCCGCCGCGCTTTATGTGGTTACCCGTGATTGAGGATGAAGCGAATTACGTACTCAGAGTCGCTAAGACTGCTTCTTTTGACGCAGCTGACACCCACGTATTTTCGAACATACCACTAAACTTTTTTACACCAGACACTTTACTTGAAGCAGGCCATTATTATTGGAGCTATGCGGTTTGGGATGAAGCCCAACAGCAGCCAGCAACCGCTTGGAGTTCGGTCAGAGAATTTGAACTCGCTGAGGACGCTAAAGAAACACCACTGCCCTCACGAGCGCAGCGTTATGACAATGTTGCAACCTCACACCCCCGTTTATTGTTAAGCCCTGAGAAGATTACGGCTTTTCAAGAAGCACTGACAAATAACCCAAGTCACTGCACATGGGACACCTTCTTTGAGAAGTCGGTAGTGCCTTGGCTAGACCGCCCTGTCATGGACGAGCCAAAGCCTTACCCAAACAACACGCGTGTTGCACCGATCTGGCGACAAACTTATATCGACATCCAAGAACTTATTTATGCCATACGACATTTAGCAATTGCTGGAAAGGTTCTAGAAAAACCAGAATACCTAGAAAAAGCAAAGGATTGGTTGTTAGCCGCTGCTGCATGGGATCCTGAGGGATGTACTTCACGTGCGTATACCGATGAGTGGGCTTATCGAGCCTGTGTCGCCCTCGCTTGGGGATATGACTGGCTGCACGACGAGCTGACAGAAGAAGAAAGAACAATAGTACGCGCTTCGCTATTAGCCAGAACCCGCCAAGTAGCCGACCATGCCATTAAAAGTGCCAATATTCACTTGTTCCCGTATGACAGTCATGCGGTACGCTCAATTTACGCGGTAATAATCCCTGCCTGTATGACCATGTGGGACGAAGAGCCAGAAGCTAAAGAGTGGTTGGATTACTCCATAGAGTTCTTGTCGACGGTTTATACTCCCTGGGGTGACGATCAAGGTGGCTGGGCTGAAGGCCCACACTACTGGATGACCGCAATGGCTTATCTCGTTGAGGCGGCGAACCTCATGAAAAGCTATATGGGCTATGACCTGTATCAGCGGCCATTTTTCCAGAACACGGCTGACTTTGCGATGTATACCAAAGCACCTGACACTAAGCGTGCGACCTTTGGTGATGATTCTACGTTGGGCGATGCCATTTGCTTGAAGATCGGTTATAACGTGCGTCAGTTTGCGGGTGTGACTGGCAAAGCAGAGTATCAATGGTACTACGATGAAATAAAACGTAATGACCCCGATACGGCCATGGCGTTTTACAATTGGGGTTGGTGGGATTTCAACTTTGATGAACTTATGTACCAACATGATTTCCCGGTGCTTGACGGTGTATTGCCTGCGGATATGGACAGGTTGCGTTGGTTTAAAGGCACCGGCTGGGTGGCTATTCAGCACGCGATGGATAAGCCTGATCAGCACGTTCACTTTGTAATGAAGTCTAGCCCTTTCGGGTCGATCAGCCACAGTCACGGTGATCAAAATGCCTTTTGCCTAGCAGCTTATGGCGAAGATTTAGCAATCCAATCTGGTTATTACGTGGCCTTTGGCAGTGAGATGCATCAGAAATGGCGTCGTCAAACTCGCTCTAAAAATGCCATATTGATTAATGGTGAAGGGCAATATGCTGACAAAGACAAGTCGATTGCAATGCGCTCAACGGGCCAGATTGTTGATGCTCAAGAACATGACGACCATATTTATATAAAAGGTGACGCCACGCCTGCTTATCAGCACTACAACCCATCGGTTACCAATGTTGAGCGTGAGATTTACTTTATACAGAGCAACTATTTTGTGATTATCGACAGTGTTGATGCTGATGAGGCGGTTGAAATGCAGTGGTTATTACACAGCAATGGGCCATTTGATTTGGGTAAAAGCTCTTTCCGCTATAGCGGTGAGAAAGCAGGATTTTATGGGCAGTTTGTCTGGTCTGAAGGTGGGTCTCCTGAGATAACTCAAGCGGAAGGCTATGCAGATGTGAATCCTGAAGAGCACAAAGGCCTGCCTGTCGGTAGTAGTCTCAGTGCTAACTTCCCAGCGGCAAAGCGTCATCGCATTGTGACCTTGCTGGTGCCGTATCGTCTTGATGAGCCGGAGCGTATCTTTAGCTTCTTAGATGATCAGGGTTATGACTGTGATCTTTACTTTACTGATTCTGAAGAACGGACATTTAAAATCGTTATTCAAAAACTAGCTAAAGCTACTTTAAACGACTGATTCTGTCGGTGCTTGATACTGCCAACGGCTCCTCCTCACCTTGGGTTAAGCAGGTGCTGTAGGGGCTGAGTTGGATCGGGAAGTCGCTCTTATGGCAGTATCAAGCACCTTGTTTAGTGGTGATGGGTAGTCACCGAGCTGGCACTTGTTGGCGTCAGCAAAAAAATTTTAGAAACACCTTAACAACTATTCCAAAAAGGAAACCAATATGAATTTACAGGGAAAAACAGCTATCGTAACCGGTGGTGGACGTGATATCGGACGTGCATGTGTGATGCGTCTTGCAGAAGCTGGTGCAAACGTTGCGATCAACTATCACAGCAGTAGCGAAGGTGCTGACTCGGCAGTTAAAGAAATCGAAGCAGCTGGTGGCAAAGCATTCGCTATGCAAGGTGATATGACGAACCAAGACGACGTGAATGCACTAGTTGCTAAGACGGTTGAGAACTATGGTGGCGTTGATACGCTTATCGCTGTTACCGGTGGATTGGTTGCGCGTGTACCAACGACTGAAATGACAATTGAGCATTGGAACAACGTATTGAGTCTAAACCTGACTTCACTATTCCTTTCAGTGCAGGCTTGCTTGCCACACATGAAGCCAGGCAGCTCTATCGTAACGTTTGCTTCTCAAGCAGGTCGTGATGGTGGTGGACCAGGTTCTAGCATTTATGCTGCTTCTAAAGGTGGTGTAATGACTTATACACGTGCGTTGGCTAAAGAGCTTGGCCCTGACATTCGTGTTAACTCTTTATGCCCAGGCATGATCGACACAGACTTCCACAATACATTCACTAAAGACGAAGTACGTTCACACGTTGCGAACATCACTCCGCTTAAGCGTGAAGGAACGTCTGAAGATGTGGCTAATTTGGCGGTGTATTTAGCGTCAGATCAAGCTGCGTTTATCACGGGTACAAATATGGATATCAACGGCGGTTTGTTGTTCTCATAATTGAGGAATAAGGTATGAGTCAGCGATTTCTAGCGATAGGTGAATGCATGGTTGAGCTAGCGCCACAAAACTCCGGGGACTACGCGCTTAACTTTGCAGGTGATACGTTTAATACTGCGTGGTATTTACAACAGCTCGCGCCTGCTGGTCTAGAGGTCGCTTACCTGACAGGCGTGGGAGATGACGCCTTGTCAGGGCAGCTTACCGATTTTATGCGCACTTCGGGTATTGTTCCTGAGGTGAGCACTATTGCAGGCCGTACACTCGGTCTGTATATGATTTCATTGCAAGATGGCGAGCGCAGTTTTCATTACTGGCGCGATACCTCTGCTGCACGCAAGCTTACGCAGAACCTTGAAGCCATTACTTCGCTGGCTAAAGGCGACATGGTTTACTTCTCAGGCATCACCATGGCGATTTTATCAGATGACGACAGGGTGTTGTTATTGGAGACGTTGTCCGCTGCTCGTGAATCTGGCGTTACGGTTGTGTTTGATACTAATCTACGTCCTCGCTTGTGGAAGGATGTGGATGAGATGTGCAAGTGGGTAATGCAGTCTGCCGCTGTTGCTGATATTGCACTACCTTCATTTGATGATGAAGCGAATTTCTTTGGCGATGCGGACAAGCAGGCAACCATGGCACGGTATCGTGAAGCAGGTGTTGGTCATGTGATTGTGAAAGATGGGCCGGGTGCTGTTTTGTTTCAAGACGAGCAGGGCGCTGAGGCTGAATTTTCGCCGACGCTAAACACTGATGTGGTTGATACGACTGCGGCTGGGGACTCGTTTAATGCGGCTTTTTTGGCTGCGCATTTTAAGGGGCAGGATATGCGTAGCGCGATTGCTGCCGGTTGTGATTTATCGCATTGGGTGATTTCTCATAAAGGGGCGCTGGTAAGTATTAAAATTATCTAGGGCTAATCAAACCTCTTGCCATATTAACTGTTGTGGTTGATATAGCGTAAAGGCACTCGTCTAGTAACACCCGTGAATAAAGTATACGAAATAGTATCGCAGCAATCAGCCACTTCATTAGCTCTAACATCATTCCCCCAAAGCTCAACAGGCGCACCTTCTTTAATGTGTGGCAAATCAGTCAGGTCCACAGTAATCATATCCATAGAAACCTTACCAATAATGCGGCTGCGATGCCCATCGATTGAAACAGGTGTGCCGTCAACCGCTTCACGCGGATAACCATCTGCATAACCAATAGCGACAACGCCAACACGTGTCGGTCGGTCACAGATGTAGCGCCCTGCATAGCCAATGGCTTCACCAGCTTCTAAATCTCTTATCGAAAAGATGGCTGAGCGCAGTGACATCGCAGGTTTTAATAGGATATCAGTTTTATGGTTATGACCCAGCGGCGTAGCGCCGTATAGCATGATACCAGGTCTTATAAACTGTTGATGAGTGTTTGGATGAACTAATGTACCAGCAGAATTTGACAGCGTGCAGGGCGCATCAATGCCTTTTATTGCCTGATTAAATCGCTCGAGTTGGTTGTTAGTCGTCGGTTGATCTGGCTCATCGGCTCTCGCGAAATGTGTCATCAAGACGATATTTTTAACTCTAGGGCTAGCGCTCAGCTTGGTGTAAGTCTCACAAGTGTCTTGCGGCTCGATACCCAGTCGATGCATGCCGCTGTCGATTTTTAAAAACACATCAATCGGCTGTTTCAGTGTTGATTCCAGCAACCAATTAAGCTGTCGCTGTGTTGAGATGGCAATGCTAAGTCGATATTTATCCACCAGAGGTAGTTCATCAGGATCGAAAATCCCTTCTAACAAAAGTATGGGGTTGCTAATGCCTGATTCGCGCAGCTCCAATGCTTCTTCAATACACGCTACGCCGAAACCATCGGCGATCGGGGACAACGTTTTGCTGACGTCAACGGCACCATGTCCATAACCATTCGCTTTTATAATAGCGATGGCGCGGGCTTTGGGTGCGCGACTTTTTGCGACACTGTAGTTATGACGGATCGCGGCTAAATCGATAATGGCGTGAGCAGGGCGCATAGTTTATGACTCGCTGAAGCATTCTGCTGGTTTTGCATCACGCCTAAATTGGATGTTTAAAAATTGCATTGATAACCGTGAATTTAAACCACCATCACGGCTTCAACTTCTACCTGTACACCAAGTGGCAGCTGTGAAATACCAACCGCTGCACGTGCTGGAAAAGGCTCGCTGAAGTAACGCACCATCACCTCATTAACCATCGAAAAATTACTCAGGTCAGTAAGGTAGATATTCACTTTGACAATATCTTTTAACGATCCGCCCGCCGCTTCAGCAACCGCCTTAAGGTTTCTAAACACCTGATCAGCTTGCTCAGCAAAATCCTGCGTTTCCACTTTCATGGTTTTAGGGTCAAGCGGAATTTGTCCAGAAATATAGGTCGTATTTCCAGCAGTCACTGCTTGCGAATATGGCCCGATAGCGGACGGCGCATTCTCTGTAGAGACGATGGTTTTCTCGGTCATAGCTGCTTACCTAATCAAATATTTTAGGCAAGCAGGATAATACAGTCGTTTCTGTGAATGCAATATAGATGCTGGCTAATTGTGGGTTCAGTTTTGGGTATCTGCTGGAGCCAGTTCTTCTTCGAGTTCTTCAGCGAGCTCTTCAAAGCTGGCCTGCACCTCTTCGGGCTCTTCTTGATAGGCTTCTTCTCGAATCTCTTCTTCAACATCCAAGCTCATCGCCGCACTCAGTGGTGTTGGAGCCATGACCATAAAGTCACCCAAGGCTTCTTCCTGAAGTTCATCACGCTGCCTGCTACGCCAAAGGGTGTAAATCACAACCGCTAGCATGGTGGTGGCGATGGTGCCGTAAAATGCGCCGGGGCCAAAATATTTCATGCCCAAAGCCGTAATGGGAGAGCCAATCGTGGAGCCGGCTGCACTGACAAATACCAACGTTCCACTGGCAGCGACCATTTGTTTGGGCGATAAGTAGTCGTTTACATGGGCGCTACACAAGGCATAAAGTGGCATAATCATTGCGCCGATGAGTATGGCGAATACGTAAAATGTCCAGCCTTTAGGTTCATTAAAAGCCGCATAAAAACCTAAAATAGTGCCCAGCATGCACGTATTCAGAATGATTTGGCGTCGCCCCAAGCGGTCAGATAACCAGCCCAATGGATACTGACTAATGAATCCACCAAAAATGACCGCGCTCATAAAGAACGACACCTCTTTGACCGAGAACCCCAAGTTGATGGTGTAAACAGACCCCATTCCAAAGAACGCACCCATACTAATGCCTGAGGCAAACATGCCAAATACACCAAGTGGCGAAACGTTAAATAGCTGGATGACGCTGGCGGACTCAGGTGTGTCGACACTGGGCATGCGAGTGGCGGAGATAAGCAATGGCACGACGGCTAAACTGATCAACAGTGAAGTGAGGACAAATAACTCAATTTTCTCAGGTGAGGCAATATTTAGCAGGAACTGCCCACCCGCCATACTGCCCAGTGAGATAATCATATAAATGCTGAGCATTTGGCCACGCGTGTCGTTGTCGGAGGCATCGTTTAGCCAGCTTTCTGAAACAATATACAAGCCTGCGTAAGCGAAGCCGGTGATAAGCCGCATGGCCCACCAAAAGAATGGATCAACCCAGATGCCTTGTACTAAGATGGAGACAGAAGCCAAGGAGGCTAATGCACCAAACACGCGCACATGACCGACTTTCTCAATCATGCGCGGTACGTAGTAACAACCGATGATTAAGCCAATAAAGTAACCAGACATGACCAGTCCGGTGACACTGGTATCGAAGCCTGCGATGGTCGCACGAATGCCGAGTAGCGTACCCTGTAGGCCATTTCCGAGCATGATGAGACTGAGGCCGAAGAAGAGCGGCCAAGTGCTTGTCATTATTTTTAGCATTATGCGAATCCTATTGTTTCAGCCGCGAGCGAGTGCCTCGTGACTTCGGGCGGGATTCTACGACCAAGCCTTACTAGAAATCTATCAAAGAATGTGATGGCTCAGCAAAAACTTTCCACTTGTCTTTTGGCACACCTGCAAACACCTCTTCAAAACGATTTTGGTGCAGATTTGAGCCGTCCACAGCACGAATCAGGATCTGTTTAACGTTGTATGGGAACTCTCGATAAATACGCGCGTAAACCTCAGGATCTCTCTCTCCAGAGTCGCCAATCAGAATAAATTGATGCTCAGGATAACGGGCAACAATGCTCATTGCTTTGGTGATTTTATACACCTCAGACGACATGAAAAATTTAAAGAAACTACGATTGCTGGGATTGAAGTTGCGTAGGTGCACCGCGCCTTTCGGATAGTAGTTATCGAGCATTGGCTCTAGCATCGGGTGCATCTGCCAAGGGGATGAAGACAGGTAGTGAAAATAAGCACCTTTGTTAGCCAGCCATTGGTAGAACGCGGGCATGCCATCAACAGCGGCATATTCTTTTAGGAAGGTGTTCTGCACCAGTTTCTTTTTATCGATAACCTCGCTGTGTTTGACGGTGTCGTCAATATCAGAGATCACACTTAATCCTTGGCGTGGGATCAGTTGTGATTTTGCATGGAAGACGCGCTCATCGCCCTCAGGCATGACAACGGGGATGTCGATCCATTGGCCCGTTTGTTCAGTGCTAAGGTAAGGGAGGTTAAAGTGCGCATGACCGTCCAGTCCTGTTCTGGGTGATTTGTGCAGTGTGTCATTCAGAATCATTTCGATGCGTTTATTGCTTTCATTGTCCACCAAAAACCATTTAATGCGATCCTGAAACACAGGTAGCCTGGCTTGCTCTTCGGTGATATCCATGTATTCCAGCAGCTCGGCGACGGCTTTTACACTGAGTAGGCGCATGAGACTGGTTTGGTCTAACTCGTAAAACCATGCGTGAATGGGCACGTCCCAGCTGCCATCTTGATTTTGCGTGGCGCTGGTTGGGAAAAAGCGTAGCTCCTCGTCCATTTTTAGTGGCGAGCCGTGCCTTAACCAAATGGGAGCCATTTGCAGCCAGTTTTTTAGGAGAACCAGTTTTTCACTCGTGGTTGTGCTCATGCGGGATGTCTCACTTAAGTCGTGCCATTCAAAGTTAAAATTAGGTTGCGGCTGCCGCCGTGATTACGATGTTCGCACAAATAAATGCCCTGCCATGTACCAAGATTCAATTCGCCATCGGTGATGGGAATCGTCAGGCTGCTGCCAATAATACAGTTTTTGATGTGCGCTGGCATATCATCGCTCCCTTCGTAATCGTGTCGATAGTAGGGTGCGTCTTCTGGAACGTAACGATTGAAATGGCTTTCGAGATCATTGCGCACCGTGGAGTCAGCGTTTTCGCCGATGCTGATCGAGGCTGAGGTGTGTTGGATGAAGACGTTTAGCGTTCCTATTTGCAGAGTTTTAAGTTCGGGTAGCTCATTGATAACCTCTCTGGTTATGAGGTGAAAGCCACGAGACTTGGCAGCGATGCTGATGGTTTTTTGCGTCCAAATGGTCTGTGACGGGTTGCGATTCATGGTTAACATCTCTGCTTGATTGTTGGTGTCATGGTCTCATATTTGAATAGTGGGGAGATAGGCTTGTGGTATAGTCTTGTTATTGAAATACTCATATTATTGAGATGAATTAGGGGCTGCTAATAACCCCAATAACGAGGAAAATACATGAATTTTTGCAGTGAATGTGGCCACGCCGTCACCCGAAAAATCCCCGAGGGTGACGACCACTTGCGTTACGTCTGCGACAACTGCGAAACCATCCACTACCATAACCCAAAAATAATCGGCGGCACCTTACCCATTAGCGGCGACCGCGTACTGCTATGCAAGCGCGCTATCGAGCCGCGCCTTGGAAAATGGACGCTCCCCGCAGGCTTTATGGAAAATGACGAAACCTTAGCCGAAGGCTCAGCTCGTGAGACATGGGAAGAGGCATTCGCAAAGGTTGATAATCTGGAACTCTATACCATCATCAGCGTTCCAAGTGTTAACCAGGTACACGTTTTGATGAAAGGCGATTTAGTGGATGATCAATTTTCTGCTGGTACTGAAAGCCTCGAAGTCGAGCTGTTTACCGAAGCAGAAATACCTTGGGATGAAATTGCCTTCAAGGCCGTTCGCATGACGCTGGAACGTTATTTTGAGGATCGTAAAACAGATGTTTTCCCAGTGCATAATCTAGAAATTGAGCGCTGGTAATAAGCTCAGGCAACGGGAAGAAAAATAATCAACAGTAACGAATAGTGATAATGAGTGTAGGTAATAAGTAATGTTAGTAATAGTTTTGAGTACCAAGCGATGACGAGATACCTTTTAATCTTGACTGGCATTATTGCTTTGTTGGTAGTTATTTACATAATCTACCGAAAAATTCGTCAAAGTGTCAGCAGTGTTTGGGACAAGAGCGCAGAAGTGGTTTTTGACCAGCAGCAGCGTTGGAAGCAGCGTGAGATACTCAAAAAACAACCGGACTTTATTCAAAAAGCTCATGAGCAGTCGGAGCAAGTTGAGGCCGACGTGGCTGAGTTGCCAGCAGAGTGGCAGACTTCATTAGAGCCTTTAAGCGTTGCAATGGCGGATATTTTGAATATCAGTATTAGTGATATTAAGCGCGCGGAAAAAGTACGTAGTTTTTATAATACCAGTCTACCTGCGTACGCCTCATTTGTAGCCAAGTTAAAAACGGACCATTTACATCTGGATGCTGAAGAAAAACAAAAAGCGGTTGATAATCTAGCGGTGTTCAAGGCAGATTTCGAACGATATGATAGTAGTATCCAACAGGCACGGCGTTTTGATTTTGACGTCTTGATGGACGTAATCAAAGTGCGTTTGAAAGACCGTTAGTGGAGAAATGCGATGAGTATTGTGTTCTTGATTATTGGATTGATTATTCTAGCCGGCTTAATTTGGTTAGCCACGCAACCCGCAGCTTATGAGGTTACTCGTTCTCGGGTGATACAGGTTAGTCCCAGCGAAGTTTACAGTAAGGTGGCTGACTTAAGGCATTGGGGGAGCTGGAGCCCTTGGTTAATGCATGAGTCCGATTCTGCAATGGAATATGGCGATACGACGAACGTTCCTCAAGGCTGGTTTTCATGGAGTAGTAATCATATTGGTTCGGGTAAAGTGACACATGTCAGCATGGTAGAAAATGAGTCTATCGAACAAGCCTTGGAGTTTCACAAGCCAGTGAAATCTAAAACCGATGTTTCTTGGCGCTTTAGCCCCGTGGGGGATGCAACTGAGGTGACTTGGAGCATGCGCGGTAAAATGCCGTTTTTGTTCCGCTGGATGAGTCGCATGATGGATGGCTGGGTTGGCAAGGATTACGAAATTGGCCTCGCTAAGTTGGCGATGGTGAGTGGTGATGATAGCGACCCGTTTGAGATTAGTTTCCCTGGCGTGATAGAAGGGAAGCCAGTTAATTATCTCTTCAGTCATTTTGCGGGCTCGGTCGAAGACATGAAAACAGTGATGAGTGAGACTTATCCCAAACTGATGCAAGCTGTTGTTGATAGCAATCTGGAAATTAACGGTGTCCCATTTACGCTTTATCATGAGTTCAACCAGAAGAAAAATCAGGTGATTTGCGATATGGCGATACCAGTTGCTGAGGTCAAGGAGGTCGATGGTTTCTCTGTTGGGTTCCTGCCGGAAGAAACTTATCAACGGACCGCATTATCTGGCGACTATAAACATTTGAAGATGGCTTGGTATAGTGCGTTTAGTCATGCCCGTATGTTTAAGTATAAGATTAAAACGGGTAAACCCATGATTGAGCGTTATGTCACGGATATTCGAGAGCATCAGGGGCTTGCCATCAAAACGACGATTGATATTCCGCTAAAATCCTAGTGACTAAAGTGCTATCATGTGGCTCAAATTTTGGGTCGTATACATAGAGGAAATAGCACATGTCGAGCATCAATCAAATTACGATTCGTCAGCCGGATGATTGGCATTTGCATCTTCGTGACGGTGAAGTTTTAGAGTCTGTACTGCCGTACACCTCAGCACATTTTGCGCGGGCGATTATCATGCCTAATCTGGTGCCCCCGGTTGTTAAAAGTGCAGATGCGATTGCTTACAGAGAACGCATCAACGCCGCACTGCCTGCTGCTGACACCTTCCAGCCCCTTATGGTGTTATACTTGACTGAGCAGACAGATCCTGCTGATGTGCGCCAAGGTTTTGCGAGTGGCGATATTGTCGCGGCTAAAATGTACCCAGCTGGTGCGACGACAAACTCAGCGGCTGGCGTAAAGAATATTGAAGCTGTCTATCCCGTTCTTGAAGTGATGCAGGAAATCGGCATGCCATTGCTGGTGCATGGCGAAGTGGTCGATGCGGATATCGATATTTTTGATCGTGAAGCTGTCTTTATTGAGCGTACTTTGTCAAAAGTACGGGCAAAATTTTCTGACTTGAAAATTGTCATGGAGCACATCACTACCGCAGAAGGTGTTGCATTTGTTAAGTCCTGCGATAAAAACGTGGCAGCGACTATTACCCCTCACCACTTGGTGATCAATCGTAACGCCATGCTGGTAGGTGGCATTCAGCCTCATTATTATTGCTTGCCAGTGGCAAAACGAGAGTTGCATCGTTTGGCACTGGTTGAGGCTGCGACATCAGGCGATGCAAGGTTCTTTTTAGGTACAGACTCTGCGCCACACTTGGACGGTGCTAAGGAAAGTGCCTGTGGTTGTGCGGGTATTTTTAATGTCTCAGTAACCATGCCTGTATTAGCGCATGTTTTTGAAGCGGCAAACAAGCTGGAAAATCTGGAGCGATTCACGTCGCTAAATGGCCCTGCATTTTACAGCATGGCGCCTAATGAAGGTGAGCTAACCTTGGTGAAAGGCGATAATGCTTTGGATATTTCTGAGAAGCTCAGTGTTGCGGGTGGTCAAATGACGATCTTTGATCCTAAGTTTCCATTGCACTGGGCGGTTCAGGAGTAGTTATTCTTCTGATATTTGTCAGTATCTCGGCTGAGATACTGACAATCTTTGAAGTTGCTGACTTTGTTACCTTAGAATTCCATTCATGGTAACCAAGTCTTTTACCCAAACGGCTTGTTGCGTTTCAGGGTCGGTGTACTCAAAAATTCGCACGATGTACTGGCGGTTAGCCTCAGGTATAAACCCTTGAATGCCGGGATAGACTGTTTCCCAAGTCGCATTATCTTTAATTCTTATCCAATCACTATTGTATTTAGCCTCGCGCCATTGCAAACCTTGCTCAGTATTTTTAATCTCAATGAACTTACGAACACCTTCGCCACCATATTTAGTTTCTGCTGTTGGTGAGCCTTTGAGCACAAGCCTTTGTTTGAAAGCTGTGATTAACGTCAATGCGCGTCCATTAATCGAGTAATCGGTTATGCCGCTAAGATAGCTAAGGATCTCATTATCAGAGTTCATTAAAGGCCGGGCACAGGCCTTCCTCGTACTAACCATAGGCCCTAAGGTTATCTGGTTGTTTGAGGCTAGCTTGTAGCCTCCAGAGAGATTATTACAACCCCCTCTAACGGATAGGCGGTCATCTTTAAATGTGAATCTAAAGCGGTTGGCTGGCGGTCCAGCATTCAGAGACGTTGTTGCCGTCTTGCCGTTTTGTGCGATCGAAACCAGCTGCCACGTCATGGAAGTCAGATCTTCATTACTAACAGGTGTTGCAGGTGTGTTTGCCATAATTGGTGGGCTTGTCTGAGCGGCACAAGCTGTCAGAAAGGTTGTTAAACATGAGATGATTAATGCCAGTTTAAGACGTTGTTGTGTTGTTATATTCACTGTTGCCCTCTTGAAGTATTTTTATTGCCGACGGTTATCAGCAGATTCCTACTATTTAATAGTATTCGCCGATTAGCATTGAGTGGATATTCAGATATAACCACTAATTCATTCGACAAGCTGTTTTGAAAGTGAGATAAATTACTATAAGTTCAGACAGAGGACGTTTCAAATGGTTGCAAGCAAAATTACATTAAACCCTATTCATTTAGGCTTGGGAGCAACGGCTGAAGCCCAGCCTGATTTTACTGGCGCCATGGATTGGTACATGGATTATGGTTCGCGAACTTCAAGCGATGGCGCAGAAGGGCGTTTAGTCAGCATGCATACTTTTTCAGAATCTTGGGATATGTGGGAAATGCATCCAAACGGCACTGAAGTGGTTTTATGCACTAGTGGCTCGGTGACCTTGATTCAAGAGCAGACCGATGGTTCTGAGAGTCGCATTGTGCTTGAGACTGGGGAGTACGCGATTAATGAGGCGGGCGTTTGGCATACCGCCGATGTCGTTGAGAAGGCCAGTGTGGTATTTATAACGGCTGGGATGGGAACACAGCATCGCGCACGTTAGATTACGACATGAATTACCTTGCGATAGCCGGCGCTTTAACTAGCATTGGCTGGTAAAATACACGGATGAAAACACTTCTTTGCATTCCCCCAATGACGCAGCTTAATACGCCGTACCCTGCGACTGCGTATTTAACCGGATTTCTGCGTGAACAAGGTTTTGATATTGTGCAGCGTGATCTTGCGATTGAACTACTGCTCACATTGCTGACGCCGCAAGGTTTAGATGAAATGCTTGACGTTGTCGAAGAGCACTATGCCGATTTTGAAGATGATGAATTGCCGGATATTATTTATCAGTTCATGGCGGGGTTTGAACAGTACCAACAATGTGTCGGTCCAGTCATTCGCTTTCTGCAAGGTAAAGACCCAAGTCTTGCGCTACGAATTGTGTCGCGACGTTTTCTCCCAGAAGGGCCAGCCTTTGAAGGATTAGTGGGTCTTGAAGAAGCAACCGGCGATATTCTGCGATGGGCGTTTGGTGATCTAGGTACGCAGGATAAAGCAAAGCATCTCGCGACACTATTTATCGACGATTTGGTGCAAGTGATTAGTCAGGGTGTAGATGTTAACTTTGAGATCTCCCGTTATGGTGAGAGCCTTGCTGCGTCTAACCCATCATTTGACGGTTTATATGAAACCTTGCATAGTGAAGTCGGTTTAGTCGAGGCAACACTGCAAAAGTTAGTACAAAAGCACCTCAGGGATGAAAAGCCAGATATGTTAGGTATCACCATCCCATTCCCTGGGAATATGCTGGGTGCTTTGCAAATTGCCAAAGCCTGCCGTGAATATTCTCCAAATACGAAAATTGTATTGGGTGGTGGATATGTTAATACCGAGCTGCGTAGCCTGAAAGATCCGCGCATTTTTGAGTTTGTAGATTTCATTATGTTGGATGATGGTGAGCAACCTTTATTGACTTTATTCGAGCACCTTGATGGCAAGTTGGGTAAAGAAAGTCTCCATAGAACTTATTATCTACGAAATGGATCGGTTTTTTTCCAACAACAACTTCAAGTCGCTGACATTCCACATAAAGACATCGGAACACCTGTTTACGATGGCTTGCCACTAGAATCTTACTTGTCGTTATGCGAGATGCTCAATCCTATGCATCGGATCTGGAGTGACGGTCGCTGGAACAAACTAACCATGGCGCATGGCTGCTATTGGACGCAGTGCAGTTTCTGCGATATCAACCTGGATTATATTGGTCGCTACGATGAAGCTGGCGCAGACGTTATCGTTGAGCGCATTGAGAAGCTGATTGCAGAGACGGGGCAAACCGGCTTTCACTTTGTGGATGAAGCGGCACCACCTAAAGTGATGCTTGCCATGGCGCGTAAGTTGATTGAAAAAGGCTTAACCATCACTTGGTGGGGAAATATCCGCTTTGAGAAGACCTTCACCCCGGAGCGCTGCCAGCTTCTCGCAGACTCAGGTTGCGTGGCGGTGAGTGGTGGATTGGAAGTAGCCTCGGATCGTTTGCTACGTTTAATGAAAAAAGGTGTGACAGTCGAACAAGTAGCCAGAGTGACCAAGGCTTTTTCAGATGCGGGCATTTTAGTACATGCCTATTTAATGTACGGATTTCCAACACAAACTGAGACGGAAACGGTCGAATCATTGGAATATGTGCGTCAATTGATGACGCTGAAATGCATTCATTCTGCTTACTGGCACCGCTTTGCTGCCACGATTCACAGTCCAGTTGGGCAGCATCCTGAGCAATATAATGTGGTCTTGCATCCACCAGAAAATGCAACCTTTGCTAATAACGATATTGAGTTTAGTGACGCGGTGGATGCCGATCATGAGTTGCTGGGGCGGGGTTTAAAGAAGGCGCTTTACAACTATATGCACGGTTTGGGCTTTGAGCAGCCTGTGTCTTTTTGGTTTGAAAAGTCGTTTTCTAAACCTGACGTTCACGCGCAGTTCATCGAAAAAGCGCTGCAAAGTACCGAGAAAACGAGGCGAGTCGTGCCTATTAAATTCTCAGTATAAGAAAATGCTAATGAACTATTGCTTGAGGCAATGGTCAGTATTTAGGTCAATTATGGGGATATTAACTGCATTTGCGCATCTTTAAATGGATTTAAGTCTGTGGGCTGGATTTTATTTACATATAAAAATCCGGTTAGCGGTAAACACTCGTATGACTGTGTTATATTGTTGTGGGCATTAAAAAGTGATCAGTTCAAAGAGGGCTCTTTGTTCATATCGCCGGAGGCGTGCCACTCAATATACTATAACCATCTAAAGCATACTTCGCGGTGTGCTGTACGTGGTCTATAAATCTTGATTTAATCTTATAGGAAGGAGTTGGAATGAAATTATCGAATCTAATAACTAAAACTGCATTAGGGGTTACTCTATTATTCAGTGCAAATGCTGCAATGGCGGCATGTGGAAAAGTTCAGGTTGCAGAAATGAACTGGCCTTCAGCTGAAATGATGGCTAATGTCGATAAAGTGATTCTCGAGAAAGGTTTTGGTTGTGACGTAGAGTTAATCCCTGGTGGAACAACTACTATCTTCGCTGGGATGAATGAAAAAGGACAGCCAGGCCTTGCAAGTGAGTTGTGGACCAACGCGGTTCAAGAGCCACTTAACAAAGCATTGGCTGCAAAAACGTTGCACTCAGTAAACGACGGCCCTATCACTCAGTTGGGCGAAGGCTGGTGGATTCCACCTGCGACTGCAAAGAAGCATCCTGAGCTAAAGACAGTACTTGACGTACTTAAGCGCCCAGACCTATTCCCTGATAAAGAAGATCCTTCAAAAGGTGCCTTCGTTGGTTGTCCTTCTGGTTGGGGTTGTCAGCTATCTAACAACAACTTGTTCCGTGCTTTTGACATGAAAAAGTTAGGTTGGAAGTTAGTTGATCCTGGTTCTGCAGCAGGTCTTGACGGTTCTATGACTAAAGCGGTTGAGCGTGGTCAAAATTGGTTCGGCTACTACTGGTCTCCTACTTCAATGATTGGTAAGCACAGCATGGTTAAATTACCATTTGGTGTTCCTTTCGCGGGTAAGGAAAACTGGGACGGCTGTATTGCTAAAGCTGAAGCAGAATGCTCTAACCCTAAGCCATCTGCATGGACTCAGTCAGAAGTTAACACGGTGATGACTACTAAGTTCAAGGAAGCGACTGGTCCTGAAGTTCAAACTTACCTATCTAAGCGTATTTTCCCTGGTGAAGCGATGAATGCGATGTTGGTATACATGGCGGATGAGCAAGCGAGTGGTGAAGATGCTGCAATTGCTTTCCTAGCGACTAATGAGCAGATCTGGAGCGAGTGGGTTTCAGCTGATGTTGCTAAGAAAATTAAAGCAAGTCTTTAAATAGCAGCTCAGTTTAATTGTTTGGTGATTTGTTAAATTATTAAACATGTAAAACTAGACCCGTCTGTTTGTCTTCAGACGGGTTTTTTTATTGAATAGAGGGGGCGTATAACAGTGGCTTGGTATGATTTTTTCACAACTGTTCCTGAAATGGAGCGAGAAGGTCTTCGTGACCTTAAGAAGGGTATAGACAGTAGCTTTAGAGATTTCTCACGTGAGTTTGGTGAGTCGATTGAAGGCTTCTTTGACCCTGTATTATATTTTTTGGTGTGGTTAGAAAAGCTGTTTCTTGCCGCGCCTTGGCCAGTTGTAATATTGGTAGTGGTGGCGCTTGCTTGGTTAGGCTCAAGAAGCATCTGGATTGTTGTCGGCACAATATTATCATTTATTGCAATCGCCTATCTCGGGATGTGGGAAGATACCATGTCGACTTTGGCTATTATCTCAGTCGCGACGACACTCTGTATTGCAGTGGGCATTCCTTTGGGGATTCTCATGGCGCGTTCCGATCGATTGCAGGCAATGATTACGCCAGTGCTAGATATTATGCAGACCATACCAGCATTTGTTTACCTTATCCCGGTGGTTATGCTGCTCGGTATTGGTAAAGTGCCTGGTTTAATATCGGTTTGTATTTATGCGATCCCGCCTATTGTAAGATTAACTAATCTTGGTATTCGATTGGTTGAGAAAGAGGCTCTGGAAGCAGCTGATGCATTTGGTGCTAGTTACTCGCAAAAACTATTTAAGGTGCAGATTCCACTGGCGCTGCCGAATATATTTGCGGGTGTAAACCAGACGATTATGATGGCGTTATCGATGGTGGTTATTGCGGCTTTGATTGGTGTAGCAGGTCTTGGTGTACCCGTATTGCGTTCTGTACAGAACCAATACTTAGCACTTGGTTTGATGAATGGTTTGGCAATTGTTGCACTTGCAATCATTTTTGATCGTGTCACGCAGAGCTATGGTGCTCGTTTACAGAAGCATCGTCACGGAGAGAATCATGGCTGATTTAAAAATTCAGATCAAAAATCTGTATAAGATTTTTGGTCCTAATCCAAAGTCTGTTTTAAAGCATGTGCAAGATGGCATGTCTAAAGCCGAGCTGTTGGAAAAGCACGGTCATGTACTCGGCTTGAAAGACATTAATATCGACATTCCTGCCAAAGGGATTTCGGTGATTATGGGGCTTTCTGGCTCCGGTAAATCGACGTTGATTCGTCATATCAATCGCTTGATCGAGCCAACGGCTGGGCAGATGATTGTTGATGGCGAAGATGTTCTGTCCATGGGCAAGGGGAAACTCCGAGAGTTTCGTCGCAACAAAGCCTCGATGGTGTTCCAGAAGTTTGGTTTGCATGTGCACCGCACTGTTGCTGAAAACGCGGCTTATGGACTGGTCGTTAAGGGCGTGAAATTAGAAGAAGCTAAGAAGCAAAGCCAGAAGTGGGTTGAGCGAGTAGGTTTAGCGGGCTTTGAAAATCACTACCCTGCACAGCTGTCGGGTGGTATGCAGCAGCGTGTGGGTTTGGCTAGAGCTCTAGCAACGGATGCTGAAATCCTGTTGATGGATGAAGCATTCTCTGCACTTGATCCGCTGATTCGTACGGATATGCAGGATGTGTTGTTAGGTTTGCAAGAAGAGCTGCATAAGACGATTGTGTTTATCACGCATGACTTGGATGAGGCACTGCGTATCGGTGACTCTATCGCGATCTTGCGTGATGGGGCGGTGATTCAGCAGGGTGATCCTCAGGATATTATTATGAATCCTGCAGATGACTATATCGTTGACTTTATTCAGGATATCAACCGTGGTCGCGTGGTTCGTTTGCGTACACTAATGAATCAAGGTGTTAGTGTTGAAGGGCCTGCGTTAGATCATGATATGAATCTGGAAGATGCGTTACAGGCAGTGGCAAACAGCCCTTCTCGTGCCGCTAATGTGGTTGATGGAAGTGGTGCTTCAGTTGGTAGCATTACTCTGGATCAGGTGATTGCTGGTTTGTCTCGTCCGGAAGTAGTGACGAATCCTGAGGCGCGCTATCGCTAGTTGATATTCACCGTTTGGATTTAAAGCGCCCCTTTGGTTTTATTGGGGCGTTTTTGGTTTTGGCGTATTGTGGTTTGCTTTGTGCTTTGTATTTTCGCTTGGTGCTGATGAGCGGGTGCCATAGCAGAGTTGATCTGCTATATATTATGTTTGTGATATATTATATCTATGGGAAAGGTGCTTAGAACTGGGGTGTATTGATGCTTCCAATCCTTCAAAGGCTACTTGATGATTTATATAAAAGGGGAAATCAAATCCTATGGATAAGTTTATGAAAGCCACTAAGGCATTGTTGCTAACGCTTCTGGTAATTTCATCTAGTGCTCAGGCCGAAAACGATTGTCCCAAAGTCAAAGGAAGCCCGATAAAGCTCTCAGGTGCCGACAATGACTTCGTTTACTTTGGAGGTGAATCTGTTGCCTGCTATTTTGATCAAGCAAATGACGTAATGATTCGAGTCCAAGATACTTCATCAGCTCCCAAACTTAGTATTTTTTATAAAAGCTCAGGTGAAAGTCTGCTCAAGCCAGATGCAAACTATGCTTCTGGATACCGAATGCTCGATTTAGCATCCGGTCTTGATGGCGAGCTTCTAATTGACTTTGTTAATCGTCAGAAACAAAAGTTTCAGGTTTACAAAGTTAAAGGTTATAAGAGTTCGTTAGCCGAGCTCAAGAAAGACGTTTCTTGGATTGACGGGCGTAGTTTTCAATTGACTGTTGTTGATGATAAATATTTGATTTATCATCACTTTTCTTCACCTATCTACACTGATAGCGTGTTTTCGATAAAAGCTTCTTCTAAAGAAGGATTCACTGCCAAGAATGAGTATGCGCTCAGTA
>Ga0209828_1000571_pt1 | contig 34969 bp, 29 predicted proteins | sample MaitaG_FD_187429 | JGI IMG/M metagenome (GOLD analysis project Ga0209828, IMG submission 187429) | Marine algal microbial communities from Maine, USA - Maine_Asex2 metaG (SPAdes) (version 2) | ecosystem: Host-associated > Algae > Red algae > Unclassified | place: Maine, USA | collected 2015-01-05
CGGACCCAAGTTCTGGTTTAGGTCAAGGATTGGATGTTTCCGGTTTTGCTTTGTCTAAAAGCATCCATGACTATCGGATGTCTCCTAATAATTGGTTAGTGGCCGCTGTTTTCATCACAGGGATGGTGGTCATGCTATATGGTATTTTTGCACACCATTGGTATTTACAAGAGATCGCTGCTATTTTCATTATGATAGCCATAGGATCTGGAATAGCAGGAAGACTAAGCGCCCGAGATATTAGTGAGAATGTTCTTTATTCTATCAGTATTGTCGCTCCAGGAGCTTTTATGGTAGGCTTTGCTACGACGATCAAGGTCATTTTAGAAATGGGACAGATTAGCGATACAATTGCTTATAATCTTTCCGAATTGTTGACATCATTACCTATTTATCTCGCCGCATTAGTCATGTCCTTGGCTCAGTGCTTGATGAATTTAATGATTCCAAGCGGTAGTGGACAAGCGCTTGCGACCTTACCTGTCATGATTCCTGTTGGTGATTTGGTTGGTCTAACTCGACAAACAACTATTCTTGCTTTTCAAATTGGAGATGGTGTGACGAATTTGATCAATCCTACCTTAGGCGGACTCATTGCTATGTTGAGTTTGTGCCGTGTTCCTTTTGATAGATGGCTGAGATTCATTGTTCCGCTTATGTTATCCATTCTTGTGATGAGTTGGTTGTTTTTAATGGCTGCGGTGTTGATGGGTTATGACTAATGACTAATCATCACAGATTTATACAATTTTAATTATATCTGCCAGTCTCAACCACCACAGAGGAAAATTAAAAATCAAAATATCTGCTCCGATTAATGCCTTCATTTTATTGCCCGACTCATCCACGAATTGAGAATCTGTAGAAGCATGCAGTTGCTCTAAAGCATACTTGTAATAGTCTGCTGGTGAGATTTATTTAAAATTATGTTTTCTTCCAACGGAAATAAATCTCATTTGATTGAGGTCGCCGATTGTTATCTAAAGTCCTTCATTTTCAAAATGATCTTTGGCTGTTGTAGCTAACGACGAACATAAAAATTCAGGATTCTCATGTGCATGGACAATTAGTAATCTCATAAACTTTGTATTCTATGATATTACTTAAATAGCTAAGCTTAGCTAATTTAATTAGTTCGCGCTTTGGACAACCCAAGCTCGTTAATTTTGTTTCTTTGACTTAACATATGGTTGACAAGCTTTTGCTGAGGCAAATAACACTTCTTTCTCTCCCTGTCTTATTTAGTAATCTCCTTCAAACGATGATTACTGTTATTGACACCATTATGGTTGGGAGATTGGGACCAATTGAAATCGCAGCAATTGGACTGGGGAATACTGTCCGATTCTTACTGTTTGTCACTGTGATGTCTGTCGCGGGTGGTGCGATGAGTCTCATCGCACAAGCCAAAGGGAGTCGTAATCCTGAGCGAATGAGTATAGTCACACGACAGTCCATTTTGAGTGGCTTCATCCTGTCATTGATGTTGGGATCTCTTGGTTCCTATTTTGCGGAGCCCTTAGTCAGGTTTATGGAAAGTGGCGGTGATGAGAAAGCGATCTCAATCGCTGTAGAATATTTGCAAGTCACCTTTATGTGCTCTCCTTTTTTACTTTTGAACTTTATTCAAAATAGATTAATGCAAGGAGCAGGGGATACCTTCACTCCATTAATGATTACAATCGTGTTGATTGTTTTAAATGTTGTCTTTAATTATGTTTTCATTTTTGGTTGGGGATTCATTCCATCATTTGGAGTCACTGGCGCTGCTATTGGCACCGGATTGTCTAGAGGAATCATGATGGTTTTTGGTCTTTGGCTATTCTATTCTGGTAAAAATGTAGTTAAAATTATTAAAGACAAAAGTGGATGGAGACCCAATTGGGAAATCATTAAAGACATTTTAAATATTGGAATTCCGTCTGGAATACAAGGTTTTTTTAGACATGTAGCTAATGTTGTTGTGATCAAATTAGTCACGGCTACATCTTTGGGTACATTGGGTGCTGCAGCATTTGCGATTGGGATACAAGTAGAACAATTTGTCATGCAGCCTGTGCTTGGCATTAACGTAGCCGGGACAAGTTTGATCGGCCAAGCAATCGGAAGATGGCAGACGAAACTCGCCTTTTATAAAGGGAACATTATGATCGCATTGGGTATCATCATTATGATTATCTTCATTACACCAGTCGTATTATTTCCACAACATGTCATTAGAATTTTTGATCCTTCAGCTAATGCCACAATTATTGAAAGCGCAAAGTCCTTCTTTTATTTCAATATGGCAATTATGCCCTTTTATGCAGTGGCTATAGTCACGACAGGAACGATGAGAGGTGCGGGAGACACAAAGCCCGCCATGATAAGTAGTATCATCGGGCGAAACTTCTTAACGATTTTATGTGCGTGGTATTTTGCATTTCCGCTTGGTATGGATTATACAGGTGTTTGGATTGGAATGGTCATTGGTAAATGTTTTGACTTTGTTTTTATGTCAATATTCTGGTATCGCAGAGGTTGGTTTTATGTTGCTCTCAAGAAAACTGAATTGTATCGAACTCACCTAACAGAGTTTAGCATGGAAGGTCTGATTCAATTTACAAAGGAAGTCCGAGGTCCACGGATGGCAGAAAAAGGTATGGTCGAAATTGTGAATGAAACTGGTGTTTTATATCAATCAGAAAAGAGCAAGCATCAATATCGTTTTACGAAAAAAGGGTACAGCAAAGTTGTGTAGCACTAAGAGTGAATGGTCAACCCTCCACAGTTGATAGATATTTTATAATAGTAGCTTAGAAGTCATTAAAAAGTCCTAATTCCTGTCTTTCAATATTTGCTCAAAATTTGGTTCATTAAAAGACAGTACAAATTGGCAATCTACTTCACTGCCATCACATGAAGCGGCTCTCCAAGTTTGACCTCTTAAGTGATTTTTAATCAGTATTAATTCTTCTTTTTCAATATAACCAAACATTGATTTCATTTGTTTAACCTCTTCGTCTGACACTTCTTCTAAGCTGCCAAACATCGTTTGATTATCATCTTCTATCGTGAAGAACCAAAATATTTCATTTGTAAAGTATAAATTATGTAACTCATTATCTTTACCTACGACTCCGTTTACTTCAAATGAACTAAAAAGCTCTGATCTAAATTTTTCTTCTCCTAAAACATCGAGAAGCACCTTTTCTAACTCTTCTGTCAAATTATCATTTCCATTGAGCTTTACTTTGTTTTCGATATCTGAATTATTATATACTTTAAGCACAACACCCGTAGGAGAAATGAAGGAAGAATCAGCTGAATAACTAATAATTTCTATGCTGTCTATAGAACCACAATTTTGAGCTTGTAATACATTTGAACTAAGGAATATAGAAATTGTAATTAATGCAAAGATTGATTTTAAATATACGTTCATCTTGTTTATGGTCTTTTAAGTGTGCAACAAATATATAAAAAAGTTATAGATTTATCGCTTATGGTTTTCTATGTGTTTAAAACATATGACACTAATTAAATGGCATATATACTCATCATTAGAAGCACAAGGCAATAAATTACCTTGAAATGATTCTCACTCCAAGTTAGGTTTATCCACTTGAAGTGCAATAAATTTTACACATCTTCTTTATAAAAGATTGATATACATAATTGCATATATTATACTAAATATTACTTTGGATATCAATATAAACCGTGACATTATGCGATTGATTAAAGAACAAATGGCATCTACGCTACATCTTCATGCGCGACGATCGGATTCGAATCAATATCCGACTCTCTGACTTCCACACCTTCAAATAGTGACCCGTGTTCAAACCAAGATTTGGGAGCAGGAGCTCCCCATAATGTTTGTCTTCGTGGATCTCTTAAATCCCAGCTTAATGGTTCCCAGTCTGGATCAACCGTAAGGTAGTCGCATGTAAATGGCTCTAAGCGATGACCATCTGGATCTAAAATGTATAGGAAAAATGCATTAGAAATACCATGTCTTCCTGGGCCCCTTTCTATATTTTCAACATATCCTTCTGAAGCCATCACATCAAGTAGATGAATGATGTTTGTGACACCAGCTGTCCACAGTCCTGTATGATGAAGTCTAGGTCCTTTTCCATTTGTGAGGGCCATGTCATGAACATTTCCCTTTCGGTGAGTCCATGCTGCCCACATATCGCCTTTATCCGTCAAGGTATATTCTGTCAGTCGAAAGCCTAACTGTTCGACGAAGAATTCATAAGATGATTGACAATTAGGTGTAAAACAATTTATATGATCAAATCGCAATGGAGCTAATCCTTTATATTTGCTAAACGCTCTCATCATCGTCGGTACACGCGTTTGGCGCGCATGAAATTCTAGTGGAATACCGATCGGCGTTTTGACAGCAAGTGTTCTGTCTTCTCCATGTTTAATGACCCACTGCACTGGTAGATTTAACTGTTTAAAATGTGCTTCTAGGGCATCCAAATCTTTGTCAAAAGCAACCTTAAAGCCAAGAGCCAATACAGTTGATTTATCAGACTGAGTCAAGACATAAGAATGATGGTTTTTCTCTTCCAAACACCTCAGGTATAAAGTATCATTTGTTCTTTCTGTTTCAATCATACCCATAATATCGACATAGAACTTGCGCGATGCATCTATGTCTTTGACTCCATAATGGACGTGACTACATCTTACGATGTTAAATGGAAGATTGAAATTATGTTCTACTAGACCCATATCAATAATGTTTAGTGTTTAATTTTTAATGTTTAATGATTTACAACTCAACATTAAACATTCAAGATTCAAAATTACTTAACTCCAAGTTTAGGAATCGAATGTGTCCCGTATGCAACACAAATATTCTTAGTCTCCATATAAAAATCAAAGCTATATTCTCCGCCATCTCTTCCAATTCCACTATACTTGACACCGCCAAATGGAGTGGGCAAATGCCTTACATTTTGTGAGTTTATCCAGACCATTCCCGACTCAACATCACGAGCGATTCGATGTCCTCTTTCTATATCTCTTGTCCAGATATATGCAGTCAATCCATATCGCACACTATTCGCAATCTCTACCGCTTGAGTCTCCGTCCTAAATTTAAACACAGACAAGAATGGACCGAAAACTTCCTCTTGTGCTAATCTCATATCAGGAGTTACACCCTCTACTAAAGTTGGATTCACATAACACCCTTTTTTGAGACCAGAAGGAATGTCTCCACCAACTAAAACTTTGGCACCTTCTTCTTTTGCCAATTTAGCATAGCTCAAAACTTTCTGTTGGTGAGCTGGCTCAATCAATGGACCGATTTCTGTTTTTGGATCTAAGGGATTACCGACTATTAAATTCTTAACTCTCTTTTTCAACTTTTTTATAAATGTATCATAGACATCTTCGTGTAGGAGTAATCTGCTGCTAGACGTGCAGCGTTCACCATTCAAACTATACTTCATAAAGACAACAGCATCCAGTGCTCTATCTAAATCTGCATCTGGAAATACAAAAACGGGATTTTTGCCACCCAATTCAAAATGAACTCTTTTTAAAGTATCTGCACCCTGTTTCATGATATGACTGCCTGTTGTTGTTTCGCCCACAAATGCAATGGCTTTGATGTCATCATGTTCGGTCAATGCCTTGCCGACGACTTCTCCAAAACCATGGACAACATTCCATACACCATTAGGCAATCCAGAATCATGAGCTATCTTTGCTAAGATATTAGCAGTCACAGGACTTAGTTCTGCAGGCTTATGGACCACCGTGCAACCTGAAGCTAAAGCTGGAGCTATTTTCCAAGTGCTCAACATAAACGGTGCGTTCCAAGGAGTAATGATGCCAACAGGACCGATAGGAGACTTCATCGTAAAATTGACATGATGAGTATCCGGTGTAGACAGTCCATTTGGGGCATCAATTATTTTATCAGCAAAATATCTAAAATTGGCGGCACCTCTTATTGCAGCCTTTTTAGTGAATCGAATAGCTTGACCTGTATCAAAAGACTCTGCAACAGCGATTTCATGAGCATGCTTTTCAATGTTATCTGCAATAGCATACATGATAGATTTTCTACTTGCGTGATCAAGATTGCGCCAAGTTTTAAAAGCGTTTGTCGCAGCTTTACATGCTTTGTCTATGTCGCTTACGGTGCCTTCTGCGACATGACAAATATGACTCCCATCAACTGGTGAGATGTTTTCGAAAGTTTTCTTTTTAGGCGCATTGACCTCTCGGCCATTGATGATATGTCTTATTCCAGATTTTTTTAATGATCTTAAAACGCTCTTTAGTTTTTTGTTATTTTTTTCTAGCATACATCTAAAGCTTGACTTGGTTTGGATTAATTGATGCGGAAATGTACTGAATTTATACAAAGGAATAAAAATGTAGCGCCTTGACTCTGTATTTAAGTGTAGTAAAAATTGTACAATTCTGTATTTCACATTTCTGTGGATATTGTTTTAGCTAACTTTATAGCATAATTATCAATCATGTTAAGTATAGAGCAAATTATTGGAGAAGCACAAAAACTTCATCAAGCAGAGAAAGGGAGACAGCAAATCAGAGCGACAACATCAGCATTTCCAGACATGGAGATCGCAGACGCTTATAAAATTCAATCAGCTTGGATTGATATAAAAAAGTCAGAAGGTCGTCAGATTGTTGGACATAAAATCGGCCTGACATCTAAGACAATGCAGCGTGCAATGCAGATATCAGAACCTGATTATGGTAGTTTATTAGATGACATGGTGTTTCAGGAAAACACTCATATAGATTCAACTCAATTTTTAGATCCAAGAATCGAAGTAGAACTAGCTTTCGTATTGAAAGATAAACTAGAAGGACTTCAAGTAACTATTGATGATGTCTTACAAGCTACTGATTATATTGTACCTGCATTAGAAATTATAGCTGCTCGTACGTTTAGAAAAAATCCAAAAACCGGATATGTTAGACAAGTCAGAGACTCTATCAGTGACAATGCTGCCAATGCTGGAATTGTTGTTGGTAGTCGAAGAATCAAACCAAATGAAGTAGATTTGAGATGGGTAGGTGCATTACTATCCAAGAATGGTGAAGTGGAAGAGACAGGTCTTGCCGCAGGAGTACTTAACCATCCTGCAAATGGAATTGTATGGTTAGTCCACAAATATGCTCAATATGACGTCGCACTTGAACCAGGTCAAATAATTTTAAGTGGTTCTTTTACAAGGCCAGTATCAATTGGGATAGGTGATACAATTGAAGCAGATTTTGGAGTAGTTGGCCAAATCAAATGTTATTTTTAGTTCTATATTTTAATGATTTATAATTCGCATTAAATGAGTATCACAAATCAATTTAAAAAGAATCTTCTCGATGGTAATATCCAATATGGGATTTGGAATGGTATTCCAGATTCTTATGCGGCAGAGATGTGCGCAGGTGCTGGATTTGATTGGGTATTGATTGATAATGAACATGCTCCATTTGATTTGCAAAGGATTATTCATCATATGCAGGCAATTAAGCAATTCAATGTCCCTTCTATCGTCAGAATTTCATCGAGTGATCCATTTTTCACAAAACAATTATTGGATGCCGGAGTCCAGAGTTTACTTGTGCCAATGGTTGAGTCTGTGGAGCAAGCTGAGTTAATGGCCAAATCAATGCGCTATCCTCCTCAGGGAATTAGAGGAGTCGGAACCGCCTTAGCGAGGGCAGCTCAATGGAATCGAGTGGATGATTATTTCAGTCTCTCAGATGACCAAATGTGTTTAATCGTCCAAATAGAATCAGTCAAAGGAGTTGAAGCATTAGACGAGATACTTAAAGTTGATGGTGTTGATGTCGTTTTTATAGGACCGGCTGATCTCGCTGCGAGTATGGGTTTTATAGGCGAGCCTAATAGAGAAGAGGTTGTCAAAGAAGTGACTGAATGTTTTCATAAAATAGTAGCCGCTGGAAAATATCCAGGTATACTGACGACATCTCCCACATTAATAGAAAAATATAAAACGATGGGTGCTAAAATGATTGGTGTTGGTCTAGACACAATCTTATTGGCACAGGCCACAAAATCCTTAGCAGAAAAATACAAGCCTGAATTAAAGGACAAACAATCTAACACGATGTATTGATATATAGTAATTATGATTTCGCTTTATCCATTTATTTATATTTGAATTAAGTTAGGACATGAAACAGTATGCCATCTCGATTTTGTCCCGTGGAATATTATTTTAAAAAACAATACTGTTGTTGGAATTGTTGATTTCGACGAAGTGGCACCAGGTAAAAGAATCGACGACCTTGCTTATTTTAAATGGACCTTTTTAGATTTGGGAATATCCTTAGATTCAGACGATGACCAAATTCAAAGCATTAGAAACTGATAGATGCTTACGGATCAATACGAAATGAAGACTTAATTCCTGCACTATTGAGACAACAACATAGAATTCTTGAATTCAGGAAACTGAATGCTTTAACTGGAAAAGATAAAGCGACAAGAAAATTTTCAGCTCATAAAATTACTGAGATAAATAAAAATATTGATTGGGTCATTACTAATGAACAAAAAATAATGAGTATTTAAATTACCAATTAAGCTCTAAACTGACAACATCAAATCATTTACATTGACTGCTTGACTTACTCCTCACCAAACTCACCAAACATATTTGCTAAAGGATCTTCATAATGAACCTGTGTATCGACAATTGTTTTATTGATCAATTCAAACTCAGATAAACCATGAAGTGCCAATTCCATATAGAAAGCCTTTTCTTCTGCAGGTACTTTTACAGAATCTCCTAATTTGTCAAGTCCGGCAACAGAGTTAAGCGACTTAACATATTTTTTTTCTGAAGCATCATTTTGTAAGTCTACAGAATTTCCTCCAGAAAAGAATGCCTTGATTGTACCATATGGATCTTTGCCAGCTGAAGCTTTATCTTCAGGATGCGGATACACACTTAAGAATAAATCTTTCATCGCTCCTCCAATCAATGACAAGGCTACACTATAGGGTCCTTCTTGTTCGCCTTCGTACACTAATTCTACTTTGCCAGTCATGGAAGGGATAATGCCCCAAAAATCTGTTAAGCGAATACAAGTTTTCTTTTCACCATTGATCAAAGCTCTTCGTTCTGCAGTGCTCACCAAGTTTTCCAGCGCTGAAATACTTAATCTTGCTGATACACCACTTTTTTCATCTACAAACTCACTTTGTCTTGCTTTAAAAGAAATTGCTTCCAACAAGTCATAGCATAAATCTGGGATATGAATATGTAATTGTTCATCTCCAATCATGGCTTCTTGCTCCGTAATGCTTCTGGCAGTAGCGATATCCTTTGGATAATGTGTCAGAATTTGACTTTCTATTCTATCCTTAAGCGGAGTAACAATGCTTCCTCTGTTCGTATAATCCTCAGGATTGGCAGTAAAGACAAACTGTATATCTAAAGGTAATCTAAGTTTAAATCCCCGAATCTGTAAATCACCTTCTTGTAAAATATTAAAGAGAGATACCTGAATTCTAGGCTGTAAATCTGGTAGTTCATTAATAACAAAAATTGACCTATGGGCTCGTGGTACTAGGCCGAAGTGTATCACTCTTTGATCTGAATATGGTAATTTTAAATTAGCCGCTTTAATGGGATCTACATCACCAATCAAATCTGCAACACTAACGTCAGGCGTTGCTAATTTTTCGACGAAGCGATCTGATTTATGTAACCATTCTATCGGTGTATCATCACCTTTTTCTTCGATTAATCCAATGGCATATCTGGATAATGGATTTAAAGGATCATCATTGATTTCAGATCCAGCAATAAACGGAATATATTCATCCAGCAAATTCGTCATCAACCGCGCGATTCTTGTTTTTGCTTGGCCTCTTAATCCTAGCAATAATATATTGTGTTTGGATAAAATGGCACGTTCGATATCAGGCACGACTGTATCCTCAAAGCCAATAATGCCTTCAAAAGAATCTATTCCCTTTTTTAAATTGTGAATGAGATTTTTTCGTATTTCTTGTTTGATGGACATGGATTCCCATCCAGCCTTTTTTAATTGTCCGAGTGTCGAAATCTTCGCTATCTGCTTCTCTGTCATATTGTATTAATTCTTTCTTCTTCTTTTATTTTGATTATAATCCATAAATAGAAACTCACCTAATCCTTGGAGAGAACTATAGAATGCCTTTCCATTATTAGCATTGGTAAACTGATCTACAAACTGTACTAGATATGGATCTCTAGCAATCATAAATGTGGTAATCGGGATATGTAATTTTCTACATTTCACAGCTAGACCTAATGTTCTATTCAGAATCTTTCTATCTATCCCAAATGCATTTTTATAATATCCTTTCCCCTTTTTGATACAAGTCGGCTTGCCATCAGTGATCATCATGATCTGCTTGTTGGGATTTTTTCTTTTTCGTAAAAGATCCATAGCGAGTTCTAGACCAGCAACGGTATTGGTATGATAAGGTCCGACCTTTAAATAGGGCAGGTCCTTTATTTCAATTTGCCATGCATCATTTCCAAAAACTATAATATCAAGTGTATCTTTTGGATATCGAGTTTTGATTAACTCAGCTAAGGCCATCGCGACCTTCTTTGCAGGAGTTATTCTGTCTTCTCCATATAATATCATTGAGTGTGAGATATCAATCATTAAGACTGTGCTTGTCTGAGTCTTATAGAATGTCTCGTGTACTTGAAGATCATTTTCTGTCAGCATGAAATCATCAATGCCATGATTAATTTGTGCATTCTTCAGCGAATCTGAGACTGCTATTTTATCTAATGAGTCTCCATAGTTATATGGCCTTATCTCAGAAGTATGTTCATCACCAGATCCACTTTTCGATGTAATGTGATTTCCTCTTTTTGATTTTGACAGTTGATCAAAAATGTCATCCAAAGCTTTTTGCCGGAGAGCGATTTCCATCTTCGCAGTCGGGTTAAAACCTAATTTACCATCGCGTTCACCACTTGCGATAAGACCTTTATCAATTAAGTCTTTTATGAAATCTGCTATGCCATAGTTATCATCAGTTAGATTATGTTGCTTATCAAGCTCTGTTAACCATGAAAGAGCCTCGCTCACTTCTCCTGATGTATGGACCAGTAGCTCTTGAAATAGTTTTAATAGTCTTTCAAATGGTGTCCCATCCGGTGCTGGTATAAATTCTGAGAAATGCCATCCAATCATAATTCGATATCGATTTTAAGTTCATCTTTTACCGTATCAATCACTTTCCAAGTTGAATCAGATAATAATGTCACTCTGGCCAAGTATTCATAAGGCATGGTTTTTCCCCATTCATCAGGACTCACCATGCTGACTGTCCATGTTTCATTGCCTTTGTCATACAAATAATAGTCTTTGTTAGCTATTGGTTTAAATCCGCAGTCAGCCTTGTATATTTTCTCCGATATATCTATTCGATCATGAATCGCTTGCGCTTGTCTTACGAGTAACTCTACTTGCTCTTTGATTTGAATTAACTGTTCTTCTGTTTGCTCATACATAGCTGACATCGCAAGTCCTTTAGTTTTACCCTTGTCGATTGGTTTAATAATCGCACTTCCCATGTGATGCGCATAGGGTAAAAGACCTGGATTTTCAGCTATTTTATCTTTATCTATTGGGTTTACTTTCCTCGCCATAATGTTCAAAGATATCACTTTCTATTTTTAAGGTCTAAAGGCAAAAAAATACCTTGAACGGACACTAATTCTAAGTAGTATACATCCGCTTGATTGTGCAATCTGTTAATACCAGTTTAGTATATAGATACTTTCTGGATTGATGTAATGATTGCATAGTATATATGTTTCTAATTGATTGTGTCAAGCAAAAACAATCTTCAACAATCACTTCAATTCTTCATATAACAAAGAAAGCACAGTTTGGTTGAACTGTGCTTTCGAAAAATAGTTGTGGAAATATTATCTTATTTCAGTTTAAAGTCGCCTTTTCCTGTGAGATAGCCTTTATTATAGATTTCTACAGCGTAGACTCCTTTAGCGAAAGGATAGTCCGCATTCCAATCTACACATGACTCAGCATCTTTGTTTTGATAGTCTAGACGTCCTGACACAGTATATTTTACTTGCTGATCAGTCAGCTTATTTGTTAAAATTCCAGAACCTGCATCTTCTACAGAGATGGTTTTTCCTTGTGGATCAATATATCTTACATAGAACGTTTCTTCTCCAGCAGAAGCGACAACATTAGTTTCCGTTTTGTAACAAATTCTGAGGACATTAATGTCTTTAGCTTTCTTTTTCTTTTTCAATTTACCATCATCTTTTAATTGATGACCGCTAACTTGTAACCAATTCACTTTGATAGCTGAAGCAATATCAACAGTGTTATTTAAGTTAGAAATCTCATCTTCTTTTTTCTCTACATTTTTCACCAAAACTGTTCGAGCTTCTTCCACTTCTGCAGTCATGATTTTTTGTTCGTCAAGATTAGTGATCAAGACATCTTTTTCTTGAGTCAGCTTTGTATTTGACACTTCTAATGAAGCTATTTTAGATTTTAATTCATTGATTTCATTCAGATGACCAGCAGTCATGCCTTGAATTGCAGCGATTTCATCTCTTGCAGTATTCAATTCATTTTTAGTCCAAATCAAATTGTTAATTTTCTTTTTCTGCGCGGACAATTCAGTAGTCTGCCGTGCAATCATTTCATTTAATTCAGCTGAGTCATCTCTCAAGCTTTCGATATTCTCTAATGCAACAGTGTATTCTTTGTCCAGTTCGTTATGGACATTTTGCAATTCTGAGAATTTGTTGTTTTGAGAACTAATTTCAGATTTTAAATTCGTATTAGAGTACCATAGATATCCACTTAAGCCAAGCAATGCAAGCAAGCCTAAAATGTAAAAGATACTACTACCACTAGATTTTTTTTGATTATAACTCATATTGAGAGTGTTTAATGGATAATTATTATTCGTTGAGATATTACTTACGTAAAATGAACGGCAAGAAACCACTTTAGATTCCTGCGTCATAGCAAAACTCCAATTAATTTATTCTTAATTACTTAGGGTTTTCCTTTAATTTAAATAAGCTTGTCTGTAGAGATAAACCCCTTTTTATTCTCGATGTTCGATAAAAAACGACATAAAATCACTGTTTTTATGAGAAAGTGGATCAATATTCGAGTGAGTCACTCCAAAATATTGATTGTTAAGATGACATTTGCTCTAAAACAAATTTAAAGAAAACCTTTAAGGGGCTTAAACGTGGCTTAGGCATTTTTCCTTTAGCCATAATCTTCATGTTTTCAGCGTGCCATGCTGTGTCCATAAAGCCCATTTTATCGATAAACTTGATGCCAGTATCTACCTTTCCACCTTTAATTTGTGCGATTTCACCTTGTATTAATTGTTTTGCCAGGTATGGATTAACTGCAAAAGGTCTAGCGATGCCTATAAAGTCTAATTCATCATTTTGAAGCGCTTTTGCCATAACGTTCAGCGTTCTAAAACCACCAGTCAACATTAAGGGAGCAGTAGTCTCTTTTCGAGCTTTTATAACAAAATCAGCAAAATAAGCTTCTCTATCTTGACTGTTCTTTGCTAATTCCCTTCCCATCATCGCTGCTTTTTCATAGGTTCCGCCTGATACTTCAATCATATCCATGCCTTCATCACCTAATATTCTGATGACTTGTAAGGATTCTTCTTCTGAAAAAGCACCTCGTTGGAAATCAGCCGAGTTTATCTTGATTCCAATTGGATAATCATCACCTACTTTTCGCCTAATATTTCGATATATCTCGAGAACAAATTTTGTACGCTTCTTCAAAGAGCCACCCCAGTCATCTGTTCGCAAATTAGTCCGAGAAGATAGAAATTGGCTTACTAAATAGCCATGCGCACCATGTATTTGTACTCCCTTAAAACCTGCTTTTTTAGCGATTAATGCTGTCCTGCCGAAACCTTCAATTATCTCCCATATTTCTGAATCCTCTAATGGACGAGGCTCTTTGAATAAGCCTTTCAATACAGGTAGTTTTACATTGGACGCACTCACTATATCTTTATTAAACTTTGGAGCTTGCCTTCCGGGATGGTTGATTTGCATCCATAAATGAGTTCCATTTTTCTGACATTCAGTGGCCCATTTCGTTAACTCTGGTAAGTATCTTTCATCTTCCACCACTACATTATGTTCTTCTCCCAATGCTTTTGAATCCATCATGACATTGCCTGAGATCAAAATTCCAGCACCTCCTTTCCCCCAGGTTTCATATAATTTAATGATGCGGTCAGATGGCTTTCCTCCTGAATCTGCGTTATTTTCACTCATTGCAGATTTCACAATCCGATTGGGAATGGTGATACCGCAGGGCAGGATAAATGATTGATTTATGGTTTCTGATGGTGTCATCGTCAGTATTGATTAATCAGTTTGCATAACAAAATGTAATTTTCAGAAGTGGCCAAACCACATTGATTAGGAGTGAGAACAAGGTAATTGAATATATTATGATTACATTAGTCATAACAACTAAGACTTTACACTTTATGACTTTACACACTCCAGACTTATCTAATGTCTTATTTATTGATATTGAAACCGTTTCTCAGTATGAGTCTTTCGACAAATTAACCGCTAGACAACAAGAACTATGGCGAAAGAAAATCACACAGACCCAATGGTTTAAGTCAGAATATGAAAAATCCTCTGCCGAGATTATAGCTCAGAGTTATTCTAAAAGAGCAGGTATTTATGCAGAATTTGGCAAAATCGTGTGTATTTCAGTCGGATACATAGAATTCAAAGGCCGTCAAATTCACTCCTTTAGATTGAAATCATTCTTTAGTGACGATGAGCCTAACATATTAGATGAATTCGTATCTATACTAACTGAACACTATTGTGATCCAAAAACCCATTATTTGTGTGGGCATAATATTAAGGAATTTGATATTCCATATCTTTGTAGAAGATTGATCATCAATCAAATCAAACTACCAAAAATCATAAACGTCGCTGGCCAAAAACCATGGCAGGTCAGTCAATTTATAGATACGCTCGAGCAATGGAAATTTGGTGATTATAAAAACTATACATCCTTAGACCTAATTGCTAATTCGCTAGGTATCCCAAGTCCTAAAATAGATCTTGATGGTAGCCAAGTTAACAGTGTATATTACCAAGACGGTGACTTAAGAAAGATTGTGAGGTATTGTGAAAGAGATGTCAGTACTGTAGCTCGAGTTTTCTTAGCCTTGAAGCATTCTATTGGAATTGATGATAATCAGATAATTAGTACGACAGAAGGACTTTGAACTGATTCCTTTTAGTCGTGATTCTAATGAATGTAAAACTCCTTTTAGTCGTGATTTCATTAATTGAATTATGTCTTTTGGTTGCGATTGTGATGATGGTAAGAGCTACGCTCATGTGTGATTATAATGATTCAAACACAATAGACACTAGTTATCATTTGTAATACTATAATCCCAATAATCATTTTCAATCATAACAATCTCAAACAATCCTAACAGTCCTTACCATTCAACAATTATTCTATTACTTTTGCAGTAGCTACAACCGCTACTATGCACTATATCGCTCCTTCTATTTTAGCCGCTAATTTTCTTCATTTAGAAAAAGACATTACGTTGATCAATGACAGTGTCGCTGACTATATTCATGTCGATGTGATGGATGGCGTCTTTGTGCCGAATATTTCCTTTGGGCAGAACATTGTTAAAATGGTCAAAACTGTTGCCAAAAAGCCTCTTGATGTCCATTTAATGATCATGAATCCAGATCAATATATAGACTCTTTTGTGGACTGTGGTGCTGATATATTATCCGTCCATTATGAAGCTTGTCCACATCTTCACCGAACGGTAAATGCGATTAGAGAAAAAGGTATTAAGTCCGGAGTAGCGATTAATCCACATACATCTATTCACTTATTAGAAGACGTATTAGAATCTATAGATCAAGTGATTTTGATGTCAGTAAATCCTGGTTTTGGAGGGCAAAAATTTATATATCAAACTTTATCTAAAATTAAAGAACTAAAATCAAGAATAGACCAACGAAACCTAGACATCAAAATCGAAATTGATGGTGGCGTAGGTCTGCAAAATGCAGAAGCCATTCTAGGTGCAGGAGCGGACATCTTAGTCGCAGGAAGTAGTGTATTTAAATCAAATGATCCTATCGAGACAATTGCTAGCTTAAAAGGAATCAGCCTAAACACTTTTATCTAATCCATTACGTTTGGCTATCATGACATTTTTAAAGTTATTTCTATGTACGGTCATCATATCAATGCTGGTTTTTTTCCAGATTTCAGCACAAAGTATCGTATCAGGAAATATCACTGATGAAGTGTCTGGAAGCTTAATTGACTTTGTAACCATTTATTTAGAAGGGACTAGCAATGCAACGGAGAGTAATGAATCGGGCTTTTATCAAATCACTGTCCCTTCTGATCAAGCATTCGAAATCGTCTTTACGAGAATTGGGTATGCTGAACAACGAATCAAAAGAAGAGGGATAAAGTCAAATAGGAGTGTCGACTTGGATGTCGTGATGACTCAAACGAATTCAGACCTTGAAGTTATCGTTAAAGAAAGTAAAATCGATCAAGCAGAAATGGTTAGAGAATCAGTCGAGGAGTTTAAACTGATCCCAACTACGACTGGAAATTTTGAAAGCATTTTACCAAACATAGCGCTTGGCACCTCTGGAGGAACAGGTGGCGAACTGAGTTCTCAGTATAATGTGCGTGGTGGAAATTATGATGAAAACCTCGTTTATGTTAATGACTTTGAGATCTTTCGACCACAGTTGATTAGAAATAGTCAGCAAGAAGGATTATCATTTCCGAATGTAGATTTGATTAGTAATATCTCATTTTCATCAGGTGGATTTCAAGCAAATTATGGGGACAAGATGTCTTCTATCCTTGACATACAATACAAGAGACCGGAGGAGTTTAAAGGGTCTTTTAGCATGAGCTTCTTAGGCGCGACAGGACACCTAGAAGGAAGCAAACAAATTGGTAGTAATTCTTATAATAAGCTACGGTACCTCGTCGGGGCTCGGTACAAAACATCAAGATACCTACTTGGTTCGTTAGATACAAAAGGTCAGTATACACCCAATTTTACTGATTTACAAACGTACATCACTTATGATGTGACGAAAGATCTTCAGATTGGACTCATCGGTAATTATAACCAAAGTCAGTTTGATTTTATTCCAGAAGAGAGATCGACTGCATTTGGATCATTTTTTACGACCCTAAGATTGACATCATTATTCGAGGGATCGGAGCGAGATGATTATCAAAATGGGATGGGTGGTTTATCATTAACTTTCATTCCTGACAGAAATAAAAACCCGATGTATCTCAAGTTGTTAGCATCAGCTTACAGTAGTGATGAAAGTGAAACATTTGATATTCAAGGCTTCTATAGTTTAGCACAAGTCGAAACTGGTTTGGGAGAAAATTCTGGTCAAGATGTTGCTCTGATTGGATCTGGCACACAGCATGAATTTGCAAGAAATAAACTCACCAATAATATTTTTAACATTCAGCATAAAGGCGGAATTGAATTACAATTAGATTCTCAAAGTGATGTCGAGAAAACACACTTTGTACAGTGGGGAGTCAAGGTCCAAAGCGAGCAGTTTGATGATCGCCTGAATGAATGGGAGAGATTGGACTCAGCGGGCTATTCATTACCATTTAGCCAAGAAGTCGTCAATCTTTTCAATGTTACCAAAACTGAGAATGATATTAGCTCGACGCGAATAAATGGCTTTGCTCAAAATACATTTAGCCTTATTGACAAAGGAGAAAAAGAAATTAAAGCAACTTTTGGAATAAGAGCTTCTTATTGGGATCTCAATAATGAATTTTTGATTTCGCCTAGAGCACAGCTACTTTATAAACCACTCGGCTCTGATAAGGATTTATCATTTAAATTAGCTGCGGGCGTTTATTATCAGCCTCCATTTTATCGAGAATTAAGACGACCAGATGGGACATTAAATCTCAATTTGAAGTCACAGCGATCTATCCACGCTGTAGGTGGATTTACATATGATTTTGGTGACATTGTTAATACAAAACGTAAAAAGTATCGATTCATCACTGAGGCCTATTACAAAAAACTTGATAATCTTGTCAGTTATGATATTGACAATATTAGGATTCGGTACTCTGGTGAAAATGATTCAAAAGGATATGTCGCAGGTATTGACTTTCGTGTCAATGGAGAGTTTGTGCCTGGCGTTGAGTCATGGATTAATTTATCATTCTTGAGTGCTAAAGAGAATATCACCGACATCCAACATCTTAAATTTTTCCCAGGTGATTCTACATCTACGGCAGTAAATTTTGTGCCAAGGCCTACTGATCAACTATTCTATATGTCATTATTTTTTCAGGATTACCTTCCGGGAAATGAAAATTTCAAGATGCACTTAAACTTGGTGTATGGATCAGGACTTCCATTTGGAATTAGAGATAACAATCTTGTTTTCAGAAATACATTCAAATATAGACCTTACCAGCGAGCCGATATTGGATTCAGCCTAGCACTATGGAATAGAGAAACCTCAGATCGCAATGGCGGTATATTCAGTTGGTCGGATAAAGCTTGGATAAGTCTAGAGGTCTTCAATATGCTAGGTATTGAAAATGTAGCTTCTAATACTTGGATTAAGACAATTTTTGATCAGCAATATGCCATTCCTAATAATCTGACGTCTCGGCGGATCAATCTAAGATTTAAAGTAGAGTTTTAATAAACCCCCTCAACGGGTTCAAAGGCCCTTGAATGGTATAGAATTACTTACATCTTAGCAAGCCTTCTTTTATATTCTGCAAGTTGACTTCTTCTTTTGAAGGATACCATTGAGAATTCATATAATTTATCAGATTACTCATCTCCGCATCGGTAAGTTTTCTAGCTGCGGGCATCACTTCATTAAACTCGACTCCATTGACGACTATTGTCCCGGCCAAACCATTGGTGATCATACAGACAAGATTGTCATAATGGTCTAGATAATAATCTGACTCTTTTATTGGTGGGATCAAAGTACCTAGCCCTTGACCTTCATCCATATGACAATTAGCACATTGGCTTTTGTAAATGCGCGCTCCCTGAGGATAGGCGATTCGATCACAAGAATGTAATAGTAAAATAGATAGGCCGATTATAAAGTAAAAAGATCTATTGCTCTGCATATTGTTCTGCTAACAGTTGATCAACCGTCTTAAAAAATGCTGTGACAGATTCTGGATCAGTACCTTCTGCAAAGCCCCTGACGTGACGTTTTTGATCTACAAGGATTAGCTTACCACTATGATCAAATCCTCCGGGTGCGTCTGGATCTTCAAATGCTGGAACAAAATGTTCATCAGCCATTTCGTAAATGTCATGTTTATCACCAGTCAAGAAATGCCATTTAGATGAACTCACCTCTATCTTCTCTGCATATTTGCGCAGAGCTTCAACCGTATCTCTTTTAGGGTCTAGAGAGAAAGAAATGAGCATCACACGGTCATCTTCCTGATAGCGATTTTTAAGTCTCAACATCTGTTGTCTAACTTTAGGACATATCGCAGGACAATGAATAAAAAAGAAATCAGCTATATAGATTTGATCTTTGAAAGTTTGATTCGTGATCACTTGTTTATCCTGATTAACAAAATTGAAATCAGGTATCGTGTGATAGATAGTATCTCCATCTACAACTTCAGTAAATCCTAGATAAGGTAAGGAACTTGAGTCAGATGTACATGAATACTGTACAAGGGACAATCCTGTGAAAAGAAAAAATATAAATTTATTCATTATCCTTTAGAAACACTTGAGCTTTAGAAATTGTTGAGTTCATTTTGTTTCTAACCACAATTATCTTTTCTTTTTCTGATGCGTACAACTGCTGTGCTGCTTCAAAGTTGGCATAATCAGGTTTTTTGAATGCGCTCATCCAATTCATCATAGCATCATCCGCTTCTTCTAATTGATAGATTAATTGTTGAATTGTATCTTTCTTAACGACGTCGGGATCTTTGAGCCTTTGCTTTAATTGTCTGTCGAGTTTATTGATAGATGACATTTTAGGCATTACTTCATCGTGAATATCCATGACTTCAGTATGGAGTTTTTTCAAAGCATATTCAGCTTCTCCATTACTTTGATTCAAATTACAAGATAAAATAATGATGACACTTAAGCTTAGAAATAGAAAAGGTCTCATTCTTCAGATTTTAGACTGTAAAAATAGAACTAATAATCTTTTATTATGTTTCTTTAGCAATTATTAACATGAATAAAAAAGCCATTATTTGGTTCAGGCAAGATTTAAGACTTCATGACAATGAAGCTTTTCATGATGCATTACAGTCTACGACAGAGATTATCCCCATTTTTGTTTTTGATGAGCGTCTTTTTGAAACATCGACTCGATATGGTTTCCCAAAGACTTCGAAGTATAGAATTCAGTTTATCATTGAAAGTATTCATGACTTACGTCAAAGCTTAAAAAACTTAGGCCTTCCACTTATCGTCCGCCAAGGGAAACCCGAAAATATCATATTCGACCTTGCTAGAGACTTGAAGACAAGTTGGGTATTTTGTAACAGAGAGCGCACAACTGAAGAGTTATATGTGCAAGACAATTTGGAGAAAAATTTATGGTCTATAGGGCAAGAGGTCAGATATTCTCGTGGCAAGATGCTTTATTATACTGCTGATTTGCCTTTTCCTGTGACTCACACACCTGATACATTTACATCTTTTCGAAAGGAAGTAGAGAAATTCACACCGATTAGAAAGATCATTGAAACAGATTATTCTATTGCTCATCATACAGATGAGCTAGACGAAGGGGATATTCCAACACTAAGCTCATATGGTTATTCATTAGATTTTACACCGTACTTAAAAGGAGGAGAGACTGCAGGACTAGAGAGATTGCGTCATTACATATGGGAGCTGCAAGGCATTAAAACGTACAAAGAAACGCGAAACGAATCTTTTGGCTTGGATTATTCTTCCAAGTTTTCAGCTTACTTATCCCAAGGGTGTTTATCTCCAAAAATGATTTATTGGGAAATTAAAAAGTACGAATCAGAAAAAGAAAGTAATGATTCAACCTATTGGTTATTTTTTGAATTACTATGGAGAGACTATTTCCGACTTATCGGAAAAAAATACGAGGAGAAAATATTTTTAAGAGGAGGTATTAAAGATAGAACTGACTACGAGCCAACTGTAAATCAAAGAATATTTGATATCTGGTCGAATGGTCAAACTGGATATCCATTTATTGATGCTTCAATGAGGCAACTAAACCAAACTGGATTTATGTCTAACAGAGGCCGACAGAATGTTGCCAGTTTTCTGATCAATGAATTAGGATTAAATTGGCAATTAGGAGCTGAGTATTTCGAGTCATTATTGATTGATTATGATCCATGTAGCAACTGGTGCAATTGGAATTATCTTGCTGGCGTGGGGAATGATCCAAAGGAAATTCGAAGATTCAATATCATCAAGCAATCTAAAAAATACGATCCAGAAGCTAAGTTTATTCGGGAGTATTGTCCTGAAATCTCTGCTTTATCTGATAATATGATTCATTTTCCAGCTGCATTTTCTGAAGAGGACCTTCTAGAACAGGGCTTAGTGCTTGGTAGAGATTATCCCAAGCCAATCGTAAAATGTGCATTTGATCACTGATGAATATCTGATAGCTTAAAAGTGAATTTATAAATCAGTTTTTGCGATTGCAGAACTATAGGAAAGAGTATCCACCTGTAATCTCAATTTCAAAAATTCAATAATTTTATTATCTATAAGAGCTTGATCTTTGGAAATCTTATCCCATGCCACAACAGTCATATGTATTAGAACTCTTGTACTGTCTGTAGTCGAAATGTTTGTCTGTCCGATATTAATTGTTTCAACATTAGGGAACAGCACTTTAATTTCTTTTTTCACAGCATCATAATTCTGTACTAGCTGTGTTGAATCTAATTGCTGTATTCTGAGTAAGATCTCTTGTTGCTCTGCAATTTCATTTTTAATACTATTAATATCTTCAGTTGAGTGGGAGAGGACGTTCAGTTCAGATTCTAATTCTCTGATTTTATCGAGAGGTATATCCGAAGTCGCTAATATTTCAACAGTTGTATTCCGCAGATTATATTTTTTGAGACCTTCTGTAAAGGAAGATGCATTTTCAGTTTGGATTTCATTTCCCCAAACCCGTAGGTACAAAATCTGAGAACCATCCTGAGAGGGGATTATCTCATATTCATCAAGGTAAATTTCATTTTTACCAATATACTCTTCTATAAAGGAATTCACATTTGCTGTAGTGTTTGCTTCTTTCCATACCTTTCTGAAAATCAATAAACTTGGTAAAATCATAACAAGAGAGAAGAGGTAGATATAATTTAAGTTTTTTTTGCGCTCTGCTTTGGTGGTATACTCTTTTAGCGGAAAATGCATATATCTGATAATCACATAGGTTGCAAATGCTACAAAAAATGCATTGATAAAAAACAGGTAAAACGATGATAACGCAATCGCAGCATTATTAGTCGCCAATCCATATCCAGTGACACACAGTGGTGGCATGAGTGCCGTAGCAATTGCCACTCCTGGCAAAGTCGTTGATATATCTTTTCTAGCAATTGAAACGATACCAGCAATACCACCAAAAACACCAATAGCGACATCAAATATTGTCGGTGCTGTTCTTTCCTGTATTTGTTCTGTAATTTCTTTTAGTGGAGAAATCATAAAAAATAGAGTAGAGCTAATAATGGCAATCGCAATAGATATACCGAAGTGTTTCATTGATTCTTTTAGTGCTTTTCGATCATTAATCGCTACGCCAAGTCCTATAGCAAGTATGGGCGACATCAATGGGGATATGAGCATACCACCAATGATAACGGCTTGAGAATTTGTATTTAAACCGATTGATGCGATCATGATTGAACACATTAGCATCCATGCATTGGCACCATACATAGATTTTTTCTCATTGATTTCTGCAATTGTCGCAGCATGATCGACTCCTTTATCAAGATCTATGAGATCCAAAATATAGTCAAACATATCACTTCCCTTACCCGCCTTTTTGCTGTTTTTATCTGTGCTCATTATTGACTAAAATTCCATCGATTAGATCAAGGCTTCTATCGCTCATCTTAGCTAATTCTAAATTATGTGTGACTATAATAAATGACTGTTCGAAGTCTTCACGTAATTTAAAAATCAAATTATGTAATTCCTCAGATGATCCCAAGTCCAAATTTCCGGAAGGTTCATCAGCAAAAATAATTCTAGGATTATTGACCAATGCTCTCGCTACAGCTACTCTTTGTTGCTCACCTCCTGACAATTGTGAAGGTTTATGTGTTAATCTATCGCTTAAGCCAAGATAGTTTAGTAATTCTTTCGCCTTTTCTGTGGCTTGACTTTTACTCATTTTTTTGATAAATGCAGGAATACATACATTTTCTAAGGCAGTGAATTCTGGCAATAAATGATGAAACTGGAAGACAAATCCGATTGTTTCGTTTCGAAATCTCGCCAGTTGATTAGGAGACAAGTCTTCTATCAATTGATTATTAATACTCACAGAACCAGAATCTGCAGCATCAAGTGTCCCTAAAATATTTAATAAGGTACTCTTACCAGAACCTGATTTACCAGTAATACTGACGATCTCAGATTTCTGAATAGACAAACTCGTACCTTTTAATACTTCTAAGCCCTTGTATGATTTATAAATGTTTCTTGCTTCTAACATATGCCCAATCAATCACAAAATAAACGAAATTTATAAAGAACTCCCTGCATTCACTATTTTCACGCTTTTCAAAGATTATTAATTGCGCATTTTACATATTTCGAAAAAAATACCATACCCTCAAAAGGATGGGGAATCTATTGCTAGTACTAACTTAGCGAAGTCTTTACATACGAACGGTATTGAGATTGATCTAGCTTCTTTAAATACAAATAAACATTATACAGATCATCAAACAGCGCAGGAGAATCTCGACTTTTACTCTGAAATTAGCATTATTGATCACGAACTCAAACTCAGTCCTGCCTTAGCTCTAAAACATCTACTGACTGACAGTTCTTATAATATAGAACGCTTCAAGTCTGTCCAATTCTCAAAACTGTTAAAAAATATACTTAGTAAACGCAAATATGACTGCATTCTATTAGAAACGATCTATGTGCTGCCTTATTTAGAACTCATACGTAGATTAAGCGCTGCGGTCATCATTATCAGGGCACATAATGTCGAACATCATATCTGGAAAAATAAAGCAGAGCAAGAAACAAATTTTGCAAAAGCACTCTACCTAGATCAACTCTCAAAACAGCTACAAGAGTATCAAAATAAGCATATTACGCTCTGTGATGGCGTCATAACTCTCTCATCCGTAGATTATGATTGGTATGTAAAACGACTTCCAGAGTCTGATTTATTATTAAGTCCTGTAGGTATAGACTATCAAGAATATCAAAACTATCAAAAAAAGGACTCAGCTTTTAGCTTTGGCTTTATTGGAGCTATGGACTGGCAGCCTAATTTAAATGGTATCAATTGGTACCTGAAGGAAGTTTGGCCTAAAGTAGCTTCTTATCATCAGGATTTGAATTTTCATATCGCTGGTAGAAATATGCCTGCAGATTTCGAAAATCGAGTTTCAAATGGAGTCATCAACCATGGTGAAGTAGATCACAATCTATCATTTATGTCATCTTTGGACGTACTTGTTGTTCCCTTATTTATAGCGAGCGGTATTAGAGTGAAAATTATTGAGGCGATGGCAATGGGAAAGATTGTTTTGACCACGTCTAAAGGATTACAAGGAATTTCTGCGAGACATGGGAAAGAGGTGATGATCGCAAATTCAGCTTCAGAATTTATTCAATTGCATAAGATAATTCTAGAAGATAAGTCAATAGCACAAAGGATTTCAGAGCACGCAAGAGAGTTTGCATTTCATCATTTTGATCAAAATAAGTTGACTCAACATATAATTGCATTCATAAATCGTAAAATAGACGAAAAATTAAGGCTTAGTTAAGTTATATTCGCGCCTCAAAAAAATAAATACTTTGCGTCTCGTAGTCGTTTCTTCAAGGTTTCCATATCCCTTAATGAAAGGGGATAAACTAAGATTATTTCATCAGATCCGTATGCTCTCAAAGCATTGGAATATCTGCCTGATTTCTATTTCAGAGCATGAAGTGAGTGTCGACCAAAAGGCTGTGCTAGAAAAATACTGTTCGGAAGTACATGTATTCAGACTCTCAAAATGGAGTAGATCGGCTAGCATGTCAAAAAACTTGATGAGTGCGACTCCTTTTCAAGTCAGCTATTTTTATAACAAAGGCATTCATCAATCACTTAAAGATATTGTCGCTCGCTTCAGACCTGATCTAGCTTATTTTCAACTTATTCGCACAGCACTATACGCTCAGGATTTAGGAATTCCATGTGTACTTGATTATATGGACTCATTTTCAACAATTGCCAAGAGAGATGCTGATTTATCTTCAGGCGTTAGAAAATATATTTTTGCTACAGAGGCAAAACGGGTACATGCTTTCGAAAAAAAGATTGCAGAAAACTTTGCAGGTAAAACCATCATTTCAGAAAATGATAAAAATCTTCTTGGAATCCCTGACTTAAAAGTGATCTCAAATGGGGTAGATGTGAATCATTTTAAGCCTACGAGAGATATCAAGGAATTCGATATATGCTTTGTTGGGAATCTCGGTTATTCTCCAAACAAAAGAGCTGCTGAGATATTGGTGAAAAAGATAATGCCACGTCTCTTGTTTAAAAAGCCGGACATTAGTTTATTGATCGCAGGTGCACGACCTTCGAATAAAGTCAAGTCACTTTCTAGTTCTAATATTTCTGTTATGGCAGATCTAGAAGATATTAGGAAAGCATATTGTTTGTCACGGGTATTTGTCGCTCCAATATTTTCTGGAGCAGGGCAACAAAATAAGATACTAGAAGCGATGGCAATGGGCCTGCCCTGTGTAACATCTAGCATTGTAAATTCTTCAATTAAAGCATCAACTGAACAGATCAAAATTGGATTTTCAATAGAAGATTTTGTAAAATGTACGATCGATTTACTATATGATAAAAATGCATATTTGGAGCAACAAGCACAGGCATTAGAGCTCGTTAAGTCACAATATTCTTGGAGTTCTCAAGTAGATAAATTAGATCAATACCTTAGATCGTTTATAAAAGAATAGTCAGTCTAGTTTTAACATTTAGTGAAGTCTAATCTTCTTTTTAAGAACCATCAGGTAATGTACCAGATGCTAGCTCTCTAATAGATGTTCAAAGTACCAATAAAGGTGTCCTTGTTCCTAGCATGACAGATGCACAGATGATGGCTATCGCTAGTCCCGCTACAGGACTGTTTATTTATAACACGAATGCTGCTGCATTCTATTATTATGACGGAACATCTTGGGTCGGTATGAGTGGAGGCAGTGGCCCCGCCTCACCATGGGATTATAATAGTGCCACCAATGAGGCAAATTTCATAAAAGGAAATTCGAAATCGAGCCGTTTAGACAGCTGACTCAGGTCTTTGATAATTTTAAAAAAAAACTCAGATCGAATATTAAACAAATCCCCACTGAAGAGTAAGCGATATATAGCCAAATACTCAAACATATAGAAGGACATATTCTATCACCTTTGATCGTTCGATTAGGGATGTTTGGCATGTTCCATAAGTATTTTATGGAAGCTTCATTCAGACCTGAAGAATATCACCAAGACGAGATTAGCTTTAGTCAATTGTTCGATATCTTTAGCTATTTCAAATGGTTTACCAAGAAAAAAGATATTTAAAGGGAAATAAGCCCGAAAAGCCTAATGTTTTCTTAAGTTTTGAAATCGGTCATCATATTAGGAATACATTTACAAGCATTTCTGTTACTATTGTATGATGCGAATTATACTCATTGCAATAGCAGCATTTCTTTGTCTGACATCCGCTCAATCTCAGTCTGATGTTGATTTTCTTTATAATGATATCAAGCGCGCCCAGAGAAAAGCGGCGAAAGAAAATAAAATCATTTTTGTAGATGGATATACCACTTGGTGTGGTCCTTGTAAATGGATGGACTCCAATGTGTTTGCTGACCCCCAAGTGTCTAAATTCTTTAACAATTCATTTGTGAATCTAAAGATGGATTTAGAAGATGGGGAAGGCATTGAATTTGCCCAAAAGTATGAGACAGTTGCATTTCCGACATTTTATTTTTTATCAGCAGAAGGAAAAGTATTACATAAAGCTTTGGGGGCTTTTGATTCCCAAAATCTGATGCAAATTGCATATGATGCCCTGCGACCTGAGAGTCAACTAGCAGGCTTTCAAGACAAGCATCAAAGTGAATTGCAAAACGGCGCATTCTTAAAAGAGTATGCGATGTTATTAAAGAAATTACGCATTAAAGATAGTCAGTCAGTCGTCAAAGATTATTTAAACACACAAACAGATTGGACAGGAGAAGTCAATTCTAAATTCATATATGATAATGTCGGGATTGATATGGACAGCAAGCTATTTCAGTATATGATACAGCATCCCGATCAATTTTATGAACATGTCGGTACAGCAAAGACTGATCAAAAAATCATTAATGGAATCCATGGTTCTCTAGGGCCAGAAGGTACTCCTCAGGATGTTGAAAATAAAATTAGAACACTGTTACCAAAGCACTCACAGCGGATCTTAGATTGGATGTATTTAAATGATCTTTTAGCGGGAGGTGAAATTCAGGACATGACCATATTCACCAACATGGCATATTTTTATGTTTATCAATGGAAACCACAAGACTGGGAATACGTCAATAATTTAGCTTGGATCATCTACGAAGAAGGGCAGACACCAGAACATTTTGAGCGAGGCAAGTTAATTGCTTTAGAATCGGTAGCGATTGATGATAACTATTTCAATAATGATACAGTCGCTGCCCTATGCTACATGCTTAAGCAAAAAGAAGAAGCATTAAAGTATGCACACAAGGCCGTTAGATTAGCTCAAGAATCTGGTGTAGGAAGTGATTCTACTCAAGCCTTGTTGCTCATGATTCAGCAATTGTAAATCTTAAAATTCTGGGCAAAAGAAGATATCATTTTCATATTCTCCGGTATAGCGAAAGGATAATTCGATGACACCTTGGTTTCTAAATCTGTTCGCTACAGTATTTAAGCCAAGCTCATAACTCAATCCAATCAATTTACCTTCAAAATCTAATCCCAACGTAAGGATAGCGGATTCGAGATGATAATTATCAATGTCATTAACAAGTCTAGTTGACACACCTAATTCTATCGCACTACTAAATCTATCAATAAGTTCTCTTCTGAAATGAGAACCTGCGACAACTTGTTGATGAGGTCCTTGCTTCACATATAGAGCTCTTGGAATAATACTCCAGACATTATTCATAGCATAAGAGAAGCCTCCATAGATTTGAATCTTACGATCTATACTTTCTTCAATTTCAAATCTTGAAATTGAAGTCGTTGTATTTCTATCAAAAGTAACAGCAGGAGCATTGGCATGATACAATGATCCTCCAAAATATGCATCAAAACCATCGAATGGACTGATGCTATAATTCAAACCCAGGGATATATCAGCAAAGCCAAAATTGTTTACGGGAAGAATCTCTCCAGAAGGATCGGTATAACCATTCACACCATTAAACTCATCTTCAAAATCGAGATTCTCGTAATTTACGTTTCTTTGATTGATGCTAAGCTGGACACCAAAACTTAAATATTGTTTGAGTCGTTTGTCCAAAGACTTATGAAAAGCTGTGGAAAGTCCTAATTGGTTAGTTGTAAATGCAATCGTACCAACTTTATCACTTTGAAAGAAAATACCTGCACCAATAAAATCTTGATTCTCCTTTCTCTTCTGAGAAATAGAAAATCGACCATCTCCCGATACAGCAAATGTAGAAAAAGGCTTATCCACAAGCGCTCGCCATTGATCTCTATAGACACTAGAAATTCTAAAGTTACCATCTATCATTCCAGTCATAGCTGGATTGAGTGTCAGGGGCGATGCATATACTTGATAAAACTGAGCATCTTGACAAAAGATTGAACTAGAATATAATACGTAGAATAGTAGCCCTAGATAGAGTTTTTTAATCATTTCTAAATCTGTTATTTGCAAGTAACTATAGTAAAATGTAAAAATCACAGAAATAGTGTGTACAAAGCAGATAAATACACTTTACACACAATAGAGAGCAGTTATTAAAACCGATTTTGAATTATTATTACTTTAGTGTGCTATAGACGAATTGTGAAAAAGCAAGAGATAAAAAAATTTGGTATTTGTGCATTAAGTGTCATTCCATTATGGATGAGACCAGAAGCTAAGTCAAACATGATATCTCAAATTCTATTTGGCGAATATGTTGAGGTCTTGTCAATTAGAAACAAACATTGTATCAGAGTACGATGCTTATTTGACCAACTTACAGGCTATGTAGATCCAAAGCAAATTTGGTTTTTCAAGAATGAAGAGAATGTACCTGATAATAAGGGACAGGCGATCTCAATGGAGTTAAGTCATCCTGTTTTTAGCAAAGAATTATCTGTAAATATTTTAATTGGCTCGACTCTACCTCGCTTTGATGGACTTTCTTTTTACATCAGAAAGCAAAAATTTAGCTATAGTGGTCAAGCCATGTTAGATAAGAAAGAACTGATTCCAGCGGATTTATTTATAAAATTGTTGAGACGTTTTATCATGAGTCCCGAACTTGAAGGTGGTCGTACGGTGTTTGGGATTGATAGTGGTGCTTTTGCGCAATTAGTCTTTAAAATCTGTCATCTGAAATTACCTCGATATCCAAATTATCAAATTGATTTTGGTCAGTCAGTATTTTTCACAAAAGAAGCCAGACTGGGAGATCTGGTCTTTTGTGAAAACAAAGATGGTCTCATTGATCACGTAGCTATCGTATCAGGAAAGAAAAAGGTAATCCATGTACACGGGCAGGTCAGAATAGATAAACTTGATCACCATGGTATCTTTAATTTAGATGAGCGGCGATACACACACAGAGTCAGAATAATCAAGAGAATCGATGGCTGGTTATCAACAGAAGAAACTGTACAATAAAGAAAATATGCCTACAATGACATACGATAATATTATAAATGTGGATGATTTACATGAGATTCTTGATCAAGAAAATCTTATCATAGTCGATGTTAGATTCAATTTAAATGATACAGAATGGGGTAGAGGTCAATATAACAACTCTCATATACCTAGAGCCCAATATGCTCATTTAGACAAGGATCTATCTGCCCAAATCATCAATGGTGTCACAGGTAGGCATCCTTGGCCATCGATCAACAAAATAGAAAGCTTGTTGTCTACATTAGGCATAAATCATTCTAGCCAGGTCGTTATCTATGATCAACATCATGGTGGAATAGCTGCAAGATTTTGGGCAATGTGTTTACATGTTGGTTTGGAAAATGCCGCAGTTTTAAATGGTGGATGGGAAGCTTGGAACGCCAGCTCAAATAAAACATCATCAAAAAAAGTAGACATTACACCAACTCAGTTTACTGCAAGAAAGGCATTGCTAGACATTGTAGATGTTCATGAATTGGATTTATACGATTGTGTGATTGACGCCAGAGCGACTCCCCGTTATTTAGGGATTGAAGAACCAATAGATCCAGTAGCGGGTCATATTCCTGGCGCATTAAGTCTACCATTTTTAGATAACCTGAATGCTGATCGCACATGGAAGACTAAGTCAGAAATACAAGAAAGGTTTTCTCCTTATCAATCTAGTAAAGCAGTGATCTATTGTGGTTCAGGTGTGACTGCTTGTCATCATCTTCTAGCATTAAAATACGCTGGTTATCCTTTAGCTAACATTTATGGTGGATCATGGAGTCATTATATCACGGATTCAAAAAGGCAAGTAGCCACAAAAACGACCTAAATTCAGTCTTGACATAGAGAAATAGTCGCTTCTAAAGTGGCTCCTAATTGGACTTCAAAACCTGGATTTAATTTGGCAAATATTCCAGGCTTGAGTAGAACATGATTTTGTTCAATTATAGCAGAAATGTAGACACGATCAACATCGCTAATCGTCATGTCAGAAGCAATCTCAGTAATAGACATTTCTTCTTGACTACAAGGAAATATGCATCTTTCACAGTCAGGACCACCGCAATCAATTCCTGTCTCTTGCCCATCCTTTAAGCCATTCTCACAAGAATAGCATAGACCATTATCTACATCAGCGGAGGGGTCATAATTCAGAGCTTCAGGATTTGTACACCCATAGTTAAGAATGCGATCACCCGTAAGGATAAAATTATCTAATGCAATCATCCCTGTCCATTCGCCTTTATTTCCATCAGAATAAATAAATCTGCATTGTAAGTTTTCATGTGCATATTGATCAAGATTTATTGTAAATATTTTTGAACAATTAGCATTCCAAACATCTGACCAAGGACAAAGGATTTCATTGTCAAGCAAAACGGTTATCCATGCACTTCCATCCCATACTTCCATAGCAAAATAACTTTCATTTGAGTTTTTAATGTCTGAGAAATCATGAAACAAATAAATAAAACTCAATTCTACGTTTGTATGATTTCTTAGATCATACTCATCCGAATACATAATTATATTTCCTGAAAATTGAGTTCTGCTATTAATGTCATCATCAAAATATGCCATACAAGATCCATCTAGTGTTTTTTCTTTGTGCGCATTATTACTCTTAGCATAGTTTAAAATCTTCCTAGAATTATCGTCAAACTGCCAAGAATAAGGGAACGAGAAATAATCCTGATTACTAGAGGTCATCTCCCAGTTATATGGCAATCGACAATCATTAAATGTTTCGTGTACAAATAAATCACAGCTTTCATTTGGTTTATTATCAAAGATAATTTGGTCTAGACAATACAATTTACTCTGCAGAATTGTAAATAATTGAATTGGGAACTTGTCTTGATTTGTGTTTATTTGAGAAGCATCCAGTTGAATCACTTGCGGAGAAGATTCATAAGTAAATGCTGTCGTATTCCCTAATATGTCTATGTAAAAGAATTCTCCAAGCACACCATTGTGTTCAATTAAAAATTCTAGTTTGTAATCGGCTGTACTGCTAGGTAAACAGTCAAAAACTCTCATATCCACAATATTGGTAAATGTCTCTTCGGGATTTCCAAGTGTGACACCAATGATAGTTGATTCTTCACCTTTGCAAATTGTATGTAAAACTAATCGGTAATCATTACAATTTGAAAAGTCTTCTTTTATGATTAGTACTTTTTCATCAATTATCTTGTTAAAAATGAAATCGCCTGTCTTTTCATCTATTATTGAAACTCTAGTACTGTCACCAGTTGTCCAAGAAATATTTAATGATGAACTCGTGTAGGAGTCTAAAGCGAATCCTGTCAATTTTTGACAACCATTTTCATGACAGTTTTGGACACATGAAATTCCGTTTACAAACGCATTTACGTCTTCGATAGAATTGTCAGACCATGTGCTTGAATTATTAACTGTCGGTGACATGATCGTATTTGATCCCTCAAGATCATGGTTGCAGTTTAGGTTGTGTCCGATTTCATGAGTTGTCAAAAACCTTAGTTTCCACAGAGATTCGCTAAAGTCTTCAAGAACGTGATAACGTTTATCTGAGCACAGACCTGCTTTAAAAGCATAACCAATTGTATTCGAACTTTGATCTTGCTTAAGATCGCCGCCTGTCCAGAGTTGTCCTAGGTGAAATGGCTTAGTAAACCCTCCATCTTCTGACCAATGACTAAATTCTTCTAAAAGAAACACTGCATCTTCAGCGTTTCCCCATGGCTCACAATTTTCACAAGTGGCAATAAAATGTTCTGTTATATTAAAAGAGATTGAATTATTAAAGACAGTAGCATAATCTGAAGCAGTCGCATTTAAAACTGTGATTGTTCTCGCGATAACCTCAGTGACATTGTAGTTATAAATTTGAAAATATTTGTAATCAACGGCAACGGCTAAATCAATTGTTAAACAATCATTAGTTATCGATTTTTTAATATCATGATGATAAGAATTTGCTTGTTTTTGATTAACAAGACAATGGATGGACTTATCAATCACATCTTGACTTTTATAAAAGATATATTCTGAATAATCTTTGGAGCTTTCAGTTCTTATTTTTTCAATATAATAGGTATGATTTCCAGTTGCAATGAAGCCTTCTATCCCATGATCTGATACAGTAAGACCAGCATATGAGCCTCGCAAAGAATTCACAGTGCCGTTTAATACAAGTATTGGAGAATCTAATTCAACTTGAAGCTTATCAGGGCTTTGCGATACACTAAGGTTTACCAAGTGATCAGAAGTAAGTATGTCAATATTATTTACCTCAATCGTAAACGCCTGTTCTCCTTCTAATTCAATTGTTAAGAGGCTTTCATTCTGAAAATTTAACAACGAATTATGATCTAAGGTAAAATGTTTAACTAATGAAAATTTTGATTGTTTAGCTTCAAAGGTAGATGGTGTAAGCTGTTTATTAAAATACAAACTATCTTGCCCACACACCGTCATATGTGAGATGCATGTATAGGAAAATACCAAGATTAGTATCCTAATTGAATTGATTCGCAGTAAAAGCATAGTGCATCGGTATTAAAAATGCACTCACAGATGCGACAAATATATAGAAAGCATACATATATACTACATTTACGCTATATATTTTTACATATCAACTACATATTAACTGCGTGTATACTACATTCACGCTACATATTTTTACATATTTACTACATACATTGCAGGCTGTGCCAATATTTCCTACATATTGACTACAATACTTTACTTAGACTAAAAGTAGACCTAAATCGAGGATATTAGTCTTTGGGAGGAGGAACAATAAAGGAATCTTTCAAAAATATATCTGTGTATTTCGTTGGAAAAATCCTTACAGTTCGATCTGCTTTCTTAGCATCAGAGCCGATTAAGATTCGTTCTTTTCTTTTTAAAATCCCGCTCAATATTGTACTTGCTGCTTCATCAGGGCTAGTGATGAAAGCATTTTCTATTTCTTCTAAAAGCTGATCATCAACTTCTCTATCTGATCCATCTGGACTTTTAGAATCTCGGGCAATATTGGTTTTTATTCCACCGGGATGTACACTACAGATAGACACTTGTGGTGACTCTTTATGCATTTCCATACGAAGTGATTCAGTAAATCCTCTAATGGCAAACTTAGTAGTGCAATATGCCGTTTGGTATCCAATACCAGCTATGCCGAATATGCTGGAAATGTTAGTGATATTGCCTTCTGATTGTTCTTTTATAATTGGTAAAAATGCTTTAGTCCCATATACCATTCCCCAAAAATTAATACCAAACACCCACTCAAAATCTTTATATGACAGGTCTTCTGTAGATACGGATCCTAAAGCTACTCCTGCATTATTGATGATACAATCAACTTTGCCAAAATGCTGTTTAACTCTTTTTGCAAATTCATAAAATTTGTCTCGATCAGATACATCAAATGTCTCAGTATAGATGTTCTCGGAATGTCCACCAATCAACTTAACAGTCTCTTCTAAAGTTGTGTTATTATAATCATTCAAAGCTAATTTCGCTCCTTTTGCGTGTAGAGTTTTAGCCAATGCTCTTCCAATACCAGAACCGACTCCTGTAACGACTACTACTTTATCTTTAAATGTTTTCATATAGAAATGCTTTCCCTATCAAGGTAAGAAATTAGAAGCGTCTTATCTTATACTTTGAACAATTGTGCTGTACAAAATTGATTTTTGCA
>Ga0209828_1000572_pt1 | contig 34961 bp, 30 predicted proteins | sample MaitaG_FD_187429 | JGI IMG/M metagenome (GOLD analysis project Ga0209828, IMG submission 187429) | Marine algal microbial communities from Maine, USA - Maine_Asex2 metaG (SPAdes) (version 2) | ecosystem: Host-associated > Algae > Red algae > Unclassified | place: Maine, USA | collected 2015-01-05
CTGTCGCATCCGAGGCTACATCTCGACGGCGAAAAAACAAGGCCGGCATGTGCTCGGATCGCTACGCGACTGCTTCCATGGCCAGCCTTTCAATCCGGCGACCGTCTGATCGGGCTGAGTAGTTACGGGAATTCAACGAATGTGAGTTTCTCGACGCACATAACCCGGCTGTAACCGAGATTCGGCCCGCGAAAGGTTCGAGCTACTTTCTCGCCGGACCACGTTGGGCCGAGCAGGCGAACCGCTTTGCCGACGAGATCATCGACGTTGTCGGCCAGCACGCGGGGTCAGGTGCCCGGATAGCCGTCGACCAGTGCCACCCGACAGGCTACCGCCGCTTTGCCGAGGCCGGTATCGAAGTGGGCAATGGCGTCGAGATGATGGAACTCGCGCGGGTACGGAAGGGCCGGGACGAGATTCTTGCGATGCGATGCGCCGTGCATGCCTGCGAGACGTCGATGGCGGAAATGCGCGAGGCGCTCGCGCCCGGAATGACCGAGCGCGAGGTCTGGTCAATCTTGCACGCGGGTAATATTCGTCGTGCCGGTGAGTGGATCGAGACGCAGATACTCGCCTCCGGTCCGCGCACGAACCCGTGGATGCAGGAGGCGAGCGCTCGCGTGATCGAGGCGGGAGATCTGCTTGCCTACGATACTGATCTCGTCGGGGCTTACGGCATGATGGTAGACGTGTCGCGAACCTGGCTCGTCGGCGACGGCCAGCCGAGCGCGACGCAGGCAGCCACGCACGCTCTCGCGCTCGAGCAGATCGAGCGTAACGTCGATCTTCTGCGCCCGGGAACGAGCTTTCGCGAGCTCACGTTTGATGCCTGGTCCCCGCCGCATGCGGCCTACCGCCGCTACTGCTGTCAGTTCCACGGTGTCGGGCAGTGCGACGAGTTCCCGGAAATCTACTGGCCCGAGCAGTGGGACGAGTGGGGCTACGACGGCGAGCTCGAGCCGGGCATGGTGCTGACAGCCGAGAGCTATGTGGGGCCACGAGCGGGTGGTGAAGGCGTCAAGCTGGAAAACCAGGTTTTGGTGACCGATAGCGGACCGGAGCTGCTGACCGAATTTCCACTGGCCCTTCGTTGAGCGTTGCGCATTGTCTTCGAGCCATGTCGGGCAAGGTAGAGCGCGTTCGGGGGTGTCGCACTACAGGTCGGGGTATCGCGCGATACAGGACCCGGGTTGGCATAGGGCGCTTCAGGGCGCGTCAACTCAAGTTGACACTGAGTCTTGACAATATGAGTTGACACTAATACAGGCCTTGTTTACGATCTTGGACACGCTAGATGCATTCCCATTCGGCGCGATTTGTCCTGACGCGTTTCGACCGGGCGTGATTCTGCGACGTCCCTGCTCAATGAGGGGCAACTTGCGTGCAGGTGGTGCGCGCGATCAAGTACGTTCCGGTTCTCTGGAGGAATCGACCAATGACAACTGAAGCCGCAGAACACGTCTGGCCAAGTGGCCTGACAATCAGTCAGTCGGAGGAACTACACAAGCACGTGATCGATGGTGCTCGTGTTTTTTTCGTGATTGCACTATTCGCACATTTTTTGGCTTTCGTTCTTACCCCGTGGCTCGGCTGAGGAGACAAACATGAATCAGAGTAAAATGTGGCTTCTTATCAAGCCGTCCTGGGGCATTCCGCTGTTCCTTGGATGGGTGTCATTCATGTCTCTCTCGGTGCACTACGCCATTCTCAACAATACCACCTGGTTTGCAGCCTTCTGGGGCGGTTAGGTAGCTGGCTGATCTCGTGAGCAAGTCTTGTTCGCGGGATCAGCTTATCCTGTCAAGTCGCTCGGGCCTCACCATCTCGGACCTCACCATTATTGGCTGATCGCACAACAATAATTGCCTTTGGCACTTTAGCCTTTACTGAACAACTGGAGAATGCCACTGATGAATCTGTTACCCATAGGTCGGGCTTTTGCATCGGAGCAAGACGCACTCGAGTCGGTGGAGAGCCTCAAGTCTCAGAATTTCCAGGAAGAAGACATATCTGTCATTACACCGGCCATGATCGAGGCCTCCGATGCTTCTATGCTGAGCCGGGACGTCGAGGACGAGGTCGATCCTGCCGTGAGGCTGGCAGAGCTGATCATCGGAGTCCACGAAGCATCTCGCGTTCCCGACAGTCATGCACTGGTCTATGCCGACGCCGTGCAGCAGGGCAAGACTCTGCTGCTGATCACCGCGCCTTTTGGTCAAGCTCAGCTGGCCAACGCCACGCTGGACAAGGGAAAGACCGTCGAGCTGGGTGAGTTGCCGGAACTTCCAGAACACACCTGGATTCAAGCCGCACCTCTGTCAGCGTTGCTGAACTGGCCTGTTCTGACACATCGCCGAAGCTGGATGTCTCGCACTTTTCCGGAGCTGAAGCAGTCCGACAGCCTTCCAACCAAGGGCATTCTCGGTGGCTTGCTCAGCGACAATCCGGCACCGCTGTCGTCCAAGGTCGGCATGAGTGTACTGAAAGACAATCCGGCACCGCTGTCGTCCAAGGTCGGCATGAGTTTGCTGAAAGACAATCCGACACCGCTGTCTTCCAAGTTCGGTATCAGTGTCCTGAAAGACAGTCCATCCCCGTTGTCTGACAAAGCGGGCATGAGCCCGCTCTCATCCAGTACTCCGGGCAAGAAAGACTCCAGCTTCGGCTTGCCGTTGCTATTGGACAATGCGACACCGTTGTCGTCGTTCTTCGGTTTTTCGACGCTGAAAAAGAACGACTAGCAGCGCGTCGGGTACGCCATGATCAAACCAGTCAAGCGACTTGTCGCTACGTGGGTCGATATGGGCCCACGTTTTCTGCCCTTTGCCGACGTTGCAACCAAAGACGTTCCGCTGTCGCGATTGCTGCGCCTGTCGCTGTTCCAGATCACGGTCGGCATGGCTCTGGTCCTGTTGGTCGGTACGCTCAACCGGGTCATGATCGTCGAGCTGGATGTGCCTGCCTGGCTGGTGGCCGTGATGCTCGCACTGCCCCTGGTGTTTGCGCCATTTCGCGCGTTGATTGGTTACAAGTCTGACACGCACCGTTGTGCTCTGGGGTGGCGAAGGGTCCCGTTCATCTGGAAAGGAACCCTGTGGCAGTTTGGTGGCTTCGCCATCATGCCTTTTGCCTTGCTGGTGCTGGCTCAGCAGGGTGAGTCGCAAAACTTCCCGCTATGGGTGGGCCATGTCTCGGCCGCCGTGGCTTTTCTCCTGGTCGGAGCCGGAGTTCATACGGTACAGACGGCGGGGCTTGCATTGGCCACCGATCTGACTGAACCCGAGTCACATGCAAAGGTCGTCGGATTGATGTACGTAACGTTATTGTTGGGCATGCTTGTCAGTTCATTGGTATTCGGCAAGGCACTGGAGGAATTTTCCCCTGGCAGACTTGTCAGCGTCATTCAGGGCGCGGCGGTTGTCACGGTATTCCTGAATTTTGTCGCGATGTGGCAACAGGAAGCACTGAGCGTAAACAGCAGGAAAGCTGCGGCAGACCCTACATTCAGCGAATCATGGGCGCGTTTCAGTCAAGGAGTCGGCGCAATGCGTCAGCTGCTCATCATCGGTATCGGCACACTTGCCTTCGGCATGGCCGATGTTCTGCTGGAACCATTCGGGGGGCATGTGCTGCAGATGTCGGTCAGTGCGACTACCAAGCTGACGGCCTTGCTTGCCTTGGGTGGTCTGCTCGGGTTCGGTTATGCGTCTCGCGTTCTGGGTCGTGGGGAAGACCCGTACAAGATGGTGCTGTGCGGCGCGCTGATTGGCCTTCCTGCCTTTGCTCTGGTCATGAGTGCGGCTCCCCTGAATACCCCTGCGCTGTTTCTCGTGGGCAACTTCATGATCGGGTTCGGGGCTGCCTTGTTCGGCCACGGAACCCTGACGGCGACCATGAATCGCGCACCGGCTCATCAGGCGGGACTGGCGTTGGGTGCATGGGGTGCCGTTCAAGCGACAGCGGCAGGCATAGCGATAGCGGCAAGTGGCGTGATCCGTGATGTCGTCAATTCTGTCCTGGATGCAGCCAACAGCACCTGGGGATTAGCCGGTGGCTACGTCACCGTCTATGCCATTGAAATCATGCTGTTGCTGATCACCATCGTCGCTACCTATCCGCTGTTGCGAAGCCGGAACAGCCAGGCAGGCCCTGCGAAAATCAATCGCGTCATCGCGAACTGAGCGTTGTACTGTGGCTCAGCTGCCCATTCTGGAATTCCCACATCCGGCGCTGCGAACCGTTTCTGCCCCGGTTCAGCAGTTTGATGAGGATCTGTCGACCCTTCTGGAAAACCTGACAGAGACTTTGTATGCCACACCCGGCATTGGCCTGTGTGGACCGCAAGTGGGTACTTTGAAACAAGTCGTCGTCATGGATTTGTCTGACGATGACACCGCGCTGGAAGAGTATGTAAATCCCGAAATTGTCTCAAGATCGGGCGTGGCCATCGCCACCGAATCCTGTCTGTCCTTACCCGGTATCAGCGCGAAGGTCATTCGATCAGGAGTCATCGTGGTAAGAGCCTGTGACAGGCGAGGGTCACCCTTCGAACGCAGATTGGAAGACATGCATGCCGTTTGCCTGCAGCATGAAATCGATCACTTGAAAGGGAGTCTCTTCATCGACCGGATATCGGCTATCAGGCGTCTACCCATGCGTCGCCGCCTGGCGGCGATGAATGCGGCAATGAGTAGAACTTCAACGCAGCAGCATGGCACTGCTTGACGCAGACCAGAAGGCCCGGTTCTGGCGAGAAGGCGTCGACAGTCGCTGATGTCGTGGCGCTTTGGCGCGAAGCGAATCACGTCAGTCGTGTGGATGCAAGACCAAGGCATTCAATTTTGTGAATGTGTATCATCCGGTCATGGAAACCACCTTCACGCCTTGGCTCTCGCTCGCCGGTGGTGCGCTTATAGGTCTCGCTGCAGTCATGCTGATGGCGAGTAACGGCCGCATCGCTGGCGTCAGTGGTATCGTCTCGCGACTGCTGCCGCCGGCAGCCGAACGGGAAGGGCGGGGCGAAGGGCTTGCCTTCGTCGTGGGATTGCTGCTTGCCCTTCCGCTGTGGTGGATGCTCGCTGCCGAACCGCCTTCGCTCACGCTCGTTGGCGGCCTGCCCCTGCTGATCGTCGCGGGCCTGTCCGTCGGCTTCGGCTCAGCGCTCGGCAACGGTTGCACGAGTGGCCACGGCGTCTGTGGAATCTCCAGGTTGTCGATCCGCTCGATCGTCGCGACTTGCGTCTTCATGCTCACGGCCGTGGTGACGGTCTACGTGCTGCGGCATGTGGTCGGAGCCTGATCGATGAGAATGGTCGCATCGCTCGTCACCGGTCTGGTCTTCGGCTTCGGGCTGATTCTCTCGGGCATGACGAACCCGGCCAAGGTGCAGAACTTCCTCGATGTCTTCGGTCGCTGGGATCCGAGCCTCGCTTTCGTCATGGGCGGGGCGATCGCTGTTGCAGCCACGGGCTTCGCATTGCTTCGCAAGCATACCGATGCCCCGTTGTTCGGGCCTGCCTTTGGGTGGCCGACACGGACCGATCTCGACGCGCCGTTATTGATCGGCGCCGCTGTCTTCGGCATCGGTTGGGGACTTGGCGGCCTGTGTCCCGGCCCGGCGCTTGCCGGGATACCCGTAGCGAAAGGCGGGTTGTTTGCCTTCGTTGCCGCAATGCTGTTCGGCTTCGCCGCCGCGCGGTGGCTACGCGCTTCGCGCTAACGAGCATAGCCCGGCCAACTGAAATGAGTCCACAAGGACGTTCGTGCCCGCGGCGCAGAAGCTCAGATCATGGCGAAAATTCGCGCAGGACCGCCGGTTCCACCACGATGCTTGGGAGCACCAATAACAAGCGTGGCCCCGGCAGCAGGTACGCGGTCCAGGTTCGCGAGGCATTCGATACCGAAGCGCCCCTCGGGTAGCCAGGCATAGTGGGTTGCGAAGTCGGCGGAGATGCCGTGGTCCAGCGATAGCGTATCGACCGCGATGGATTGCGCACCGGTTTCAAGCAACATCTCTGCAGCTTCGATGTGGAAACCGGGATAATGCTGTGCAGTGCCATCGAAGTTGCGGAAGCCGTCGGTGTCTACCTTCGACGACCAGCCGGAGTGCATGGCAACGCAAGCGCCGTCAGGGATGTCACCATTGGCCGCGATCCAGGCCTTGAGATCATCAGGTGTGACCTGCGCATCCGCATCCTCGGCGGCACGCGCTGCAATATCGACGACACACAAGGGCGCTATCAAGGATGAGACCGGTATCTCGTCTACCGATGTTCCGTCTTGGGAAAAGTGCAATGGCGCATCGATATGCGTGCCGGTGTGCTCGTTGACGGTGTACTGAAACAGGTTGAAGGAATGCTCTGCGTAGTTGTAGATCTGCTCGCGCGAAAATTGACTCTCGCCAAAGTAGGTCGGGAAGTCTTCGTGGAGTGTGTGCGTCATGTCCTCGACCGAGCCGTGCCCGTCCGCCATGGCGGTGGTCCCGATCGCTGACGTAGTCACGGCTGCAACGACCCCGGTTGCCCCTGTCTTGAGAAATCGGCGCCGCGACAGCATCTTTTCCTTCACAGCGTTCATCACGCAAATATCGCACATGTGTTTTCCCTTCTATCGCCTGTGTGTGATTGGAATCAGGTGGGTTGGAAACCGACTTCAAATTCGGGATCGACCGGCACTTGCAGAGCCGTGACAAGGTGGTTGGTCTGGGCCGCCAGGCCGATGACCTGCATCAACTCTCCATGTTCCTCGTCAGACATGCCGCGGGCCCTGGCGGCGGCGGTGTGGGAGTGCACGCAATAACTGCATCCATTGGCCACCGAGACGGCGATATAGATCATCTCTCGGGTCTTGGCGTCGAGTGCACCGGGCACGGCCATCAGGGACTTGACGCTGTTCCATGTGCGTTCGAGGCCTGCTGGATCAGTGGCCAGCGCGCGCCATATATTATTGATGAAGTCTGATTCCCGAGTGGTGCGGATATCGTCGAAGACCGCCTTGACGACGGGATCTGCCTCGGCTTCCGCGTCCGTGATCAAGCGAGTGGTTGCCATCATCAGCTCCTGTCGTGACGTCAGCAAGATTCCGCTAACGGTAACGCACGAAAGTCCTGCAGGCGATGGGTCTGATGGTCAAGTCACGTTCAAGGCGTGTCGTCAAAAGATCAGATTCAACACGGTCAGCGACACCATGAGGAAAAGCAGAGTCATGATTCCGCCACTCAAGACGAAATCACTCACCTTGTAACCTGCGGGGCCCATTATCAAGGCATTGACCTGATGCGTCGGGATGATGAACGAGTTGGACGTTGAGATCGCCACCGTGAGCGCAAACAATGCAGGATCGGCACCTGCGGCCACAGCGATCGAAACGGCCAGTGGTACCAACAGGACAGTCGCCCCGACGTTGGACATGACGAGCGAGAACGCGGTCGACAGCAATGCGATACCGATCTGCAGCGCGAGAACCGGCCAGCCGTCAAGCAACAGGACGATCTGTTGAGCCAGCCAGGCGGCGGTCCCCGTGTTCTGCACGGCCTGTCCGAGCGGAATGAGGCAGGCGAGCAGGAACACGGTGTTCCATCCTACGGCCCGGTAGGCCTCATCCATGTTCAGAACTTTCGATAGCAACATGCCGACGGCGCCGGTCAACAGGCAAAGCGACAGGCGTACGTCAGTGAACAGGATCATGGCGAGCGCGATGGCGAAGAAGCACAAAGCCCATCCAAGCTTGTGAGGTCGGAGCTCTTCCTGGGGAAAATCGGAGGTCACGACGACGAAGTCTCGGTCCCGCTTCAACCGGGCGAGCCGCTCCCAGCTCACGTGGGCCACCAGCATGTCGCCCGCCCGGAACTTCACAAGCCCGATTGCTGTCGGCGCGTGCTCCTCGGTCTCGACGTGACTGAGTGTCTCCTCTCCGCGATGGATGGCCAGCAGACTCAGCCCGTAGGTCTTGCGCAGCAGCAGCTCACGTGGCGACTTGCCGATGATATTGGAGTCCGGTGGAATGACGATTTCCGCGATACCCGCGTTTGTCGACGCGAAGGGTTCGGCGAAGACGTCAAGTTCCGGTCTCAGCCGAAGTCCGTGGGCCTCTGCGAAGCGCTGCACCGTCGTCTCGTCGCCGATGACCGCGAGGCGACAAGGTGCCTCGATCTCGGCGGTGAGCACCTGAACCATAGACACCTTGCCGCGATAGAAGGTGCTGATGATGTAGAGGTTGTTCTCGAGATTGATGTCCGCGAGCTGCATGCCGACAAGGGAGCTCTTCGCTGGCACATCGACCTCGAACACACTGGCGGTCAGGCCGTAGACGCGTTGCAGATAGGTCGACATGCCCTTGCCGGCCGAGGTGCTGACCAAGGTATCTCGTCCGGGCAGCACCCAGCGTCCAAACAGCAGAAAGTAGAGGATGCCGCTTGTCAGCAAAGCCAGGCCGATGGGCGTCACGGAGAAGAGGCCAAACGGCGGCATCTGATACTCGGGGGCAAGGCCCTCGTTCGCCGTGACAATCAGATCGTTGAGCAGGATCAGCGGGGATGAGCCGACCATCGTCATCGTGCCACCGAGAATCGCGCAGAAACCCATCGGCATGAGCAGGCGACTCATCGGAATGCCCGCGCGTGCCGAAATACGACTGACCACGGGCAGGAACAGCGCTGCAGCACCAACATTCTGCAAGAAACTCGAGATGATTCCGACCGTGCCGGAAACGATCGGCATAACGCGAGCCTCGGTGCTTCCGCCATAGCGAAGGATGGTCGCCGCGACCCGGTTCATGATGCCGGTCTTGTCCAGTCCGGCGCCGACGATCATGACCGCGATGATCGAGATTACCGCGTTCGAGGCGAAGCCGTCGAACAGGTGTGTTACGTCGGCGAGGCGTGAAAGACCGGGCGCATAACTCAATATGCCGAGCATGACCAGCACCAGAAGTGCGGCGAGATCGATGCGCACCACTTCCGAGACAAACAGAAACACGGTGAAGCAGAGAACGGCGACGACCACCCCCATCTCTGTCGTGAAAACGAGCTGTTCCAAGCTGCGAGCCCCCGCTGAGGAATCGACTGGTGCCACCCTTGCCCTCCGATCATCCTAACCGCGAACACCGGGTTCGTGCTCGAAACATGGCGATTCCGGCTATTTGTTGGCTATGCACCGGCACTGGTGGGAATTCGGACCCTGATCAGCGTCCGGCCTTACGAGCCTCGCTGGTATAGACTGCCAGTGGCACGGCAACCAGAAAAGGGAGCAAATGCATGACGCACAAACATTCAGGCGGTTGTGAACACGTTCATACACACACCGACGCCGATCCGATCGACAATCACGAATGCCACTGTTCAGTCTGCAAGAGTGTCACCGGCCAGGACACGACGCATGTGCTTTTCTTCAACCATGCCGACATCGTCGCGGACAATCCGGATCTGATCAAGCGTCAGTCGTTCAATGCGGAAAATCCTGGCGGCCCTCTCGAGCTCTGTACCTGCGCCACCTGCGGTACACCGCTGTTGCTCGACGACAAGGAAAAGCGCGTTCGCGCCATCGTGCCGAATCTGATGGGCTACGGTTCAGCCTTTGGATCCGCCACCTACCACGCCTTCTATGATCCCGCCTCCGGTGTCGCGAAGCCCGACGATGGCCGACCTGTCTTCGACAGTCTGCATCCGGACTTCGTCTGGCCGACGCCGGCCTGATACTCGACCGACTCGGTCTGGATAACCATCGATTGTTCGAAACGGCCGGTAGCTGACGCGCCGGCCTGCGGTTCATCGATCGACAAGTTTGCCAATCAGTAGATGCAAGGCGCGTCGTGACGGTCGCTCTGCATGACAGAGCGTAATCGCGGGATCGGGCAGGGTCCTGTTTGGTGATCCTTCGTCGAGTTCATACCAGAGTGTGTGGAACGTTTGCTCGAGGAAGGCTTGATCCGTAGTTGCGTCCACGAGGTAGACGATACGGCCGAGGTTTATCGTGTCGAGCAGAACCTTCAGCTCGAACAGACAGCCCTGATTGGTCTTGGCGAAGCTCCTGAGGTCCATCAGGATCGACTCGCTGCTGCTCGCCAGGCTTTGCATGGTCATCCGCCAGGTGTCGTCATGGCAGAAGAACTCGTGTACGCGAAAACGGCCGTCGGGGTCTGGTCGCTTGTCCAGCATCTCGATCCGGTGTTGCAGGTCGTCGCGGTTCTTGACGAAGCGGCGCGACAGATTTCCACCGACAAAATCGAGGAACTCGTGCGGCTCGACTGCCGTGGTGACAAGATCGGGTCCGGCAATCATGCGTGTATCTCCCATGCGTCGCCACAGCTTCGAGAACCCGTCGAAGAAACGTTCGCTCCGTCGCCCGAGGGAGAACACTCGTAACAGAAGAAGCGACGGGCATGCACCCGGATCGACCAGCCGGGCGTTGAGGCGCGAAAGGCCGAATCCGGTCACTAACTTTGCAGCCGCGAAGGCGAGCGGTCCGCTCAAGATCCAGTACAGCCCGTCGAATGCCAAGCCGATTGATTGAGCAACGGCAAATACCAGCCAGGCCGAGTCGACGACAATGGACTGATCACCGAGTCGCCCTTCGCGGTAGGCACGGCCAAGACGCTGCAGACCGACCCATCCGAGCGCTGCGAGCAGCACGAACCCGATTACGCTCAGCAGAAAGATCATCCCGGTCGCGTCGAGTCCAATCGCCGTGCCGAGCGAGGCCGTTGCCCGGAGCGACGCATCGCTGGTGCCGATCAATTGAACAAGAAGCAATGCTCCGGTGACGCCTGCGAGCATGAACGCAAAGACGAGAGGGCCGACCGCACGTACCCGCTTGTGCAGGAAGGCCAGGAACAGCACGCTCGCCGGGAGGTTGATCGTCATCCAGTTCACGACCAATTCGACAGCTGACACCTCCGAATTTCTGACGAGCACGAACAGACCGACGAGGCACAGGACGAGCAGATAAAGGCCAGCTATCAGGAGTGCTTCCAGTCTGCCGATCGCCATGTTGTGGGTGCAGACGATGACCGCCGGCCAAAGGAACAGTATGACCAGCCACAGCACCCGGCCGATCGGAGCGCCGTCATTTGCGAGAAAAAGCCAGGTGACGGACATCACCAGCGAGTAGGCGAGCCCTCCGAGAAAATAGATGAGTGTTGTCGAATCCTGCGCGCGCTCGGCAACGCGGAGCACGCGCGCTGACACTGGCGAGACATCGATTTCGTCGCGTTCCCGAAACTCCTGAATCCGCAACGAAGCCTGCAGCACCGGGTTACCCGAAGCCGAACCCGAACCCGAACCCGAGGTCGATACGGTTCCCGTTAGCGCTGATCTGGACATGCCGCGTAACGTCGCGCGGCGGTAGAAGAACAGCAATGCAGCGGACGTCACCGTTGTCAGTACAGCGGCGACGAGGATGATGTACGGCAGGAATCCTGTCAGTGCAAGCGTCGCGTCCAATGCTCTTACCTACTGGGGAAGCCGCAGCTCTCGCCGGGTATCGGCAGCTACGCGTCGCAACAGATTAGCAGCACAGAAGTGCACGATGGCCATACCTGCCGTTCGGTATTTCAGCCTGTCCTGACCGGCGTGGGCTTGCAAGCCACCTGTTGTCGAGGCAGGGTTGTCGGGAAAACCACTTGTCAGTGCAATCCTCCAGGGCTCGTGGCAACACGCCGCAGCCAGCCAGGGACCTCGATGCTCAAGTCAACCAGTACGAACCTGATCTTGCCATTGCTCGCTTCCGGGTGCCTGTTCCTGTCCGCTTGCGGAGGGTCATCCGGTGATAGCGGGACACAGGCCGGACAGAGCACCACGGGAGGCGGTCCGGAATCAACGGTCAGTCCTGCTGGCCCGACGCTTGGAGGTGACGACGATGAACCGGAAATTCCAGCGGGTGACGACGAGAGGCCAATGTATGTAACTCCGCGCGGCACGGTTCCGTGTTCCATCGAGGATATCAATGGGCGCATCGACTTCGACATGCGCGACTACTATATCTACTACGATCAGGTCCCGTCGATCGAGTCGGCCGAATTCGACAGACCTGAAGATGTCATCAGAGCCTTGCGCGTTGACCCGGACATCTACAGTTTCGTCGCCGATACCGAGGAACGCGATACTCTTGTTGAAGAAGGTCGGATCGTTGCCTTTGGTTTCAGTTTCAGCCCAGCCAGCGATGGAGTGGTGCGCTTTCGCGAGGTTCTGGATGGTTCCCCCGCCGAGAGCGCTGGCCTACTCAGAGGCGATGAACTGATTCGGTTGAACGGGAATTTGATCGGTAACTACAGCGACGAAGAACTCGGGGAACTACTGGGTGAAGACGCGTTGCCGATCAGCATGGAAGTCAGAACATCTGACCAGCCGCCTCGTCAGATCACCACGCTGGTTCGAGGGGAGTTTCGCTGGCGCACGGCAGGACCGGCTATTGTATTGAACGCTGATGATCTGCCGACCGTGGGGCTGCTTCCTGTAAAGCGATTCCTGGAGACGACCGAAGCCGAGATTGATGCAAGCATTCGATTTCTTGCCGAATCCGGCATCGATGAGCTGATCATCGACTTACGTTATAACCCGGGTGGTCGAGCACGGGTTTCCAGACGTCTGGCGTCGCAGATCATCGGGTCTGTCTCGATCGGCGAACCCTTTCTGGTCCGCAGGTGGAATGAGAAATACTCGGAGAGAAACAGTACGTCGACGCTGGAAGCAGCTGAGCCGTCACTGGCTCTGTCGCGTGTGATAGTGCTGCTTACCGAGTTTAGCGTTTCGGCATCGGAGTCGTTTGTCAATGGACTCGAGCCCTACATGGATGTGGTCGTCATCGGCGGCAGGACCAAGGGCAAGATCTTCACATCGAATTCGCGTGATTACTGCGGCAAGTCGATCAATGCGATGCGATCCATCAGAACGAATTCCGTTGGTGTCAGTGTGCAAGGAGGCATTCAGCCTGACTGCAGCGTCGCGGATGACTGGACGGGAGCTGCAGCATCGGTGGACGATCCTCTGACATCGGCGGCGACGACCTTCATCGCGAGCGGTCGCTGCCCCGGTGAGCTGTCCGGCATCACAAAGGCCACAAGTCGCAGTCAAAGCCAAGGCCCATCATTTTTCGAGGACAACCTGTCTTTTGCCGAGTAGGGCGACGTGCGCCTCTGATTCAGCTCGATCGATGCCGGGGGTTTACGCTTGCATGACGTATCGAGAGGGCTGCACTTGAGCAGCAGCGGTCTATGAGGCGGGCCCGAAACAGAGGCCCTGGACAGAAATGTGCGCCAGCGCACAGATGACGCGCGAGCGGGTTTGCTGCGAGGGCTCCGGAAATCAGCCGTGCGGACTGTTCGAATTCTAGTCAGCTTTGCACTGTGTCGGCGAATTCAACAAAGCGATGCAGCAGTTTGTCGGACATGCGGCCGATACGTCGTCAAGGACATTACGCATTGGTGGATCCCGTTGGCACAACCCGCTGCCCGTACAGCATCCGATACTGAACTCCCACAGGTCACGCTCACTGCGGTGCCGGCTGCGGGCGCAGTGACTGTCGACCCGGAACGGTCGGTCGGTCATGCGAGCCACTCGCGACCAGCCGCTTACTCGCCTGTCACGTTTCAGCCGACGATGTACACGCGTTTCATCAAACCGGCCATTGATCGCGTGGCTGCGCTGGTCGCGATTTTCGTGCTAGCCGTCCCGATGCTGCTTACCGGAGTGGTCGTGGCTCTGAGCATGGGGAGGCCGCTCCTGTTCCGGCAGCGCCGTGTCGGGCTGCACGGTAACGTGTTCAACGTGCTCAAGTTCCGAACCATGGGACAGGATCGTCGTGGCACTGACCAGGCGGTGGATGAGGACCTGCGTCTGACCCACAAGACAGAGAAGGATCCGCGGCATACGCCGGTCGGACGGTTCCTGCGCCGGTTCAGCCTGGATGAATTGCCACAGCTGTTCAATATCCTCTGTGGCGAGATGAGTGTGGTCGGACCGCGGCCCGAGCTCGAATCGGTCGTTGCCGCACACTACCCCCCGGGTCTGGAGCAGCGCCATCTGGTGCGTCCCGGCCTCACCGGTCTGTGGCAGATATCTGCTCGCGGCGATGGCCCGATGCACGAGAACGGCGAGTGGGATCTGAAATATGTCGAGACCGTATCGCCGATGACCGACTTGAAGATTGTCGTCAAGACGCCGTTCGTGATCTTCGGGCGTAACGCTGGCAATTAGGCGGGCGTTTTACTGACAAACAGGGGAGCGTTACATTGGCCAGACCAGCATGATCATCGGCAGGCTGACGCACAGGACGAGAATCTCGAGTGGCAATCCCATACGCCAGTAGTCGCCGAAATGGTAGCCACCCGGGCCCATGATGATCGTGTTGTTCTTGTGGCCTATCGGGGTGAGGAACGCACAGGAAGCAGCGACCGCCACACCCATGAGGAACGGGTCAGGGTTCAGTGAAAGGGTGCGGGCGATCTCGAGTCCGATGGGCCCGGCAATCAGGGCGGTGGCGACATTGTTGAGAAAGTCCGACAAGGTCATGGTGACGATCATCAACGCGGCAAGCACTGTCCATGCAGGTAAACCTTCAGTTGCGCTGACCACAGAAGCTGCAACAAGCTGGGCGGAGCCGGTTTCCTCGAATGCCTGACCGAGCGGAATGAGACTGGCCAACAGCACGATGACCTTCCATTCGACCGCGTCATACACTTCCTTGCCATCGACCAGGCCGATGGCGGCGTACGCGGCCGCGCAGGCCGCCAGCGCGATGGGCAGATACACCCACCCGGCAACGGCCAGCACGATCGCGAGAATGAACAGGCCCACCGCGAGAGGCGCCTTGCTGCGCTGGACCATGCTGATGCGTCGTCCTTCCAGCGGATAAGCGCCGGACGATCGGTTGGCCGACTCGAGTCGCTCGGGAGTCCCCAACAGGAGCAGTACGTCTCCTGCTGCGATCGGCAGTCGTCTTACCCGCTCGCGGAATCGTTGCCCCTGGCGAGACACGCCCATCAAGGTGACGCCTTCGCGGGCAAGTAGTTGCATCTGCATGGCGGTGCGCCCGACGATACGCGCGCCATCCGGAACGATGGCCTCCACCAGTGCCAGTCCTCCACCGCGTAGCCCGCCGCGGCGCTCCTCACCCTCGCGGGCCTCGGCGCCATCGAAATCCAGACGCGTCTTTCCCATGAAGATCTCGATCTGCTTCGGATCTCCCTCGACCACGACAAAGTCACCTTCGTTGATAGGCTCGCGTCGGGAGAAACCGGGCAGTCGGCGCTGATTGCGGACCAGGCCGATGAGGTTCAAATCGAGTTCGTCCGCCAGCGGATACAGATCGCCGAGGGTCAGCAGCTCATCTTCGTCTCCGGCCGCGCCGACGCGCAGTTCCGCAACGTAGAGACTCTTCTCGGTTTCCTCGATCATCACTTCCGCACCCAATCGGCCGGGCAGCAAGCGCCATCCGATGAGCGCGACAAAGAGGATGCCCGAGCACGCTACGGCAAGACCGACCGGCATGAAATCGAACATGCCGAATGGCTCGCCGAGAACGTCTTCACGATACTGTGCGATGACGATGTTCGGCGGCGTGCCGATCAGCGTGATCATCCCGCCGAGTATCGTGGCGAACGACAACGGCATGAGCGTGCGCGCAATGGCTCGCTTCGCCTTTTCGGCGGCTTCGATATCCAGAGGCATCAATAATGCAAGTGCCGCAACATTGTTGATCACCCCCGAGAGTGCTGCGCCGACGACTGACATGACGCCTATGTGGGCGGGCACAGGCCGTTCGGAGTCGAGCACCTTCGCAGCGATCATCTCGATCGCTCCCGAATTGCTCAGGCCTCGTGAGACGATGAGTACAAGTGCAATGATCACGACCGCTGGATGCCCGAAGCCCTCGAACGCGCTATTCACTGGAACGAGGCCAGCCAGCGTGCCGATGATCAAGCCGCTGAAGGCGACGAGGTCATAACGAACCCGGCCGTGGATCAACAGTACGAAGATGGCACCGAAGATCAGGAACAGTGTGATTTGCTCGCCGTTCATGTTTGCTTCCAGATGGAAGATCGGATCGACGACAGTCTAGTTGAATGTACTGGAGAAGGTAGCCTCTGCAGTGGCGGGTCGTGATACGCCGCGGGCTTGATGCCGATCGACAGGCGCGTGTATCAACCGACGTAGCGTCGGTAAAAACAATCGTATCAATAGCGGTGTGCCAAGCAGCCCGAGCAAGGTTGCGGGGCCGAAGTTCCCGCCCAGCGTCGTTCCCGCCATGATGGCGGCAGCGTTCAGGAGCAGATTCGATCGGGGCACCGGGCAATGCAGACGCTTCTCGGCAGCCAGCGACAGGGCGGTAACACCATCTGGGCCCAGCGCCGCCGCTGCAGCCAGCGAGATGCCGAACGCGAATAACAGCAAGCCACACGTGAACGCGATGCAATTGCCGACGAGCAGCTGCGTCTCGGGGGTCAGACCGGCTCCGAGACTGATGGCAGGTCCGATCAACAGCAAGCTTGATATCGTCCCGGTGCCGAGAGGGATGCGCGCCCACTTCCAGGCGATACCGTAGAAGATCACTGTGAACATGATTTGAGAAAACCACAACGGGAGCCCGAAAGTCAGCTGCAGGCCATCGAGCAAGACCGAGAAGCCGAATGAGCCGAACCCTGCCTGAATGGAAATGCCTGAACCGAGTCCGAGCAGCACCGGCCCTGCAAACCCTGCGAGCATGCGTCGCGGTGACGCCCTCAGTTGTATTGCCCCGTTCTGTATCGCCCGGTTTCGTATCGCGCTGTACTGTTTCGACTTGTTCTCTATCGCCCTGTTCATGCTGGCCAGTCTGGCCCCGGCCGCTGACGCCACGCCACTGAATCAACGCACTAGTCGAAAGAGGGACAGTGTTCCTGGCATGGCGCCTCATCATCGGCACGTTTGCCTGGTCGGAGTTCAGCGTCTCGGATTCAGCGAACAAAGTCGTGGCGACTCGTCGAAATCCGAATACTGCAAGTCGTGATGCAAATGACGAGTTCGTCAGGAAGCAAGGCGACGCGGCACCATGCGACGCCACCCGGCTCCCCGTAGCCCAGGGGTCGAACCCTTCGGCGCCCGTACGCCGAGTACCAGCAGACACGGCGTCAGGAACAGTGTCAGCAGGGTGGTGAAGGCAAGACCTCCCGCGATGGCGCTTGCCAGTTGAGTCCACCACTGGGTAGAGGGTGCTCCGAAGGTAATCGTGCGATTGACGAAATCGATGTTCATCGATAACACCATGGGCATCAGCCCGAGCACGGTGGTGATGGCCGTCAGCAGCACGGGTCGTGCACGCACTGAACCTGTCAGTAGCGACGCCTCCAGTGCGCCCGCTCCCCGTGCCCGAAAGCCGTTCCAGGTGTCGATCAGCACGATGTTGTTGTTCACCACGATGCCGGCGAGAGCGATGATGCCGATGCCGACCATGACGATGCCGAAGGTCTGCCCGGTGACCATCAATCCGATCAGCACACCGGATGTGGAAAACAGGATTGCCGACAGCACGAGTGCGGCCTGGTAAAGACTGTTGAACTGGGTGACCAGAATGATCGTCATAAGGAAGATTGCAGAAACGAAGGCGAGCATCAGGAAGTTCATGGTCTCGGCCTGCTCCTCGGCTTCGCCGGCGAAGACCACGGCCGCGCCTTCGGGCAGGGGGCTCGCTTCGATGTCATCGCTCAGCAGTTTCAGCTGCGTATCAGCGATCTCGCCCTCGGCAACATCGGCCGCGATCGTCACCGTGCGGTCACCATCAACGCGTTCGATGGTGCCGGTACGCGGTGCCGGTGCCATTTCCACGAAGTTGGTGACCGGGATCATGCCGCGCTGCGTCGGTACCCGGATTCCGGTAATCGAATCGAGGTGCCGGGATTCAAGCGGGTAGCGCACACGGATGTCGAGTTCGTCGGTTGCATCGTCCGGCCGGTATCCAGCGATGCGAATGCCGTTCGTGACAAGCTGGATCGCCTGACCGATCAGTGCAACGTCGGCGCCGAACCGCGCGGCCTCTTCACGGTCGACCTCCAGCCGCCACTCGATGCCGGGTAGCGGCCGGTTGTCGGTGACATCGACGAATCCACCGACACGCCGCATCGCTTCACGCAACGCCTCGACCGATTCCTCCAGGCGCAGATCGAGTGCGCCACCACTGACGCCGGCACGCGCAGGGTCGACACTGACCTCGAGGTTGATTGGCTTCGATCCTCCATCGGGCCCACCTTCGTTGGCGACGAATTCGATTCGCACACCGGCGATGTCGGCAAGATCTTCCCGCAGTTCCTCGGCGATCACGGCGGCCTTTCGCCTTATGCTCCAGTCGACGAATTCGAGTGTCACCGTGCCAATCTGATCGGCACTGCCGCCACCCAGTCCGCCGCCGCCACCGCTGCCGGTACGGGTGTAGACCGATTCGATCTCGTCACGCCCGAGCAGGCGTGTCTCGAGCTGACGGAGTACGCGGTCCTGCTCGTGAATCGACAAGTCGCCGCGTGCCTGTACGGCGATAGCCATCGAGGCGGGCTCGACCGATGGAAAGAACTCGATTCCTCGACCAAGAACTGCGTACAGCAAGTAACTTCCGACGGTGAAGGCGAGTACCGCGACAAGCGTCAGCGCCGGGTGCAGGAGCAGGCGATGAAGCACCTTGAGGTAGCGTCGCTTGGCGCCGCTCGCGCGATGCATGATCGCGGTGTGATCGATGCCGGTAACGTCACTGTCTTCAGACAGGCTGGACAGTTTGGCAGGCAGGTTTTCCGAAGAGTGATCGACTACCGCGCGGCTCGCGTCACGACTCAGTCTGGCGCCAATCACGGGTACGAACACCAGCGCCATCGCCAATGACGCGAGCAGGCAGGAGATGACTGTGATCGGCATGTAGCGCATGAATTGACCGATCAAGCCCGGCCAGAAAAGCAGCGGGGCGAAGACCACCAGCGTCGTGAACGTCGACGCGATGACAGGCCAGGCCATGCGCTTGGCGGCGCGCGACCAGGCCGCTTGCGGCGGTGCGCCTTCGTCCATGTTCCGGTCGGCGAGTTCGGTCACGATGATGGCGCCATCGACCAGCATGCCGACGACCAGGATCAGGCTGAACAGCACGACCACATTCATGGTGTTGCCCATCGCCCAGATGACCAGGATTCCCGTCAGGAAGGAGCCGGGGATAGCGAAGCCGACGAGAACGGACGAGCGCACGCCGAGTGTCGCCATGACGACGATCATGACCAGCACGACACCGGATACGACGTTGTTCTGCAGGTCCGCGAGCATCGTGCGTGTCTCGTCCGACTTGTCCTGATGAAAGCCGATCTCGAGGTTTGCCGGCAGTGATCCGCGTGCCTCTTCAATTGTCGCGCGGACCTGCTCGATCGTTTCGATGATGTTCGCGCCGAGGCGTTTCGATATCTCGAGGACCAGTGTCGGCTGTCCGTCAAGTCGGGCGAAGCTCGACGGGTCCTTGTAGGTACGTCGAATCGAGGCGACGTCGCCGAATCGCACGACCGAATTTTCGGTCACCTTTACCGGCAGACGGAGCACGTCCTGCAGATCTTCGATCACGCCCGGCACTTTGAGCACGAGTCGGCCGGCGCCGGTATCAATGGAGCCGGCGGCAACCAGCAGATTGTTGTTCGACACCAGACCGATGACTTCCGCGAAATCGAGCTCGTAGGTTTCAAGCACGGTCGGCTCGACAATGATTTCCAGTACTTCTTCCCGCTCGCCGGCAATATCCGCTTCCAATACGCCGGGCAGGGCTTCGAGCTGGTCCTTCAGCTCCCGGGCAATCGTGATCAGCGTGCGTTCGGGAATGGGACCGGACAGGCTCACGTTGAGCACGGGGAACAGTGAGATGTTGACTTCGTTCACCGTGGGTTCGTCGGTTGCCGACGGCAGGTCGGACTTCGCTGCATCGACCTGTTCGCGCACGTCGGCGAGTGCCTGATCACCATCGAAGCCGGCATCGAACTCGAGCAGGACGGATGCATGCCCCTCACTTGCCGTGCTCTTCATGTCCTTGACCCCGGCAATCGTCTGGAGCTGTTTCTCCATGGGGCGCACCAGCAAGCGTTCAGCATCGTTCGGCGAAATGCCGTCATGACTCATCGAGACGTAGATGATCGGGATCGGTACGTCGGGTTCCGATTCCTTGGGGATCGCGCGGTAGGCGAGGGCGCCTGCGATCACCAGGAAGATCAGCAGCATCAAGACCGTTCGCGTGCGATCGAAGGCCGCGTCGATGATGGCGTTCATCGAGCGCTGTTCGCCGCTGCACCGTCAGCCGGGTCGTCAGCCAGGTCGATCAGTACACGTTCGCCTACTCCGACGAAACCCTGGCCAAGCGTGACGATCCGGGTGTCGGCAACGATACCGGTGACCCAGGCACCGTCAAGGGATGTGCGCAGTACCGTCACCGGGAGAAATTCGATGCGATCGTCATCATCGAGGATCTTCACGCCGAGGTCCCCGTTCTCACCGAGGGTCAGTGTCGAGGGCGACAGGAAGACCGCCTCCACGCGCTCCACCGGAATCGTCAGACTTGCGCTTACGCCGGCGGCGAGCGCCGCGTTCGGGTTGTCGATACGCGCCTCGATCTCGAAGCTGCGTGTGGCCGCATCGGCAACGGAGGATATCCAGGTCAGCTGGCCGTTCAGTTTCTCGCCGGTAATGAGTGTGACGTCAACCGGCTGACCCGGCACAAGCTCGGCTGCGATCTGCTGTGCGGCACGCGCGGTAACCTCGAACGCGCTGTCGTCCACCAGGGTCGCGGCCGGGTCGCCGCGCTCGAGCAGCTGGCCGATCTCGAGCGGCAGGCGCTCAACTATTCCTGCGAAAGGGGCGCGGACCGTGGTGTTCTCGAGGTCACGCTCCAGCCTGTCGACCTCGGCGCTCGCCAGGCTCGCAGCGGCGAGTGTCTGCTCGGTCTGCAGCTGTGATTGCAGGCCACGGCGCCCGAGTGACTCGGCGGCCGTTTGCTCGGCCTGTGCGCTCGCCAGCTGTGCGCGAGCGCCCGCCAGGAGCGCTTCGCGTACGCCGGCATCGAGTCGGATCAGCGGTTCGTCGGACTCGACAAGTGCACCTCGAGTCACGAACAACTCGGCAACGCGGCCTGCCGTCTCTGTCCGAAGTTCGACCATTCGAGTGGCGGCGACCTGCCCGCGAAGCACGATGGAGCGCTGCTCCGGTTCAGGCCTGGCTAGCATGATCTCGACGCGCATGGGCGGCGGGTCATCATCCGCACTTGCGTTTTCGACGTCCACCTCAGTTGCTTCGTCGGACGCCTCGTTGGTATCGCCATCGCCACGCATCAAGCCGCTGGCCATCCATAGCGCCAGTGCCAGGGCGACTCCTGCGGCAGCGAGCCAGGATGTCTTCATATCGCATGCGTTCCGGGGTGACCGCGCCGACCGTCTGTACGCGTGCCAGCTGGTTCGTGGCAGGGCTTTGCGCCCCCAGCACCCGTTAGTATAAAACCCGGACAGTCGATAGTTTCAAATCATCACCCTCGGACGAGCTGATATGAAGATGAAGTTGTTGTGCGCGATCGGAGTCGCGATTCTGTTGTACTCGGCTCACGCGACTGCAAATGATGTTGCCGGCGGCGAGACGATCTACCAGAGCGTTTGCAAGAACTGTCACGGCCCCACAGCAAAGGGCATGGCAAGTTTTCCGAAGCTGGCCGGTCAACCCGCCGACTACCTCGAGACGCGCCTGAAGCAATACCGCGCGGGCGAGAAAGTTGGTTTCAACACGGCATTGATGCGACCCCTTGCGGCGGAGTTGACTGATGAGGACATCAAGAACATCGCCGCCTACATCTCGAGCACCTTCGATTAGGGCGTCAAAGCTCCAGGGCTTCAACCATCAGTATCCACTTTCGTGCTCAACACAGGTTCGCGCCCAACACGGGTATCGTTTTTTCTCAACTGTTGTGCTGTGTAGTCCAAAGTGTAGACTCGTTCCGGTCGGGGCAGCTTGCCTGCCTTCGCACGGCGTTCACTTGAGCCTCGACTACAACGAAAAAGGAGATGAAGCATGTACCTCACGTCCGTTTTCAAGAGTCGCGAGTCGCTTGTTGCGCTTGCCGTCGGTGCGTTGATCTGCGCGCCCACTGCGCTGGCGCAATCGGGTGCGAACACCAGCAGTCTGCAGCACAGCGTCGTGCTGGAAGGTCTGGAGAACCCTTGGGACATGGCGTTCCTCGACGACGGCACGATGTTCTTTACCGAAAAGTGCAAAGGGCTTTCTGTCCTCATGCCGTCCGGAGACGTCACCGCCCTTCTGGGCATGGGAGGATCGGCAGGCTATGCAAGCACGGCTGACGATCTGTTCTGTGAAGGTCAGGCCGGCATGATGGGTGTCGCCGTCGATCCCGCCTTTGACGAGAACCGCCGCATCTACGTGTATTCCACTTCGAACATGTCCGATCCGCAGACCAATCGATTGATGCGATTCGAGGTCAGCGAGGACTTCAGCAATGTATCGGACCGCACCGACATCGTCGACGATGTTCCTTACAAGGTAGCGGCATCCGATCATCCCTTCGGTGGGCCGGGCGCGCACAACGGGGGCCGGGTTCGCTTCGGACCGGAGGATGGGTTCATTTATCTGACCACCGGCGACAACCACAACAGTGAAGTGCCGCAAAGCCCGACGATGATGGGCAGCAAAGTGATTCGAATTGATAGCGACGGCAATGCTGCACCGGACAATGCGCCACCGGAAGGTTTCGATGCTCGGACCTACACCTACGGCCACCGTAACGTGCAGGGAATCGCGTTCCATCCCGAGACGAACACGCCGATCACCGCCGAGCACGGGCCCTGGCATTCCGACGAGATCACCGTGCTCGAGAACGGTGGCAACGCCGGCTGGGACCCGCGTCCGGACATGGCCGGACGTGAAGACTGCCCGGATGATTACTGCGGCTACAGCCCCAATCAGGCCGACGGCATGAATCGGTTCGAACGAGCGGCGTACATGCCTATGACCGACTTCGCTACCTACCCCGACGCCATGCCGCCGATCTGGAACAACAACGGCTGGTCGCAAGGCACCTCATCCGCCGCTTTCCTCACTGGCGAGCAGTGGGGTGATTGGGAGGGCAACCTGGTGATCGGCATCATGGGCATCGGCTTTGGTGGCACGCCGTTGGGCCAGCGTATCGACGTGATCGAACTGACAGAAGACGGAACCGCGGTGGTCGACGTGACCGAAATGACCTTGCCGATGGAGCCGGGCCGTTTTCGCTCGGTAGTGGTGGGGCCGGACGGTAGCCTCTACGCGGCAGTCGATGAGGGCTTCATACACAAAATGCAGCCCTGACAGATGCAGTCGTGACACCTTGCTGCACGTTGACTGATTGAAGAATGGTGTTGCGTCTCCTCCTGGACGGGGGAGGTGCAGCCACTACGCTACCATCGTCGATCCTTGTTCAAGGACCGAACACCAGCTTGGCGGGTAGTTCATAGCGTTGGTCATCGACGCGGATCATGTAGAGACCGTTAGCCTCTCTCCAGTCGTTGTCCGAGCCGGTACCTGACATGGTGGCACTGGCCAAGACGAACTCGCCGTGCACGAATGTGAGCGTTCGCGTGAAACCGTTTGCGAAGCTGACAACGATCGTGGCATCACCACCGGTGCCACGGGCGGCACCAGCCGTGCATTTTCCCATCACCTGTCCGCGTTCCTGCGCACAGGGAGTCGTTGCTTCTGCATCGAATCTACCCGCGCGAGCGCGAGTCGAGCTGTCGTCGACACCGACGGGTATTGTGCCGTCCGGGCCGATTGCGGGCTCCAGTGCGTCTGCAGGCACATGACCGCGTTGCGTCATGCGCAGTGTGCTGACGTCACACCAGACACGGCCCTTGATCTTCTCGCAGCCCCGGTTTGACAACACGACCCCTGCATCGAGTCTCACGGAAATATCCGCATCATCTGCAGGCGCTTCGCGCATTTCTGGCCTTCGACCTGTCTTCACCTGCCATCGTCGGGGTCCACCGTCTGCTGGCAAGAGCGGAACAGGCGGGCTGTCCTCGACACCTTTCGCGCTCGAGCGTTCGTCTGCGGAGACGGTGAGCGCGAAGAAGGTGGGCGCGAAAAAGGTGAGGATGAGAAGCGCTATTCGCATTTGGCGATTGCAATGCGAGCACGCTTCCCGGACGTCATGTCCGTTGCGACGCCAAACATGCGAGAACATCGGTCTGAGCGCAAGCCGCGCTGTCGCCGCATCATTGTTTTCATTCGTTTCAATGCCGGTCAAAGCTCGCGTCTAGACTTGATCTATCGAGTTTACTGCGATTTTCCGTGTGTAGAAAACGTCGTTTGACTAGCCGAAATTCTTGCGCATACCGAGACTCGACAGGGTTTTCATTCAGGTATAATTCAGGAACGATTCATGACGAGTCGGAGAGTTTTAACCGCACAAAGTGGTCAGCCATGGAAATGAATCTCAGAAACCTTGTCATCGCCCTCGCGATGTCAATAACCGCCGTTTCGTCTGCCGAGACTCGCGCACAGGCCTTGCCTGCGCCGACACAGCCAGACCCGGGATTCGAGCCCTTCTCTTTCGTCAATTTCGAGACGCCACACGTTCATCCGCTCGACCTGACGCCGGATGGTCAGACGCTGCTCGCTGTCAACACCGCGAACAATGCGCTGATGGTGTTCGACATCTCGAGCGGCACGCCTCGACAGACTGGCTCCATCGCCGTGGGTCTCGATCCGGTCTCTGTCCGGGCGAGGACCGACCGCGAAGCCTGGGTGGTCAATCAGGTATCCGACTCGATCAGCATCGTCGATCTGCAGGAAGGGCTTGTCACACGCACCTTGGCCACTGCTGACGAGCCGGCCGACGTCGTCTTTGCGGGTGCCGCGGGTCGCGCCTTCGTCAGTGCCTCTCAGGTCAACCGCGTGCAGGTATTCAATGCCGATAGTCCCGGTAGTGCTTTGCGCGAGATTGTCATCCACGGTGAGGATCCACGCATGCTCGCCGTCAGCCCTGACGGGCGGAAGGTCTATGCGGGGATATTCGAATCGGGCAATGCCACAACCCTGATCGCAGGCGGCATGTTTTCCGGGGGCAAGATCCAGAACGCCGTCGACAATCCTGCCGGTCCCTGGGGAGGTGTCGCGATTCCACCGAACGACGGTAACGATTTCTCCCCTGCACTGAACCCGGAAAATCCCGACCCGGTCGAGGTCGCCATGATTGTCAGAAAAGCGGACGACTCGCGTTGGCTCGACGACAATGGCGGCGACTGGACGCGCATGGTGTCGGGGGATCTGTCGGAATCGACCAACCGGGTCGCGGGTTGGGATCTGGTGGACCACGATGTCGCCGTCATCGATGCCGACAGCTTTTCAGTGAGCTACATCGATCGGCTCATGAACATGATCATGGCGCTCGACGTGAACCCTGTCAGCGGTCGACTGATGGTGGTCGGCACCGAAGCCACCAACGAGATCCGCTGGGAGCCGAACCTGCAGAGCAGCTTCGTGCGTTCGCACATGGCTTTGGCCGGGGCTGGTGCCAGCACTCGGGTGAGGGACTTGAACCCGCACCTCGACTATAGCGTCAAGCGCATTTCGCAAGAGCGCCGAAACTGGTCGATCGGCGACCCGCGTGGCGTTGCCTGGGCGAATGATGGATCGGTAGCCTATGTCACGGGTATGGGGTCGAACAATGTCGTCTTCCTGCGGGCCGATGGCGTTCGGATCGGCAGTACGAAGGTCGGAGAAGGCCCGACCGGAATCGTTGTCGATGCGACCCGTCCGCTCGCCTACATACTCAACAAGTTCGCCGGATCGATTTCAGTGCTGGATCTTTCCACACGACGCGAGAGCCGTCGGGTACCGTTCCACGATCCGACGCCGATAGCTATAAAGCAAGGGCGACCCCATCTCTACAATACACAGTTGTCGTCGGGACTCGGCCAGACCTCGTGTGCTTCCTGCCACGTGGACCTGCGGACAGACAGGCTCGTTTGGGATCTCGGTAACCCGGCTGGCGACATGAAAAGCCGCATCACCACGACCGGTGAGGAATTCACTTACCACCCGGTGAAGGGACCGCTGAAGACGCAGTCGCTGCAGGACATCATCGGTGTGCCGGCCATGCATCATATTGGCGACAAGGACGACATTTTCGGGTTCGCCGACGCGTTCCGTACGCTTCAGGGTGACGACGCAGCGGCAAACATGCTGGTGATGACTCAGGTCGAGAACATGCTCGACACGGTGCACTACCCGCCGAATCCGAACCGCAACATCGACAATTCCCTGTCCCGAACGGTCAACATCCAGGGACCGTTCAGTGGGCTCTATGCGACGGGCGACGCGGTTGCTGGCAGAGTGTCGTACATGACCGGCGAGGACACGTCGTCACACTGCTTCGAATGTCATGGCAACAGTCGTACGCGTGGCGATGTCATCAGGGATGTGGACAACGCCTTCAACAGGGCACAGCCGCTCATCGCCGAAAACCTGCGAGGCTTCTACGACCGCATGGGCATGTTCCGCACCAGCGCGACAGGCAGCACTTCTGGCTTCGGCTTCCTGCCGAATGGCGCGCAGAGTTCCGAACTGATCAACGCGGACAGAAACTTCCCCCTGCAAAGCCAGAGCGGACTCCATGTTCACGCTTTCCTGTTGTCGCTCGAAGGGCCTGTCGAAGGTCTCGAAGGCTTGGCTCGCGACGCCCATGCGGGTACCGGCCAGCAGGTCACGCTCGGGGACAGCGCGACCACCGCCGATCGGCAACGGTTGGCACGGCTGGTGGCTATTGCCGATTCCGGCAATGTTGGTCTGTCCGTCGACGGTCGCTTTGGTGGTGAGCCCCGCAGCTTCTACTATCTCGGTCAGAACGTGTTTCAGAGTGACCGGCTCGCCGAGCGCGTCACGCTTGCCAACCTGCGAACCGCGGTTCTGAACGGCTCGGATACGCTGACCTTCACACTGGTGCCGGTCGGCAGCCAGTACCGTATCGGTGTTGATCGCGATTCCGATGGGGTACTTGATGGCGATGAGCGGCGTCTTGGAGGGAACGCAGCAGATCCATCCGACGGGCAATGGAATCGCTGTGCCGCAGAAGGCTCGCGTTGCAACTTCACCGGCGCCTTGCCGGTGCGTTTCGGCAGTGCCGGGCAGTACTTTCATGCGGTGTTCGAGAATGGCATGCAGTGCCGTCGTGAGTCGTTCGGTATTCTCGACGCTGCCGGTCTGCCACCAACGATGAACTGCGAGACTGGAGCGCCTCTGGTAACTGATCCCGAGGGTCCCGACCCGGTCTGCGCCGACCCCACGCTGAACCCTCGAACCGACAATGTGCTGATCACTTGGGTCGATTGCGCGGGTGAACTGCACATCGTGGGTTCGGCTGGACTCTCCTTCGCGCGTTTCAGTGGGCGTGTCCACGCAAGCTCACGGTTCGACGGTTCCGCTACGCGTTCATTCGAGAGCTCCGACAAGCTCACCCGAGTGAGCGACTCGGACTACTTCTTCGAGATGGGCATGGGCGGAGGCTTCGCTGACGAAATCGTGCTCACTCCCGCGAATGGCGCGGAGATGTGCGTCGTCATAAACGCTCAGACGGCCGGAACGGTATTGTTGGCAGGCGCGGAACGTACACCTGTGACATCGCCATTCAATCCGGTAACGTTCGAGTCATGCACGCCGCCCGATGGTGGGAGCGAGTGCGGTAACCCGCAGGTAGATTCGCGTAGCGACTCTGCGTTCTTCATCTGGAAGAACTGCGACGGCCGCTGGTCCGTCGGGCTGACCGGCGTGCGTGCGGACGGTGGCGGGGTAAGTGTCACGGGCAACATCACGTCCAGCACGAGCGCCACCAATGTTGCCAGGGTGGGCATGGAGCGCTCCGACACCCTCACGACATCGCCCGCGACACGTCTGGCCTTCGACATGCGCACGATCAACCCCTGGTCCGATGGCTTCGACTTCGAGGTCCCTGACGATGCAAACCTGTGCGTCACGCTCACCAGCGTCAGCCCGGGTCTGGATGTCCTCGCCGGGTACGAGCGAACGCCGGTTGGCATCTCCTTCGATCCGCGCACCTTCGGCACTTGTCGCTGACAGGTATGATCGAGCTCTCAGCGTCGACGAACGCTGAGAGACTTGTCGTCAAGTCCCATCTGACGTGCTCGGGTTTTCAACTGTCAGACCGAGGCTTGGGACGCAACCGTTGACTCGGTCCGGGCGGCTTGATCTACAGGCCTGATGCTCGCCTCGAATGCGAGGCATGCAACCATCTGCGGTCCGTCTTGTCGATCCAGCTTGCTGGCGTCGTCGAGCGCGTGCCGAGCCACTATGATCAGCATTGCGATCGTCTGGCTGTCGACAGCCAGGTGGAGCAGAATCGATCGCGGCAAGCCGGGCATGTGCCATGCCTGGCTATCAGTACAAACTTAACCGGATAGAACCGTTGAAGACTCCCAAGGCGATAGAGCCGCTTATCGAGGATGGCCTGGTCGATGAAGTCTTGCGACCGTTGATGAGCGGCAAGGAAGCCACTGTGTATCTGGTGCGTTGTGGCGATGATATTCGTTGTGCAAAGGTATACAAGGACGTGGCTGTGCGCAGTTTCAAACAGGCTGTGCAGTATCAGGAGGGGCGCAAGGTTCGAAACACGCGTCGCCAGCGCGCCATGGAGAAAGGGTCGCGGTTCGGGCGTGATGAACAGGAGAAAGTCTGGCAGAACGCCGAAGTTGAGGCTCTGTATCGTCTGCGTGATGCCGGTGTTCGGGTGCCGGAAGCGTTCGGCTGTTTTGATGGCGTGCTGTTGATGGAGTTGATAACTGACGAGGCTGGAGAGGTTGCGCCGCGGTTGAACGATGTCCTGATCCCGGTTGAACGCGTGGTCGAGGACCATGCGACCATGATGCGTTACGTGCTGCGCATGCTCTGCGTCGGTCTCGTGCACGGAGACCTGTCAGAATTCAATGTGTTGATGGCCGCCGATGGGCCGGTGATCATCGACCTGCCGCAAGCGGTCAATGCGTCCGGTAACAACAATGCGCCCACCATGCTTGCGCGCGACGTTGCCAATATCACTCGCTACTATGCGCAGTATGTGCCTGCGCTCGCGGAAACCCGTTACGCAGAAGAGTTGTGGGCCCTGTACGAGGCTGGCGCTCTGCACCCCGACATGCAACTCACCGGGAAGTTCGATCGTGACGAGAGCCTTGTCGATGTGGGCTCGGTATTGCAGCAGATCGAAGAGGCATTCCGAGAGGAGATGGAGAAGCGCGAGCGATTACGCGACGACGAAGATTGACAGGCGCGATGGCAAGCGGTGGTGTCGTCACGCTTGATTGGGGATAAGCTGCCCCTTTGCCAACGTCATCGGACGCATGACCATGAACGAATCCGACTATGGTCGGGAGGACGCTCGGGGTTACTGGGCACCCGACAAGCTGATTGACTACGGGCCGGTATTCGACTGGCCACCGCGACCCGGAGCGCTCGCCAGGTTCTTCTTTGGTTATCCGGGCTATTTCCTGCCGTCCAACGGTCTCTATGCGTTGTTGGCGGTGGTGATCTGGATCTGGCTGACTCCGTCGCTCGAGACAATGGCGACATTGTCGCCTGGCTGGGTGTTGACGGTCCTTGCCAGAAATCTCGTTCTCGCCACCGTGTTCATCGGCGCCTGGCACGTTTGGCTGTACACGTTCAGAAAGCAGGGCAAGGTGACGAAATACAATCGCGATTGGCCAGATGTGGCTTCGTCGAAATTCACCTTCAATGACCAGACCCGGGACAACATGTTCTGGAGCCTGGCAAGCGGTGTGCCGATCTGGACCGCCTACGAGATGTTGCTGCTATGGGGATACGCCCGCGGCACGGTCCCGATGATCACGCCGAGCGAAAGTCCGTTGATCTTCTTCCTGCTTTTCCTGGTGATACCGATCATTCACGAGGCGGGTTTCTTCGTGGCACACCGGTTGCTGCACTGGCCGCCGCTGTATCGGATTGCCCATGCTGTGCACCACCGGAATACTAATCCGGGACCCTGGTCGGGCTTGTCCATGCACCCGCTGGAGCACCTCCTGTACTTCGCGCCCACGCTGTTGTTTCTGGTGATACCTTCACATCCACTGCATGTGATAAATCTCATCTCTCGCCTCGGGCTGGCACCGTCACAGGGGCACACCGGCTTTGACAGGATAGCTTTCGGCCGCAAGGGCAGTGTGGACAGCTCGTACTACGCACACTACCTGCACCATCGCTACTTCGAGGTGAACTATGCCGATGGCATGATTCCGCTCGACCGGTGGTTCGGTTCGTTCCACGACGGCTCGCCCGAGGCTCACGAGCGAATGCTCGAACGTCGCAAGAGGCGCGGTGTGTGAAGAGGCCTGTGAAAACAGGCACTCTTGCCCATCACGCTGCGAAACTCAGATCAACCGATAGAGAAGCAGGTGATTGTTTGCAGGCATCGGCATAACGTGCGCCGGGGTGAATCCATGTTCGACGGCCAGCTTGTCGAGGGCTGACAGATCACGAATGCCACTCTCGGCGTCTGTCGCACGCAACATTGCGTCGAAGCGACGGTTGTTCTCGCTGATGTGCTCGCCATTGAAAACGAAGGGGCCATACACGTAGAGCCTGCCGTTCCCGACCAGTGACTCGGTGCAACGGGCAAACAAGCGGACCACCAGCGGCCAGGAAACGATGTGCAGCGTATTGGCGGTGTAGCAGACATCGACCTTGTCGACGATCCATTCGGTCGCCGCAATATCCAGCTCGATCGGTGGCTGCACGTTACTGCAACCCGCTTCGTCGACCCATTGGCGGATGCCTGGAAGAGCAGGCCGAAGATCGGAGGGTTGCCAGGTTACAGAGGGCAAGGCCTTGGCAAAGTGAACCAGATGCTGCCCGGTGCCACTGCCAAGTTCGAGGACCCGATCACCATCGACAAGTTCGTCGCGAAGTACGTCGAGTATGGCGGCCTTGTTGCGTTCGGCTGCAGGTGCGAAGGGTTTGTCCGGACCGAGTGACGTCATCCTGTACAGGGTACATGCCTGCGTGGCAGGATTCATTGCAGAATGCAATGACGCCACAAGAACAAGAGGCAACTGCAGAGAGCCGTTCACAGGAGAGGTCTCGGATGGTCGACGAACGGACAATCTCGGTCTATGACCAGCAGTCAGAAACCTATCGGGACCTGATCAGCCGGCAATCGTCCGATCCGACCCTGCTCGCGTTCATTCGCCGAATCAAACCCGGAGGATTCGTGCTGGACCTGGGCTGTGGCCCCGCCACGGCATCGGCGGCCATGCGTGAACAGGGCCTGCGGGTCGATCCTGTGGATGCCTCTGTCGAGATGATCAGCCTGGCGAACGACACGCATGACATCTCGGCCCGCGTGGCGACCTTCGAGGACATTGACGTCGAGAGTACATACGACGGAATCTGGGCAAACTTCAGTTTGCTGCATGTACCGGCCAGCGACTTTGCAAGGATCATGTCAGCCTTGCATCGGGCATTGAAACCCGGCGGTATATTTCATCTGGGCATGAAGACGGGTTCCGGTGCCGGTCGCGATCGACTCGGGCGGTACTATGTCTACTATTCCGAGGAGGAGCTCATCGGAATTCTTGATTCCGCCGAATTCGACGTGATCGAGACGAACGTCGGTGAGGGGAAAGGTTTGGCAGGTGACGTTTCGCCCTGGGTAGCGTTGAGCTGTCTCGCGATGAAGTAGTCGTCAGACGCTCGACTACAAGCTGACTGATTTTCAACACTACCTGACCTACACTTCGCGTTCACGTCCACCAGTCGAGACGAGCCATGCGTGCGCACGGAACAGAATTACTGTCGGTGGTCGTTGAATTCATCGGTTGCAGATGGAACCGAAGGTACTCCGCTTCCCTTGTCCTTGCCGTGATGATCGCCATTCTGCTCGGTGGTTGCGCAACGCTTGGCGGGCGTGATGCACCGGACATGAGCATTGTCGGCCTGGAGGCCCTTCCGAGCGAAGGGCTCGAGTTGCGCTTTGCCTTGAAGATGCGGGTCTTGAACCCCAATGACAGTCCAATGCGTTATGACGGCATAGCCGTCAAGCTTGATCTCGATGGCCATGGTGTGGCGAGCGGCGTCAGTGATGTGCAGGGCGAGGTACCGCGTTTCGGCGAGCAGGTTCTGACCGTCCCTGTCAGTATTTCAGCCTTTGGCGCGGTGCGACAGTTGCTGGCCAGGATAGGCGATAGCCAGACAAGCGAGAACGGATTGACGAAGCCCATTGCCTATTCATTAAGTGGAAAGCTCGGCGGTGTTGCGGGCTCGACAGGCTCTGCCAGATTTTCCGATCAGGGTGAGCTGGACCTGTTCTCGACGTCGCCGGCAGATCCGTAGTGTGGCTTGACGCCAGCTCCGCTTCCTGACTTTCTGGTCACGTTGAGGAGCTGTGATCGAGGAGCTGTGATCGAAGAGCCGTGATATAAGCGCTGTAATGAAGGGCATGTCGGCCTGAATCGGCTTTGGAGTAACAAGGCAAGTCAGGCACCTGTTTTCTGTCTGCTAACCAATCGGTAATCCAGAAGGCGGGCGTGTAGCGATACCGTCTCGTGGGCTTGGCAACGCTGCAAATGTACGCCGCTGACCAATCGGGTCATGTGGTCACTTGCGTACCTCTGTCACGGCAGTCATGCTAGCCGCGTGTGATTCGCCGACCCATTCGCTCCCTGAGCTTTTGCGGTCGTCGTTTCTATGGAATACATACACAACATCGGAAAGGGAAGCAGATGAATAGCGCAGGAAGATGTATCCGCGTCGTTACCGGAGCCCTGATACTCTGCTCAGGGACTTTGCTCGCCGATGCCGACTACAGCATCGGTTATCACGAAACCATCGACAATCTGTTTCTTGCCGAGAAGCGTTCGAGTGCTGCCGGATCGGGAACGATCACCTTGTCGGTGTATGCGTTCGAGCAGCAGCTTGTCATGGAGCTCGAATCGAACCCCGAGCTGACCAACTCGATGAAATTCGGTCGCGATGGGGCGGGCACCTCCGCCTATTCCCGCAGTAACCGTTTTGAAGCATTGCTTGGCAAGTTGCAGGGCGTTGACGACTCCTGGGTGCGTCTCACCCGTTCGGGAAATTCCATCACCGGCGTCATCTGGAATGGGGAGCGGCTGCTCGCCATTGAGCCTTACAACCGTGTCAGGGAGATGGTTTCGGACACCGAGGCCAACGAAACAGATCACGTCATCTACGACGTTGACGACATGATCCCGATGAAGGGTCAGTCCTGCGCGGTCGAGGGCGTCGGCTCGAGTCATGGAGGGAGTTATGGCTCGCTTGTCAAAGAGCTCCGCAAAACGCCGGCTCGCCGCGTCAGCAGTCAGCTCAACGTCGCGTTCATAACCGATGAACAGTTCGCCAGCGCCAATTCAGGTGATGTCGACGCAGCTGTCATCGCCCGCCTGAACATCATCGAAGGTGTTTTCTCCCAACAGGTCGGAGTCAAGATCAATGCGACGGAAATCAGAAAGGTGGGTAGCAGCGCCGGCCTGAATTCGAGTAGCGCTTCCACACTGCTGAACGAGCTCAGAAGCTACTCGCGTGCAGAGATGACCAATCCGGGGCTCGTACACCTGCTGACCGGCCGCGATCTGGACGGAGGCACCGTTGGAATCGCCTACATTTCGGCGCTCTGTAGCCAGCAGGCGGGTTATGGGCTGACTCAGGCCGATGGAAACACAAGCGTTGTCGTGTCGGCGCTGACCGCGGCGCACGAACTCGGTCACAACTTCGGCGCCCCGCACGACAATCAATCAGGCTCGGCTTGCGCCAGTTCCGCTGGCGGGCGGCTGATGGCGCCCAGGCTGAACGGTAGTAGCACGTTTTCGCAGTGCAGCCTGAATCAGATCGAACCGGTCGTCGAGCGAGCCTCCTGCACGGTGGCGGTAGGCGGTCCGGAACCGGAACCTGTGCCTGCACCCACGCCAGAGCCGTCGCCAGAGCCCGCACCGGAACCAGGCCCTGCACCTGCGCCAGGCCCGATCGTCCTTGCGGCAGACTTCAACGACAATTCGACAGAAGGATTCAGCTATCGGCATGACCCTTTCGGACTGGGAAACAAGCCCGGATATCAATCCGGAGGCCTCGTCAATGGCAGCGGTGTTTCGCGCACCGGAGCGTTGCGGGTGCTGCTCGGCGGGCTCGACAACGAGGACATTACGGGGATGAGTGGCGGTGTAGTCCGTACATTCGATCTGAGTTCACAAGCCGACATCACCGTGACGTTCAAGGCCCAACTGACGCAGACGTTCCCCTACGAGCGGGACGAACGAAGTGATATCTACGCATCATTCGACGGCGAATTCCTGCCCGGCCCGGAGCCCACCACCCTGGTCACTGTCAGAGGAAACGGGAACTTTGGCGGGGATCGGACCACGGGTTTCAGGACTTATCGATTCGAGCTCGACGGCGTATCGGCCGGACAACACGAGTTGATCATCGGCGGCTTCAACAACAAGAAGACAGAGCACCGCGAAGTCACCGAAATACTCGTTGACGACGTTCTGGTCGAGACGCGCGGCAACCGGGTCTCGACGCGCTGACGCGCTGCGCGATGTAGCTACTGGGTCAAGTTCCGGCAGGCCGGCTTCGGGTAACGATAGGCCCGATGTCCGGCTTGCCAGCGACGGTCGAACGAAACGAACATCACCGTTTGCGTATTGGTGTAGCCGTCCTTGTCAGATGATGGTCGTTCAGGGTGCATTCGAAGAGCAGCGCAGATAGCGCCCGGACCTTCGAAGGTACCGGACGCCTAATCAGAGGGGTGAGGCTGCAAAAGAATGTGTGTGTACTATAGGTAGTAGTTTGTACTCGCAACTTTGGCAGGCCGACGATGAGCATCGAGAAGATCAGTATGCAGGGCGACGAGGTCACCCTCCAGTTGACGGTGAATATCTCTGGATCGATGCTCGAAGCTGAGGAGCGCATTCTG
>Ga0209828_1000573_pt1 | contig 34906 bp, 35 predicted proteins | sample MaitaG_FD_187429 | JGI IMG/M metagenome (GOLD analysis project Ga0209828, IMG submission 187429) | Marine algal microbial communities from Maine, USA - Maine_Asex2 metaG (SPAdes) (version 2) | ecosystem: Host-associated > Algae > Red algae > Unclassified | place: Maine, USA | collected 2015-01-05
CCATGTATAAGGTTCGTATTGAGCGTAAAGTTCAAAAGAAAATAGCAAAAATTTCAGAACCTTATTATTCAAAAATTAAATCAGCCATTTTAGCTTTAGGAGACAATCCAAGACCAATGGGACACATAAAACTTAAAGGAAAAGATGCGTTTCGGATAAGGGTTGGAAATTTCAGAATAATTTATGAAATCCACGATGTTATTTTGTTAGTTGATGTAATTGATGTTGGACATAGAAGTGATATATATTGAGTCATTTTATAGTAAGCAAGTAAACTGTTTCTTCAGAAACTACGATGTGTGTTATCAGCCTTGCTCCGCCAGATTTGCCCTTGCCTTTAGGTTTTATAGATAGCCGTATTTTGTAAGATTTCTTTCCAATTGGAGCTCCTTGTCGTGAGTTTTCCATAAGGCTTTTACTTAACGCTAAAATTTCATTTCTTAAAGAAGGATATTTTTAGAAGAGTTTTTTAGCTTGCCGCTCGAAAACCTCTATAGATTTAACGCTATAACTCATTTAAAAAATCTTCTACATCGCGTGCTTGTTTTTTACCTGCTTTTATCAGCTTCATTTCTTCAACGGCTTCTCTAATATCACTCATCAATTCAGCCTTAGTATCTGTAAGCTGCTTAGTTTCCACATAAGGCAGACTTTCGAGCACTTCCATTAAAGAGCTTGCTTTGTCATCTTGTATGTCTGATAAAACTTTCATTCTTATCTTCTAAATAAAAAATTATAAGGTAAAGATACAGTTTAAAATGCAATTATCGACGCTGACCAACAGGCGTTGAACTTTGCGGTGGCGGCTTCTTGTTTGAAGCATACGATTAAGGGTGATGCTAATTTGGTTAGTGTTGATGATGTTGAGAAGTTGATAATTGTGCAATCCTTTCTTCCTGAGCTTCCAACAATTTTTTAGCAATATCTTTTGCGATATCAATCGTTTTATTTACCGGTCTTCCTTGCGCAACTAAACCCTGTGAATCTTTAGAAGTAGCCAAATAAACGCCTTCCGGCAACTTTTCAATCTGCAAATTTATTCTACGTTACATTATGCAAATTTAACTATTTATGAAGACATTTAAATTTTATATTTCTCAAATTTACATAGGCTTGGTAATCTTTGAAAATGTTGCTTTTGCGTAGGAAAGGATTCTGAATAAATTGTTCCGTTGCTATGTAGATACTGGATCGAGTCCAGCACACGTTTCCCAGAATGACGGTAATAAAAAGAACTATTTTCGTAGCCGTCATGCTGAAATTTTCTGTAGCGGAGTGAAGGAAAATATCCAGTATACCCAATAAGTTACGGCAGAGGCTTGCTTAAAGAAAATCGGTTGAAGCGAGCAGATCAGCTTTATACCCCACCCCACACATTACAAACACAAAATTTAGTTCAATTAAGGCTATTCTTAAATGACGGTTTTAAAAAATCTTTCCTTAATTTGTGAATCGAAAATGGAGAGAATAAAAGTAGCACAACTAATGGAAACACAAGGCTTAGTACCTTTGTTTTTTCACTCGGATATTGAAGTAGCTAAACAAGTATTAAAAGCTTGTTACGATGGTGGCGCAAGACTGTTAGAGTTTACCAACAGAGGCCTTTTTGCCCACGAAATTTTTACGGCTTTGAGTAAATACAGTTTAGCTAATTTGCCGGGCATGATATTGGGTGTAGGTTCGGTTACCGATGCCGCAACAGCAGCTTTATATATGCAATGTGGTGCTAACTTTGTGGTGACGCCTGCTTTTAGAGAAGACATTGCCATCTGTTGTAACCGCAGAAAAATACTATGGTCGCCTGGCTGTGCATCACTAACAGAAATAAACCGTGCAGAAGAATTGGGCTGCGAAATTGTAAAATTATTTCCGGGTAGCGTGTATGGTCCAAAATTTATCCAATCCATAAAAGGCCCACAACCGTGGACCAAAGTAATGCCCACCGGCGGCGTAGCGCCCAACAAAGAAAACCTAAAAACTTGGTTTGATGCAGGTGCTACTTGCGTAGGTATGGGTTCTAAGTTGATTAAAAAGGACATGGTGAAGGATGGGAAGTTTATGGAGATTAGTGATTTGGTGGAGGAGGTTTTGGGCTTGATTGATGCGGTTAAAAGATAGTTATATTTTATAAGATATAAAGTAGAATGGTTGTAGAAAAATCGTCATCTTGAAATTTTTTGGAATAAAAGGTAATATTATTAGAAGCATCGTAATACAGTAGTTATCTCCTCCTCAAAATCGTACCATTTTGGCGATTACGAAGCCGATGTGGAAGGCTTCTTATATTGAGAAAATGGAGGTCTCAATTGACAGACTGTCAACGATGAAATGAGCTGGACTTTTGATGGAAGAATAGAAATTAAAAACAGCACCACACCAAATATATGAACTTGGTCACTCGGCACAGGCGTACAATATGCAGCAGTTGAGTAGAGCGAATCTTTGGCAGTAGCAAACATTACACTAAAACTAACGAAATTGAAATGGCCACAACCGAATTTACCGACAACCTCATTATAGGTGGTGACTTTAGCAACTACATCATAAAAGTATTAAACATCAACGGCGAAGTAGTGGAAGATTAAACGAACCCAAGCAGTCCATTAATAATTGATATAAATACTTTTGGACTAAGGATGCATTTTACTTCAATTAAACATACTCAAAACGAAAATTTATCTGTGGTTAAATTTTTACGTTAGTAAAATTACGATTTAATTAAATTAAATTTTTATGCAGTTTTGGGTTAAATAACTATCAAGCGATTAGAAATGAGTTTATTTTAAAAGTTGTAACATCCCACAAAGGCTTTTTATCTAAATTTTCTCTTATTATAATAAAGATGACAGCTTTTTTGAAAAACTGTCATCTTCAATTTGGCCTAATCTAAAAATCGTGCAACTCTACATCAAAAATTAAAACCGCATTATCACGTATACCATTACCTGGGTTAGCACCATAACCTAAATGTGAAGGAATTAACAAAACACCAGCTCCACCTTTTGATAATTTAGGGATACCTTCTGTCCAACCCGATATTACACCGTTTAATGGAAACTTGATGCTTTCGCCTCTGTCATAAGAAGAGTCGAATTGTTCGCCATCGCTATAGTAACCTTTGTAGTCTACAGTAACTTCATCTCGGCTGTTTGGATGCTCGCCATCACCTTTGCGGGTAATAATGTAATACAAGCCAGATTCTGTAGTTTCTGCTTTTAAATTTTTAGCGGCTAAATAGTTTTCAATTTCTTGTTTGTTATCTTCCATAATTTTTTCTTCTTTATTGCAAGCAGTTAAAATTAATAGTACAACTGCAAGCATAAATAATTTGTTCATACTGCAAATATATGCTTTACTTGTTTTATTTTAAGTGCAATGAGTTTATATTATGTTGTGATGAAAAAATAAACTTACTCGCTTTGTTTGATCTGGCTTTTCTATTAGTGTTGTCCCTATCTAAAAGCAGTTAATTTAACTGGGCGCAGTTTAAAGACTAGCCTCGACAGGAGTGGTTATACCATTTTTATGGGTGTTGGCCTTTTGAAGCGTTGGCAAAATGGTATTTGAACGGATGGCGAGACCAAAATTTTTGAGGAGGACTACGATTTCGCTTCTAATTTTTTTTGCTATTAATTAGATTTTTTTTAGAAACTATTTTATGTGATTAAGTTGGCTTATATTACTTTTATTAAATAAAATTAAACCAAAGTAACGATGCGCACAAATTTTAGTACAACTACTAATTGGGAAGTTTCGACAGCATATTCGCGGGCAGTAAAGGTTGGTAATCAAATATTTGTTGCTGGCACAACTGCTGTAGATGAGCAGGGAAACATTATTGCACCGAAAGAAGTGTTAGCACAAAGCGTTTTTATTTTTGAAAAGATTGGCAAAGCATTGCATGCAGTAGGAAGTAGTTTTAAAGATGTGGTTAGAACGAGGGCTTTTATTACAGATATTTCGCAATTTGAAGCTTTCTCGAAGGCGCATCATCGATTTTTTGAAAAGGTTTTACCAGCTTGTACTTTAGTTGAAGTAAGTGCCTTGGTTCATCCGGATTTAGTAATAGAAATTGAAGTGGATGCGGTAATTAGTGATTAAAGCTCATAACTTACTCTATAAATGGCGTTTGCAAAATCGTCTGTAATTAAAATAGAGCCATCGGGCATCATAAAAACATCGGCTGGCCTGCCCCAAACCTTACCATCTGCTAACCAACCTTCGGCAAACATTTCGTAACCTTTCGATTGGCCGTTTTCATCTAACCGAATCATTGAAATACGATAGCCAATTTTTTTGCTCCTATTCCAACTGCCATGCTCTGCTATAAAAATAGCATTTTGGTATGCTGCCGGAAATTGTTGGCCAGTATAAAAAGTCATACCTAAAGGCGCAGTATGCGGGCCAAGGTTTTGTACTGGCGAAACATAGTCATTACAATTTTTGTTTTCGCCAAACTTGTCATCTACCCAAATGCCACTATGGCAATGTGGAAAACCAAAATGCAAGCCTTGTTCAGGTGCAGTATTCAATTCACAAAAAGGAACATCGTCGCCCATCCAATCTCTACCATTATCGGTAAAAAATAAGTTGTTTGTGGTAGGATGAAAATCAAAACCTACTGAATTGCGAATTCCTTTGGCGTAAACTTCTAAGTTACTGCCATCTTCATTCATCCGCATTATGGTAGCGTATTTTTCATCTTCTTTATCACAAATATTACAAGGTGCACCAACAGAAACATATAGCTGATTATCTGGGCCAAATTTTAAATATTTCCAGCCATGATGTTCATCGGTTGGAAAGCTATCATTTACAATTTCGTAAGTCGGGTTTTTATCGTAAACTTCATCAATATTATTAACTTTTAAAACTCGGTTAATTTCAGAAAAATACAAATCGCCTTTATGCCAAACAATACCAGTTGGTAGTTTTAAATTTTCAAAAATCACAACCTGTTTATCAATAACATAATCATTGTTTACATCGATTAAGGCGTATATGTTTCCAGCACCTCGGCTACCAGCATAGTAAATTCCGTTTTCGCTTCGGGTAATTGCTCTTACATTTTCTACTTCGGTAGCAAGGGTTTCAATTTTAAAACCTTTTGGTAGGCTAATTTTGTTTAGCGGTAAATCGTTTATTGTGGTATTTACTTTATTACAACCCGTTGGTGGGCTCATTAATAAAACCAATAGTATTTTAAATAAATAGTTAGCCATAGTTTGTTTATTTTTTTGGTAGGTTTACTATTAAATCATACAATCTGTCAACTCCGCCTTGTCTTTTACTAGTAAACATTCCTTTACCAGTTGTTAAATCTAAAATCAACCCAAAGTCGTCTACCTCGCTATTAATACAAGGGCCTAAATTTACGGGTTCGCTCCATTTATCTTTACTAATACGCGTTGTAATGTATAAATCTAATTTACCATAACCTTCGGGTCGGTTGCTTGCAAATATTACTGTGTTTTCGTCTATTATTCTTGGAAAAACATCTTCACTAGGAGAGTTAACCACTTGTTCGGCAAACAATTCTGGTGTTGTCCAAGTTTTACCATACTTATAACATGTGTACAAATCACTGTTTCCAACAGCATTATTTTTGTCTGATGAAAATATCAAAAAACGATTGTCTTCACTTACTGTAGGATGCATAAAGTTAAATTCTTTATCATTAAAAAACATTAACTTTGTTTTTTTCTTTGCCACATTCATTTCGTAAATAGCTAATTTGTAGATGGCATCGTTATTCATTAAAACAAATTTTTTGGGGTTGTTAGCAGTAAAATATACTGTGGTTGATTTACCTTCTGCGCAAGCTGGCCCAACATTTTTATACAGCTCTTCATCAGCTAAAAAAACGGTTGCTTTTTTATAACCATAAGTTCTGGAAAGCCTTGAATACATTAACTTAGTACCTACACCAATTTTACCATCTATATTATCTTGCGCAAATAATAAACCTCTGTTAAAAAATGCTGGAGAATAACAATTTTTTTCTTTATGAGAAAGGTTGCTTAACTCTAATTGGCAGTTGGTAAAAGTAGCGGCAGTAATTTGAGCATTGGTGTTTGTAATAAAAAAGGTGAGCAATATTGCGGTAGTAATGAAACTAATAAAATTACAACTCATTATATATCAATATTTTTATTTAAATAAATAGGGGTAAAGTATAAAAACAAATTTTATTTATTTATTTTTAAAGCTAATAAAAAATAAGACGAATATACAATGCCTGAGTTTAATCTTACCAAAAAAGAACGAGAAGCATTTTCAGCAGCTTTTGATACGCTAATACCTGAGGTAAAAAATAGGAAAGAGAATGACGCTTTTTGGAAAAGAAAGGCATCAGACTTAAATATTGTTGCTAATTTTATTGAGATAGCCAACTCATTTGAACCAGAGCATCAAAAAGAATTAAAAGATTTAGCGAAATTGTTATGCAGCCCTTTATGTGGTATTACAGGTACGTATAAATTTAAACCGTTTGCCCAATTAGATTTTGATAAACGGACACAGTTACTTCAAAAATGGTCGACCAGCAGTATACCACTGCTCCGTAAATGTTTTAGTGGCTTAAAAAAAATGGCTGGTTTTATTTTTTACGGAAAAATTGTTGATGGTAAAAACCCTAATTGGGAGGCTATTGGCTACGATGGCCCAGCCGATAACTCAAGCTTAAATAGTGGTAATGGCTTAAAATTTATAAAAATATTAAATAGTGAAGATTTAAGTTGTGATACCGTTATTGTAGGAAGTGGCGCAGGTGGCAGCGTAGTGGCATCGGTTTTAACCAAAAAGGGAGCATCGGTAATTGTAGTTGAAAAAGGGCCTTATTTAAAGCCTAATGAAATGACGCAGCAAGAAATGCCAATGATAAGAAAGCTGTATGAAAGGCAAGGAACCTTAGCTTCGGAGGATGGTGGAATGGGCATTTTTGCTGGAAGCTGCATTGGCGGAGGAACTACCGTTAATTGGGCAGGCAGTTTTAGAACTCCTAATTACGTTTTACACGAATGGGCAACCGAACATCAAAACCCGCATTTTTTAGATAAGGCTTACCAAGCTAATTTCGAATTTATTGAAAATAGAACTAAAGTAAACAGCAGCTATCAAAAACATAATTTACAAAATCAGTCACTAAAAAATGGTAGTGAGCTTATAGGTTTAAAGGTAAAAAATATTCCTCGTAATATAGCTAACTCTGACGATACTGAATTTTACAACCGACAAGGTTTTATGGGCTTGGGCGATCCTTACCATCATAAACAAAGTGCCATAATTACTTTTTTAAATGATGCTTGTGACAATGGAGCAAGGTTACTTTGCGATACCGAAGTTACTAATGTTGTAATGAAAAACGGTGCTGCAATAGGAATTAATGTTATTCAAAAAAATAATGGGAAAACCACGAGTTGTTTTATAAAAGCCAAAAAAGTGGTGGTTGCAGGCGGGGCTATACATACGCCAGCCATATTAATGCGTAGTGGTTTGCAACACTCACAATTAGGAAAAAATTTGTACCTACATCCGGTAATGGCGGTAATGGGTAAATATGCAGAAAAAAGTTACCCGTGGCATGGCCCAATGATGAGCATAGTAAATGATAGTTTTACGCAACTAACAGGTAATTATGGCTTTAAAATTGAAACCCCACCTGTGCACCCAGCAATGATGTCGCTTGCTATACCTTGGCAAAATGGTGCGGAATGTAAACAAGAAATGTTAAATGCTGCCGATTTTGCCACCTTTATTGTTCTTTGCCGCGATAAATATGGTGGCAGTATAAAATTAGGTAAACGAAAACAACCTTTAGTACATTATACGCTAAATCAGTTTGATTTAAACCACTTGCTAACTGGCTTACAGGCAAGTTGCAAAATTCATTATGCCGCCGGTGCAAATGAAATTGCTATCTTACATAATAATTTTGAAAAGTACAATAGAAATAAAGGGAATTTAGCAGAATATATAGCGAGAAATATAAAAAAGAAATGGAAGCCGAATTACTTTCCATTGTTAAGTGCCCATCAAATGGGAACTTGCAGAATGGGAGGTAATAGAAAAGATTATCCTTTATCTCCAACAGGTCAATTTTGGGGAGTGAAAAATTTATATGTGGCAGATGGCAGCGTTTTTCCAAGTGCAAGCGGTGCAAACCCAATGTTGAGTATACAAGCTTTAGCAAATCATATTGCTACTAATATGTAATGCTCTCATTTGTGTAATTTAATTTTGAAACTTAGTTGAAGCGTAATCGTTATATAAAAATAGATGGAAATAAAAACTTTAGTATGGAGCAATGACAATTGGTTTTGTAATAAGGAAAACATAATTGTAGATGCTGATTTGATTTTATTGTATGGTAATAGAGATTTGTTAGAAAATGAATCGGTCTACAATAAATTAAGAGCTACAACAAAAGGTGTAATAGTGAGTAACTCTACCTCGGGCCACTTAATTAATGATGAGATATTTGATAGTGGGGCAGTAGCAACTGCAATAAAATTTAATAAAACCAAAATTAAAACAGCAATTTTTAACATTGACAAGTTTAATAATGGAGCATCATTAGGAAAAGCAATTTATAAAGAATTAGAAAATGAACATTTGAGCTACATTTATATAATAAGTGATGGACAAATAGTAAATGGCAGTAATTTAGTTGATGGATTAAAAACAAATTTAAAAAATGAGGTGCTAATTACCGGAGGCTTAGCTGGAGATGGCGCCCGCTTTGAAAAGACCTTAGTAGGTTTAGACACACCACCACAAACTGGTAATGTTGTTGCAGTTGGCTTTTATGGTAACAGTTTAAAAATCGGCTACGGCTCAAATGGTGGTTGGTCTTCATTTGGCCCTGATAGAGTTGTCACAAAATCAAACCAAAATGTGTTATATGAGTTAGATGGCCGTTCAGCATTGTCTTTATATAAAGAATATTTAGGTGATTTTGTAAAAGATTTACCCGCTTCTGCACTTTATTTTCCGCTATGTTTAAGTTTAAGTTCTGGAGAAAGTGTAGTAAGAACTATTTTATCAATTAATGAAGAAGAACAAAGTATGACTTTTGCAGGTAATATACCAGAGGGTAGGCGGGCTCGTCTAATGAAATCGCACCTGCACAAATTAATAGGTGGAGCAGAAGTTGCAGTTAACGATAGTTTAACAAAATTTGAAGATGAAAAACCCGAATTGGCAATTGTTGTAAGTTGTGTTGGTCGCAAAATAATAATGAAACACAATGTTGAAGAAGAAATAGAAGCTTTACGACACGAATTAGGAGACAACTGCACCATTGCAGGTTATTATGCCTACGGTGAAATTGCCCCTAACTCAAATACTCGAAAAAAATGTGAACTACACAATCAAACCATTACCCTAACTACTTTAAGCGAAATTTAAGTTATTTTGAAGTTCAACAAAATTTTAGAACGGCAGATTAGACGCAAGCGGCTAAGCAAAACACAAATTGAAGATTTGGAGGATTTATTGCAATTAGTAAGCGATACTTATGACGATTTTGAAAAAGATCACAATATGGCACAGCGTTCTTTAGAAATTTCTTCAAAAGAATTACTAAATCAAAATAGAAAACTTGTAAACTTAAACACCAATTTAGAAAAATTGACTTATGCCGCAGCGCACGATTTAAAAACGCCATTATTAAGTATAAAAGGATATTTACAAATTATTGAACTGAAATCAACCTTTAGCAAAGAAATATCAAGGTATTTTAAATATGTAATAGAAGGAGTTGAGAGAATGGATAGTTTGTTAACAAACCTACAACGTTATACTGAAATAGATTTTTGGAAATTAAAACCCGAAGATGTAGATTTAAATTTGTGCCTATCTATGAGTATTAGGCAATTGTCTGATAAAATAGATCAATTCAACACCAAGATTAAATATGATAAACTACCAATTATAAAATCAGACAAAAAACTTTTAGAGTTAGTTTTCAATGAGCTTATTAAAAACTCACTCACCTTTGCCAAGCCTAATATACCACCGTGTATAAAAATCACAGCAGAAAAAATAAACGATAAATACAAAATTTCTTTTAAGGATAATGGAATAGGAGTTGACATAAAATATAAAGATTATATTTTTGATCAATTTAAGCGGCTTCACAGTTTTTCTGAATACAAAGGAAACGGTTTAGGTTTAGCCATTTGCAAAAAAATAATTAAAAGCTTAAAAGGTGAAATTTTTATGGATTGTAATTATAAAAAAGGCTTAAAAATAGATATTATTCTTAATGAAAGAATAAATACCTTTTCAACAGAAAAATATTCTTTATAACATTTCTATAGTCATATTAAATTATTGTAGCGGCATTTTAATAAAAAAAAAACCTCCAGCAGGTGCTGAAGGTTCACATAAATTCACTTTTCAGTTTATTGAAAATCTATCAATTCAATTTCAAAAATTAATGGTGCATTAGCTGGTATTTTTGGCCCTGCTCCTCTAGTACCATAACCTAAGCTAGATGGGATTAACAAAATACCGGATCCACCTTTCGAAAATTTTGGAATACCTTCATCCCAACCTTTTATAACTCGGCCTTGGCCTAATGGAAATTCAAATTCTTTATCTCTATCTTTTGAAGAATCAAATTCTTCGCCATTTAGCAAAGTACCAGTGTAGTGTACTTTTACTTTTTGCCCAGCTTTTGGAAACTGGCCATTACCTTCTTTATTTACAACATAATACAAGCCATTTTCTGTTTTTTCGGCTTTGTATCCTTTTTCTTTTATGTAAGCTTTTAACGCCTCATCATCTTTACCTATTTGGGCTGCCATACTGGCTTCCATTTCTTTTTGTTGTTCTGTTGCAGAAGCCACTTTCATCATACTTACCGTATATTTTAGTTTATCATCTGCTTTTAAAAATTCGGGCAATTGATCGCCGTAAACTTTACTGGCAGGTACTAAAAACTGCGCACTATCGCCTTCACTCATCATCATTAAGCCTTCGTTAATAGCGCCGTTAAATAATGATTCTTGCAATTTAAAATTAAGTGGTTCTTTATTACTAAAAGTATTAAATAAAGAGGAGTCGTTCATGGTGGCAAACGACATATTTAAAGTCAAAAAATCGCCCATCTTAACAGTACGTCCTTCTGTATCATCTTTAAGTAAATTATATTCAAAACCAGAAGCTGTTTTTTTGAAACCGCTTTGGCCTGCACAAGCTCCTAAAAAGAAAATAGCAGCAATGCCTATAAAAAAATTTTTGTTCATATAGATTTTATTTAAGTTCATCGTACAAATGTAACACGCTTTCTACTTTTTTTATGGCTTCTGATAAAGGAATTTCAAGCATGCCACCTGAAGCGTTTTTATGCCCCCCCCCGTTAAAGTGTGTTCTGGCCATTTCATTAACCGAAAAATCGCTTTTACTTCGTAAAGAAAGTTTAATTTTATCGTGTTCTTCTTTTAACATAATAGAAACTTCAATATTTTTTATTGCTAAACCTTGGTTTACTAAACCTTCTGTAAAACCCTTTTGTACATTAAACCGATGCATCTCTTTTATGCTAAGTGGTAAAATGGCGGCCTTCAGCCCTGATATTGTTTTTAATTTTTGACCTAAGCAAAAGCCCCAAAAACGCATTCTTCCAAATGAATAATTGTTAAACAATTCAATATCAGCCTTTTTTACATCTGCACCTGCTTCAATTAGCTTACCTACAGTTTCGTGCAGCTGTTGAGTTACCGAGTGGCTAAATTTACCTGTATCAGTTAAAATGCCCATATAAATACATTCGGCAACCGTTTTGTTTACATATTGCTGCCAACCTAATTGCTCCGCAAAACGAAATATCAGTTCTGCCGTTGAAGAAGCCGTAGTATCCGAAAGCATATAATCTGCAAAATGTTGTGGTTCTAAATGGTGATCTATTAATACCTTAAAAGCATTAGAGGCTTCAATATATTGTGCTATAACACCAGTTCGTTTTAAATCATTTAAATCTAAAATAACTATACAATCTGCAGCTGCAATTACTTCTGCGGTTTGTAATTTAGTGGTTTCATTTTTGTCAAACTGAAGAATATCATCCACACCTTCGTGGTATTTTAAAAATTCGGCAAAATTATTGGGTACAATTACTTGTACTTGATGCCCCATTTGTATTAAAATATGATGCATTGCCAAGGAAGAACCTACCGCATCGCCATCAGGGTTTTGATGCGTAATGGTTACTACTTTTTTAGGAGTAGAAAAAAATTGCTTTAGTTTGTCTATCATTTCGTTAAAATGTAAAATTATAACTTTTGGCTTAATAAGCACCCTATATTACTAAGTAAGTCTAAATATTTTAGAATTAAGTTGTTTAGTACTTGTTAGCTAAGTGGCTTTGTTTATTTTTGCACAAAATAATAATAACTTATGGCAGGTAATATAACCTTAACGATGATTAAGCCCGATGCGGTTAAAAAAAATACGATCGGTGGTATTTTAAAAATGATGAATGATGCCGGATTTAGAGTTTTGGCAATGAAATACATGCAGTTAAGCAAAAAAAGGGCAGAACAGTTTTATGCAGTGCACAGCGAGCGTCCGTTTTTCGGTGAATTGACAGAATTTATGTCTTCTGGCCCAATAGTTGCCGCAATTTTAGAAAAAGACAATGCAGTTGAAGATTTTAGAAAACTAATTGGTGCTACCAACCCAGCTGATGCCGAAGATGGAACAATTAGAAAAGTATATGCTACCAGCATAGGTGAAAACGCAGTTCATGGCTCTGATAGTGACGAAAATGCTAAAATAGAGGGCGACTTCTTTTTTAGTCAGCAAGAACGCTTTTAACTCAAAGCAGATATTAAGCAGCCGATTGTCAGTAAGTTACAATTAAAAATTGTGAAATCCGTTAATACAAATTGTTCAACACAAGTTTTAATACTTCTAATTTTTAAAATGAATTTTTATAAAATAATTGGCTGTTTAATTTTTATAGTTGCTATTACCTTCTATAGCTGCAACAAAGGCCCAAATTGCGATGATGGCATTCAAAATGGAGGGGAAAGAGGTATTGATTGTAGTGGCCCATGCCCTAATAGGTGTGATTGTTTTGATGGAGCAACCAACTTTGGTGAAGAAGGAGTAGACTGCGGAGGCCCTTTTTGCAAACCTTGTACTTCGTGCGGAGATGGAGCGCAAAACGGCGATGAAACAGGCGTAGATTGCGGTGGAAATTGCCCCCCTTGCGAAATAACGTGTAAAGAGGAGTTTAGTGATATGATTACTTACACAATTGACAATACAGCTTTTGCAACCGGAACTGCCAATGCTTTTATTAATGAAAGCGAAGAATTAATAATTTTGGCAGATAATATAGATGGTAGTGGTTTGTTTCAAATAAGCCAAGCAAAACCTGGTTTTGCTGTTGGTGCATTCGATATTAAAAACCGTAGTGTCACTTTTATGTTTATGCAACATACCGATTCTCGCTCTTATAGCTCCGAAATAGATGGATCTGATGGTATATTTGAAATTACTGAATTTGTTAATGAAACTGATTGTAAGTATTTTAGTGCAACTTTTGGGGTAGTATTAACCAATTTTGATAAAGTTTCAAAAATTACTGTTTCTGGTTTGTTGGAAGAGGTAGAATTTTTGTAGCACCAAAAAAAGATCATAGCAAAATAAATTTTTTAATAAATTAAGTAATTTTTTTGCCACGAAATTCAATGCTATATTTTATTTTTTAGTTGTAATTATTAGTTTTCATACCAAAAACCAACCTAATATTGCTCTTCATTATTAGGGAAATCTTTACTTTTCACATCGTTAATATAATTGGTAACTGCTCCTTTAATTTCATCGAATAAATTAAGGTAACGGCGTAAAAAACGTGGGCTAAAATCTTTAGTTATACCTAACAAATCGTGCATTACCAATACTTGGCCATCTACTTCATTGCCAGCTCCAATACCAATAATAGGTATTTCAACCGAGCGAGCTACTTCGCCTGCCAATGTTGCCGGTATTTTTTCTAACACAATACCAAAACAACCTAACTTTTGTAATTTTAAAGCATCGTGCTTTAACTTTTCGGCTTCTTCTACTTCTTTTGCCCTTACGGTATAGGTGCCAAATTTATATATTGATTGAGGGGTTAAGCCCAAATGACCCATAACCGGTATACCAGCACTAATAATTCGTTCAATAGAATCTCTCACTTCGGTGCCACCTTCTAATTTTACAGCGTGTGCACCAGCCTCTTTCATAATTCTAATAGCCGATTGAAGTGCTTTTTTTGAATCGCCTTGATAAGTACCAAAAGGTAAATCAACTACTACCAAACAACGTTTAACCGCCCTTATAACCGAACTAGCATGATATATCATTTGGTTTAACGTAATTGGCAGCGTGGTTTCGTGGCCTGCAATAACGTTACTGGCCGAATCGCCAACCAATATAATATCAATACCAGCAGCATCAATTATGCTTGCCATCGAAAAATCGTAAGCTGTTAGCATACTAATTTTTTCGCCAACTTCTTTCATTTCGGCCAACACATGTACTGTTATCCTTTTAGTGTCAACAAATTTACTAACCGACATTTAGATCTCTATTTTTAAATGTTAAAAAAAATCTCATCAACTCAAATATAACGGTAAATTATACATTTCAATAAAAACAAAGCTGTATTTTCGCAGCAATGAATAAATATATTATAATCGTATTTGCAGTATTAGCAGTTTTTTTATATTCAAGCTGCGAGAGCGATTTTCAATTAACTTCAGATTGGAAAGAAATTACTATAGTTTATGGCTTATTAGATCAAAACGAAAAAGATAACTTTATAAGAATACAGAAAGCATTTTTAGATGAAAACACCAATGCCATAACTTTAGCAGGCATAGCCGATTCTTTGTATCACAAAAATTTAAATTCGGTTGATTTGTTAGAACTTACTGATGATGGAAACAGAATTAGAAAAATACCTTTGCAACAAGTATTGGCAGGTAACTTTCAGTTAGAAAAAGACTTAGAAGAAGGCGACATATTTGCCAATAAACCGTACTATTTATATCATACCGACTCTACATTAAACAACAATTACACCTATCAACTCAGAATTATAACTAGTACCAACAACACCATTACTGCCACCACCCCTTTAATTGGTAATTTTGAAGTTATAACACCTAAAAGAAGATCAGCAGTAAATTTAGTGTCAAAAAACCCTTTTGTTAGATGGCGGAAAGCTCCCAACTCCACTTTATTCGGTTTGCGATTAATTTTTTATTATTCTGAAATGGAGAATAATCAACCCACTATTAACAAACGCTTAGCGTGGAATTTAATTAGCTCAGCAATGGTGCCATCAGACAACCTAATTACCTACGATTTTGATATTATATCAGACAACCTAAACACACTAAGCAACGAATATACCAATACTTTTTTTAAACACTTAGCAGAAAACATTGAAGCAAAAGCTTTTGTCAATCGCACTATTGACAGCGTTCAATACGAGTTTTCTTTTGGCTCAGAAGATATTTTAAAATACAACCAAGTAATTGCCGCACAACAACAAAGTATAGTTGGCGGTGGCCAAGCTATTAACCCCTACACAAATGTAGATAATGGCCTTGGTTTATTAGCCAGCAGAACCACCGTTTTACTTAACCGCATAACGTTAGATTCGGAAACAAGAGACAGTTTAAGTTGCAACCCATTAGTTAGAGATTTAAATTTTGAACCAGCCACACCAAATTTCGATTGCTTTTAACAGGCTTTTTTGAAGCGAAACTAACAACATTTATAAACAGTGTCCCCGCTATCCATTCCAACTCCTCGCTCCTCTGCGTTCCGCTGTGGGGTTTCCATTACTATCGGGGCTAATTTAGAAACCACCAGCTAACGAAAAAACGAAGCCTAACAACAAACTAAGTTTTCAATACCTAACATAAAATCTTACCAAAATAAAAATTATAATTAGCAAATAGTGCAACAGTTTAGGCATCAAAATTGTAAAACTAATAACCAAAAAAAAAGCAAACTTATCCGCCAAAAAGGAAATGCAAATTACTATTAATAACAATGGAAATTAATTACTTAAAGCTGAGGAAAAACAAACCTTAAATGATTTAGTAGCCAGAACAAAAATCAAATAACACACACCAACTACTTATAAAAAACATAGTTGGCAAAAAGAAATGGGAACATTAAACAAGGCATCAACAAAAGACCACATTTTCCAGCTCAACTATTCATCTTGAAATAAAAACTATTTTTCAAAAGCAGTATTAAATAATTTTAATCAATTAAAATTAATGCGATTTGTTTCCCTTTATTATCTTTACCAACAAGCATAAATAAAAATGGCTAACATTAATATTATAGGAGCCGGCAACGTTGCGTGGCACATTAGTAATGCATTAAGCAATACCAACTTTCAAATACAACAAATTTATAGTCGCAGCTTTTCATCGGCGCAGCAATTGGCTAATACTTTTGGCTATCAAGCGGTAAATGCTTTAGAAAATTTTAAAGAGGCCAAAGCTATAATAATTGCGGTTGATGATGACCAAATTGAAAACGTTTCACAACAACTCGGTAATGTTGGTGATGCATTAGTTATTCATACTTCTGGCTCCGTTTCTATCGATGCCTTATTACCACACCAAAACCGGGCGGTGCTTTGGTTAGTAGAATCACTAAGAAAAGACGAAAAATTGAGCTATAATAAAATACCAGCCATTGTGCATTACGCCAACGCATACAGTAATAATTTGGTGTACGAAATTGCCAAAAGTATTAGTAATGTAGTTCATATTTTGGCAGATAAAGAAAGAAGAGCGTTACATCTTGGAGCAGTAATGGCCAATAATTTTAGCAATCATTTATTTACCTTATTAAAAAATTTTACTAACGAAAAAGATATTGATTTTAACTTACTGCAACCCATTATTAATTCAACCTTGTATAATGCCCAACAAAAAGAGCCTTACGCTATGCAAACGGGGCCAGCAATACGCCACGACAAAGAAACTATAAAAAACCATTTAAAGATCTTACAACAAAACACACAATTAACCGAAATTTATAATACGTTTACCAAAAGTATACAAGCAACGCACAACACATAATGAACATATTTGAACGATTAAAAAAAATAAAAACCATTTGCTTAGATGTGGATGGCGTATTAACCGATAGCAGTTTATTATTAGGGCCAGATGCTAAGCTATGGCGCACTATGCATGCGCGCGATGGTTTTGCCATGTTTGCCGCATTAAAAAAAGGGTATCGCTTAGCTATTATTACCGGCGGCAGAAACGATATGGTTGAAAACCGTTTAAAAGCACTTGGTATTGAAGATGTATTTTTGGCATCGTACGATAAGGTAAAAGTATTGGAAGACTATGTTTGTAACAACAACATAAACTTAGACGAACTGCTTTTTATGGGCGACGATTTAAACGATTTTAAGGTAGTACAAAAAGCAGCTTGTATTGCTTGCCCTGCCGATGCTTGCCACGAAGTAAAATCTATTGCGCACTATATTTCGGGCAAAAAAGGCGGTAATGGCTGCGTGCGTGATGTTATAGAAAAAATTATGCGATTAAATGATGATTGGCCAGATGGCAGTTTAGGATATTGAGTTGAGGTTGTAAAACCGTGAGGTATTAGAGCGGTTGGATTGGTGTATTTTCAAACCTTAGCTCCTCAAAACCTACAGAGCATCCAAAAAAGCCTGCTTATCAAAATTTTTGATAAATTCTTTTTGATCTCTAATAAAACCATTACCTGCGTGGCGAAAGGAAAGACTATCGATATAGGTAATTGAGGCGGCTTTACTTTGCGTAAACTGTTTTAAAAAGGCAATATTTACTTTGTTTTTAAACTCTTCAATTTTTCCGGTTGCCCTATATTTACAAGCTTGAATAGCCTTTTGGTAATAGCTTTGCGCCAAAGCATCCTCTCCTAATTTTTCGTTTATGTAGCCTTGAAATGAGTAAGCCTCCGCATTATAGGGTTCAATTTTATGCATTTGTTGCAATACCGCTAAAGCATCAATATACTTTTTTGATCGTAGTAAAATATTAAATTTAGTATTGTATAAATCTATATTTTTAGGCTGTGCAACTAAAGCACTATCTATACTTAAAACCGCTAAATCATATTTTTTTTCGGCAGCATAACTAACTGCTCTTTTTTTAGTAGCTAATATTCTTTCTTGGGCATCTTTATTAGGGTTCTTTTGCTTACAGGCGCAAATAACTAAAGTAAACAATAATAGATAAAATAGATATTTTATTGGCATTTTTAGTTGGTGATTTGTTTAAAAGTTTCGTAAGCTTCTTGTAATTCGCTTAAATTTTTAGCGTCATTTAATTCGTTGAGTATAATTATTCCTTTTTGGTAAATCTCTTTTGCTTTTTCAAAATCGTTTAATGTGGTTTTAAGTTGTGCATAGTGCAAATAAGTACCCACATAGTATTTGTGTTGCATCATCAACAATTCGTAGTATTTAACCGCCTTTGTGTACTCTTTTTGGTTTTTATAAGCATTAGCCAATGCATATATTAAAAACGGGTCATCTGGCGTTTCTTTTTGAAACTGTAAGAGTTGTTCAATTCTATCTTTCACTTAGCGGTTATAGTTATCGCAAATGTAAAGTTTAAAAGCATATTATGGTTATAATTTTCAATAACTTTGCGCAAAATTAAGATGAGTCAATTTATAGATCAATTACCAATAATGGAAGCCTTTAATACAATACAAGGCGAAGGCTACCACCAAGGCAAGGCTGCTTATTTTATTAGAATTGCTGGTTGCGATGTTGGTTGTGTTTGGTGCGATGTAAAAGAAAGTTGGCCAGCAGAACAGCATCCTATAAAAAAAAATGATGAAATTGTTGAACCATTAAACGAAATAAAAACTAAAATTGTGGTAATAACTGGTGGAGAACCGTTAATGTATGACCTTAAAAATTTAACTCGAAAAATAAAAACGCTAAATAAAAAAACACATATAGAAACCTCTGGCGCTCACCCATTAACTGGCACTTGGGATTGGATATGCCTTTCACCTAAAAAATTTAAAGCACCACTACCACAACTTTTTGAAGTAGCTGATGAATTAAAGATAATTGTTTTTAATAAAAATGATTTGAAATGGGCAGAGACTAATGCTGCCAAAGTAAGTCCCAAATGCAAGCTTTATTTGCAACCCGAATGGAGCAAAAAAGAACTAATAACACCACTAATTATTGATTATGTAAAAGAAAACCCTCAATGGGAAATCTCATTGCAAATTCATAAATACTTAAACGTTGCATAACGGTTGATGTGGATAGTTTGGTAGAAAATTAACACTCAAAATGTGTATAATTACTTATATTGCATCGCTTAGTAAACGTTAAAACAACATCCTTTTTAGATTAACCAATTGATCAATAGCAAGATACATTTTGTTTTAAAGCAATAATAGTACGATGAAAAAAACCAAATACTACTATAATACAAGTAGTTTAACCTACGAACAGGTAACAGAACCTTGGCAAACTAAGGCATGGCGAGTTGTTGGCTTTATTAGCGCCGCTTTGGTATTTGGCGTTATGCTGGTGGTGGCATCCTCTTATTTGTTCGATTCTCCAAAAGAAAGGAGGCTTACGAGAGAATTGAACAAAATGCAAATGACCTACACCGATTTAAATGATGAAATGGCTATGATGTCGGAAATATTGACCGAATTAGAAGAGAAAGACGACAATATTTATCGCGTTATTTTTGAAGCAGAACCAATATCGCCAGCTGTGCGCAAGGCGGGTGTGGGTGGCTCGGAAAGGTATACAGAATTAGAAGGTTTTAACCAAAGTGATTTGATGAAAGAAACCGCTAAAAAGTTAGACAACCTTTACACCAAAATAGGCATTCAATCAATGTCGTACGAAGAGCTAACAGCCAGTATTAGAAACAAAAGCAAAATGCTTTATGCTATCCCTTCTATTCAACCTGTGGCCAACAAAGAGTTAAAGCGTATCGCATCTGGCTATGGCTATCGTATTCACCCCGTACATAAAGTGCGTAAGTTTCATCGTGGGGTAGATTTTACCGCACCATTAGGAACAGAAATTTTTGCAACAGGGGATGGAAAAATTGTTAAAGCAAGCAGATCAAAAAGAGGCTATGGTAATAAAATAGTAATCGATCATGGCTATGGTTACGAAACACTTTATGCGCACTTAAATACTATTGATGTTAAAAAAGGACAAATAGTTAAGCGTGGTGAAAAAATTGGAACCGTTGGCAGCTCTGGCTTATCTACTGCCCCACATTTGCATTATGAAGTGCATCATGAAGATAAAGCTGTTAACCCAATCAACTTTTTTCATAACGATTTAGATGAAACTGAATTTGAAAAGATGATACAATTGGCTAACCGGTCCAACCAATCTTTCGATTAACTTATTGTTGTGCCTTATAAAGATAAAGAAATACAAAAACATTATTATTCCATTGGCGAAGTAGCCAAAATGTTTGATGTTTCGACCTCTTTAATACGCTTTTGGGAAGGTCAGTTTAGTATATTAAAACCTAAAAAAAACCGCAAGGGAAACCGCTTGTTTACCACTAAAGATATTGACAATGTTCACGCTATCTATCATTTGTTGAGAGAAAGAGGGTATACTATTGAAGGAGCAAAAAAAAAGCTGAAAGAAAATAAGAATGATGTTTTTAAACAAGTGGAAATTGTGCGTTCTCTTAAAAAAATAAAGCAATTTTTATTGTCGATTAAAGAAAGTTTAGATTAGAAATAAAATAGATGTTTTTTGTAATACTTTTATTGGCGGTATTAATTGTTGCGGGGCTTTTATATTTTAAAGTTTTGCCTATTTTAAATATTGGCTTGGGTTATGCAGCCAAAACAGCTTGCTCAAATGTTTATGTTTCGGGTAAAAGTTTAGGCAGCGTAATTAGCGAAGACCTTAAAAATTCAGCAGCTTCATTTGTAAAGGTTTCTATTAATAAAAATGAAAAAACGGCTACAGCATCTTTTCTTGGTTTAAAAAAAACCGCCGTTTACCGAGATGGCTTGGGCTGTACTTTAGCAACTAAAAATACTATTGATAAAGTAAAAGCATTACCATCTATAAAAAAAATAAATAAACTTGATGATGGTTTTTGGGATATAGAACCAACCGCTTTTGAACGTTTATTTTCTAAGGTTGATTTTAAGCAGTTAACCAAAGCTTTCGATTATGCGTTTAATGAAGCAAGCTTACCTGTAAAAAATAATTTGCGAAATACAAGGGCAGCTTTAGTAATACATAAAGGTAAATTGCTTAAAGAACAATATGGTAATGGCTTTACAGCAGCAACTCCTTTACTGGGTTGGAGCATTACCAAAAGTGTTACCAACACCCTATGTGGTATTTTAGTAAAGGAAGGAAAACTTAAATTAAACGAACCAGTTAACATTGCAGCATGGGCCAATGATGATCGATCTAACATAACTTTAAATCATCTACTTCAAATGAACTCTGGCTTATATTTTAAAGAAGTGTATAAAATACGTTCTTCAGTAAACGAAATGTTATGGTTAAATGAAGCTTGTGCACAATATGCAATTGAACAAAAGTTGGTGCATCAACCAAGCACATTTTGGAACTATTCAAGCGGCACTACTAACATAATTTCGCATCTTATAAAAAGTAAATTTAACAGCGTTGAGGCTTACCTTCAATTTCCGCATAAAAAATTATTTGAACCCTTAGGCATGCACAGCGCTACTATGGAAACCGATGTGAGCAACACCTATATTGGCTCTTCATTTATGTATGCTACAGGTAGAGATTGGGCTAAGTTTGGTTTGTTGTATTTGCAAGATGGCGTTTGGAACGGCCAACGCATATTACCCGAAGGCTGGGTTACTTATTCTTCTAAAAGAAGTGAAGTATCGCAGTATGGAGCTTATGCTGCTCACTTTTGGAAAAATGCTACAGCACCAACAACAGCATTTGAAAACAATAAATATTGGCCCAACTTACCCGATGATTTGTATTATGCTAACGGCTACGAAGGGCAAAATATAGTTATTATCCCTTCAAAAGATTTGGTTGTTGTTAGATTAGGGCAAACCCGCCATAGAAAAAATTGGGATATGGGTTTGTTTGTAGAAGAAGTATTAAAAGCCATCTAATAAAAAAACCTCTTTAACTAAATAGCTAAAGAGGTTTATAAAATATTGTTTTATAAGATGTTAGATTTTACGTGTCCAAGTTCCTGAACAAGTATCTTCATTACCATCTAATGTTGTGGTATAAGTCCAAGTAATGGTATTAGCATCTTCACTTAAAACACCAGAGCCTTCCACTAAAAAAACACCATCGTCTGTTGTTATTTCAGATAATGCTAATGTAATAGTATTACCCGTAACACTAATAGCTGTAAATGCACTATAAGGGTCGAATGCTGCAAAGTTTACAACCTCTAATCCACCGGCATTTTCTCTAATGGTAGCTATATAAGTAAACTCTTGCCCCATGTAAAAACTAGCACAGCTTTCGAGCGCATCCCATTCTGCAATAAAAGCAGTTGCAATTTCAGTTTCGCAGTTAAGTCCGGTAAAGCCATCTGGGCAATCACAAACACCTGTATTACAAGTACCACCATTTTGGCATGTTACATCAATACAAGCATCATCAACTTCGCAGTTAACTCCGCTAAAACCATCTAAGCAATCACAAACACCTGTAACGCAAGTACCACCATTTTGACATTCTAATACCTCACAGATTACGGTTTCACAGGTATCACCACTAAAGCCTGGTGGGCAATCGCAAGTTCCATCTTCATTACAAGTACCATCGTTTTGACATTCAACAGTAGCGCAAGGGTCTTGTACTTCATTTTCACAATTGCCACCTTCATAACCTGGTGGACATTCGCAAAAGCACTCGTCGCCCCGTGTTACATCTTCTCCACCGTTTAAACAAAATACGTTATCGCACGGTTCATCAACGCATCCTGTAAAAATAGCTACAGTAATGCTAAGAATAAATAATATTTTTTTCATATCAATTTAAAAATTTTTAGCCCACAAAAGTAATGGAAATAAATTTAACACTACCGTAGTATTAATGTTAAAGTTTTGTTTTTTATAAGATTAAAAATCAAGGACTTATAAAATCTAATTGGTATTGAACAAAGTTGTAATTTATTTGAGAGACTAAAATAGTTTGGCTTGTGCTTACTTGGCAACCATTGCCATTATTGTAAGTATAAGTTATTGGGTGTAAACCAAAATTAACTAAACTAGGGTTAAAGCTAGTAAATACAATGCCATTACCACTAAAAGTGCCACCAGCAGGGCTACCAGTTAGTTGAATTGGATTACCGTTAGCAATAAAGGCTGGTAAACCGCTAATGCTAGCGGTAGTAATATTGGTACAGCTACCATTTTCTTGTGTAGCTTGTGGGTTATAGTTAGCAGCACACGGGTTGGTACAACCGCTAACTCCATTGCTACTACAAGCTGTTATTTCACAAGGATTTATAGTAATGGTTTGCGCACATAAATCACTACGTGGTGCTCCAATACAGGCACGCACAGGTTCTTGGTTTAAAGCACTTTTTATCAATTGACAATCATTATAAGAAATAAAAATGCTTGGTATATTAACAATATTTGAACTACCCGTCATAGTTACTACTTCTGTTGCAGAAGTGGCTGTACAATCTGTTGTAAAGGGTTCGCAATTACATATTACAACCGCAATTGCTCCGCAGGCTTGTGCATTTTCTATTTTACTGGTAAAGGTGCAAATTCCTCTATCAACTAATGCAATGTTGCCATTTAAATTATTGCATTGGCTTGTATTGGGTTGGGCAGGAGGGCTTGGTTGACAAAAATCAGCAGTAGCACCATTGCCATCATTTACAATTATAATTTCGCCCTGTACACAAGGTAATATGGTTTCAATATCTACCCCAAAATCACTTGCATTATTTATACCAACTTCATAATTACCTGTTAAATAAAAAGGTTGTAATATTTCAAAAATACCCTTTTCAACTGTTAAGCCATCATCAAAGGCAGTTAAAGCTATTGGGCTACAATCACCATCTAAATTAACTAAAGTTAGGTATGGGTTGGCATTGGTGCCACTGCCTGTAACTAAATTTGCTGGTGAAAAACTAACGTTACCTATTGTACTCCCAACATTTAACTCCACCTCTGCAAAATTGTTATTTAAACATGTTACACTGTTAAGGTTAGCGGTAAGCTCTAAAGATGGTGCTACATTAAACGTTTTACTGGTACTACTACAATTACCACTGCTATTACTTGCGGTAAGTGATATGGTTAATTGCCCAGCAGTACCAGACAAACGTAAAACCGGACTTGGATTGATAGAACTACCAATATTTACTTGCAAACCGTTGGTTGTCGCAAATGTCCAATTATAACTTTCAGGATTATTCAAAACTATTTCTTCAATAATAAATTCGCTATTGCTGCAAATCTTTATACTTTCGTTTTCATTTGCATACCTACTTCCCCCTTCTACTTTTAGCAAAAAATCACAGGTGGGTGTAAAATCACCAAGTGCGCTTTGTTTATAAATTTCTGCATTTGCCAATTGGTTCATAAAAATTGTTTGTTGATCTGAGAACGAGTTCATACAATCATCTACCAAATAATCCATAAAATTGTTAAATACAGCTGTGCCTCCGCAAGGGTTACTAACCGACTGAGAACAAGTGCCCGAAAAGCAGCTGTAATTAGAGTAGCATTGTGGTGGAGTGTCTGTAAATCCATCGCAATTTGTAGAACCGCAGTTACAAGATTCGCCGCCTTCTGGATTGCCTCCTCCATCGGTACAAAAGGTATGATCTAAGCCATAAAAATGGCCTGCTTCGTGAACGGCAGTAAACCCAGAACGATATCTAAAAGTTGTGGCACAACTGTTTGGCCCTGCTTGACTGCAATAAACATCATCGGTGCCAAATGTACAGGCATCTACCAAAAATGAATTTTCTGCACCGCCACCACCTGGGTTACCATTTAAAGGAGCGATACCAAGTGGGCCTTCAAAATCTATCATATTTTGTACTACTATATTAAGGTAGCCACCCCAACCTGTAACATTACATGGGTTTGCAAATGGGCACGTATAAGCTCCATTAAAAGTTATAGCAGGTTCTCCATTTTGTAAGCCACTTGAAGCTACATGATTTCGATTAGCTATCTTAAAAATTATACAAGCTCCACCTGATGGGCTAGTGCTGCATCCCTCATCGTCTAAACCATTATAAGCCTTATTTAATGCTCTTATTTGAGCGTTGGCCAAACTTATTAAACAGGTTTGTTCTTGGGCTGTTGTACCAATACCGTTATCAAAATGTATAGCTACTGGTATTACCACATTGCCGTTAGGGCAAGCTTGTGTATTTTTGTAACTACGGTTTGCAACTTCCTCTCTGCCTAAACGGGTTTGTTCTACTATTTTTAAATAGTTACTATCGTTTAAAATTTTGTTAGCTACAAAATTATCTGCGCCACATCTTTTAACGTTAGAATAATTGTTTTGTGCAATTGTGTTATGTGTTACACTTAAAAATATAATTAAAATAACCAGTCTCATATAATCCCTTTTTCTTATTAATAAATACTTCAATGGTAATAAAGTAATTATTATTTAACACTAATAAATTTTAACAGTACAGCACACGACAATTTTAAACATTAAAAAAGATAGGTTCATAACAAGTGTTATTTTTTTATTTAGAATTGGAGTAGCGTTGAAAATAAACAAAACTGAGGTGTGGGTTTGTAAAAGCATCTTACAAAAAAGCCACACTAAAAATAGTGTGGCTTTTTAATATTGTGCAATTAAAGAAAACTTATTTTTTTATGATTTTGTTGATCGAAAGTATTTCGTTATTTGAATAAAATTTTGAAATGTAAACACCTGCTTCTAAATGTTTCACACTAATTTTTGAAGCATTGTTTAACAAAGCGGCATCAATTAGTTGACCATTTATGTCATAAAGTTCATAACTAACAGAATTTGCATTTTGCGCTAAGCCTGCAACATAAATAAAGTCGGTAGTAGGGTTAGGGCTAAGTTTAAAATGGTTTTGCGCCGCTTCATTTATACTAATTACTTGGCCTATAGTTACTGAAACATTTGCCACTTTATTATCGGAGCCGCCACAATTAACGCCATAAGTAATTTCATACTTGCCGTTAGTTGAAAAGTTAGGTACATCAAAACTAAGTTCTCCATTTTCAATTTTTATATTATTAAAAAACTGTTTGTTGTAACTAACTAAATAGTATTGAGGGGTTTCGCAGGCTACAGTATCGTTTGCTGCAACGTTAAAAGAGTTACCTGTACTTGCTTCTAATACCATGCCCATATCATCATCATTAATAATAGAATTTGTGGCGATTTCTACTGAGGCAGAATCTACAACTTTAAATGCATCAAAACCTGCATCAAAAATGGTTCTTGGTGAACCAGTAGCAGTTATAGAAAACTGCATGGTTTCGGTAAATTCAATTACATCTTTTATTGCGTAGTTATGAAAGTTCCATTGAGTGCCTGCTACCAAAGCATTTTGATCGGTATGTAAAGTAATTTCGTCGGTTCCATTACTTAAATTAAAAACAACTATATTGTCATCTAAATTGCCGGTGTAATCGTAATTGATGATATAAGAATAAAAGTTTAGGTAAGGGTTTTCCATTTGAGACATATCAAATACTGGCGAGGTTAGTGTGCTGATACCAGAGGCATAATCGAAAGCTTCACTATTGCCGGTGACATAGCATTTAGTTCCTGTATCGGAATCAATATCACTTCCTAACGAAAACTGAATACCATAAGCATCGTATCTAATTGGGTCTACTAATTCCCAATTTCCACGCTCGTCGTTTTCGCTATTTTCAATAGCCCAGCCATAGTCTGAAGCAAAATCATCATATATACCTTTGTTTAAGTACAAGTTAAGTTCTTGATTAGTTTGTTTGGCACTTAAACTCATTTCAATTGGTATATAGCCCCAGCTACCGATAGTTACATTATACTCACCAATATAAATACTATCAATTTTAAATTCACCGTTTTCAGCAGTATACTCTAATTGCGTATCGCCAATAGTAAAAACTACAGTACCTTGTTTTAATTTATTACTATCATCAGCATCAAATAAATTACCAGTAACATTGTAAATTCTTGGCTGCTGTGTAAGTTCTGCAGTAACTTCTGTTGATTCACCAGGGGTAATTTTAACATCAGTTAAGGTAACTGCACTGTATCCAAACTTGCTTACTGTAATGGTAAATGTTTCCTCAGCTGCACTACCATATTTAAATACGCCATCAAAATCGCTAGTTGTGGTTTCATTACCAATTTTAACAGTAGCATCAAAAACGGGAGTCCCAGTTTCTGCATCTATAACAACACCATTTAAATAGGCCGCTTCTTTATATTCTGGTTTTAGCACAAATAAACCTTCGCTTCCATCGCTTGCAATTATATTACCACTTGGTAAATAAGGGTAAACGCCCCAACAGCCACCAGAGCCACCACCAGATTGCGGTGAGGTATCGTAATTACCAACTTGTACCATATTAGCTGGATCTGAAACATTTGTAATAGTCACTCCATCGGTATAATAGGAAGTAATTACAAAATCTCCTTTAACAAAAGCGTTGTGGGGTATTACTCCTTGGCCAGGGCTTGATTGCCATTTATCTAATTCTTTAATATCGCTTGGGTCGGTTATATCCCAAGATACGATCCAAGTACCAGCAGTTTCATCCGTAGTAAACATTGTTTTAGCGTCATCGCTAATCCAACAGTTATGTGTGTAGCCATAAGTGCTAACTTTGCCTAAAATTACTGGGTTACTTTTATCTTGTATATCTACAATGGCTTGTTCCCCATTTTGACCTTCAGAAGTATATAAAATATTATTGCGCGCATAGGCATCGTGTACGTAAGCAGCATTGTATTTACCTGCAAACTTGGGCTTTGTAGGATCTTCATTTAAATCGTACATTATACAACCGCCAACACCATTGTTGCCCCCAAGTATATACATTATACCCAACTCATCAATAAATACGTTGTGTGCTGTAGTAAAATTTTCTCCGCCTTCACCGGTAAAATTATAGGTTACGGTAGAGTCTGGTAAATACTGCAAATCTACTATTAAGCAACCTGCACCAGTTTCGTTGGTTACATAAGCATAATGATCCCAAGTTTTAACATCGCGCCAAGTACTTAATGGGCCACTTATTCTGTCTACTTCAAGAGGCATTGTTGGCTCTGTAATGTCAACAATTGAAAAGGCATTATTTAAGCCTATTAGGGCATACTCTTTTCCTTCGTTTTCATAACCCCAAATATCGTTTAAAGTGATATTGTACTCAAGCTGGCTTAAAAGCTCCACATTATTGTGTTGTGCAAATGTATTACCAAGCACAAAAAATAATAGGGTAATAGTAGTATAAAAGAATCTCATGTTTATTGTTTTATTATTATTGTAAAATTAACAGAATATTTACTTTTAAGGATACAGTTTGCGGTTATTAACTTTTTTTTCAAGGCTTAACCACTAATCTGCCACGCATTTTTAAATAGTGGCCAGGGTAGCTGCAAATAAATGGATATGTTCCAATTTCGGGTGTAGTAAATTGCAGTACGGTGCTATCTGCTGGGCCTACTAATGCTGATGCTGCAATTACTGCTGAATCTTTAGGCACATATTGTTTAGCTTCGCCCGCTCGTATTGCTTTAACTCCTATTTCATCGGCTTTACCTTTTTGTGTGAAAATAATATTGTGTATCATCATCTTATCGGTTCCTTTATTAATTAGCTTTAGCTTAATGGTGCCTCCTGGTTTTGCGGTAATTACGTTGGGTTCAAAAGCCATCTCCGTCATAGTATTACCAGTGGCGTAAATGGTAATATTAGTGGTTGCTTTTGTTGTATTGTTTAGTGTTGGTTTTGTATTTAATGAAGTTGGTTGAGTATTGTTTTGGCAACTGACTATTAAAATAACAAGGCTAACAAAAATGAAAAATTGTTTACTCATAAAGCGCAAATATAAAGGAATGATTAGTTATTTTGCTTACTTACAAAGTATTGAAGCTTGTTTTTTTTTTGAGCGTAATAGATGGTGCTTCTTAAACTATTGCGTTTTCTTCTACAAACTTTACTGCATTTACCCACCTGTAAAATGCTAAAAGGAGGTAAGCAAACAACATCCAAGCGGGGGCATAATCAAAACGGATTAAGCCGTGTAAGTGATAGCCAATTTTATAGTGCCAGGGGCATTGGCCAATTATATGTTGCAAGGCAAAACCGGTAGCATATTCAATTACAAAAATGCCTGCGGTAATGGTGAGCAATTGTAACAATAAAGGCAGTTGTGACAATTTGTTGTAGCTTGCATTTAGCAAAAAGTAAGACAATCCGTAAATGGGAATCATCCAAAAATAAATTTTAGTGCGAAAGGTATAGTCAACAGGTTGGCCAAAATAAAGTGCTTCTAAAGTGTTTGTAAATGCTCTAAACACTACTTCAACAAAAATACCGAAACCGGCAAAGGCAATAATTTTACTAAGCGGTCGCAATTAACGACATTTTAAAATTTCTTGTATTGGCGATGATATTATTTGTGTCGTTTTTCTTGTTAAAGCTGCTGTACTGAAAAAGCCCAAAGCGCCACCCTCAATATTAGTATCGGGGTTTTGCGGGGTAACATCGCCACCCGGGCCACCATTATTGGCTATTGTTGCTATTACGAAATAGTAGTTGTACATTATCTCGGTAATGTTGTACATTATACTTTTAACTTCTTGTATATTCCCCTCTTCATCTTTTTCTAAAAAACAAGTATTAAAAAATGGAGTACAAGATTGTATGCCATCATTAAAATTATCGTCTTGCAGGTACAATTGATCGTCAGTAGATGATTGAGCAGTTTCACCTGTGGTTTCAAAACGGTTGTAATCAAACAAGTAAAAGTTCTTTTCGTTTGGAATGTCTGTAAATTGGTTAAAAATAAAATAATCTCCTTCTAAACAAGGGCTAAGCGTATCTCCACCTTCTGTTAATGGAAATGGCAAACCTACCAGCACATTATCGTAACTTGCTTTATTAGGCATAACTGATGTTGCCGTAAAAGTTTGATCTTCTACCTCAACGGTAAGTTTATAAATGCTACCACTTTTACCTTCTAAGGTATCGTTTCTAAAATAACCATTATTGTTAAAAGTTAACGAATATATTTTGCCATCTTCTTCAATGGTTACATTTGCATTAGAAATTGGTGTGTCGGGCTTATCATCAAAAACACCTTGCGTTTTTCTTACATAAACCAGGTTATTCCCTTTTTCATCAAATACATAAGCTTCAATAAAAAATTTAGGGTCGTATTCATTTACATCCACTTGAACAACTTTTTCACAAGCAAAAAGTGTACAAAAGAGCGTGGCAATAATTAAGCATCTTAAAAAATTCATCATACTAAAAACTAAAATTATAAGCTACAGATGGAACAATTTTAAACAAGGTTAGTTGGGTGGCTTGTACATCGTAAGGGTTATTTTCTGTGCCTGCAAAAGTAATAGAGTAAGGGTTCTCTCGATTGTAGACGTTGTAAGCAGAAAAATTCCAGCTCGATCGCCATTTTTTAGGAACTTTTACCCGGTCGCCATTTTCATTTAACCGATATTTAAATTCTTTGTTTTTTATGGTTACACTCACATCCATACGGTGGTAGGCTGGTAAACGGGCATTGTTTCTAATTTCAAAATCAGAAACAGTAATTAGGGCATTTTCGCTGGCAGTATCGTTAATTATATTGGCAGGGTCTGATGAAATTGGCGCTTTACCACCAGGCCAGGTAACGGCATTGCCAGTATAATAAACCCAACTTGTTGAAAGGTCAATACGTTCGGTTAATTGGTAAGAGGCCACTAAGCTTAAATCGTGTGTGCGATCTTGCCTTGCCGGAAACCAATCACTATAATTAATTTCTTCAAATTTCGATTCTGTTCTGGCCAGCGTATAACTTAACCAACCGGTAAACCGCCCTCTTTTTTTCTTTATGTAAAACTCCAGGCCATAAGCACGGCCTTCGCCATATAACAAATCGCCTTCAACGGTAGCATTTAAGCTTACTTGTGCGCCAGGTTTGTAATCAATAATATTATCTAAGGTACGGTAGTAAATTTCTGTTGAAAATTCGTATTGATTGTCAGCAAAGTTTTGAAAGTAACCCAAAGAAACCTGATCGGACAATTGAGGTTTTATGTTGTTACTACTCGGCAACCACACATCAGTTGGCTGCGAGGAAGTAGTGTTAGACAGCAAATGCAGGTATTGAAAGGTGCGCGCATAAGCTGTTTTAATACTTACATTATCACTAAACTGAAAACTGGCAGAAAAACGGGGCGCCAAACCAAAATAATTTTCAACAGGTTCTAAAGTGTCATAAAAAGTAGTGTCGCTTATTTCTCCGTTTTCATCGTACGTATAAAAATCGCCTTTACCGACTGGTGTAAAATTATTTAATCTCAAACCATAATCTAAGTTGACCCGTTTTCCAATTTTTTGCTCATTAGAAAGGTAAGCCGCAGCTTCAATTGAATAACGCTTTTCTATATCAGGTACTGTAAAAATACCACCTTCTCCGCCGTCACTTCTATCTTCTCCTGCATCAAAAATATGGTAAATACCATTTATGCCAAAATGGAGTGTATTATTGTTGTTTAAGAAAACATCGTAATTTTGCTTTACATTATAATCTAATATGGTGGAAGCTACTTTAAAAGCATCACTCAAAAAACCAAAACCGTAGCTATAGCTGCTAACTATAAAAGAAGTATTGCTAAATAATTTAGGGTTGTAAATATGGTTCCAACGGAAAGTACCGGTGGCGTTTCCCCAATCAAAATCAATTAAATCTCCCAATCCTATTCTATCCCTTCCAAAATAACCGCTTAAAAATATCCGGTTCTTGTCGTTAATTGTATAATTAAGTTTGGCGTTAAAATCGTAGAAATACAATTTTACATCATCAAAAGCAATGGCATCATCTGGTGCGAGTGGCACAAATAAATCTGCATAGGTTCTTCTGCCCGAAACTATAAATGAACCTTTTTCTTTTACTATCGGCCCTTCTAATGTTAACCTTGAAGAAATTAAACCAATACCACCAGTGCCGGCAAAACGGTTTTTGTTGCCTTCATTCATACGCACATCTAATACAGAAGACAGACGCCCGCCATACTCTGGTGGAATACTGCCTTTGTAAAGTTTTACATCTTTAATGGCATCGCTATTAAATACCGAGAAAAAGCCAAAGGCATGAGAGGCATTGTAAACTGGTGCTTCATCTAATAAAATTAAATTTTGATCGGCACTACCGCCCCTAACAAAAAAGCCAGAAGTACCTTCACCAGCAGATTTAACACCTGGCAGTAATTGTATGGTTTTCAAAACATCTTTTTCCCCAAACAAAACTGGTATTTTATCTATTTCTTTAAGGTTTAGTTTTTCAACACCAACTTCGGTGCTGGTTACGTTTACGTTTTCTTTTTCGCCTTTTATTACAATTTCTTCTAAAGCGGCAGCAGCTTCGCCCATGGCTATGTTTACGGTTTGATCGGCAGATAGGCTTACCTTAGTGTCTTTAGCATCGTACCCCAAGTATTGGCAGCGTAAAGTGTAATCGCCCGCAGGTAAAGAAATGCTGTAGAAACCATAAACATTGGTTGAGGCTCCAGTTGCTTCTAATTCCACCACTACAACATTAGCACCAATTAAATCTTCGCCAGTTTGGGCATCTGTAATATTACCACTAATAGAAAATTGTTGTGTAAAAGCGGTGAAGTGAAAAATTGCAAATATCACAAGTAATAGTGCTTTTTTTATATAGTTGTTATTCATTAATTTTTTGTAGGCTGCAAATGTATTAACAATTTTAATGTTTTACTTTTATTAAAGGTTAATTGTGGTAAGAAATGAATAAAAAATTTATTTAAATTGAAGATTAAATTATTGATTAGGAATGATGAGAAAATAAATTTACCAACTATGATAAAGTCATTTTTTGATAGACGAGTTGAAAAATGCAGTCTTAGTGGGGCTAAGACAAGGCTTTTCAACGAAGTATATCGGAAAATGGCAAAGTCAGATGGTAAATTTATTTTTTTCTCATTCCTTAACCCTTAGATTTATTAAGTATTTCCCATAAAATTTATACCTTTATGAAAACGTTAAATTCAAAAGGTGAATTTTCGGACAGTCATATTACTCAGTTATTTATTTTTGAGCTATAATGTTTTAGCTCAGCCAAAGATTACTTCTTTATACGGTTTGGTAGCTTATTACCCTTTAAATGGTGATGCGGTTGATAATGGTAAGTATGCCTTAGATGGGAAACTGCACGGCGAAATTTTAACCATTCCCGATAGGTTTAACAAGCCTGATGCCGCTTTGTGGTTTACTGGCAACCAATCTTACATTGAAATTCCACATCATAAAATTTTCGACTTAAATCAATTTTCCGTTTCGGTTTGGTATTACGATTCACTCAGCTTGCAAAATCCTATTTTATCAAAAAGTAGTTTGATTGATGAAGACGCTGCTCAAATAAAAAACAATCATTATAAACTGTTTTCATCTAATGTAGTGGACTCAACCAACGAGCAACGCACCAAAGGTGAAATTAAGTTTGATATGTTAGATACGAATTCAGAAAAATCGACCACTTATGCCAACAAAGTAGCAGACGTGCAAATGTGGCATCACTTGGTGGTTACCTATAGCGTACGCGAAACCAAAATTTATATTGATGGAGATTTAGCAAGACGGCATTACATCAATAAAAATATTTTAAACCCACAAAACCCAGGCCCATTGTTAATTGGTGCTTCTTTTATTGAAAACCAGTTAAGCCAAGCAACCGATACTTTGTTTAGAGTAGGCGCATTAGATGAACTTTGCATTTTTAACCGCCCAATAAATGATAGAGATACCCGCAATATGCACAAGCGGGGCAGAAAAAAAATTTTCACAAAAAAAACTATTAATGTAAAAGCCAAAGAGCTATTAATAAAAGTTTGGGATGATGGTCAGGTAGATGAAGATACCATCTCTTTACTGGTTAATAATCGTTTAATTTTAGAAAACCATAAGTTAGATAAAGAAAAATATGAACTCACCATTCAACTCACCAAAACGCATAATTATATTGAATTAAAAGCCGAAAATTTGGGTAACATTCCACCAAACACCGCAGCCATTTCTATTTCCGATGGTAAAAGCGAACGTAAAATAGAACTCAGCTCTACTTATGAAGTGAATGATGCTGTTGAGGTAATTTATATCGGCAATAATTAAGTACTGATAAAAAAAAGTTATATTTTTTTAAAAAGGGCATACTTTTTTTAAATAAACGAGAACTCTTATCCTTAAACTGCTTCGGTAGTGAATTTAGTGAGTGTTACGGAGGGTATTTAGTATGAACGTGAAAGATTGAATCCTTTCTAAAATAGATGCATTAGACCTTCGCAATAAGTTCAACGATTTTTTTAACTCCCTACCAGTAATGTCTATTTTATTATTTTCAAACATCAGCTCAATGCTATCTTTTTGTTCGGCCAAGTTCAAATACCAATCCGTTTTATGTACATAAATTATCCTAACATCATAATCGCTATCTGTTGATGCCCCCCCCCAAGCTCTGAAACCTGTTTCGCAAGCCCACAAAATTTTTACCTTGTTTTCCAATTCTATTTGGGTTAAATATTTTGATATCTTTTCGATCATCTAATTCTAATTTTTAATAGCCCGCCTGCTGTGCTTTTTCAACAATAGCAGTAGCCACATCGTCTGTTGTTAAA
>Ga0209828_1000576_pt1 | contig 34829 bp, 31 predicted proteins | sample MaitaG_FD_187429 | JGI IMG/M metagenome (GOLD analysis project Ga0209828, IMG submission 187429) | Marine algal microbial communities from Maine, USA - Maine_Asex2 metaG (SPAdes) (version 2) | ecosystem: Host-associated > Algae > Red algae > Unclassified | place: Maine, USA | collected 2015-01-05
TCGACGATGGCTTTTTGTTCTATGATATGAGCAACCACATGTTTCAGAAATTTTCTTTTGGTTAATTCCACCGCCATCATGAGACCAGAACTTCGGACTTCTTTTATGATAGGGTGTTTTAATTTATCTAAAAATACTTTTTCCTTTTCCAAAACAGGAGTGATTATATTTTCTTCTAGCAAAGCAGTTAGATTGCCAAGGGCCGCTGCACAACTCACCGGATGACCCCCAAAAGTGGTGATGTGTCCCAACATCGGATTCTTTTGGAGGCTTTTCATGATTTCAAGGGAGGATACCATGGCAGCAATTGGCATACCACCACCCATTGCTTTACCGATGCAAAGAACATCGGGAACGACTTCGTACTTTTCGTGAGCAAATAAACGTCCCGTTCTTCCAAAACCAGTTTGAATTTCATCTAGCACCATAAGAGCGCCAACTTCAGAACATCGAGCCCTTACTTTCTGTAGATAATTATTGACGGGAGGATGGACCCCAGCTTCCGCTTGCACGGGTTCGAGGATTACACAAGCCGTATTATGATTGATTTGGTCCAATTCAGACGCATCATTAAAGGTAATATGTGATATACCAGGCAAAAGAGGTAAAAACGCCCGAGAATATTCATGGTCACTCCGTAGACTTTCAGCCCCTTGAGTGCTACCATGATAGGCGTTGCTACAACTTATGATTTGGTGTCTACCCGTATAGCGCTTTGCTAGTTTCATAGCACCTTCGACGGCCTCCGTACCAGACATAAAATAATAAACAGACTCCAGCGAATCGTCTAAAAGGCCGGTCAACTTCTTAGCAAAGGCGATCTGGGCATGTTGAATGTGCTCTCCATACACCATAGTATGCAGATGCTTATCCAATTGTTCCTGAATGGCAGCCATGACTGTAGGATGCCTATGGCCTAAGGAACTGACAGAAATCCCTGAATTTAGGTCAAAATATCGATCTCCATTGGAAGTGTAGATATACATACCATCCGCCTTTTCTACCTCTAACATCAAGGGAAAATCGCTCGTTTGGGCGACGTGAGATAAAAATAGTTGTCTTTTTGAGGGCATGTCTTCTGTATTCTTGGCTAATTTTATAGCCATAAAAGTAAAACTATTATCACTTCCCAAACAAGATGTAATATTATAAATTCAATCCTTACCTTTGCTTTTTTAAAATTAGAGAGATGTCAAAAGAAGCTTGGAGTAAAATCGATGAGTTTATTGAGGAAATAAATGGGAGCAATTGTTCTACAGCAGAAGAATTGGAAGCCTATCGAATTCGATTTTTAGGAACAAAGAATATTATTAAGCCCATATTTGGAGAAATTCGAAATGTAGAAAATGAGCGTAAGAAGGAATTTGGCCAAAAATTAAATGAATTAAAGGGATTGGCAGAAAGTAAGTTTGCTCAAATGCAATCTTCTATTTCTAGTTCTGCCAAATCAAAGGAAATTTCTGGATTAGACTTGAGTTTACCCGCTGAGCCCTTTCCGAATGGTTCTGAACATCCTGTGAGCATCGTTATGCGTCGCATGATTGATATTTTTGAAAGAATAGGGTTTGTGGTAGAAGAAGAAAGAGAAGTAGAAGACGATTGGCATAATTTTACTGCCATGAATACACCGGAAGATCACCCTGCCCGAGATATGCAGGACACCTTCTATTTGAAGGATAGCACAAAAAATCTATTGAGAACGCATACCTCCTCTGTTCAAGCAAGAGTGATGACATCGCAGAAGCCACCCATACGAATAGTCGCTCCTGGGAGGGTGTATCGAAATGAGACAATTTCAGCAAGATCACATTGCCAATTTCACCAGATAGAAGGGTTGTACATAGATGAAAAGGTTTCTTTTGCAGACATGAAACAAACTTTATTATACTTCGCAAGAGAGATGTATGGAGAAGAAACCAAGATAAGATTAAGACCAAGCTTTTTTCCATTTACTGAACCGAGTGCTGAGATGGATGTATGGATGGGTACCGCAGATGAGAAATCTCGCAAGCTTACCAAAGGAACGGGATGGCTAGAAGTACTTGGATGTGGTATGGTCGATCCGAATGTATTGGAAAATTGTGGAATTGACTCAAAGAAATATACAGGATATGCATTTGGAATAGGTATAGAAAGATCTGCTATGCAAAAATATGACATCAGTGATATCCGCTTATTATTTGAAAATGATGTGCGTTTCCTACGTCAGTTTAGTTCTGTAATATGAAGCCAGCAACGCTTAAAGGTACACGTGACTTTTTGCCCAAAGAAGTTCACCGACGCAACTATATTTTCAATACAATTCGTGAAGTTTTCCAGTTGTATGGTTATGAGCCCATTGAGACTCCAACGATGGAGAGCTTAAGCACCCTTACGGGTAAATATGGTGAAGAAGGAGACCGACTTATTTTCAAAATCTTGAATAACGGTGAATTTCTAAATAATCTTGATCCAGCAATTCTTGAAGAAAAAGATTATAAGAAAATTATACCGTCTATTAGCAAACGGGCTCTTAGATATGACTTGACAGTGCCCTTTGCTCGCTTTGTAGTCCAACATAGAAATGATTTGCAACTACCTTTTAAGCGGTATCAAATCCAACCGGTGTGGAGAGCAGATCGCCCACAAAAAGGTAGATACAACGAATTTTATCAATGTGATGTAGATGTAGTGGGATCAAAATCGCTCATGTACGAAGCTGAGTTGGTCAAGATTTATGATGAGATATACACACGCTTAAAAATTAAATCAGAAATATTAGTAAATAATAGAAAGGTACTTCAAGGGATCGCAGATGCCGCCGGCATATCAAACCTATTTGTGGAGATGACTGTTGCCATTGATAAGTTGGATAAGATCGGAGAAGAGAAAGTGATTGCGGAAATGGAGAAGAAGGGAATCACAGCAGAACAAGCCGGTGTCGTAATGATACTAATAAAATGTACAACTTTGGATGAGCTTCAGTCTTCTTTTGAGAACTCAGAAGTGGGTCTGCTTGGAATCAAAGAACTTCGAGCCTTTCATCAATATTTAGATCAAACAGAAACGACTAATAAAATCACCTTTGATCCGTCTTTAGCACGAGGCTTAAACTACTATACCGGTTGTATATTTGAAGTAAAAGCATTAGAGGCGGAGATTGGGAGTATTGGTGGTGGAGGCAGATATGATGATTTGACATCGGTATTTGGAATGAAAGACTTGTCGGGTGTAGGCATTTCATTTGGAGCTGCAAGAATGTATGATGTGATGCTAGAATTGGATTTATTTCCAGAAGAAATTACAAAGACAACTCAAGTATTATTTGCCTCATTTGATGAAGAAAGTCATGTACTATCTTTTAAATTAGCAAATGAATTACGTAAGAAAAATATCAGCGTAGACGTATATCCCGAATCCGTTAAGATGAAAAAACAACTTACTTACGCAAATAATAAACAAATTCCGTATGTAATTGTAGTGGGAGAAGAAGAGAGAAATAGTGGGATTTTTGTACTTAAAAACATGGATACAGGAGAGCAAAATAGACTAACCATTGAGCAAATAGCAGAAGCCCTTTTATGACGCTAAAATACTTACAAAACTTACAATCAGCCCAAGACGCCTTGCGGGCGAATACAATTTCTGCAACCGAGCTAGTTAATCAATTTCTTACAAATATTGACAAATCTCAGGAACACAACCACATCGTCGAAGTATTTAAAGAGGATGCCATTAAATATGCAGAAGCATTAGATCTCGATATCAAAGACAATTCGAATGATCTCAAGCCACTCTTTGGGTGTGTACTCACTATTAAGGATAATATCTGCTATAAGGGTCACAAAGCTACAGCCGGATCTAAGATGCTAGATGGGTTTACTTCTAATTACTCAGCAACGGCGGTAGATCGATTGATCAAAAATGGTGCTTGCATCATTGGAAGAACAAATTGTGACGAGTTTGGTATGGGATCCACGAACGAAAACTCGCATTATGGACCCGTATTAAATGGAGCAGATAAAACAAAAGTATCCGGAGGATCATCTGGTGGAGCTGCGGTAAGTGTACAGCTTAACTGCTGTCATGTGGCACTCGGAAGTGATACCGGAGGTTCCGTACGACAACCCGCGGCATTTTGTGATCTTATAGGATTAAAACCATCGTATGGTAGAATTTCTAGATGGGGGCTAATAAGTTATGCTTCCTCTTTTGATCAAATTGGAATTATAGGACATCATATCGATGGAATAGCTGAAGTTCTAAGTATTATTAGTGGTCCTGATCAGAAAGATAGCACAGCTATAAATGATCCCGTTCCCAAGTTTAGAAGTCCAGATTCTGATTCAAAATATAAAGTAGCTTACTTAGAGAAAACCTTAGATGAAGATTTACTTGACCTACCAATATATAATGGGTTTAGGAGTCTTATTGAAAATCTTTCTACGGAAATGGAATTAGATGGGGAAGAACTAAGCTTATTAGATTATCTAATTCCTTGTTATTATATTCTTACGACCGCAGAGGCCTCTTCTAATTTAGGTAGGTATGATGGTATAAGATTTGGTCATCAATCCAGCATTCAAACGGAAACGTACGAGGAAAAAATGCGCCTAAATCGAACAGAGGGTTTTGGATTAGAAGTCAAAAGAAGGATTATGGCAGGTGTATATGTCTTAAGCGAAGGATATTTTGATGTTTATTATAAAAAAGCCCAACAGGTAAGAAGACTTATTAAGGATGAGGTGGATTCTATCTTGAGAAGAAATGATATTCTCATCTTACCGACAACTACTACAGGACCATTCGACCTAGGCGATGCAAAATTGGACCCGATTAAGATGTATTATTCTGATATTATGACAGTTTTAGCCAACCTAACAGGATATCCTGCTATCTCCATCCCTTTCAAATCACAAGATTCTGTTAAAACTTACTCAATTCAAGCCATCGCTCTAAATGGCAAAGAGTCCATATTGCTAGACTTTGCAGAGAAAATGACAGGATTGGCACATTAATTGAAATACACATTAAATAATTCTATAATACATAGGGTTGAATTATGTCAATAAAGCCATTATATTTGCGGACTGTTTAAAATGACATTAAATTAAATTTTAATATATATTTAATTGATATATAACATTTTAAACAAAATAATCGCTCTTAGACAACACCATAAACCGAAAATAAAAATGGGTAATCTATTGAATAAAAAATATTATACTTCGATTAGGCGCTTTACTAAAACCATATTTGTATTGAATGCATTTGCGATTAGTGTATTTGCTCATACTGATTCAGAAGTGGTATCTACACCAAAGGTTTTTAATGATAAAACGACCATGAGTGAGATCCAAACGAGAATGGATCAATTGGTTTCCATCATCGATATTGAGGTGACACCAGAAGTTCAAGAAAGAATTAATCAATACACTTATCACAGCAGGAGGAATGCTGAAAAGTTATTGAATCGGGTTATGATCTATTTCCCAATCTTCGAGAGAGAAATCCAAAGAAGAGGGATGCCTGATGAAATCAAATACTTGGCTGTAGTAGAATCCATGCTAAAGCCGAATGCAACTTCACAGTCAGGCGCTGCCGGACTATGGCAATTTGTACCAAATACTGCAAAAATGGTAGGATTGGAAGTCAGTTCTGTAGTGGATGAAAGAAGAAGTATAGAAAAGTCTACACAAGCCGCAATGGATTACCTTCAATCATTATACGACCGTTTTGAAGATTGGAACTTAGCGTTAGCGGCTTATAATTGTGGTCCCGGAAATGTTTCGAAAGCAATGAAAAGATCGAAGTCTAAAGATTTTTGGGAGATCAGAAAAAATCTACCAAAAGAAACTCAAAAATATCTTCCACGATTTATTGCCGCAATGTATCTTCTAAATTATTACCATTATCACGGCTTTAATTTAGAATCAGTGAATCCTGATTTTTCAGATGTAACGACTTTGCCAATAAAGAAAAAGATTTATTTAAGTACATTATCAAAAGACTTAGGAGTCGATTATAATACGCTTAGAAAATTAAATCCAGAGTATTTACAAGGATATATTCCAGCATCACAAGGAAAATATTCTTTGCGAATTCCTAGTAGCCATGTAGGAAACTATTATAAAAAATATGATCCAGAGACATATAACAAAATGCAACTAGAAAAAATAGCAAGAGCAGAAAAAGAAGCATTTGTAAAACAACAAGCAGAAAGAAGACTAGGACGCATCGAAGAGCTTACCAAGGACACAATACAACCTTTAGAACAAATTGTCTCTATTATCTTTAATTCAATTCACTCAATATCGGGTCGAAAAACTTATCATATTCCTCGACAGATGCGATCGCTAGAAAGCGTATTGCGAAAAGTATAAAATACAATTAAGAAATATAAAAAAGGGCCTGCAATTATGCAAGCCCTTTTTTATATAATCCAATAAAACAATCATTTACCCATATTTCCCTTAACCCACATCAATAGTAATAGACTTCTTAACATCTTTCTCCATCTTAGCCAAAGCTACAGTAAGAATTCCATTTTTATACTCCGCATCAATTTTTTCTCTATTGATGTTTGATGGCAATGGAAATTTTCTCTCAAATTTCGCAAAACTATATTCTCTTCGAGTATAAGAATCCTTATCGCCTTCTTCCTTTAAGTTTTCTTTATTAGCAGACACAACCATATAGTTGCCATCCAAAGTAATTTTGAAATCTGACTTTTCGAGACCAGGTGCTGCCAACTCAATATGGTAGGATTCTTCTGTTTCTTTTATGTTTACTCCAGGATTTGTCGACAACAAATCACTACCCATAAACTCTCCAATATTTGTATTGAGTACTTCGTCTAAGAAATTGTTAAGTACACTTTGCGGATTGAATTTTTGAATATTCATAATTTAATAATTTAAGTTTGATGAAAAAATGAATTACTTAATGGTAATCGTTTTTGGTTTAAGCTCATCCTTTTTAGGAATGGAAATGGTCAAAATACCATGCTCCATATTCGCAGAGATTTTTTCAATATTTGCAATTTGAGGTAACGTAAAAACTCTTTTGAAACTTGAGAAATCAAATTCTCTTTTTACAAAACCATCCGTATTGTTTTCTACAGTGGCACTGATGGTTAGTTCTTGGTCAGAGACATTGATGTCAATTTGATCTTTCGAAATTCCTGGAGTGGCCAATAGCACTTCAAATCCTTCATCGGATTCCTTAATATTTGCTCTTACCTTAGAGTGTACCGATCCACTAGGTCTACAATTATTTGCATTTGATCTAACTGGATTTCTTCGTACACTCGGTGTTGACAATAAATGATATAACATATTGATAAATTTTTATTTGTGATTAATAAATTTCACAAAACCTTGTTCAATTGTTATACCATACCAAAATTCAATACCTAAATGGCAGATTCCACGAACTCCACACGACACAATGTCATTATAGACGATAAATACATGACATAATGACGCAATAGAAGACACGAAAACCATAATAAGACCATCATAAGGCATTCACCAAAAGTTCAAATTTTTTTAATTACTTAGCATTTACGTCGATATACTTATCTGTTAAGCGTAGGCTATCGCGATGGAATAGTGTAAAGCCGCCGCCTTTTTTTCCGAATCTTGAAAATCTGTTTCAAGTTAAAATTCTCAAGACAGAATCTTAAAAATTGCAAAGCCAAGGCAACAGCAGACCCAAGGCTCTAGTACATATTACGCTTAATGAGTACAGAATAAACCTAGAAGAGTAAAAATTCCTTTTATGCGTAAGCTGTCGCAATGGAAAAGTGAAAAGTCGTCTCCGCTTTTCCTGTCTTGAAAATCTGTTTGAAATGATAACTCTCAAGAGAGAATTTTGAAAATTACAAAGCGTAGGCAACGGGATACAAGCTCTAATACAGAATAAACTTGACAAACATAGAAGAGAAATATTAGAAGAGTAAAATTTATCATGCTAAGCTTAGGATAACGCAATGATCGGAGTAAAGCCGCCTCCGCTTTCTAAACTTGAAAATCTGCTTCAAAATACTTAAAGGGATTCTAAAACACTTACTGAATAAAAACAGAACAATTACTTTGATCTATATTATATAACATAAGTTGCTTCATACTCTGTGCTATTTGCTTCGCTTCATCGGCTTTTAGCCCTAAGAAAAGCTTATCTAATGTTAGGTACCATAGCGATATCCAATGATCAAGATGCTGAGTAGTCAAGGATACTCTTTTATTTAGTTCAATATGTTTCAGCACGGGATTCCCTTTGTGGGTATTACTGCCGAGCAGTACAGATTCCCAAAAATCACATAATTGGCAAATGGTCCTCTAATGAAAGATCCATATATTTTTGGAAAATAAATCCAACACTTTGATGTTGAATGATTTTTTCGTAGAAAGAAGTTACTAGCAATTCTATATTAGAATGACTCGTTATTTCTATTTTAGTTTCCAAAAAGGAAAAGGATTTTAAATATCAAATTGAGATAATCTTACAAATGATTTTAATCTTTCCTGAATATCGAAAGAAGATAATTCTTTAATTCTAGCGATACTAAAATCTTCAACACAAAACGACGCCATTGCCGATCCATGAATGACTGCACGTTTCATATTCTCAAAAGAAATATCCCCAGATTTAGCGATATAACCGACAAAGCCACCAGCGAAACAATCACCAGCACCAGTTGGATCTTTAACTTCGGCAATAGGTAGGGCCGGAGCAAAGAATATTTGATCTTCTCCAAAAAGTAAAGCGCCATGCTCTCCTTTTTTTATGATGAGATATTTTGGTCCCATGGTAAGAATTTTCTCAGCCGCTTTTACTAAGCTAAATTCTCCAGAAAGCTGTCTAGCTTCTTCGTCATTTATGGTAAGAACATCTATCCTTTTAATGACTTCTAATAGACCGTCCAAGGCAACATCCATCCAGAAATTCATTGTATCTAGCACGATTAATTTAGAACCAGGATTAATTTGGTTCAAGACTTTACTTTGCACCTCAGGAGTTAAGTTACCAAGAAGGATATATTTACTGTCTTTGTAACTATCAGGAAGGTCCGGGTCAAAGTCAGCTAGCACATTGAGTTCAGTGGCTAAGGTATCTCGACCGTTCATATCATCGTGATATTTACCAGCCCAAAAGAAAGACTTCCCATCCTGTACGACTTCTATCCCATCAGTATTGATGTTTTTATCGTTTAAATATTTTAGCTCTTCTTTTGGCCAATCTCCACCAATGATAGAAACCAAATTGACTTGATCTGTAAAATAAGATCCTGCAATGGCACTATATAAACCAGCACCTCCGATCACTTTTTCGGCTCTTCCGAAAGGTGTTTCAATATCATCAAAAGCGACTGTTCCAACTGTTAAATAACTCATGTGTATTTTCTATTAAGCGGCAAAGATAAGTTTTTAATTGAAAGAAAAAAGGTGAAAATCAACAGGATAAATCAAGAGATGGAATCAGCATCGAAGGTACAATCTGCGCCAGACTCGTTTGAAGCTTTGTTGGACAAGTTAGAATAGGAATCAGCATTAAGACTAGACTTGATATCTAATAATAGAGTTTAAAGTATGCTCCAATCAATCATTATTTTTGGCTCTTATTGGAAGACTATTTTGCCAAAGAAAAGCGGACATATGTGATTTTCTTACTAGCCTTAAGATGCATATATTCATAATAGGTTTTGATCTTTAGAGGTTCCCAGATATCAGGTTCTGAATAAATATCCGCAATATTCATCATTAAATTGATTCCAGGATAGGACTGCATGACTTCCATTGTATATTCATATAGATCAATTGAATCAGTTTTTAAATGTATGGTATGCTCTTTTTGAAGAAGTGATTTATAGCGATTCAAAAAATTAGGGGAGGTTAGTCTTCTATTTATCTTATGAATAAAAGGATCAGGAAATGTAATCCAAATTTCTGAAATTTCTTCCTCTGCAAATAAATGTTCTATGATTTCGATTCGAGTTCTTAGAAAAGCCACATTAGACAAACCTTCATTCAGGGCTGTCGTAGCACCTTTCCAAATTCTTGCACCTTTTACATCGAGTCCGATAAAATTTGTGTCCGGAAAGAGACGTGCTAGACCTAGGGAATATTCTCCTCTACCGCAAGCTAATTCTAGACAAATAGGCTTATTATTATTAAAATGTTTTTGAGCCCACTTGCCTTTAAGATCGATTTCTCCATGATTTCCAAGTATTACGGGTTGTGTCGGATCAAAAACTTGATAGACATTAGGGAAATCTAGCATTTCCGCAAATTTCATCAACTTATTTCTTCTGGCCATCGTTCTTATAAATAATGCACAAATTAAATTATATGGTCGTATTTTGCGCTGGTTTTTAACTGTTTTATAATATGATCATTACTAAATTGGCAAACGGGTCAATATTCAAATAAAAAAAATGCAACAAAGACTAATTTTTATATTGCTGTTTAGCTTATTTACTACGGTAGTTTTTTCACAGCAAAAAAAGAGTAAAGTAGGAGTGAAATTGGGTCTAAATACTTTCAGATTTTTAGGACCTACAGAAGCATTAGAAAACGAGACTTTTTCTTACTCTTCTGGCTTTGAATTTAGTCTTAACTATACTTATTACTTAACGTATTTCTTAGGTTTTAGAGCTGAACTAGCTTATCTGCAAAGAGGAAGCAATAGAACATATGTTGGGGATAGTTATGCGATTATAAAAACATTTGAAGGCCAGCATGTAGAAGAAGGCAAAGGTGAACTTACAATAGACTATAGTTTAGGATATGTAAGCTTTCCATTTTCAGTAGTAGTGCATCCTATTTCTAAAATTGAGCTTTTTGGAGGCGTCAGTTTTGACCTTATGGTAAGTCCTATAGGGAGTGGTAATTATAAATTTACAAGCAGAGATAATCCAGATAAAATATTTTTCAGACAATCATTAGAACACAAATATAAATCGGATGTAGCGGGGTTTTTCAATACACTGCCTGGAAGTATTTCTATTATATTGACGGGAGAGGATGGAGAAGAGGAGAACATAGCAATTCCAAAATCGGTAGGTGCGTATTATTATTATGATGAAGAAATCACAGATTCATTTTTTAATTGGTTCGATATAGGTTTACATGCTGGCGCATCTTACTACATTAATCCTGGTTTATTTTTAGGATTAAAAGTTAATTATAACCTATTTGATCTTACCAATCAAGAGTTTGATAATTCACAAGAAAAATTAAATGAAGATGGTTCTTTCATCACAAGAAACGATAATGATACAAGCTTTGGATTCACAGCTTTCTTCGGATTTAGATTTTAAATGCATTAGCCCAAAGTGATAAGGCCATTGCTTCTGAAGCATCACCATCATTAATTTTCTCCTTAATAAGAACAATCAATTGATCCTTATCAAGTGATTCATTTACATTGAGTAGTTCTGTAAAATCCTTCATGTTGGGTAACACCTTGAGTGCAGCCAATGCTGAAAGCTCTTTTCCATTAAATTTTTCACTTTGTAGAATATGTTGTGGAATGCGGTCAAAGCCAATCACAGGATCAAGTATGGGTTGAAAAATGGTTTTCACATTTTCACCTTGCGCACGGATGTAATAAGAACGACCCATTCGACCCATCAAATCAATTTTGTCTGGCAGAATTCTAGATCGTTCATCGACCACATCTTCTTGTATGTGCATCAAAACAATTTCACAAAAGATCAAATTAGCTCCACCTTTATGGTCCCCCATAGATTGTATATCTACCACTTTACATTCTAATTGCACAGGAGACTCTTTGACCCTAGGCGGAGCTACCAATTCTGAAGTAAGAGGTGTCAATCCTGATTTTTGAAACTCATTGATGGATGGATCAAATTCTACAGAAGCGATGGACATTTGGTGTGCCATGTTGTAATTCACCATATTGATCACACATTCTTTAGTTTTTTGGATATTGATCAAGGTGTCTTTTTCTGTTTTATCCGTAACTCTGCGATTGGCACTAAATATAGCCAATGGTGGATTAGAACTAAACACATTGAAAAAACTGTACGGTGCTAGATTGACTTGACCATTTGAGTGCTGAGTACTTACAAAAGCAATCGGTCGAGGAGCTACAGAACCCAATAATAATTGATGTAAATCTCTTGTCGGTGTTTCGCTAGGGACAATTCTTATCATAGTACTGGTTTGAAAAAATCTGAAGATAATATGCTTATAATAACTTTAGTTACCTTCTAAAGAGCCTACAAACAGAAAACGAGGATATTACGGGTTTGGTAATCTTGATAAAGTAGATGTTGATGCTAGTTGTGAACTAAAATTAGCAAGTTAAGCTTTAGTTTAATAAATTAAATGTGCTACTTTTCACTGATAGAGCCTATTTCTAGTGGAACAATCTTGGTAATTTTTCATTATATAAGGTCGTTCATTCACGATAATTGGACTAAAATGAAGAAATATATATTTCCTGCTATTTTAATATTAGGCTATTTAGGTTATAAATGGTACCAATTGCCAGGATTTTCGCAAGGCGACGACTTGCCTGATTTCTCAGCTACATTATTAGATGGCAAGGAATTCACATTAAGTGATCTTCGAGGAGACTATATTTTAGTTGATTTTTGGGGCTCTTGGTGCGGACCTTGTCGAAAGGAAAACCCAGAATTGGTAAAGTTATATCACGAATACAAGGATTCGAGTGTAGGCTTTCATATCGTATCTGTGGCCATAGAAACAAAGAAAGAAAAATGTGTGGCAGCGATTAAGGAGGATGGCTTAGTATGGCCATATCACATAGTTTTGTTGGATAGATTCCAGTCAGAACTAGCTAAAACCTTTAAAGTACGGGAAATTCCAACCAAATATCTATTATCGAAGGAAGGATCAATTATTAGTGTAAATCCATCATTTGAAGAAATTAGACAAGTATTGAACCAATAATGTCTGACAACTTTATCTTTGCGACTTCATAAATGTGCCATATTGTCTATATTTTCTAAATGGCAAAAGAATTGATCTATGGCAAACTATCTAAAAAGATTAAAAGAAATGACAGAAAAAGCAAAGGAAACCGCTGCCAAAGCCACTGACAAGAAGAGTTCTAAAAAATCTACTAAAAAAGAGGAGAAGCTTAAGGAATTAGAGCTTCAACTGGATGAATCTAAAGATAAGTATTTGAGATTATACGCAGAATTTGAAAATTATAAGAAAAGGACCATTAAGGAAAAAATGGATCTTTTGAGGACGGCAGCGCAAGAAACCTTAAAAGATTTACTCCCGATTCTTGATGATTTTGATAGAGCTAAGCAAAGTGCAGAAGATGATGAATCTGTAGAGCAATTTAGTGACGGAGTGACTCTAGTGTATAATAAGTTACATTCTACACTGGAGAATAAAGGATTAGAGGCAATGGTGAGTACAGGAGAAGTATTTGATCCTGAATTACACGAAGCGATTACGGAAATTCCGGCTCCAACAGAAGAGCAAAAAGGGACCGTTATCGATACAGTATCAAAGGGCTATATATTAAATGATAAAATAATAAGACACGCTAAGGTCGTGGTCGGTAAATAATAAATATGTCTAAAAGAGATTATTACGAAATATTGGGGGTTGATAAGGGTGCAGATAAGACAGCGATAAAAAAAGCATATCGTAAGGTGGCTATGAAGTACCACCCGGATAAAAATCCGGACAATGCAGAGGCGGAACAAAAGTTCAAAGATGCAGCGGAAGCCTATGAGGTTCTTTCTGACGATGATAAGAAAGCGAGATATGACCGATTTGGACATGCTGGTGTAGATCCTAATTCGGGAGGATTTGGCGGAGGCGGAATGAATATGGAGGATATATTTTCACAATTTGGAGATATATTTGGGGATTCAGGAAGTCCATTTGAAAGCTTTTTTGGTGGAAGAAGTTCTAGAGGTGGAGGAAGAGCACGAGGTCAAAGAGGATCCAATATTCGAATAAAAATGCCTCTTACCATGGAGGAAATCGAAGTCGGAGTTTCTAAAAAGGTCAAAGTAAAAAAACAGAATACTTGTCCAAAGTGTAATGGCTCAGGTGCGAAAGATACTAGCTCAGTAAAGACCTGTGGCACATGTCAAGGAGCTGGATATGTCCGACAGGTGAGAAGTACTTTTCTAGGTCAAATGCAAACAACGGCGGCTTGCCCTGCTTGTAATGGTTCTGGTCAGCAAGTTACATCTAAGTGTACTACCTGTCGAGGAGAAGGAAGAAGCTACGAACAAACAGAAATAGAAATTGATATCCCAGCAGGTGTCCAAGAAGGTATGCAGCTTTCAGTACGAGGGAAAGGCAATGCCGGACAACACAGCGGCCCGGCTGGAGACTTACTTGTGGTTATCGAGGAAAAACCGCACGATCAGTTTAGTAGAGATGGTCAAAATGTGATTTATGATATGTTTCTGAATTTTGCAGATGCAGCATTAGGAACAAGTGTAGAGGTACCTACCCTAAATGGTAAAGTAAAAATAAAAGTACCTGCAGGTACACCCGCTGGAAAGATATTTCGCTTACAAGGAAAGGGTTTGCCTTCCGTACAATCATACGGAAAAGGAGACCAGTTAATCAATGTAAATATCTGGACACCTAAGAGTTTAAATAAGGAAGAAAAAGACATGCTAGAGAAAATGAGAACCATGGAAAATTTTCAACCTAAAATGAATAGTGGTGAAAGAGGATTTTTTGAGCGGATGAAAGATTATTTTTCAAATGAATAAAGCCATATTCATTCTTATTCTGATAACCACAGGAATCGCCTGTGGTGAATCTCCGATGTATGAAAACTCCCTAGAGCTTCAAGATAAAGTATGGAGTTATGATCAAATATTCAGTTCTACATTTAGCATAAAAGATACATCGAAATCTTATGATCTTCTTCTAGATGTAGCCCATGGCACAGAATATAAATTCCAAAATTTGTATGTCGATATAGCTACTATTTTTCCAAATAAGAAGATTGCAAATTCTGAATTATCCTTGGACTTTGCCGATAAGAAGGGAAAGTGGAAAGGAGATTGTAATAGTAATAAATGCAACCTTAGATTTTATCTACAGCAGTCATTCAAATTTAAAGAGCCGGGTGAATACAAAATAGATGTTTCTCAATATTCTAGAAATAACAGAGTAGAGTTTTTGGAATCACTTACTTTGAGTTTGTTTATGGCTAAGTAATCCAAACTGGTTTCTATTTTTAATGTAAATTAAAGAGAATCTTACTTTTTCTATCATTTAATATTTGATAAAAGTAAATTCGGCATTATAAAAGTAGACGATGATTTGATATTAGTAAATTGTGGACAAGCAAATTTTACTCTTCATGCTTTCCAATCAATCGGAATGCCTTTTTTCAGTCCATATAATATCGAAGATGGTTCTTTAAATTATACAAATCGAATTGGATGAAAAAAACGAGCAGGTAAATCTTTTCACTTTTGAGGACAATTATTTATACCTAGTTGATAAAAAGAAAAATAGAGTTGAGTAAAGGGGAATTATTGGAATCTTATGTTTTTACAAATATGGGAGTGAGAGGACTCGAATCTTATTTCTGAGGAGAAGGGTATATTTAAAGAGTGATCACGATAGTATTTAAAGATTAGGTAAGTCAAATTTGGTTTACAGATATTATTGCCACTTCGGGAAACCAGTTTCTACTATTTACAAACAAAGAGAATTACAATTTAAAAAAATAGGGTCAGTGGATGAAGTATATGGACTTCGAGATAAAATAAAAGAGTACAAGTCAATATGCAATTTAAGAAGAATGCTATATATTAGATTCCGATGATCTACCATTCTATGAGACGAAAGGCATGAGCAAAATGTATATAAGGGATAAGCAGCTCATAGGAAAACATGAAACAAGTCTCATATTGTTTCTTTAAATAAACTACCTAAACTAGAAATAAGCGAAAATTAGAATTTGACGCTCGACTCGTACAGAGTACACCGTGATCTAGTATCTCTTTTTTCTGTAGTTATTGCTATTACTTTTTCTATGGTTGGAAGATCCACCTTTAGAATAGGATTTTCTTTTATTTTTATAGGAAGGATTATTAGTAGGCTTACTAATATAAGGTTTATTAGCTGCTGAAATTTTATTTAAACCTTGTTCTTCAGGAATAATGAGTGCCCCATCACTAAGTTTCTTAAGATCTAATTTGATTACCTCATCGTTTACATAATGTTCACGGCTCCAATTTTTATAAGCCAACTTCATGAAAGAACCGATGATTTCTTTGAATTCTTCCTTCTTAGGTCCTTCTTCCATGGCAATGGCTTTTTCGACCATTGCTTGCACAAGAAGACCATAATGTCTAAACTTACGGTTTCTTTTTGGATAAGGCAGTCTTTCCGGTGTAAGCAACTTTGCTGATTTTACAGGAATGATACCGTTTGGAGGAGTAACATCTAATTCATAATTAGCCATTAAAAATAAATGGACCCACATCTTTTCTTCAAAATCAGTACCGCTCTTTGCAGAAGGACTCATTTGAAGCATCAATTTGATAATGTATTCAGCGAATCTTTGTCGCTCTTCACCTTCATCTATTGTTTTGGCAAAATTTACCATGTTGTGAATATGACGACCATATTCTGGCATTCCTAGCCCTTTTTTTTCAGTGTTGTAAGTAATACTTTCCATATTCTTTTTAATTCAATAACGTTTTATTCTACAGTTACGGATTTAGCTAAATTTCTTGGCTGATCCACATGACATCCTCTCATTACAGCAATGTGGTAAGCAAGCAATTGAAGAGGAATCACAGATAATAATGGAGAAAGAGGTTCGACCGTAGATGGAATTTCTATAAAGAAATCTGCCATTTTACGAATAACCTCATCTTCTTCAGGAATGATTGCAATTACAGTCCCTTTTCTTGCTTTTACTTCCTGTATATTATTGACGATTTTATCATATGCGCTTTGGTTTGTTGCTATAATTATAACTGGCATATACATATCAATCAAAGCGATTGGACCATGCTTCATTTCAGCGGCTGGATACCCCTCGGCATGAATATACGATATTTCTTTTAATTTCAGAGCACCTTCCAAAGCAATTGGGAAGTTGTAACCCCTTCCTAAATATAAGGCATTAGATGCATTCTTGATTTCTCCAGCAATATATTTTATCTGTTCATTCTTAGCCAGAATTTTCTCAACCTTTTCTGGGATTGCATCCAATTCTGCCAATAGTTGACGATAATATCCTTCAGAAATTTTACCACGTTCTTTACCTAAAGATATCGCCATAAGAGTAAGCACAACCAATTGACTTGTAAATGCTTTTGTAGAGGCAACTCCAATTTCAGGTCCTGCGTGTATATAAGATCCACTATCGGTATTACGAGCAATCGTAGAACCGACTACATTTACAATTCCATATACAAAAGCACCTTTCTCTTTGGCCAATTCTATGGCGGCTAATGTATCTGCCGTTTCACCGGATTGAGATAAGGCGACGATCGTATCGTCTTCAGAAATGATAGGGTTTCTATATCTAAACTCTGAGGCGTATTCTACTTCAGTAGGAATACGGGCCAAATCTTCAAATAAATATTCTGCAATCAAGGCAGCAATCCACGAAGTTCCACAAGCGGTAAGGATAATTCGTTCAGATTTGACCATTCGGGTCATATGTTGAGTCATCCCACCGAGAAGGGCCCAACCTTCATCGACATTTAGTCTTCCCTTCATACTATCACTGATAGAAGAAGGTTGTTGGTAGATTTCCTTCAGCATAAAATGATCGAAATCACCTTTTTCTATTTCTTCTAATTTTAAATCTAATTCTTCAATCGTATGTGTCGTTGATTCCTTATGTAGATTAGTAATGCGGTAATTTCCATCGCGATTAATACAGATTACATCATCATCGCGAAGGTATATAACTTTATTCGTGTATTTAATGATTGGACTCGCATCGGAGGCAAGAAAGAATTCCTCAGCACCTAATCCAAAAATTAAGGGACTAGATTTTTTAGCTCCAACAACAATGTCAGGATTTTGCTTGTCCATCACCACAATTGCATAGGCTCCCACGACTCTATGCAGTGCTTTTATGACCGCATCTTCTAGTGAAAGATTGTATTTATTTTTTATTTCTTCAATAAGATGCACGAGTACCTCTGTGTCTGTCTCACTTTCGAATGTATGGCCAAGTTCTATTAAAGCTTGTTTCAAGGAATCATAATTTTCTATAATACCATTGTGTACTAGAACGATATCTCCCGTACCAGAGCTTTGTGGATGTGCATTGACATCATTAGGAGGACCATGTGTTGCCCATCTTGTATGACCAATACCTGAATTTGCATTTAAGGAAGCGTCTAAACTATTTATGTGATTTTCTAATTCATGGACTTTACCTTTTTTTTTGAATACAGATAATTCTCCATTAAGTAAGGCAATACCAGCACTATCATATCCTCTATATTCCATTTTCTTAAGGCCTTCAATTAAGATTGGATAAGCTTTTCGAGGGCCCAAGTAAGAAATAATACCGCACATAAATATTAATATTAAGGGTTCGTAATTACAAGTTTTAATCTTGGTTGAAATTCCGAACCATCACTACCATGAATAACTGTTCGGAAAGGTCGTTGGGATTTTTGTAGTGGCCTTAAAAAAATAGATTCGCCAATACTTTCATCAAGAAGATCATTTAGTAGTATGATAATATGGCTCGTGATTTGAAAAGAATACATTTTTTTGCCTGTAATCTCATCTTCGATTAATACTCCTCCAAAGCTATTTTCAAGCGCAACAAAAGAGCTTAGATCTATATCACTAATTTGCTCAAAATTACCGTTTTGGGTTTTAACATATGCTAATAAGAACATTGTAGGAGGATAACTCACGAGGTCATCTCCTTCTTCATTTATATATATATCCAAAGTTGCATGATTCACAAGGACATCTTGAAATATAAATAGAGGAGATAAATCGATCTCGATATTAGGTCCAGCCATGGAACCTGAATATAGTTTTTCAGTATTCTCTAAGTCTATTGCATTTTCTATTTCGGAACTAAAAGTATGATTATAATATTGAAAGCTAGTTTCTCCAATATCAAAACCGTACACTAAAGAACCAAAATCGGGCTTATTATAGTAGAAGAATAATTTTTGATTTATACTTCCTCCAAGATTAAAACCTAATGCAGAACTACCCTCAGGAGTACTTTTTATGGCGAATCCTCTGATCTCTTCTCTAAAGATAGAATCGGATGAAACAAGAGTATCATTATCGAGATAATATTGACCAAAATCCATATCAATTGGAATTCTAATATGAGCGGGTGCTTTGTCAATTGCATCCAAGTCAGGATTATAAAATGAAACACTATCTACATAATTAGGAACGGTTGTAACAGAACCTATTAAATTTGCTTCATCAATGGGAATAACCTCATCAGAAAACAATGAGTCTAGACCTATATTGTCAATCGTAGTTGTCAAAGTTTCAGTTAATTGAAAAACTTCTATCGTATGAGAAGTATTTAATTCTCCATAATATCCGGATGTATCTAGAGGTAAAACCATGATAATCGAATCCAATCTTGCACTTTCAAAATTTGGATTAGAAACAGAGAAAGAACTATTCATATATACAACACATTCAGTTTCACCAAAGACCGGATCCTCTAGTTTACCGATCATATTTGTAAATGAGTTTATGGTTCGAACCGATTTTTCAGTCACTGTTTTCATAGTGAGCTGAACAGTGTCCGTATAGTCTAGCTTCAAATCTTCATTTTCCAGTATTTCTGCTCCTATTGAGGTCGGATCAGAGCATGCATAGAAAAGAATGATCATCAAGGTGAGACTAAAGAAAAATTTATTCATGAAAGTTTACCAGTAGTAACGTTTAAAATCAGGATAAAAGTTGGTTGAAAAACTCTAAACTTGAATTACAGTGCTCATCAGGATCTTCAATATAATCAAGCTTTGGTAACTCTAATTTAGACCAAATTTTTTCATCACTTGTATCTAACGTACTACTATCATTAATGATTGCATCTGAATGAGACATTGCGCCAGCATTTAGAGTAGGTTTATCGCCATCTTTATAGGCCGCTAAATCATCTTTAGTAAGATCATTAATTGCAGCTATCTCAAAGAATCTTTCTGTAAATTCAGCAGAATAAGATTCCGGATATACACTATATACTATTTTTGAAGCATCAAAAACAGGATCATTATGGTACACCTTTTTAAGATATAATGGGACAAGGCTAGTAAACCAACCACTGCAGTGTATAATATCTGGCGGCCAGCCGAATTTTTTTACGGTTTCTATGACTCCTTTACAGAAAAACACCATTCTATCTTGATTATCTTCAAATGGTTTTTCTTCAGCATCACTAAAAACAAACTTTCTTTTGAAAAATTCTTCATTATCAAGGAAATAGACTTGGAGTCTAGAGCCAGGCAATGAAGCGACCTTAATAATAAGCGGAAAATCGTCATCATCGACGATAATATTCATACCAGAAAGCCTTACTACTTCGTGTAGTCTATGCCTTCTTTCGTTGATTAAGCCATATTTTGGCATCAAAACACGAATTTCAAAGCCTTTGTTTTGGAAAAATGGAGCTAAATTCCTAACCTTATCAGATATTTCTGATAAAACTGTGTAGGGATTCATTTCCTGTGTCACAAATAAAATTCTCTTCTTATCACTCATATAGCACATCCTATTTTAAAAAGGACTGCAAAGATACGAAAATATAGCTAACTATGCTCTTAATTAAGGAGTTATGCACAAAAGAGATGTGTAGAATTGATAAATCAAGCTTGATTTAGGTACTTACGATCTGCATTAAGGTCGCACAAATTATAGCACCATAGGTCCCTAATGCATAGCCTAAAACTGCCATTAATACACCGACTGGCGCCAAAGATGGGCTAAATGCAGAGGCAACAATTGGGGCTGATGCAGCTCCACCTACATTTGCTTGACTACCTACAGCGACAAAAAAGAATGGTGCCTTTATCAACTTAGCGACGACTAACAGCAAAATTACATGCACCAACATCCATATAAATCCTATGCTAAACAAGCCTAAGTTTTTGATGACTTCTCCAATATTCATTTTCATCCCGATCGTTACTACCAAAATGTAAATAAAAATTGATCCCCAAGTGGAGGCCCCGATTCCTTCTAATTTTCGAAATCTTGTCACCGAAAGCAGCATTCCAAAAGTAGTAGATATAACAATCAACCAGAAGAATCCAGACATGAGAGAATTCAATCTAAAGCGGACTAAAGTTTCTTTGAATTGTCCCATAAAAGGAGTAATGACATCTTTTCCCCAGTGCGAAAGAGCCACACCACCAAAAGCGATCCCTAGCAAAACAAAAAGACTAGTCGTTGTAGGCATTTGAGAAATGCTATCCCGATAATCTTCAACTCTTTTTTTAAGGTCTTCAATAGCAGAGTTATCTGCTTTTAGCCAATGGTCTATTTTATTACTGATACTTGCACCATAAAGCAAAAAGCCCATCCAAATATTAGCAACGATGACATCTACTACGATCATGGTCCCAAAAAGGTTGTCTTTTACTTCATAGATTTCTTTCATGGCCGTTTGATTGGCACCGCCTCCGATCCAACTACCAGCTATTGTAGAAAGTCCTCGCCATATGTCATCAGGATTCGCATTGATCACATCAGGTGCTACAAAGGAAATCACCAATAATGCAATTGGTCCTCCAAGGATGATCCCCACTGTGGCCGTAAAAAACATGATAAGTGCCTTTGGTCCTAAATTTATAACAGACTTAAAGTCAATGCCTAAACAAAGTAATATCAAACTAGCGGGAAGAAGATATCTTGATGCAACAAAATATAGTTGTGAATGTCTCTGAAAGCCCACATATTCTGATTTTTCTAAGCCTTGTGTACTCAGAAACTCATTGATTTCATCGTAGGTCAATCCTGATGGAAGACTTATATTTTTATTTGCTAGTAAATCCAAAAGCCCACTATCGAACCAATGTGGAGCTATTAATCCCAATGGCCAGTTGCATAATGCAGGGATGAAATAAGCTAATAATAGTGAAGGAAAAAAGGTGTAGAACTTTTTCCATCCTTTGCTTTCAAGACCAGAGGTATGAAAAATGACCGCCAATATAACAATCAAAATACCTAGCGTTATAGCGTCATTCGTAAAGTAAGGAGATAGTTCTGAACCAAACATATTACTAGTTTCCTACAATATAAAAAACAGAATAGATGTGCACCAAAGAATTAGGTATTTATATCTAAATACGCTAGATGGTGTGATAGAAATTTATTGGCTTTATTGAGATTTTTTAGAATTAGGTTTGTCGATGATTAAATGAGGAACCTTTTCTAAATCCCAATCAATGACTAATCCTTTTGCGATTTGGTCAGCAATCTCTTTACCGTATAATAGTTCACAAAGATAGAGGGCTGCTTCAAATGATTTTGCACCTCCGGCAGAAGTAATGAATTTACCATCATGTACAAAAAGAACATCTTCACGAATATCAAGATCTGGAAACATCGTTCGCATCTTCGGAACATCTGACGGGAAGGTAGTACACACTCGATTGCTTAACAAGCCTGCTCGTGCCAAAACAAAAGCACCATCGCAATGGGAGGTTATATATTTTGCTTTTCGTCCAACATTTTTCACAAAAGCAATCATTTTTTGATTTTCCAAATCAGAATCAAGATGATGTTCTGCACTCGGTATGACGAGGATATCTATATTCGGGTAAGCATCGGAATAGGAATAGTCCGGTAAAATTCTAATCCCTTCAAAAGTAGTTACCATCTCTTTCGTTTCAGCAATCAGAAAAGTATTCATTGCCTTTATATTCTCTCTAAATATGGTATGTTGAAAAATATCGAATGGAGCCGTTAATTCTGAATTATAAACACCATCCATAATCAAGAATCCGACATTATAGTTTTTAGAATTTAGAGGTCTCCGATATTCGCTTGGCTTCTCTTTTGCAGGCATTGTTGGCATTTTTGCGACATCCATTTCTTCTGACTCTTCTTCAGACTTTTTATCATCACCTGAGAGTTTACTAAAGAGTCCACCACTGCCTTTAGCTTTCATTCTAGCCTCTCTGTCTTTTGAGTCTTTGGATATGGAGTTATAGCCAATTGCGGTAATTGCGAATAAACCAATAAAAGCGATTAATAATGACTTGCTCATGAAACGAAATTAAATCTTAAAAATATTAAGAATAGAAATGGACAATCTCACAAAGAACGTAGTTTTTTTAGAAACTAATTAAGAGAATGATATCATTAATTATTACAGGGATCAATCATTGCTTCGAAAACGGCACCCTGTTCTACCTCGAATAACTGATCCAAGAATATTTCAAATGCTTTAAAGCTGACATTTTCGGTAGTCTTTATGGTTGAATTAGTGTTAATTTGATTTTCGACGTGATAGGTATTAGTAGGTATGTTCTGGTTTAAAATACCAAGATTATAAGGGCAATCGATGCAACCTACTTCTCGGATACTTATATTTTCGACGTATACGTCCACATTGGTTGAGCCTACACCTATATTAAAATAAGAGTTGGCATCCGTTGTTGCATTCATCGTAAATTGAAACGAAAATGGAGAAGCTACATCTGTAAGATTTATGCCTTCGTAATGATATTGAGTACCATTTGCTTTACTTACAATCACATTAGCAGTACGAGCAGCATCCGCATACGCAACAAACGAGACCTCATAATTTTTTCCATTTTCTAGCAACATGCCCGTTTGTCTAAGCGCAAGATGCCAATCCGAGGTACCTGCATTAGTAACATTTATTTTCGTGTAGCCGTTATTATCTGTAGAAAGTGTTCCAGTAGCTCCACTTGCTGACTGAAGGAACCAATTGGTTTGGTTATTTTCAAAACCACCATTTTCTATAATCTCACAAGTCATATTGGGAGTACAATTTGTATTTAATTCGTAGACTCTTACCCAGTCTACTTCCATCACTGCAGGAAGTTGTGCGATCCCATTATTTGCATCATTCCAAGGTGCTTCAAGATAATCTCCTCCAACTGCCATATTTAATCGTAAATAGAAATCTATGTCAAAGGGTTGTGGATGAGTCCCAGCATTAGGTTGTCTGAAATCATTGATGGTATGATAATGTACTCCATCCAAATAAAACTTTAGTTCTCCTAGGTTCCATTCGACTCCATATACATGCCAAGTTGAAGCATCGTTTATTAGATATGGTCCCTTTTGTTGTCTTTTATTCCCAGCACTCAAACCCCAATGTGCATTGCCGTAGGTCGTATACATATCATGACCCTTGATTTCAAAAATATCTATTTCTCCACTTTGAGGCCAATTTCCATAAACATTATTTTGTGGGCTCATCCAAAATGCGGGCCAGGTACTATTGGATGCAGGAACTTTTATTCTCGCTTCAAAATATCCAAAGGTCCAACTGATCACATTCTTAGTTTGGACGAAACCAGAAGTAAAGTCATGAGCGATTCCATTGCAAGTAGTGGCTTCGTTTTTAGATGTAATTTGTAGTTTGCCATTGGATACGGCAACATTATTATGTTTGTAGCAATTTTGTACATTGCTTCCATTCCAATCGCCAATCTGATAACTCCACTTAGCGAGATCTAATGTGTTACCTGAAAATTCATCAGACCAAACTTGTTGATAGCAACCAGGGACATTAGACTGAGAATTTATATCATAGATAGTAAAAAACAAAAAACTCATCGAAAGAAGTAGAATAGACTTCATAGTAGTTATACTTTCAAAAGTGATGAATACAAATATAGCACCATTCAAGTGATTTTATAACAGGAGAAACAAGGATTCAATTTCTAAGGGTATACACAGAAGTGAAATCTAGATTTATTATAGTCTAAATGAAATCAATAATTACCTCTTAACATAGGGTATATTTAAATAAATGCGACTAAAGTACTTCTAACATTTTAAGGTCTATCTGTCTTAATTCCAAATCTGCTGCTAATAGTTTTACTTTTAGCTTTGTTCCCATTCCTATTTCTTGGCCTGTTTTCATACCCGTAGCGGATAGACGATTCGAAGCGACTTGATATTTCTCGTCTAGATGTTCGAATCGAATAAAGCCTTCAGCTTTAGATTCTTTTATTTCGACAAAGATGCCATTATCTATCATTCCAGAAACCATGCCTTCAAAGTCTTCACCAATTTTAGTACTCATCCATTCTACTTGTTTGAATTTAATGGATTCTCTTTCTGCAGTAGTAGCTTTTCTTTCTTGATTTGAGATGTGCACACACTTCGCTTCTAACTCTCCAGGGTTTTCTCGGTATACTTTTTCGTCCAAGTTTTTTTCTAAAATACGATGAACCAACAAATCAGAGTACCTTCTTATTGGGGAAGTAAAGTGACTATAGTTGTCGAAAGCCAAACCATAGTGTCCGATATTTTCAGTGGAATAAACGGCTTTAGACATCGTCCGAATAGCAAGAGGTTCTAGGATTGTCAACGCGTCATTTTTCCTTGCATCCTTAGCTAATTGATTAAATGACTTCGCAATTTGAGCAGGCGTATCGGTCTTCATATTAAAACCAAATTCTTTAGCATATTGCTTAAAATCTTCCATCCGCTCTTCGTTGGGTACATCATGTATTCTATATACAAACGGAATGACTTGTTGTCCTTTCCCTTTTTTTATGATATAAGTTGCAACTGATTTATTAGCCAAGAGCATAAAATCTTCAACTAAAAGGTGTGCATCTTTTCTTTCTTTGATATAAATGTCGACAGGTACATTGTTATCATCTAGTACGAATTGAATTTCTTCTGATTCAAAAGAGATGGCCCCATTTTTAAAACGTTCTTTTCTTAGTAGCTTAGAGACTTTATTCAGTTGTAGAAGTTCATCAGCATATTCACCTTCACCAGCTTCTATAATTTCTTGTGCTTCTTCATATGTAAATCTTCGATCGGAATGAATTATTGTTTTGCCGAACCATTCGTTTACAATCTTATATTTTTTATTGAATTCAAAAATTGCAGAGAAACATAAGCTATCTTCATCTGGCCTCAATGAGCATAGACGATTAGAGAGTACTTCTGGTAACATAGGAACACATCGGTCTACAAGATAGACAGAAGTGCTTCTGTCAAAAGCTTCCTTATCTATTGCAGAACCTTTCTTTACATAATGGCTTACATCGGCAATATGTATACCGATTTCCCAATTTTCATTTTCTAATTGGCGGATTGATAAGGCATCATCAAAGTCTTGTGCAGTCAATGGATCAATGGTTAGTGTAGTAATCTCACGTAGATCTCTGCGTTTAGCTACTTCTTCTTTACTTACATCAAGTTTTAATTTTTTAGCGGCAGCTAAGACAGCTGAAGGAAATTGTAATTCAAATCCATTTTCGACTAAAATTTGTTGCATTGTAAAATTATGCGCATCTGTTTCAGTTAAGATTTGTTTTACTTCTCCCCAAAGAGATTTATTTTGCGCATTCCCCCAAGCAGTTATATTTGCAAGAACACTATCTCCATCTTTGGCTTTATTGTAAAAATCAGGCTTTATGTAAATATCTATAGAGCCATTCTTTCCATTATATTCTACAATGCCAAATTTATTGAGCTTTCTGAATTTACCGACGACTTGTTTGATGTTTCTATCAAGAACTTCTAGCACTCGACCTTCGGGTCTTTTCCCTTTAGAAGTCGTATTTATCGAGATGAGAACTTTGTCTCCATCCATCGCGGTCATAAGACTACGAGCTGGCACAAATACATCTTGTTCTAGTCCATCTACAATAATAAATCCTGCTCCTCTTCGTGTAATATCTACCCGCCCTTGATAAGTTTTCACGGAAGATTCAATGATTTTCTTGGCGAATGTTCTATCAGCTTTGTATATGTTTTCCTTAAGTCGTATTATTTTTTTTGCTTTGACTAGTTTATTTAGAGCCGCAGTAATACTTTCGAAAGTATTATTTATCTTAAGTTTTTTCTTTATTTGTTTTGGAGTAAATCTCTTTTTTGGATTGGCTATAAATGTTCTAAGTAGATTTTTTTCGAGGGACGAAGGGCTTGCTCTTTTTAATTTTTTCTTTGTGTTTGATCCCATAAGTTATTTTCTTCTTTAAAGGAAATAATAGAACCTTCTGGCATTATTTCCATGTAAAATGATTTTGATTCGGCGGGGTTAAATGAATCCCGTTCATTGCCTGTTACGATGTGAATGGTAAGATCTTCCTTAATGGTTGCGGCTGATCTCTTGATATCTGACCCATTAGAAATGAGTCCTGCAATAACCTTATAAGAAAGTAAATTACCTTTATTGTCAATAGTGAGGAGATAGTATTCGTAGGTTAATAGATTTGCTTTCCAATAGACGATCGCTTTTATATTTTTTGCGACATCGAACTGTAAGCATGGTATATATTCTATTAATTCGTCTTGCTCTTCTTCCACTTGCTCTTCTTCTACATGATCTTTAAAATTCAACTCCCATTGCTTGATAAATTTGTTGATAGCTGCAAAAGGTAAAGCTTTGTTTATTTTATTTATTTCGTGAATAGATTGTTCCGTTAATAATACGGGCAATTCTACCATAGGAAAGAAAGATAGAAAGTCGTCTAATGATATTTCTGGACTGATATTCACGAATTCAAAGGTAAGGATAACATGTTATTATTTAAAGGATATGAATTTGATATTAACAAATTGTAAAATGTTATGTGAAAGATTGATAATTTTATAATATTGATTATAAAATATTATATAGTGATTGCATTCTAAACAAAGGAATAGGCTAGGCAATTGATTCCTCTTCTTTCATTTTTTCTGCGTTTTCAAAAACCTGAAGTGCTTCTACCACAGCTTCAAGATCTCCTTCTATGATTGTATCAAGCTTATAGAGTGTTAGATTAATTCGGTGATCGGTTACGCGATTTTGAGGGTAGTTATAGGTTCTTATTTTATCTGATCGATCTCCAGAACCGACCAAAGATTTTCTTTTTTCTTTTTGTTGTGAATATTCCTCTTGTCTTTTGGCCTCTACGACTTTCATATACAAACGCTGTAAAGCTATTTCTCTATTCTTGTGTTGAGATCGACTATCCGTACTTTCTGCAACAATACCAGTAGGAAGATGGGTAAAACGTACTCCAGATTCAGTTTTGTTTACGTGTTGACCACCAGCGCCACTTGCTCTAAAGGTATCAGTTTTCAAATCATCTTTCTTTATATCAATGTCTTCTTCTTCGAATTTTGGTAAGACAGCCACAGTAGCAGCAGAAGTATGTACCCTTCCTTGAGACTCTGTTTTTGGAACTCTTTGTACACGATGTGCACCGGATTCAAACTTTAGTTTTCCATACACCTCAGTGCCATACACTTCAAAGACAATTTTATTATAGCCACCGACAGTGCCTTCATTGATGTCTATTGCTTCCATTTTCCATCCTTGTTTTTCAATGTACTTGGAATACATTCTATAGAGATCTCCGGCAAAAATACTGGCTTCATCTCCTCCTGTCCCAGAACGAATTTCAAGAATTACATCCTTCGTGTCTTCTGGATCTTTGGGAATCAATAGCACTTTTACTTTTTCCTCTAACTCTATTATTTGCGGCTTCAAAGTTTCCAATTCGATTCTTGCCATTTCCTTCATTTCAGGATCCGAATCGGTTAACATGGCATTGGCTTCCTCGATATTGTCAAGAATGTTTTTATATTCTAAATAAGATTGTGAATAAATCTCAAGAGCCTTGTATTCTTTATTAAGCTTGGTATACTTTTTCATGTCACTTACCACGTTCGGATCAGATAACTGTTCTTGAACGTTTAAGTATTTGTTGTGAATGGCTTCTAATTTATCTAACATGCTTTCTGTGTAGTTTGCAAAGGTAAGCAATGTCTTGTGGGTAAGCAAAGGTGGATAAGATAGAATTATTAATTGTGGACATAAATGGTTTATAAAAAATGCTGCGAAAATTAATTCACAGCATTTCATTTTTCTTGAAAGGCTCTAGCCTTTTATAAAGTTGTAAAAAAATCTATTATGATAATTTAATATGATCTCTTATTCTTTTGATAAGATCATTATTGGCATGCGGTCTTTGCACATGATGTTTTAATTGCTCTCTTACCTTTTTTTCGTGATTAAACATCTGGGTAAAAGTTGGATTGTTTTGAATGGTATCTAAAAAATTGTTTTTATCTCCTTCATTTAACTCATTATCAAAATATAAAGAAATTCTATCTTTTATATTTTTGATACCATCGTCATAATTTTCCATAAGCGTAGGTTTTTGAAGATTAACTAATTAACCGAGCTAAAAATGTTTATTCTTCTTCAGACTTATCATCCTGTCTGTCTTTTCGTTTTTTCTCTCTTATGTCGCTGTACCCTAGCTGTACAGCATAGGACTTCAGTTTATCTTTAAGCATATTCCGTGCCCGAAAAAGTCGGGATCTTACTGTACCAATAGGTACGTCAATGATCTTAGAGATCTCCTCATAAGTAAAGCCTTCTATATCACAGAGGAGAATTACTGTTCTAAAATCTACGGGGAGTGAATTAATTGCAATGGTCACTTCATCTCCCATCATGTTGTCAAAAATCTCTTCTCTTAGGTCGAGATAACCTTTTCCTTTGTCTTCATCAACATCGTTATAACTGATGTAGTCTTCTAGATCTACCTTCGTTGGTCTTTTTGCCTTTTTACGATACTCGTTTATGTAGGCATTCTTTAGGATTTTAAACAGCCATGCTTTGGCATTAGTTCCCTCTAAGTATTTGGAGATAAACCGATGAGCCTTCATATAAGTCTCCTGTACCAAATCATTGGCATCTTCATCATTGTAGGTGAGATGGAATGCAAAAGTCTTTAAAGCATCCACATGAGGTAAAAACTCATCTTCAAATATCCTATCGTGCTTAGTTTTCTCTTTGGACAAAAGTCATTCAGTTTGTTATTACAAATGTAGCTAAACTATCAGCAAATTGGATATAATGAGGAGGAAAAGGGCAAAAATGCTACCTGCTGTTAAAGTTGAATTTAACAGTTAGGGTGAAGGGTAATTGGCTCATCCTAGATGATTGACTGCTTTTAAAGCAAAGATTACTCATTGTTGAGAGATTACTCCGAGAGTTACTCCACGGGGATGGATTGTTAGAGTTCGCCACTAATTCCTATAAATCTAGATCCACCCATCCTGGACAATGGTCGGAATGAACTGCTTTACTCAAATATCCAGCAATATTAATTTTTGAAACTAAGAGTTCTGTCACCGATATATAATCAATCCTCCATCCTTTATTTTTTCTCCTTGAGCCAGCACGGTAACTCCACCAGCTATATACATCTTTTTGTTCTGGATTTAAATGTCTATATGCATCTGTAAATTCACCATCAAACCACTCTGATAACCATGCCCTTTCTTCCGGTTTGAAGCCTGAGGGTTGATCTCTTCTATTGGGATTATGAATATCAATATCTAAATGCACAATGTTGTAGTCTCCTACCACAACCACTTTTTGTCTTTTCTTCAATAATTTAGCAACCCAAGGTTTGAAGTCTTTGAGAAATTTCATTTTAATGGCGTGTCTTTCCTCACCACTTGAACCAGAAGGAAAGTAACAATTCAAAACAGTAAGGTCACCATAATCTGTTCTTAATACACGACCTTCTTTGTCATACAACTCTTGACCTATCCCTGGTTCTACCAAAGTTGCTTCTTTTTTAGAAAAAGTTGCTACACCACTATATCCTTTCTTTTCTGCAGAAAACCAATTTTGGTTTTGATACCCTAAATCTTCAAATAAGGAAGACTCGATCTGGTCCTTGTTTGCTTTTACTTCTTGAAAGCAAAGGACATCCGGATTTTCTTTCTCTACCCACTTCAACAAATCCTTCTTAAGTGCGGCACGAATACCATTAACATTGTATGTAATTATCTTCAACGCGGTAATTTTGAGTCACGAATAATATGTAATTAAACAAAGATGACTTTTAAAGATCGAAATCACTTATCTTTTTACCAATACTTTCAGGGGTTGTACCAGCGGCTACATTGGATAAACTCATTTTTATTTTTCCGGTTTCATGATGAGTAGAAATCATGGCACCTCCGGGCATGGTTTCCCATTTTTCCCACGTGCTTCTTACTCCTTTTACAGGAAGTATTTTCACCCACATCTGCCAAGATTCTGGGAAGTATTTATCATCAAGCCACCACAGATAGACATCTCCAGGTGTAACTCCTCCTCCGTCGTAGGTTACTTTGAGGCCTATTTTACCTTCCTCCTTTACGATTTCTCTTTTTGTTCCGGGGTCTTTTACTTTATATGGAGCACAAAGCCAAAAGGAATCATTACACCAAATATTCCAAGCTTTATCGATCAACTTAGCTTTATCTTCTCCTTCTTGTAAGACATTATTCTTATAGACTATTCCATCTACTTGGTCGAGATTCATAAGAACCCTGTTGTCACCCCATTCTATTATAGCTCGATTTTGCTGTTTGTCCCAGTAGTAATGGTGTTTGCCGCGGAAAAACGTCCATTTTATGTACTTTAAGCTATCCCAAGCGGGTTTATTTACAGCTTGCAACATTTTATCGGTAATAACATCAACTTCTGGGCTCTCTATACCCTGTGGTAGATCTTTACTTAGTATTTTCATACAAGAAGACACACAAATAAGGAGTAAGAGAAGAAAGATGGCAATCCATTTTATTAATTTCATGGCTTTTTAGAATTTTAAGCATTAGATATTTTGTAAATGTACAAAGACAAAAAAGTCATTGTGGTAATGCCGGCTTATAATGCGGCAAAAACATTGGAAAAAACATTAAACGAGATTCCAAAACCTTTGGTGGATGAAGTCGTCTTATGCGATGATGCCAGTAGTGATGAAACCGCGATATTGGCAAAAGGTTTGGGCATAAACCATATTATTCGACATACTTCTAACAAAGGATATGGTGGTAATCAGAAATCACTTTACAATAAAGCACTAGAGCTAGAAGGAGATATTGTAATCATGTTGCACCCCGATTATCAATATACGCCCAAATTGATCCCTAGTATGGTAAACATTATTGGAGAAGGATTATATCCGGTGGTCCTAGGAAGTCGCATATTAGGTAAGGGGGCAATCATAGGTGGAATGCCTATTTACAAGTATATCGCCAATCGAGTTTTGACGCTCACCCAAAATATTTTGATGAGACAAAAACTTTCGGAATATCATACCGGTTATAGAGCATTTTCTAAAGAAGTTTTAGCCACCATCAATTTTAATCAAAATTCTGATGACTTTATCTTTGATAATGAAATGTTGGCTCAGATATTTTTCGCAGGATTTTCTATTGCTGAAGTTACATGTCCTACTAAATATTTTGAGGAAGCATCTTCTATAAATTTTAGCCGTAGTGCAAAATACGGCATGGGTGTACTCGCTGTTTCAACGAAATATTTTTTGCAGAAATTGGGAGTGGGAAAGTTTGGGTTGTTTGGGGAGTAGAGTCTTTGCGAAGTGGTGCAGCTAATCGAAGGACCTCCACCTAAAACTTTTCCTCCATCAGGTGTAACTACATCGAATGGACCAGTGTTAGTCACGGTCATAAGGTCAAGATGAGCCCTTCCACAACTCGTGTTACTATCTCTAATGGTGAGACTAAAATCCATATTTCCTGTAGCACAAGGAAGCTTTCCCAAACAATACTATTATTGTTACCGTTGAGCACTTCGTTATAGACTGGAAAATGACGATAATTACAGCAACGGGCTCTTAAAATCGAAAATTTGGAAAATTCGTAGCAGTAGAACTTGGAGCACCAGATGTACTTTGTCCGCTCCCATCATCTTGCTCCCAATGGTATTTAAGATTTGATGTGGTATCATTCACATCTGATGCACTACTGAAGAAAAAGATTCATAGCGCATACGTATTTAGAGTTTTTTGTAATCCTATAAGGTAGTTGCTGCATACACTCATTCGCAATGAGTTGATTTTCTGGAGCATATTTGATTTCTACGATAGCTGCATTGTCATGGCTTTTGACATTTCCATTGGCTCCAAAATATAGGCTATAATAACTTAGATTTTGATCAATGGTTGCTCGAATTTTTTTGTCATAAGATTCCAAATAAGTTCGTTTGTATCGAACAATAATCATTGGTTCAAGATAACTTTCATAATCAAAAACAGGAGTAAGATTGTGTATGCTTGGAATCGTATTATTTAGATCAAAATTATCAAGACGAAAGAACTCTTTAGTGCCTAATTGATTCTGTTTAATTTTTTTTTCTAGAGTGGGATTGATGGCCATATGCATAGCATGATTATACCATCGAACTCTATATTTAACACGTGACGATTGACCGACAACATTACTGTTGTAGCAACTATAATTTACATCATCATAATAAATACTATTCACAAATCTATCCGGATAGCTTTCTTTAAACCCAACAGGATTACTCATCAAAGTATAAAGGATGTGGTGGTAATCACCATGCTCAATTCGATATTTTTTTTCGTATCTCAATTTGCTTTTTTATTCTCTCCATTAATAGTTAAGGAAGCATTTGGGTTCATTATATATAGCTTCTTAGTATCGGAATAAGTTAATTTGACAACAGTCATTTGAGTATGCGGAAGCTCACTACTGAGAACTTGAAATCCTATAATTGCATTATTGAGTTGGATCGTATTTAAATTTAGTTTGGCGTGTTCAGAAATATCAATACCCTTATCTACTTTTGACATTTCTGTTTTGAGAAAATACGCTTCAGCAAATTGCATCATTTTTATTCCAGTATTTAGAATATTAGAAAAGCGAGTATTTGTTGCTTGCAATTTCCCACCTCCAATTTCTAACGCATCTTTTCCAATATATTCAAAATTTGTATTTTCAAGTGTAACATTGGAGTAATCAGCGTCAATTGCATCTCCTTTACATTTAGTAAAAGCGGTATCTTTTATTTTTACTTTACTGTATTGGATATTTAATGCATCTTTTGCATTCATGTTATTAAATCTACAATTTGATAGATCCGCATTGGTTTGAAAAAGACTCAGGGCACCGTCTGTTTGAATGTTCTTATTAGTATACGAATTTAGATTTTCAAAATGACAATACTCGAAAATTGAACTATTTGTCCCTGAACTGATATATACTCCCATAGAGTTTTCTGATAATCCAATAAACTGGATCGGCATTTTTTTACTACCAGTAGCTTTAATTGGAGAATATGACATAATCGCCCCACCATTACCAAAGATAAATTTTGTGCCTTTTGCAATGGTAACTTGGTGGCCGTCTGGGATGATGATTTTATGGTCAATATCATAAGTACCCTTGCTAAATATTATTTCACGTCCAATTTGCTCAACAAATTTAAAATCTTTAATAAAATCTAAGCTAGGTTTTTGAAGAATAACATTTTTAATAGGGCTAGTTAACTTACTTATGGGTTCAGAATATATAGAATCTAATCCAATCACTTTATAGTATACATACCTATACTTTTTTGAAGTTGTAAGCTTATGCTCGAGTATTGGAATCGCTGAATTATAAGCATCGATAAATTCAGGGTTTTCAAGTTTTTCATCTATGTTTTGATCATCTAAGCCATAGCCAACTATTTCGACTGGGAAGTAGTGCATGGAGTGAGCTATTATCTTCATATCGTTTGAAGGATACTTAAATACTTTTAAGGACAGGTTTGGATTAGGGAATAACTTCTTTCTTGTAAATTTTGCTTTACTAAATAATTGTTCCCAGTTGTATTTATAGTCTTTGTAGCTTTTATCT
>Ga0209828_1000578_pt1 | contig 34816 bp, 32 predicted proteins | sample MaitaG_FD_187429 | JGI IMG/M metagenome (GOLD analysis project Ga0209828, IMG submission 187429) | Marine algal microbial communities from Maine, USA - Maine_Asex2 metaG (SPAdes) (version 2) | ecosystem: Host-associated > Algae > Red algae > Unclassified | place: Maine, USA | collected 2015-01-05
CGATCACTACCAGCGGCAAGCTGACCCAGGATCATCCCAACCGTCACGCGAAGGTCACGAATGCAGGGCAGTCCGCCCATGCGTCCTGGGTCAACGGTGATGCGGTCCAAGTGCATGTCTTCAAGATACCCCTCCCACCCCTCTGGGCGCAGGCAGGTCCACAGAGGCCCCGACATACTCAGGATGAGCCGTGACAGACCTGCGATGAGCCATCGAGCGCCGTGCTCTCAGCGCCGCCGCTCAACTTACGCCGAAATCGGTGCAACGAAGCGCTTGGAGCCCGAGAGGAGAATTGAACTCCTGACCTATTCATTACGAGGTATCTGGCCCTTAGCGCTGTGCTACCTCGCTGAACGCCAACGTGCGGGCGGCGCAGGCACGAGCGCTGTGCTCACAATGAACTGCTGAGACCAGAGTCGTCAACGACCTGGCCATCGTCATCCCACCGGGCCAGCCAGTGTTCGCCAGTGGACGAGTCGGAGATACCCCATTCGGCTGTCGCTTCGAATGCCGACTTGGCAGTCCGAAGTCGATCCTTCCAATCCTTCGAGAGAGGCAGCGCCCCGTATTCAAGCGCAGCTACAAGAACGTCCTCGACGAGAATGCGTCCGGTCGGAACGTGCGCCTTCGCATCCTCGATGTGCACATGTGGGAACGGGATCAGCGGGGTGACGAATGGATGCCAGTCGTATCGAAGCCGATCGACACCATCGACGAACACCGCATGCGACCAACCAACCGTCTTCACGTAAGGCTCACCCTCGCGGTCATCGAGCCTGATCTTGAGTGAGATGCTGATCGCGACTGGCGGTCCGTCCGCAACCCTCAGCGGTGTTGGGGTGTGGTCGTTGAAGACGATTGTTGTCTGTCCGCCAACCGCTGGCACCTCCGCTGAGAGCGAACCGTGAGCAAACGCAGTAAGGGCGCGTTGGAGAGGTTCAGCAAACTGCGCCACCGCATTCGATCGTCGGTGGCGACTGATCAAGCGGCTTCTTCGGGCCGCAACATTGCAACCCGCATCGACGGCGACTGAGGAAGCTCAGCAATGTCCCCTGCGTCGAGACGACGAGCGAATTCTTCCCCGGAAAGGTTAAGGAGATCCTGTGCAGCACGATCGAATCGTTCCCAAGCCTGATCGGCACTGATGAAGTTCAGCGAGACTTCTTCACTCATCTTGTCATCTCCGATCTGTGGAACACGGCCTGACGCCAACTGATTCCAAGGTACATCGAAGCAGTGACAAAGAGAAGCCACCAGGGCCAATCGGCCAACCGCACACTTGAGCCCGAGAGGAGAATTGAACTCCTGACCTATTCATTACGAGTGAATTGCTCTACCGACTGAGCTACCCGGGCAGGCCCCATACGGTAACAAGACCAGGGCACAGTTCAATCGGATTTTGTGGACGATTCGTGAGCGGCCACAGCCAGCCCGTGGATCACTCGGCCAGGCTGGGCAGGTTCCAGAACAATTCGGTGAGGAGCAGAGCTTCGGCCGGATTCCGTTCGAGGGCCTCGGTCGCGCCACGAAGTCGATTCACGGCGTCCACCATCTCGCGACCATCACCTGCGGCAATGCGGTCGCGGTAGCGCCGCGAAAGAGTGCCCAGCCCGAACCGGAGCTCATCGTCACGAACCTTGCGCACCTCGCGCTTGTGGCGAGTCTCCAGATCCTTGCGGCCTGAACCGCGGGTGCCCAACTGCTCTTCCCGCTCGGCCAACTCGTTCATCTCGGCAACATGCTTCGGGTCAAGAACAGCGACAGCCTCGTCGATGAGCCCGCGCAGCTCAACCACGATCGCTCCGGCGCTTGCACCCGAACCGTCGAGCCGACCGGGCACGCTTGCCCAGGCGTCGGCGCGGGCCGCGAAACCTTCGTCATCAGCCAGCAGGGCGGCCCGCGATGTGTCGCCTGCTGCGGCGGAGGCGATGGGGCCGGCCGAGTCTGCGTCAACACCCTGCTCAATCAGCCACTGCACAATTACCGAGTCCGCAACGGCGGGGAACGGCACTTCGACAGCTCGGGATGCGATGGCCACATGCTCGGGCGGGACTCGCTCGGCGAGGAGAATGATGATTGCTCCGGGCGGCGGCTCCTCCACTGTCTTCAGAAGGCTTGCGGCGGCTGCTGGCGTGGCGGCATGAAGACGATCGATGACGACAATGCGGCGCCGACCCTCGATGGGCTTCTTGAAAACCATTGGGGTGATGACCCGCATGGACTCAACGTCCACCGAGCGACCCTCGGGAGAGAACACGTCCACATCAGGATGGCGATCGGTGAGCGCCAGTCGGGACTGCCGCTCCCCTGCCTCACCCTCGATCTCATGAGCGAGGATGGCTGCAGCGAAGGCTCGCGCCCCGCTGCGCTTGCCGGCACCGGCCGGACCCACAAACAGATACGCGTGCACCGGGTCTGCCACCCAGGCCTGCAACTGCTGCACGGCTCGCGGCTGACCGACAACGCCCGACCACAAGCCGGAGGCGTCATTTGTTGTGTCGACGGTGGTCACCAGCCGAGCTTCTCAGCCACGGCCTTGTCGATCAAGGTGGCCACCTCGTCCTCGCTGAGGGTTCCGTCGACGATCACCCAGGAGTCGTCGCTCTCGGCGAACGACAGGAACGCTGCCCGCACCGTCTCGTGGAAGTCATCCTGTTCCTGCTCAAGTTTGTCGAGCGCACCCCGGTGTCCGGCACGCTCCCGACCAATTGCAACGGGAACGTCCACCAGGATGGTGAGGTCGGGTGTCAACCCGTCAACGGCGAACAGCGAAATGTCTCGCACCAGTTCCTCGCCAAGACCGCGGGCTGCGCCCTGATACGCCATGGACGAAGCCATGAACCGGTCGCTGATCACATCCCGTCCGCTCGCCAGCGCTGGGCCGATTTTCGTGGCCACGTGATGCGCCCGATCGGCCGCCATGAGGAGAGCTTCCGCGCGCGGATGTACATCGTCGCTGTCGGGGTCGAGCAGGATCTCCCGCATGCGGACGCCGACCGGCGTGCCACCGGGTTCGCGGGTGAGCATCACGTCGTGCACTTCGCGTCGTCGCTCGGCAAGACGACGGGCCTGGGTGGATTTGCCTGACCCTTCGCCACCTTCAAACACCACGAAACTGCCTTGGCCTGCACCACCGGACTTTTCGCTCAACTACTTCACTGCTTTCAACGATGCCCGGGACGACATCCCAAGCGAAACGAGTGCGAGCACAGAGGCCGCAATGATGATCAGCGCTCCAAACCACAAGGCGAGACGTTCACCCGGCAACGCATACGCAAAACCGAATATGGGCACCGACCCATCCAGAAGTGCCGACGAGATTCCGCCAGCGGCTTCTGCGAAGAACGGTCCGATGACCAGAGCAATCAGCGCACTGATCTGCACCAGAGCGTAGAGCGCGGCGAAGATCCGACCGCGGAACTCGTCCTGCACCTGTTCGTGCAGGAGGGTGAACCCAACCACATAGACCGGCCCGGCAAAGAAACCCATCGTGACGAGCGCAATAATCACCGCGGTGAGCGATCCAAGCGACGCCGCAACGAGCAGTGCGACACCGGTGGCGAACAGGGACGTGACGAAGACCGCACGCTTACGGAGACGCTCCTGCAGCATCGAGACGACCACCACACCGCCCGCGGCCCCAAGCCCGAGACCGGCCACCATTCCGAAATAGCCCCGTTCCCCGGCTCCGAGTACCTCGGCTGCGTACTCACTTCCAAGCGGGACCACCATGCCTCCACCGATCAGACCAGCTGCAAGACCAACATTGACCGACCGAACAATTCGGTCTTCAAGAATGAGACGCCAGCCATCTGCGAGACGACTGAAGCTCTCACGCACCGAGGCCTTGTTTGCATCGACCGACGTTGAGGTGGCCGGGCCGCGAATGGCCAACGTTGAGATGAGGAGTGCCGACATGAGATACGTCCCCGCGTCCACATAGAAGCTGAGCGATGTCTCATCGATCCGCAGGACCTCGGCCCAGCCAAACACTTCGAGTCGAGCGGCGCCGGCAGCGAGGCCGAGGAGGATGACCGCTGCCACGGCGATTGTGCCGTAGGTGGCGACAACCGCCAACGAGTTCGCGGTGGTCAGGTGGCTCTTTGGGACGAGGTTCGGAACAGACGCCTCCTTCGCAGGAATCCACAGAAGCGTGAACAGCTCCATCACGAGCGAGACCACGACAAGCTGCCAGACGTGGTCAATGAACGGGACGGTCAACACGACCAGTGCCCTGCACACATCGGTGATCACCATCAGCTTGCGCCGATCCCACCGATCGGCGAGCACCCCCGCCACCTGGCTGAAGAGCAACCCCGGCACCAGTCGCGCCGCCACCACGAAGCCAACCGAGGCGCTGGCGAAGTCGCCGCCAACCCGAGTTGCCGTCACGATCATGGCGAAGAAGAACAGCCAGTTTCCGATCGACGTGATGACCTGGGCAACCCACAGACGGAAGAACTCGTTCGTGGCGAAGATACGCCGCTCCAGAGTTGCCCAGAGCTTTCCCGGATCCAGGGGCGCGTGCGCGGAATCGCCCAGGAACTCTTCCTCATGGACCGACGGGTCCGACGGTTCTACAGGTTCCACCACATCTCAAGGGTAGGCGTCCGACGCTCGAAAGCCGAAGCGCGAACGGTTGGGACAGCTGTCACCGGGATTATCGGCGCGATCCAAAACAACTGTGCCAACCTGTTCTCGATGCGATCTCGAACCGGTCTCTACATGATTGCCCTTGCGATGGTGAGTGCGCTGATCTTCTTCGCGCCGTCAGCGGCATCCGAGGACAACGAAGCTGCAGCCAATAGTGATGACCCGACTGCCGAGTTTGTGAGCCGGTGGTACGGGTGCCCACAAGGAGGCGTTGTAGTATCTACGCCCGTCAGCACACCTCTGTGCTACCTGACCATCGATGGGGCGCCGTCAATTCGGGCCCTCGATTACATTTGCCCGACGGGCACGCAAGCGGCGCAAGGGGCCGCCCGAGACCCCTCGCTGTGCTGGCCAGGCGTCGTCGTTCCCTTCGAATCCGTGTCGTCTTGCGAAAGCCCAACGGAGGAGCTGAATAGCCCAGGCGACGAAGAACTGCACTGCATCGAACCCATATCTATCGCCGTTTGTCCGACCGGTTCGGTCGTGACCGAGAGCGACGTGCTCTGCGAGAAGAGGTTCGAAGCGCAGTACAACCACGCGGTATGCGCCGATAGTCGGGTGGGCTTACCGAGCGAGGTCAACGGAACGTTCCAATGCGGCGAATGGGCATCGTTCGGGTGTGCATTGCCGTACGTCGCGTTCCCAAACCCAGCGAATTGTGTGGCCCCTCCAGCCACCGCATCCGGAACGGCACCGGCTACGTCTGCCCCTCGGGAGACCAGATAGGCACAGGGCCCGAGAGTCAGTGCGATTCCGGCGTCTCTGAACGCATGCCCCCAATCCTCACCGCCGGGTGCCCTTTCAGAGCTGTCATGACGTCGACGAATGTCTGCGTCACCTCCGCTGGGGAACTGGTGGACCCGGTTCTGACCGAGACCTGCCCTGATGCCGCACGAAACCTTGTACCGATCGACTCGCACTGCCTCCACCCTGTCCTGAAGCCGGCAACTTTTGTTCAGGATGCGTCCGTCTGCCCGGCTGGCACAACGCGAACCAGCACCGCTGCGTATCGAACGTTCTTCGAAGCCGACTGCCAGGTCGATCTGCCAGCCTGGGATCGCACGATGATCCGGTCATCGTGCACTGCTGGCGTGCTCATCGACGACGGTTGGCGGTGCCTTACGAACCTGACCGACCCACTATGCGATGACGTCTTCGAATCGGAACCGACCGATCCAGCTACATGGACCTGGACTGCCGAGTCAGGCCGCCAATGCACAAGATCCCTGGCAATCGATCCGGTGATGGTGGCCCGCGTCGATCGCAGGCAATACACATGCCAGGACGGACGGACGCTGCCAGGTCCGGTGTATGACCTGCCTTCGACATGCATTGATCCGGAGCTGGTCGGTCGGATCGTTGAGCCGACTGGAACCACGCGACAGTGCCCGCCAGGAAGTCAGCGAACGGCCCAGAACGCAGACACGGTCTGCCTCGCGGCGGACCTCACGACGACTCCAGTCGTCGCCTTCACCACCGCCACGTGTCCAGAGGGCTTCGCTTTCCTGAGCACCTCGACGTGCGCAAAACGCGGGGAGGGGGAACCGTTGTTCATTGATCAAATCTTGGTTCGACGCCTCAAAGTGCCCTACTCGTGCGCAAGAGGCTTTGCCGCTTCGTGCACCAGCGAAGCAGGTGGCCCCTATCGGATCACCTATGTGCTCACCAGCCCGACGCTGAGCATCACGCTTGCCCCGTTCATCACCGACGAGGACACGCATACCACCGGACCCACCTTCCTTGATCGCACCATCGTTCCGGCCGGCATCTACGACGTCACGGCGACCGTGGACACTGCGAGCGGCGCAGACCACCGGATCGCAAAGTTCCGCGCGGACATCAACTTTGACTGTCTTCCCCCGGGTCCCGAAGCAACTGCAATTCCACGCGCAACAACTATCCCAAGCGCAACCCCAAGTCCCCTGCCGACAGTGATCTCAACCCCCACGTCTGCCACAGCTTCTGTGGAGCACTCATCGCCGGCATCGGCAACCACGACCACCCCAACGTTGCCGGTGCTTGTGCCGGCCGGCGTGATGACCCCCGTCGATGTGAGCGCCACCCCCGAGGCAACCGGTCCGGTCTCGTTGGCCATCACCGGCGTGTCGACCATCCCACCGATCATTGGTTTCGCGCTACTCGCGATCGGGGCTGGTCTCGTCGCCACCCAGAACACCCGGCGACGAGACTGAAAGACATCAGGGCAGGCGATCGGAGTTTGTCAGAGCAGGTGGTTCACGTGGGCCATCTTGCGACCAGCGCGCACGTCGGCTTTGCCGTAGAGGTGCACCGCAGCAGTCGGATTGGCAAGCAGTAAGTCGAGGCCATCCATGTCGTCGCCGATGAGGTTCTCCATGCGGATGTCGCTGTGTCGTTGACCGTCGCCAAGCGGCAGCCCGGTGATGGCCCGCACATGCTGCTCGAACTGATCAACGATGCAACCGTCCTGGGTCCAGTGACCGGAGTTGTGTACCCGTGGCGCGATCTCATTCACCACGAGTCCTGCCTCGGTTACAAACAACTCCACGCCGAGCACGCCGATGTAGTCCAACGCTGCGGCAATCGTCTCTGCAATCTCAACCGCAGCTGCGACCGTCTCGGCTGGCACCTCGGCTGGCACCGTTGTGGTTCGGAGAATGCCGTCACGGTGCACGTTCTCACCCGGATCGAAACACACGATCGAACCGTCGCCACCGCGGGCAGCGATCACCGAGATCTCCGCGCTGAAATCGACGAAACCCTCGAGCACGGACGGCACGCCATCAAGCGCTTGGACCGCTGCGTCGATGTCATTCGCATCATTGATGCGCACCTGCCCCTTGCCGTCGTAGCCGAGCCTGCGAGACTTCAGAATTGCGGGCGCTCCAATGTCCTCAAGCGCAGCCGTGAGGCCGGCGGCGTCATCGACGGCCGCATAGGGAGCAACCGCCAGTCCAAGTCCAGAGAGAAAGTCCTTCTCCACCAGGCGGTCCTGGCTGGTGCCCAGTGCTTCGCGATTCGGATGAATCGCCACCACTTCCTGCAGGGCGTCCAACGCCTCGTTCGGCACGTTCTCGAACTCATAGGTCACCACGTCCACGCTGCGCCCGAAGGCCACCAGCGCTTCGGTGTCTTCATACGGAGCAGTAACCACGGCGTCGGCAACATGCCCGGCAGGCGGATTTGCACCAGGTTCAAAGATCTTCGTGATGAAGCCCAGGCGTGACGCGGCAACGGACAGCATGCGCCCCAGTTGACCGCCGCCGAGAATGCCGATCGTTGCTCCCGGCTTGAGCCCAGTTGGTTTGAGCGCAGTCGGGATGGGCTGTTCAGTCATCAGTGGGAACTTCGGGGATCGACGCTGCCAACGCGGCACGCCATGCATCAAGGCGGTCGCCGAGCGCAGCATCGCTGACCGCCAGAATCGACGCAGCCATCAAGCCAGCGTTCGCTGCGCCCGCGGCACCAATTGCCATTGTCGCCACCGGGAAACCCTTCGGCATTTGCACAATCGAATACAGACTGTCCACACCCGACAGGGCTTTGGATTGCACCGGCACGCCAACCACAGGGAGACGAGTCTTTGACGCCATCATTCCCGGCAGGTGCGCTGCTCCCCCGGCACCAGCGATGATGACCTTCAGGCCACGATCAACCGCCGTGCGACCGAACTCCCACAGCCGATCCGGCGTGCGATGAGCCGACACGATGCGCGTCTCGTAGGAGACCTCAAGCTCGTCAAGCACATTGGCCGCAAGCTTCATGGTTGGCCAGTCCGACTGGCTGCCCATGATGATTGCAACGGACACGTCCGCGCTTTCCATGTCAGCTGTTGACATTGGTACTCCCGACCCGACTGATGCGACCGTCAGTCCTTCCTGGCCGCCGCTGCCTCTTTGGCCGCCGGCTTCGCGACAGCCTTCTTCTTGGCGGCTGGCTTCTTCTTTGCTGCCGTCTTCTTCTTGGCGGCCGGCTTCTTCTTGACCGTCTTGCCCTGCTCAGCCATCTTGATGCGACGAAGCTCCAGCAGCTCACCAGCACGCTCCGGCGTGATCTCTTCCACCGTGTCACCCTTGCGCAGTGATGCGTTCACGCCGCCAGCGGTCACGTACGGGCCGAAGCGGCCGTCCTTGACTTCCATGATGTCGCCGGAGAACGGGTCTTCGCCAAGAACCTTCAGCGGGCCCTTCGGCGCAGCCTGTCCACGACGACGCTTTGGTTCCTTCAGCAGCGCCACACATTCATCAACCGTGATGGTGAGCAGCAGTTCTTCTGATTCAAGCGTGCGACTGTCGGCCTTCTTTGACGCTTCCTGCAGTTCCTTCGAGTGCCAGGTGAGGTACGGACCGAACTTGCCGTTCTGCACCACGATCGGTTCACCGTCGTCGGGGTGATTACCCACCGTGCGCGGGAGGCTCAGCAGCTGCAGAGCCTGTTCGAACGTGACCGTGGTGGGCTCCATGGTCTTGAAGAGCGACGAGCGCTGCGGCTTGAAGTCCTTGTCGTCCTCGTCCATGTCGCCAAGCTGCACGTACGGGCCGAAGCGACCGTTCTTCACGTATACGGGCAGACCGGTCTCGGGGTCCTCGCCCAGGGTGCGGTCGTCGCCGGGAGCTTCGATGAACTCAATTGCCTTGGCGACGGTCAACTCATCCGGCGAGATGTCGTCGGGGATGGATGCCCGGTCGTACAGCGGACTGCCTTCCTCGTCAATCCTGCCAGTGGACCGTTCCACGTAGGGACCGAACTTGCCTACACGGGCAACCACAGTCTGGCCATCCTTGTCCATACCGATCGGGATGGAGTTCACGCCCCGTGCGTCGATTTCGCCGAGACGGTTCGAGACCTTGTCCTTGAGGCCGGGCGCGTCCGGCTCGCCGAAGTAGAACTTGGTGAGAAGCGGCTCCGCTTCTGCGGAACCGTCAGCGATTGCGTTCAGGTCTTCTTCCATCTGCGCCGTGAACTCGTAGTCAACCAGATCCGGGAAGTGGTTCTCCATCAGGTTGATCACCGAGAATGCCGTGAATGTTGGCACCATGGCCGAACCCTTCTTCCATACGTAACCACGGTTCTGAATGGTCTCCATGATGGAGGCGTACGTGGACGGACGGCCAACCTCAAGCTCTTCCAGCTTCTTCACCAGTGACGCTTCGGTGTAGCGAGCAGGTGGCGAAGTGTCGTGACCTTCGGTGCTGATGTTCGCGGCATCGAGCGTGTTGCCCTCAGCCACGTTGGGGAGAGCGAGCTCTTCGGCGTCGGTGTTGTCCGCCGCTTTCTCCTCGATGTAGACCTGGCGGAATCCCTGATGTTCAATCACGGTCCCGGACGCAGTGAAGACGCCCTCCTGGCCCGTGCTTCCGGTGGCGCCCACCCGGACCGTGACGGTCTCGCCGGTGGCATCGGTCATCTGACAGGCCATCGTGCGCTTGTAGATCAGCTCATACACCTGGGCCTCGGACTTCACTGTCTCCTTGGCGACATCTTCGATTGGCGTGAACGTGTCGCCAGCCGGGCGAATAGCCTCGTGCGCTTCCTGAGCGTTCTTGGACTTACCGCTGTAGACGCGGACATCGTCGGGCAGGAACTTCTCTCCATAGGTGCTCTTGATGAGATCACGGGCGGCCTTCACAGCGGTATCGGACAGCGTGGTGCTGTCGGTACGCATGTACGTGATGAAGCCTTTTTCGTAGAGGCCCTGCGCGGCGCGCATCGCCATGGTGGAGGAGAGACCGAGCTTGCGGTTTGCTTCCTGCTGGAACGTTGACGTGATGAACGGTGCAGCAGGACGGCGGGTGTACGGACGAGATTCGCGCGACTTCACCACACCAGCCTTGCCGTCAATGTCGGCGGCATAGGCAACGGCCGTCTTCTCGTCGACGATGGTCACATCAGACTTGGCTTTGAGCTTGCCGTCCTGGCCGAAGTCGCGCCCCGAAGCGATGCGCTTGCCGTCGAGCTCAATGAGCTTGGCCGAGAACGTCTTTGGTTCACCAGCAGCGGGGTTGCGCTGGAGAGAGAAGTCAGCGGTGAGATCCCAATAGGAGGCGGACACGAACGCCATGCGTTCGCGCTCGCGCTGCACAACGATGCGGGTGGCAACGCTCTGCACGCGACCGGCGGAGAGACGAGGTGCCACCTTCTTCCAAAGTACGGGCGAGACTTCGTAGCCCACCAGACGGTCGAGCATGCGACGGGTTTCCTGGGCATCAACGAGGCGGCGATCCAACTCTCGCGGCGAGTCCAACGCTTCCTTGATGGCCTTCTCGGTGATCTCGGTGAAGACCATCCGCTTGACCGGGATGCCTTCCTTCGGATTCAGAACCTCAAGCAGATGCCAGGCAATGGCCTCTCCTTCACGGTCCTTATCTGTCGCGAGATAGAGCTCGTCGGCGTCCTTCATCAGCGCCTTGAGTTTTTTCACGTGAGCCGTCTTGTCCGACGACACGACATAGAGCGGTTTGAAGCCGTTATCGACATCGATGCCGATGTTGGCCCACTTTTCACCCTTGTACGCCTTGGGTACTTCAGCGGCACGGCGCGGGAGATCCCGGATGTGTCCGATGGAAGATTCAACGGTGTATCCCTCGCCCAGGTAGTCCGCGATCTTTCGCGCCTTGGATGGGGACTCGACAATTACAAGTGCATTAGCCACGGGGCTGAGCGTAAGCGCATTTTTTTGGGAATCGTCAACGGTGCGGACATCCAGCGCCGAACGGCGCACATCTTGACGCCGTTTTCAGCGCGTATATAGAGGTACTGGGTACGCCGCCGTAATCGCCCGAAAGGCCCGAGTTGATGCGGATGCGACCGTGGTTGAGTTCCTCACTTCTCAGCAGCAGAGGACGACGCCGTCAACCAGTCTCGAATTTCTTCGTCGATCGGACCCGGATCCGTGATGTTGACGAGGTGATACCACCCGGCGTTCGGACTCGGCGGCCGGATGAGCTTGCGCGAGCATGGCCCTACCCACCACACCTTCACCCTGGCAAAGTCGTCCCAGGCTCCGGACCCACCTCACGGTGGACCTGTCACCCCTACCCCCGGACAGGAAGCCCTAGGCGGGATCCACCTTTTCATTGAGCGCCCACCTCAGGATGAGCGCACCAGCAACGCCGGCGACCACCGAGGCGAGCAGAATACCGATCTTGGCCTCGTCGACAACAGAAGCGCCGGTGTCATAGGCCAGGCCAGCGATGAAGAGCGACACGGTGAAGCCGATACCGGCAACCATGGCCAGACCAATCAGACGGGGAACAGTAAGGGCACGAGGGAACTCGACGAGACCAAGTTTGCGAGCGGCAAGACTGAAGCCGGTGATACCGACGGTCTTGCCGACAATGAGCCCGAGGATCACCCCCCACGTGACCGAAGAACCCATGGCCGCCGAAAGCTTGTCACTGCTCAGCACCACGCCGGCGTTGGCGAGCGCAAAGATGGGAATGATGATGTAACTGGTAATGGGGTGCAGAGCTGATTCGAGCCGCTCAGCAACCGACACCGACTCCTGGATGTGGAAGCTGGCGTAACGCACGTCAACCAGGAATACCTCTTCCTTGTCCCGCAACCAGTCGGCGAAGCCGTTTGCCTGTTCCTTGGTCTGCAACGGCGTGGCTGGTGTCAGGAGGCCGAGCACCACACCGGCAATAGTCGCATGGACGCCGGACTTGTAGGTTGCCCACCAGAAGATGGTGCCGACAACAATGTAGATCGGGAAGTACCAGACCCGGATCTTGCGGAGAAACCAGACAAACAACGCGATCCCAAACGCAATGACCATCCAAGTGAACGAGATGCCCTTGGAATAGAAAATTGCGATCACGATGATCGCGCCGATGTCGTCGACGATCGCAAGTGTGAGCAGGAAGACCGCAAGGATGCGCGGCACCTTGTCGCCGAGCAGCGAAAGCACGCCGATGGCAAACGCGATGTCCGTGGCCATGGGGATACCCCAGCCCTGCACCCCCTCAGAGTTACCGAGGTTCATCACGGCGAAGATGAGCGCCGGAAAAACCATTCCTCCCAGTGCCGCTACCGCTGGAAGGACAGCATCGCGCGGGTTCTTCAGCGCACCGGTGACAAGCTCGCGCTTGATTTCGAGGCCGACGACGAAGAAGAAGATGGCCATCAGGGCGTCGTTGACAAAGTGCACGAGGGTCTCGTGGAAGATCTCAAAGTCGCCGATGCTCAGATCGATGTAGGTGTGCCAGAAGCTGTCGTAGGAACCGCCCCACGGCGAGTTCGCCCACACCAGCGCAACAACCGTGGCGATGATCAACAGCACACCACCGGCCGCCTGGACCTCCATGAACCGCTTTAGTGGTCGCCCGACCACCCGGGAAAGCCCTTGATCACGGCCGATAAAAGTGAGTTCGCTGTACTGGGATTTCTGGGCCATGACCGCACGTACGGTAGCTGGAAAGGGTGCTCAATCGGGCGCCGATCAGATGATGTTGACCGGTTCTTAAACCACCTGACTCACTCGAAAAGGCGAATCTCTCCGTCAGAAGCGTCGAGCACCGCAAGCATCGCCTCGTGCAGCTCGACGTGAAGCTGTCGGAAGTGCTCTATCTCCGGATCCAACTCGCCGGCATCCTCAGCAATCTCGTCTTCATCGGTTGAGTCCATCGCCTCAAAGGCACGGTCCCAGTCGGTTGTCTCAGCCGCCAGAGCGAGATACATCTCCGGTGCCTGAAGGAGCGCGCGGTCAAGATCCTGCACAATCGTGACAATCACATCTGTGGTGGTGCGCACGCCTGGAGTTGACAGAAGATTCAGCGCCTGAAGCTTGCGCATCGCCATGGCCGCAATGAGCACAGGGTCACCAAGTTCGGTTACTGCCGAATCGACGGAGACAAGATCGAGCGTGATCGTCGGGCCCACATCGAACCAGCTGCGCAGAGTGTCGAACATGTCCGTCGTCACGGAGTGCAGAGCGAGCAGTTCATGCGGCTTGGCGAGGACTTCCATGGGCACGGAATCCTCGCCGTTGAGATCGTCGTGATCATCCATCGGGACTACGACCTGTCCGCTGGGTTGGTGTACACGACCAGGCGAACGCAAGTCCCAGCAGGCGATGGCTGGACATCGTGTTCGTCCATCAGGCGCCGCATCAATGGAATGCCAAGGCCTCGTTCAAACTGCAGCCGCTCGGGATCCGTGACCGGCGGATGAGGAACAAGTTCACTCGGGTCAAAGCCGGTGCCCCGATCGTGAATCTCAATCGTGACCTGCCCTTCGTGAAGGTCGCACTGCAGGCGAATCATCTCCACAGACTCGCACCGGGCGTGCGCCTCAATTGCGTTCGTGGTCGCCTCACTCACCGCGAGTCGAATGTCGTCCAGTCGTTCGGGTTGGATGTGCGGATCAAGGCCCGCAGCAGCAGACATGACCGCCCGAACGACAGCCAAATATTCCACCCGAGGCGGGATGCTGAGCTCAACATCACTCATAGCGGAGCCACCGCTGTGTCACTCAACGGCTTCGCCGCAGTGTCATTCACCGGCTTCGCCGCAGTGTTATTCACCGGCTTCGCCGCTGTGTCATTCACCGGCTTCGCCGCTGTGTCATTCACCGGCTTCGCCGTTGCAGCACTCATCGCAGCGTCACCGCCAGTTCTACAGACGTGTAGAGGTTGAAGACCGTGTTGAGGCCGGTCAATTCGAACAACTTCAGAATGTTCTCACGAGTGCACACCACACGAAGTTCGCCATTGTTCGTTCGGATGCGTTTCACTGCGCCGACCAGCACGCCCAGCGCTGTGGAATCCATGAAGTCAACACCGTCAAGATCCAGAATCAACTGCTCTGAACCGCTGGCGACAACGGCAATGATCCGCTGCCGCAGTCGCGGCGCCGTTGACATATCAAGTTCCCCACTGACGCGCAGGATGGACCAGCCCTCCTGCTCGCTGTAGCTGAAGCCAGGTCCGATCATCAAAGTCCAAAGTAGTGCCTCTGAATCCATTTCGGTCTGCATCACCCAGAGGCACTCCCGTCGCAGTCCTCTCGACCCGGATAAACCACATCGATGTAACTTGAGCCGCCGTTGAGTCCTACCATGGGAACAGGCCCATGACACTCACCAGCGACACCCGGAATCCTTCCGAGCCCCCACCCGAGACCCAACTTGATGGCAGCGAGCCGCTGCCTGTCTCCGAACCGGTCCCGCTTACGGCACATAAGCCGGACATCATGGACTTTCTGGGCCGCCTGGAAGAAGACGGTCGACTGGTGCATGTCGAGCGATTCCCGGCCGTCACCGCCCGGTTCGGCGAGACCGAAGAACCCATCCCCGAAGCAATCCGGGAGTGTCTTGGAGTAGACCAGCTCTACTTGCACCAGGTGGAGGCGATCGACCGGGTGCGTCGCGGCGAGCACGTCGTGATTGCGACAGGCACCGCCTCGGGAAAATCACTCTGCTTCCAAGTACCGATCGCTGAGTCAGTCGGTCGCACAGAAGGTCCCGGCACCTCGTTGGCCCTGTTCCCCACCAAAGCCCTGGCCCACGACCAGCTCCGGTCCTTTGGTCGTGCCCGCTTTCCCGGCATGGTCGCCTCCACGTACGACGGTGACACCGACCCCGACCGGCGCACGTGGGTGCGCCACCACGCCAACACCATCCTCACCAACCCGGAGATGCTCCACGGGTCACTGCTCCCCAACCACTCGCGCTGGGGCGCCTTCTTCCGACGCCTCGACTATGTGGTGATCGACGAACTGCACGTGCTGCGTGGCGTGTTCGGAACCCACATGGCCCATGTCCTGCGCCGACTCCGCCGAGTCGCTGCTCACTACGGCGCTGACCCCACCTTCATATTCGCGTCGGCGACGATAGGCCAACCCGCCCGCCTGGCCTCTGAACTTTGCGGCACACCCGTCCTCGAGATCAACAACGACGGGGCACCCCGTGGTGAACGGGTCTTCGCGCTGCTCAATCCTCCTCTCCTTGATGAGACCAGCGGCGCTCGGACGTCCACCACCTCTGAGACGTCCAGCGCAATTGCCTCGCTGGTGCAGATGGGTTGCAAAACCATCTCGTTCACTGCCAGCCGCAAAGGCACGGAGCTGGTGGCTGGCGATGTCGCCCGACGCCTCGGTGCCAAACATCGCGACAAGATCCGTTCCTACCGCGGTGGCTACCTCGCCAGCGAACGCCGAGAGATCGAAGAGGAACTCTCATCCGGCGCGGTGAGCGCGGTCATTGCCACCAGCGCTCTTGAGTTGGGTATTGACATTGGCGGACTCGACGCGTGCGTCCTCTCGGGGTTCCCCGGGACGATTGCATCCATGTGGCAACAGGCAGGTCGTGCCGGACGAGACGGACAGCTCTCCACTTCCATCCTCGTTGCCGGCGACGACCAGCTGGACCAGTGGTTCATGGCCCATCCCCGCGAAGTCTTTGACCGCCCGCCCGAGCCGGCAGTCATCAATGTTGAGAACCCGTTCGTGACCGACCCGCACCTGGCGTGCGCCGCCTACGAGCTGCCACTTCACCACGGCGACCTCGAACTCTGGCCCGAAGCCCTCGACGAAGGCATCCGTCGACTCGTGATCAATGACCAGCTCCAAACCCGCAAGCGCGGCGCCGAACCGATTGCGGTCTGGACCGGCAGAGGATCCCCATCCCGGGCCATCGGTCTTCGTAGCGGTTCGTCCCACGAGGTGCGCATCGAGCTGGACGACGGAACGCTGGTCGGCACCGTTGACGAGGGGCGAGCTTCCCAGCTTGTACACACTGGAGCGGTCTATCTGCATCGCGGCGCATCGTTTCGAGTGACACGACTCGACCTTGAGCAACGCCGCGCCGTCATCATTCCCGACGACGGCGGTGAGTACACCCAGCCGCGTTCCACCACTGACATCCGAGTGCTGAACGAAGACAACCACCGCATGGTCGGATCCAGCCGCCTCTCACTGGGCGCAGTTGAGGTGACCACGCAGGTGGTCGGTTACCAGCGCAAGGAGCGTCGCACCCGGAAGATCCTCGGCAACTACCCGCTTGAGTTGCCGCCTCAGCGGCTCGTGACGCGGGCGTTCTGGTACACGGTGGATGACGCGCTCATTGAACGTGCCGAAATCGAGATGGTCGATCTACCCGGCACTCTCCACGCCGCTGAGCACGCAGCCATTGGCATGCTTCCCCTGTTCACGATCTGTGACCGCTGGGATGTGGGTGGCGTCAGCACGGCATTCCACGGCGATACCGAAGCGCCCACCATCTTCATCTATGACGGCTACCCCGGCGGTACCGGCATAGCTGAACTGGGCTTCGACGCTGCTGACCGTCACCTGGCTGCCACGCTTGCGTTGATCGTCGCCTGCACATGCCTTGACGGGTGCCCGAGCTGTGTGGTCTCGCCCAAGTGCGGCAATGGCAATGATCCACTCGACAAACAGGGCGCAATCCAATTCCTGCGAGCCATTACCGACTGACTGTCAGAAGTCTGCTGGGGCTTCCAGCCAATTCACCACTTTGAGATTCGACTCCGTGCCTGTGTTGTGCTGATTGCGGAGAAGGGCCCCATCAGACCAGTTCGCCGACGTTCTGGTTGTAGCGAAGCTCGTGGAGGTCGGTGCAGTTCTCGTAGACGGTGAAGTTGGCGTTCGCCCGAAACGGGATGTCCGGCAACATCACCGGGTTATCTGAGCGTGCGATTACTTCATGGGCTGCGCCAATGTTGGTGCAGCTGACACTGAGAAGCGCCAGAACTGCACCAACAATGACGAGCTTCGCGGGACACCAGTGGTGTTGACCGCACCTGATCGACACAGGTTCAGTTGAACTGACTGCTTATGGACCAGTTGTAATAGGCCGGGGCGCCGAAGGCTCGGACACCGGCGTAGTACGTGTTGCGGGTTGCGTCACAGGCATAGTGCGAAGGGTTCCACCAGCGGTAATCCTCCTTGCAACTGGCGTCCATGTCGGACCACAACCTGAGGTCACACCCGCTACGGGATGTCCAATGCTGGCCGTAGCAACCGTCGTGGTGATCACAGGCGTGATTGAAGTCCATCACGCCGTAGATGCGATCAGGCACTGCGGTGCAGCCATTGGATGCCCACGGATGGGCGGAGTCCCTGTCCGGTGTGGCTGGTCCACCGCCTCGCGGATGGGCTGAGGCCGCTGCAGCGGGCACCAGGCTCATCAGGGTGGTAAGCACGAGCGCAATCACCATGGCGCGCCGGGGTCTCCAAGCCCGTCGTGTGATCTCTGCGTGCTGCGTGGTCGTGTCTGTTGTTCCCATATCTTCTGTTCTCATATCTTCTCCCCAATCGGGTGTGTTCTTATTGTTGACCCGGGCGAACCGGGTGATGTCATCTCGGCCGGCATTTCGCCCCACGGCGAATGTATGCAACGAATGCGGAGCGGGTCCGCGCTTCATGACACGGATGCGATGCAGCATCCGCCACAGTGGAGACGGATCATGGCCGTTCTTCGAGCCATACCGTCACCGAACTCGCCAGCTCAGGCTCAGCGACCACCCCAATCAACGGAATCCGAATCGGAGCCAGATAGCCGAGCGAAACCGTGGCGGTCGAGCCGCCCCCGGAGATCGCAGGCGTCGACTGAGACACCACGACCTCCAGTCGCTCTGCGTGCAGAGCGGAGGCGTTCAGGGCGACGGTTCGGCTGTTCACCGCCGGATCAACCGCCAGTTGACGAGCCGCTTCGCGAGCCGCATGTGAGAGCATCAGTTGCGTATGCATGACGGACACCATTTGGGCGAGACCGAGGGCAACTGCGACCAGCACGGGAAGGATGAGCGCAAGCTCAACCGTGGACTGCCCATCGTCTCTGCGGAAGCGGCCGTCTGTCATGTTGTGACCAGATCGCGCAATGAGTTGAGGACGTCGTCGAAGAGTTTCGTGAGCGTGTCGGTGCGTCGGGCCCACGCAAGCAACAGCATGGCGATTGCGGCGACGCCGAGGAGCACCAATGCGTACTCTGCGGTTGTTTGACCCGTGTCGTTTCGGAACCGACGCTGAAGACGTCGCACGCGATGCGGGTCGATCCACAGCGCAGGGTGCGAGAGAAGCTGGATGTGACGAAGATGAATGAGGACAGAGCGCATAGGCGCCTTTCGCTTGTGGCCAGGGAGGCCGTATACCTACTGAGGGGGAAGTGCAGCGGGAGAACCTGAGCGAGCCGCTCCCAAATGCAGTCACTGCCAAATGCAGTCACTCCTGGATGCAGTCACCTTTAGATGCAGTCACTCTTAGATGCAGTCACTTTTAGATGCCCTGCAATGCGCTCACCAGAACCGGGACGATGCTGAGCAACACAAAGGCAGGCAGCGTGCAGATGACGAGGGGGAACAGAAGCTTCACCGGGATGCGGCGAGCATGAATCTCTGCCCACCGGCGTCGCTGAATGCGCACATCATGAGACAGACGTCCCAGAGCGTCACCAATGGCAACTCCGTGGCGTTCTGCATCGACCAGGATTCGGGACAGTGGACGAACGCCATCGCCAGCGACCATCGGCAACGCGGCAAGCTCATCGCTGAGTCGAGCGCCGTGCTCGGCTCGAACAACTGCATCACGCAACGCACTCGAGACGGCTCCGTCGAGTTGCTCAGCAACCGCACGCGTGGTTTGAGCAACCGTCAGACCGGCGGTGAGTCCAACGACATAGAAGTCGACGATCTCGGGAAGTTCAACCATCACTACTCGAGCCTGTTGACGTTTCTGTCGTACCCGCCGGCTTCGGTGTTCGGCGACGGACACCAGAGCGACGACAATCAGGAGCTTCGGACTGATCACTGATGCAACAAGTACCCCGCAGCCAAGCACCATGAGACGACGTCGCGAGCCGGCATCGGCTGGCCCAGCCTGACCGCGCACGGCCGGCGTGATCACCGCTGGCGGAACATTCGAGTCAATGCGAGACCGTGGACGCAGTGACGCAGGGCGGTAGCGCCATCCAAGTGAGGCGATCAACACAACCCACGCAGTGGCCAACCCGGCCGGGGCCACTGCCATCATCGGACCCTGGACATGGATCGCATCCAGACGAATCCAATGACGTCGAGCGTGACCCCAACAGTGAGACACATCACCCCGACGGGCGTACCGAACAGAAATGCTGAAGCGGCCTGATCCATGGTGAGCGAGAACGCAAGGAAACCAACCGGTAGAAGCGCCATGACCAGTCCAGACATTCGAGCCTGCGAAGACAAAGCGGACACCTCGAGCCGCAGAGCCTGGCGATCTCGGATCGATTCAGCCAAACCGTCAAGTGCGCGAGACCGCGCGCCGCCCGCCTGTGCGGCAAAGGACAAGGCGGCGACCGTCAGGCGAATGTCCGGGAGTGGATTGCGCTGCGCCCATGCTCGCAAACATTCATGCATCGGTCGCCCGAGGTCCGCCTGATCGGCGATGACCTGCAGATCCTGGGCAAGAGCCGGTGAGACAGCCGGAATGGCTTCGCGCACAGCAATCGCCAACGAAGCACCGGATCGCACCGAGCGGCTGATGGCCTCCAAACCGTCAGGCAATGATCGGATCAGTTGTCGTCGCCGGTGAGAACGCACGATGGGCCATGACGCCAGATCCACACCCGTTGGCGCCACCCAGGCATTGAGTTCGCCGGGGATACGCAACCGAAGCACGACTCGACTTCTCATGCTCAGCCGTGCACACAGCATCAGGAGTGTGGAGCTCACTGCGACTGCGGCGCCCGCAACAAGTGCGCTGGTCATCGCTGCGCCTCGCCGGCCTGGTGGAAACGCGAGAGGGAGCCATCAGCTCCAACTCGCACCACATCGGTGATGCGACGCTCGCCGTCGCCGTCGCGGGCGATCTGCACAATCAGGTCGATCGCCGAATACAGGTGATCTCGCACGGCCTGGAGGGGCAGAGCAACGTCAGCCTGCAGCATCATCGTCTCCAACCGACGCAACGCATCAGCTGGCGTTGTGGCGTGACACGACGAGAGCGACCCGGCATGTCCGGTATTCATTGCCTGCACCATCTCAAGTGCTTCACCGCCGCGAACCTCGCCAACAATGATCCGATCAGGACGCATCCGCAGCGCATTGCGCAACAGCCGACGTACCGTCACCTCACCAATTCCCTCGCCGTTCGCAGGTCGCGATTCGAGACGCACCACATGGCGGCCAGGCAGCTGCAGTTCTGCAGCATCTTCAATGGTGACAACCCGTTCCATGGGACCGATTGCCGCTCCGAGAGCATTGAGAAGTGTGGTCTTACCGGCGCCGGTTCCACCGCTCACCACGATGTTTTGTCGGGTTGCCACCGCATGTTCAAGCTGGCTTGCTTCGACCGCGGAGCAGAATGCAGCAACCGGGACACGCCGAGCAACGAAGCGACGAATAGTCAGACATGGACCATCAATGGCCAGCGGAGGCACAACAATGTTGACCCGAGATCCATCTCCGAGACGGGCGTCAACCAGCGGAGCGGATCGATCCACCCGCAAACCCAGCGGCGATACAATGCGCTCGATCACACCAAGCAGCAGGCCTTCGTTCATGTGGATGGCGGTGTCCTCAATCTGTCCATGACGCTCCACCCACACCTGGCCGGCGTTCACCATGACCTCGCTGACGAGCGGGTCGGCAAGAATCGGTTCCAGCGGGCCAAGGCCATGCAACCGGGCCATGACGGCTGCGGTAGCTTCGCCCACCTGCGCATCTGAGAGCAACGGGTTCAGGCCCGCGATAACCGCGCCAACCTCGGCGTCTGCGATGCGCTGAGCAAGCTCGCCCCGTTCCATGATCTGGTCGTACGCAGTGTCTATTAGTGCGGTTGCCTGCATGAGCGTCACCGGTTCCGGCTGAGATCGAAAAGTGCCCGACCTATCACGCGGCGCAGCGATCGGGGAACTCGGCCGGGGAGCAGACCGGCATCAACCGTTCGCGACAATCCAAGATCCAGTGCCACGTCCAGGGCAATTGGCGCACCAACCGCCACGCTCACGTCGGTGGGCGACAGCACCCGGCCTGTCTCGCTGACGAGAACGATGCCGTCCGCCTCGATGGGCGTCTTCGCGCTTGCACGCACGCTCAGGTAGCAACGGCGAGCCACCATCCAGGTTGTCTCGCACGCAGCAGCAACCCTGATGCGTGCCTCTGCATCAGCGCAGACCGAACTTGCCACGGCGGGATACGAACCGCAGTCAACGACAACCGCTCGAGCGTTCTGCTCCAGCGCCTTGACCAGAGAGTCCATGCGCGGACCGGCAACCATTGGGCCCGCCCCACGCGGGAGTAGGACCAGGCCGTCAACGACCGGCCTCTCAAGCCGGTGCAGCGCTGTGACCGGGGACTCATCGCCGGCTGCCAACCAATCAGCAAGACCAGGGGCATCGGATGCGGGCAAACCGAGGAGCGCCTCCTGTTCTCCGGCGAGGTCAACCAGCAGTGCGCCAGCGTCGTCGCCAGCGAGATGCGCTGCGATGACTGCCGCCAGCACCGAAACGCCGACACCGCCTTTCATTGCGTATAAACCAATCAAACGAGCTCTCTCCTGGAACCGGGTGTGCGGGAAGCGATTGCACCTTCGCAAACCCTCATTGCAGATCTTTCGCAGATCTCTCCCAGATGCGCCCCACCGCATCGTCCAGAGGTTCGAACCGCTACAGTTCCACCATCTACCGGGAGGTGTCTGAGTACCTGGTGGGCTCCCCCGCCTTCAAAGCGGGCGTGACGGGCGATCCCCGTCAGGCGGGTTCGATTCCCGTCCACCTCCGCCAACTGCCCAAACAATTCTGCTCGCAGAACGAGCCTGCTTGAAGAACAAGCCTGCTTGCAGAACGACCCTGTGCGACGTCAACTCTGCGCGCAGGGCGTTCAGCGACGAGAACAGCCAGCGACAAACACTGGCGCTCCAAGGCTGCGCCGCTACCATTGATCCTGTTTGCGAGCACTGGCATCCGCCACCGCCGCAGGAGTGAATCACATGAGCAGGCGAACAAAGATCGTCGCCACAATCGGACCCGCATCCGATTCTCCCGAGGTACTGCGAAGCCTCATTGACGCCGGTGTCAACGTCTTCCGACTCGGCACCGCCCACGACACCGTCGATCGTGTCCTCGAACGTGTCGCCGCAATCCGCTCGGCAGCCGAAGACCGCAAAGCCAACGTGGGCATCCTCGTCGACCTGGCCGGACCGAAGGTTCGGGCCGGTTTCGGCGATGAACCGGTGGAACTGGTGGAGGGTTCAACCGTCACCATCACCGGCGGCGAGGGCATCAGCGACTCCCACAACATCATTGTCAACGTCGAAGACATCGCGAAGAACCTGATGCCGGGCGACGTTCTTCACATGGGCGATGGCAGCGCCACTCTCATCGTGTCCGAAGTGTCGCTCACGCAAGCCACGGCCCTCGTGGAACGCGGCGGCGTGATGCGCGGTCGTCCCGGTGTCCACATCCCGTCGAGTCGACTCTCCACCTCCTCACCCACAAAGGAAGACATCGAGTACTTCGACGCCGTCGTCGACGCCAACGTCGACATGGTTGCCGTCTCGTTCGTGAAGACTGCACGAGACGTGCGCGCGCTTGCTGCCGAGCCACCGCCCAAGGGACCGCTGATTATCGCCAAGATCGAGACCCAGGCTGCGGTCGACAACCTCGACTCCATCCTTGAGTACTGCGGCGGCGTCATGGTCGCCCGTGGCGACCTTGGCCTTGAGTGCAGCCTGGCAACCCTGCCTGCGCTGCAGAAGAAGATCATCGCCGCCGGTGTGCAAGCCGGCAAGCCGGTCATCACCGCCACCCAGATGCTCGAATCGATGACCAGCAACTCCCAGCCGACGCGTGCCGAGGTAACCGACGTGGCCAACGCCGTATTCGACGGCACCTCAGCCGTGATGCTTTCCGGTGAAACCGCTGTTGGCCACGATCCGGTGCTCGTTGTGCAGACGATGGCCGAGATTCTCAACGAGGCGGAAAAGGAGTTCGACCACGAAAGGTGGAGCGAACGCATCGAAGCCCTCACCGACATCGAGGTACAGCCGAACGACCGACGCCGGGTGGCACTCGCCATGCGCTCTGCAGCCCAGCGCGCCGCCTACGAGCTTGATAGTCGCGTCATTGTCTGCGTGACCGGTACCGGCGCCACCGCCCGAGCAATTTCCCGTTATCGGCCCAAGGCAGAAATTATCGCCGTCGCACCAACCGACGACGTTCTCGGCCAACTCGCGCTCTCATGGGGTGTGCTTCCAATGGTGGACTCCGCCGAAGGCGAAGGCACGGAGCGCATTCTCGGCGTGCTCGAACACCTGCGCGACCAGGGCCTGGTCAAACAGGGTGAACTCATTCCTGTCGTGGCCGGAGCTTCCAACTCTGCCCTCGTCTCAAACGTCCTCCGCATCGAGAACGTGCCGTAACCATTGTTCTTCGCTTCACTCCGAAGCGTTGGCACGCAGCACAGGACAACCCGCAGCGATAACCGGCGCTTCGCTCCGAAGCGTTGGGACGCAGCACAAGAGAACCGTTACTGACAGCCGACCAACGGACATGTTCTGAGCGCTGGCGAAGAACTCCAGTTTGAGTCGATCCGACAGGATCGTGCTCAATGCCCTGGCACATGTCCGTTGGGTGGGCGAAAACGAGATCAGGGCATGCCCCAAGACATGCCCTGAACCGCAAATCTGTTTGTGTTGTGGGTCAGACGGCGAGGAGGTCCCGTGCGCCGGTGTCTGAGGACGGGTGGCGAAGCTTGGACATGGCCCGAGCTTCGATCTGACGGATGCGCTCACGAGTGAGATTGAAGTGCTCACCGACCTCTTCGAGGGTGCGTGGTTCGCCGCGGTCGAGGCCGAAACGAAGCTTCAAAATCTCGCGTTCACGCTCATCGAGCGGGCCCAGGAGGCGGGAGATCTCTTCCGGCAGCAGCGCTGTGGCCGCAACTTCGAACGGCGAGTCAGCGCCGCGGTCTTCAACCACGTCACCCAACTCAGCATCTCCATCTTCACGAAGCGGCTCGGAAAGCGACAGGGGTTCAGCAGCGAAGCGCAGCGCTTCGGTGACCTTGTCTTCGGGCATTTCCACTTCGAGGGAAAGCTCGGTCAGCGTAGCCGGACGGCCGTACTTGATTTCGAGGCGGGCTCGGGCCTTCTGCAGGCGGGCGAGGGTGTCGCCGGCGTGCACCGGAAGGCGAATGGTCCGGCCGGTGTTGGCGATACCACGGGTGATTGCCTGACGAATCCACCATGTGGCGTACGTCGAGAATTTGAAGCCCTTTCGCCAGTCGAACTTCTCAACAGCGTGCATCAGGCCGAGGTTGCCTTCCTGGATGAGATCCAGGAGTGGCAGGCCGGATGCCTGATACTTCTTTGCGATGGATACCACGAGGCGCAGGTTCGACTGAACGAACGTGCGCTCCGCGTCTTCACCGGATCGCAGTGAGCGGCGCACTTCACGCTTCTTCGCTGCCGTCAGTGTGTCACCACTCTCCATGAGGGCACGCGCCTCCGCGCCCTTTTCGATCAGCTGGGCCAACCGGACTTCATCGTCCTTGGTCAGCAGCGGATATTGACCAATGTCGGTCAGATACAACCGAACAAGGTCTTCCTCGTCACGTTCAACGCGCTCTTTGGCCACCGATGATCCCTTCGTTGCCAACTGATTTCCCGAAACCACAGCCCGAATCTCTGTGGTATTTGTCACCATACCCATGCCGTCAAGTGCAGCCACCTACTCGGTCAACAAGTTGCGGTGGAGGCAATCAGTGAGATTCCCCAATAAGGGGGAAAAGCCGCTCGGCCACATCGCTGACGGGGCCGCCCGGGAGATACGTCAGCGCCTTGATCAGCCGTTCATGATCCTCATCATGGTCAATGAGCACAAATCGTTGAATTCTCTGGATTGCTCGATCTGAAACTGCATTCGCTGCGGTGCTCAGCTGCTCGTTCCGGATCTGGATCCACGGGTCTGCAACAAGCGCAAGAGCCGCCACGCGAGCCGCCGTCTGATCCGGTTCTTTCATCTCCACAAGAGTTTGGAAAAATTCGACCCAGCCGTTGTGGGGAGGACGCACTGCCAGATTTATGTCGAATGCCTGCACCTCCGGCATGGCGCTGGCCCACAACTCTGCGTGCCATCCATGGTGGCGGCTGACCTCGGCGAACAACACGGCGACGTCGTTGTTCTGTTCAACCGTGGCCCAGTAGCCAACCACTTCGTAAAGGCGGGCCTCGAGCCACATCATCTCACCGAAGCGGTGCACCAGTTCTTCGAGGCCAAGTGGCGGCGGTTGGTTTGCACTCAGATCAACGCGCTCGGCTCGAATGAGCGGCGGAACCTGCACCTCAGCCGGCGACGCGCCACCGCTGTCGAGATCGGGAGTGAGATTTTCGTCGAGCACCGGAATTTGCGCGTCGTCGACAGCGACACCAGCGACATCCCCTGCAGCCTGGTCAACACCTGCGTCGATCAGCGACTCGGGGACGGCTGAATCGGCACCGACGGTTCCCTCGACGGCCGGTTCGAGATCGCCTTCCCCAGCACGGGCCGGGGCCGGTCGGGGCCGCGCAGCGATATCAGCTTGAATCGAGTCGAGTTTTGCGGTGAGTGCATTTCCCATGGGCAACTCCGCATCGGGAACCCCCATCGATGCGGGCGCGCCCGCATCGACGAGCACCACATCCACAGGACCTTCGGGAACAGCCTGTTCGGCCACAGCCTGTTCGACCACAGCCTGTTCGACCACAGCCTGTTCAGGGACGGGCAGATGCGTGGCAAGCTCCAGCCCGACCTCGTGTGAAGGACGGCGAAAGACCACACCCTTGGGGGCGCGGACAGATGTTGGTTCTTCAGCCACGGGGATTTCCTCGGTACAAATTGGTGATGGGCATTCGACGATCTCGACCGAACGACTTCGTCGAAACTCGGGTCCCAAGCGGTGTCTGGCGACGCTTGAACTCGGCGATGTCCACCAGCCGAGCAAGCCGTCGAATGACGTCAGGATCACCGAAGCCAGCCTCAATCAGGTCCGACGCTGTGCGGTTGTTCTCCACGATCTCGATGAGAATGGGGTCGAGGATTTCATACGGAGGCAGACTCTGGTCGTCCCGCTGGTCCGGTCGAAGCTCCGCAGAAGGCGGCTTCACGAGAATGTTCTCCGGGATCACCTGGCGGCCTTCGCGGGTGTTGAAGTTGCGGGCCAATTCGTAGACCTTCAACTTCCAGACGTCCTTGATGCATGCGAACGCACCCGCAGTATCTCCATAGAGCGTCGAATAGCCGACAGCCATCTCGCTCTTGTTGCCGGTGGTGAGAACCAGCCATCCGAACTTGTTGGCGAGCGCCATGAGCGTCACACCACGGATGCGGCTCTGCAGGTTCTCCTCGGTGAGTCCAGGGTTCTCGCCCTCAAAGGATGGCGCGAGCATGTCGAGAAAGGCCTGATATCCGGGTTCGATGGCAATAGTCCGATAGTCAATCCCAAGGTTGATGGAGAGCTGCTCAGAGTCGCTCACGGAGTGGTCGGAGGAGAAGCGGGACGGCATCAACACGGCATGGACGTGTTCAGGACCGAGCGCTTCGGCAGCGATGGCGGCGACGAGCGTGGAGTCGATGCCGCCGCTCAGCCCGAAACAGATGTCGGTGAAGCCGTTGTTGTGCACGTAGTCACGGGTGCCCAGGACGAGGGCCTGCCAAATCTCTTCGAGCGGCTCCAGACGTTCCTCGACCTTGGGCGGCAGATTGAGCTGCGACGCAGAGGGCCGTTCGGTCACCGTCGTCACCGCAAGCGTGACCGGGCGAGGTTCAGCAACAGCGAAGTCTGCGATCTGCGTCTGCTCCACAAACTGCGATGCACGTGCCACCAGTTCGTGATCAGCGCTGACAACAACGGACGCACCATCAAACACCAGCTCATCCTGGGCGCCAATGAGATTTACGTAGACAAGCGGAACGCCCGTCTCGTCGACGCGCTTATGGATGAGCTCGTTGCGGATGTCGAGCTTGTGTTGGTGATACGGCGAAGCGTTGATGTTCACGATCATCTGCGCACCGCCATCCGCCATAACGTTGCATGGCCCGCCGTCGATCCACAGGTCTTCACAGATGGAGACGCCAACATTCACGCCAGCAATGGACCAGAGCGGGAACTCCGAGCCGGGAGCGAAGTACCGCTTCTCGTCGAACACTGCGTAGTTTGGAAGTTCGTGCTTGTGGTACGTGCCAATGTGTTCGCCGTTGGCGCAGATGGCTGCGGCATTGTAGATGATTGGATAGCCCGAATCCTGCGTCCCGGCAGGCGAGTCATCGACAAAGCCGATGATTGCTGCGCAGTTTCCGGTGGCGATGGCAATGCGTGCCAGCGCTTCTTTGTTTTCAGCGACGAAACGCGGCTTGTGAACAAGGTCCTCAGGCGGATAGCCCGGAATGGTCAGCTCAGGAAACACCGCAAGGTCACAATCCGCCGCCTCTGCCTCAGCCAGCGCGGCAAGGATGAGATCGACATTGTGATCCAGAGCTCCTACGAGAATGTCAACCTGACACAATGCAATGCGCATCGAGTGGGCCACGTGGTCAGAGGGTTCAGCCGATGAGTCGACGGGTTGGTCAGCAGGGCGGTCAGGCATGGGCGCCTGTTCAGATGTGGCCACGTCCCAAGGCTAGCGACCCGTGCCTGTGCACTGGCGAAAGCCCGGCATCAACCGCTCACAGATACTCCCGGAGGCCGTTGCCACGGAGAGCTGATATGCCCAATCCTCAGGCTCAGCAGGTGGTTAGGTCAGGTTTATGGGCACAATGGGCTGTATGTACAGCCAGGAGGGGACGAGAGCAGCATCGTGGACTCCATACTCCCGGGCGTTCCGATTCGACCACGAGCTTGATGGTGACCCGCTGTTCAAACTCGACGCGTTGGCAGATCTCGCAGACCGAATGGACCCATCGAAGATCGAGGTCACGGATGCGCTGAGTGAGACTGTCGTAACCAGCCGCGCCACACAACGTCTGCTCCGTGACGGACCCCGCAGTCCGGGCGACATTGTTCGCTCCATCGAAGCCGAAGGCCGATGGATGTCGATGCGCAACATCGAAACCGACGCGGCGTATTCCACGTTGATCGAAAGGGTCTTCTCCGAGTTCAAAGCAGGATTACCGACGGACGCCGAGGTCTTCCAGCCTGAGGGCTACGTGTTCATCGGCGCATCCAACGCGACCACACCGGCGCACGTTGACCACGAACACAATCTGTTCTTCCAACTGCGGGGCGAGAAAGCCTTCACCACAGGTTCGTTCCCGGATGCGGATCTCGAGCACCGCACGTTCGAGGGGATGTACAGCGGGGAGTACGGCAGCACAGACTTCGCCCCGGTCACGCCTCGCACGGACAAACTGCAGTCCGGTGATGGTCTCTATGTTCCACCAAACGCGCTGCACTACGTCGAGAACTCCGGTTCGCTGGCCATCTCCTTCTCGCTCGTCTTTCATGACACGGTGCTGGATCGGACCGCCAAGACCTATCTCGCCAACGCGCGGCTGCGTTCCATTGGCCTTTCGCCTCGACCGCCGGGACGTTCCGTCGCACTCGACCGTTCCAAGGAAGCTGCAGTCGATGGATGGCGGCGCCTCGGCCCACTTCGCCAGAAGCTCCAGTCACTGCGGTGAGCGAACTGGCATTCAGCGTCCTGACCACACTCAGGGACGTGAAGGCCATCCGAAACGATTGGATTGCCCTGGGCCAGAAGGCCGGAGTCGGTCCAGCGATGACCGCGCCCGTTGCCCTCGCCTGGCTTGAACATCTCAACAAGGGCACGCCCCACGTCATCACCGCCCGAAACCAGGCCGGCGAACTGGTCGGAGTGGTTCCCCTGCACCGGCGCAGCATCGCCGGTGCCGGTCTGCTCCGGTGGATTGGGCACGGATTGGGCACGATTGGCGAATTCGTCGTGCACCCGGACGTTTCGGACCTCGACACTGCGCTGACTCGCGTATTGTCAAACCAGCGCGGCTGCGTAACAGAGCTGGTCGATATGAGCCGATCGGGCGCCGGGTTCGCCAGCCTTACGCGAGAACCACGGCTGCATCATTCCCTGACTTCGCACGACACGGTTCCGGTGGTCGATTTGCGCGGCGTGGACTCGGCAGCGAGCTACCTCGCTCAGCCGGGACGCCGCAAGCTCCGCCAAAACATGGCCAGGGCCGACCGTGCGGACGCCAGTACCTCCGTCGCAGTCGTCGAGGACGCTGACCAGTTTCTCGAGACTGTCGCTTTGGTCGAGTCCGCGAACCGCGCCGCGGAGGCTGCCAAACCGCGGTTGAACTTTTTCGTCGGAGCGCACCGCAGCTATCTGATCGACTCCATCGGCGACTCGATGCGTCTTGGCCGTGCCGCAATACTCGTACTCCGCTCGCATGGGCAGGTGTGCGGATTTCTTGTGTGCTCAATGTCCGGCCAGACGGCCTACGCCTGGGTCGCTCGCTTCGATCCAGGCGCCAGCGACATCGCCCCCGGTCACCAACTGATCCGAGCGGGCATCGACTGGTCCATCGGACATGGCATGGAAACTCTGGATTTGCAGATCGGCGATGATCCCTACAAGCTGCGCTGGTCCTCCGACGCCTACACGACGTACCGTCTGACCGTTGCCCGCAGCGGCTTCCTGGCGCCCGCCCAACTTCTGGTTGCGGCGGTAAATCGCGCCAGCAGCTGAGCGCCTGCGCGCCGTTTCTGACAGAGATAAGCAATGATGGAGCGGTGACCACTCCCGAGCCCCGCGATGATCCCGGCGGGCGTCTGCTGATCTCCACGCCGATGCTGCGTGACGGCGTCTTCAACAACACCGTGGTCTATCTGCTTGCACACAGCATCGAAGGTTCACTCGGGGTTGTGCTCAACCAACCCTCAGACGAACCAGTTGGCACCACCATGAGCGACTGGTCTGCGTTGGCTTCTCCCCCGCGAGATCTGTTTGTCGGTGGACCGGTGGCCGAAGACACGCTCATCGGCGTGTCGGTCACCACGGTTGGGGGCGAAGGTTTCGCCCGTGTGCCCGGACCACTCGACTGCCACACCATGGACCTCGAAGTGGACTCCGCGCTCGCAGCCACTCATGTTACAAATCTTCGCATCTTCGCCGGATATGCCGGTTGGGGCCCGGGACAGGTCCAGTCCGAGATCGATGCCGGCGGTTGGTTTGTCGCCGAGGCTTATCTGGGCGACGTGTTCAGCCCGGAGCCCGAAGCCCTCTGGGAACAGGTGCTCAGCCGCCAGGCCGACTCCCGGCGCTGGTACCTCAACTATCCCGACAACCCCAATCACAATTAGGCCTGTTCCGGCCTCCGGCCGCAAGCGTTGGCACGCAGCACCACAGCACGCGCACAGGATGACCAGGCCTGTTCGGCCTCCGGCCGCAAGCGTTGGCACGCAGCACCACAGCACGCGCTCACATACCGAGTTGCATACTGAGTATGATTCTGTAATCATACTCAGTATGTCTGTACCTCATTCCCTTCTTGCGTTGTTGTCGACTGCCCCGATGTACGGGCAGCAGTTGAAGTCCGAGTTCGAGGCGAGAACCGGCTCGCTGTGGCCGCTGAACGTCGGCCAGGTCTATACAAGTCTCGACCGGCTCGAGCGCGATGGACTCGTCCAGTCATCTGCGGGCACGGAGGGCGACGCCAAGAAACGTCCGTATGTGATTACCCCGCCGGGACAGGTGGAACTGGACCTGTGGCTGAAGGCGGCGCCCCCGGCGAAAGCCCCTCCCCGTGACGATGTGATCATGAAGGTCATGATTGCTGTTTCGATCGACCCCGCGGGCAGCGTGGAGATTGTGCAGAGCCAACGGCGCCAGCTGCTGGAGCGGATGCGAGACCTGACACACCTCAAGGCGAGCCCGGCGGCCGATACGCCGTTGCTGTTGATGTGTGATGCAGAGCTGTTCCGCCTGGAGGCTTCGGTCCGCTGGCTCGACACCGTCGATGCCCGGGTTCGGGGCGGCGCAACGATGACCGCCCCACAAGCCACCGACCAAACAGCTCCGGAACCGGCATCGATGGAGGAAACGTCATGAGCGAACTCACCGCACCGGCCGCACCGGCCGCACCCACCAGAAACCACATGCCAGCCCTTGAACTCGTATCGGTGTCGCGGACCTATGGGAAAGCACCGCATGAGGTTCGGGCACTTATCGACGCGTCGCTCGTAGTGGAGCGAGGAGAGTTTGTCGCCGTCATGGGCCCATCGGGTTCCGGGAAGTCCACACTTCTCACCATTGCCGGCGGCCTCGAAGTCCCTTCCTCGGGAACCGTGCGCATCGACGGTGAAGATCTCGGCGGTTTGAATGTGGCTCAACTGGCTGAAGTTCGACTGCGCCGCGTTGGGTACATCTTTCAGGACTTCAATCTGCTCCCTGCGTTGACTGCGGTCGAAAACGTTGCGATGGTGCTCGAACTCGGTGGAACGTCCCGAAAGGTTGCCGAGGGCGCAGCCGCCGAACAGCTCACGGCAGTTGGCCTGGGCGACCGACTGAACCATTTCCCCGATGATTTGTCAGGCGGCGAACAGCAGCGAGTATCCATTGCGCGGGCTTTGGTCGGCGAGGGCCAGCTGGTCCTGGCTGATGAGCCAACCGGTGCGCTGGACTCGGTGACCGGCGAAACAGTGATGCGCACTCTTCGAGCAGCGTGCAACCGCGGCACATCCGCCGTGGTCGTTACCCATGACGCGCAGCTCGCCGCGTGGGCCGACCGTGTGGTCTTTCTTCGCGACGGTCGCATGGTGGACCACACCGAACCCGCCAGTCCCGTTGCGTTTGTGCAGGAGCATTCATGAGATCGCGCCTTGCGCTTCTGCGTTGGATTGTTCGGGTCGTGAGAATGGAGCGCCGTCAACACGCCCTCGTGGTGCTGTTGATTGCGCTTGGAATCACCCTGGCCGTCGTCCTGGTGACCACCGCCGTGCAACTCAATCAGCCACCGCGAACCTTCGCTGGTTTCGAGAACGAACTCTTTGTGCGGACCTCCAGCGAAGATCCAGCCACGGTTCAGGAGTTCAACGCGGAAGCTGTGCGGCTCATCGATGAGAATCGCGACCTCGCCTACACCGTGACTTCCAGGACGCAGAGTCGACTCATGCAGGTGTTCGGCGCTGAGCCGGAAGGAACCGCACTCGATCAGCAATACGAACTGCTTGAGGGATCATGGCCGACCAGCGGCGGAGTCGCCATCACCAGACGGGCTGGTGAACGCCTCATGGCAGCCTCGCCCGATCCGGGGATCAGCGGCCCCAAAGTTGGCGACATGGTGACCCTCAACGACGTTGAGTTCGTCGTCTCGGGGCTGTTCGAGGATCGTTGGGCGCTCGACGAATCGGTTGCCATCGTGACGCCAACTGACCTTCAGCCGTGGTCGACCGTCAGGTTTCTCCTCCCCGATCCCGAACATCGCGTGGTTGAGGAATCGTTGGCGTCGTGGGGTATCGACGACAGTCTCCCAGTTGAGCAGGCCATCCAGGCCTTTGTGTTCGACACCACCGAGACAGGTGACAGTGAAGCAACAGCTGTCGGAGGGGCCTATCTCATTGGGACGGTGTTGGCACTTCAGATCGCCATCCTCGCGTCTGCGGGCTTTACCGTGCTCGCGCAACGACGTACTCGCCAGCTCGGGATGCTGTCCGCTCTGGGTGCTTCACCACGACGCCTCGCCGGGGTTCTCCGGGCAACGGGACTCGTCGTCGGTGTGGCAGGAGGATTTCTGGGCCTGATCGCCGGCGTTGTGATCACCATCGCTGCGACGCCGATTTTGCAACTCGCTGTGCCGTATCGACTCAACCCATTCGATCTGCCATGGGTTGCCCTGTTACCGGCCATGCCGTTGGCCGTCGCCACCTCACTCCTGGCAGCGTGGTGGCCAGCCCGTCGCATCCGTCGAATGTCAACTATGGACGCAATAGGTGCTCGCCGCCCAACTAACGGCCGCCCCCTTCCGGCGGCGATGATCGGACTTGCTCTCGCCACCGGCGGGACATGGGCCATGATCACCGGGGCACCCAGAAACTCCCCTCCACTCATCGCAGGTGGCGTGATCGCCGTCACCGTCGGGGCGCTCCTCCTCGTTCCCTTCGTCGTCTGGCTACTCGGCAGATTTGCCAGTGCGGTTCCTCTGTCTTTGAGGATCGGTTGGCGCGACCTGGACCGCAACCGCTCTCGAACGGCAGCCGCCGCAGCCGCAGCAGCCATCGCCATCGCCGTCCCATTCGCCGTCGCTACATTCACGTCTTCGTTGAGTAGCACATGGAGACCACAGCTGCCCGATGACACCATCTCCTTTGCCGGCGAATTCATGTTCGAGAACAACGCCGACGTGACACGCAACGAAGTCGAAGCAGCCGCAGCGCCCCTGCTCGCGGTGGTCTCCAATCTCGAAGCACTGGCCATAGACATCCCAATCGACATCGAAGCGACCGCACGCGACCAACAGCTGGGCGGGCAAGGATCGGCTCCCTACTCGGTTCGTGCAATTCGTCAGTCCGGCACCCGGGGCGTCTTCACCGCAATCGCCACCGATGATCTCCTCGACGCAATGGGTTTGGAGCCACCGGCTCCGGGCGTGGACGTATTGACCACGTCCGTCGACCAACTTGACCTTCCTGACGACGTCGTCATGGAGCGCCGAACAGCCCGCTTCGACGGGTTCCCCGATGTTCTGCTGATGAACGAGATCGAGGGAGTTTCGTTTGACGACCCAATCTCAGGAGGCTGGTACCTCCAGAAGGACGCGCCCTTCACCAGGAACGAACTCGATCGCATGGAAGCCATCGCTGAGACGTCGCCCAGCTGGCTCTTCGTTTCCGGGCACGAAACACCACCGCCATTCCTTGCCATCCGCCTGGGCGCTCTCGCCACCGCAGGATTGCTTGGCCTCTCTGTTGTTGCGGTAAGCGTTGCCCTCATCCGAACAGAAAACCAGGCCGACGCTCGATCGCTTAACGCCATTGGCGCTCCACCTGGAACCAGTCGGTCCATCGGCGCTGCCACAGCGGCGGGTCTTGCTGCGATCGCCATTGTCATCGCTGTGCCAGCTGCGTTCGCTGTCCTGTCGAGCGTTTACCTCAACCCCGACGAAGAATTCGATTTTGTCATTCCGTGGATCGAACTCATCGGCACCGGAGTGCTTATCCCCGCTTTCGCTGCGGCAGGCGGATGGCTCCTCACAACGACTCAGGTCCGCAGAGCCTCGAGCTGAAGCACTCCACCAGGAT
>Ga0209828_1000580_pt1 | contig 34805 bp, 29 predicted proteins | sample MaitaG_FD_187429 | JGI IMG/M metagenome (GOLD analysis project Ga0209828, IMG submission 187429) | Marine algal microbial communities from Maine, USA - Maine_Asex2 metaG (SPAdes) (version 2) | ecosystem: Host-associated > Algae > Red algae > Unclassified | place: Maine, USA | collected 2015-01-05
TTTATAGGGTAAACATCTTGTACTAGTCATTGTTATTTTTCTTTTGTCAGTAATATTTGCTGGCTTGTGTGCCAGAGTCTAAATTTGAAGCCTATCGAAAGCAAAAGTTCAACTATTGCTCATCGTGTTTCGAAATATCAAAAGAAAGATAGCTTAATCTAGTTTACTCGCGAGTGAACCTTAGGCAATAACAGCAAAGAAATTAGGAATAGTACAATGACAGGCGTAATTCCGATTCTTTGACTGGCAAATGTAGCTGTCACAAATGCAATGGCTAGCGGCGCAATAAAGCTTGTCACGCGCCCTGATAGTGCATACAAGCCAAAGGCCTCTGTCATCTTTCCCGGTTCGGCCTGATCGACCATTAACGTACGAGACGACGCTTGTAAGGCGCCACCAGCGGCCCCTATTAAGCCACCGCATATAAAGAATAAATAATCAGGCAAGCTGCTTGTTCCAGATCCAGATGCAACTTCCAGCCAAAGCACATGCTGCCTATCTGTACTGATAATCAATACGCTGGCGATTATTAATAGCCATACACAGCTTGTGACGACAGGTTTAGAGCCGTAGCGATGATCAGCTCGGCCACCCAGCCAAGCGCCAATGGCTCCAGCGATGTTAGCGATGATGCCGAAGATACCAATATAAATGATACTCCACTGCATCACACCTGCCGCATATATTCCCCCAAAAGCATACAGGCCATTGAGTGCATCACGATACAACATACTAGAAGTTAAGAAGGCAAATAAGCTTGGCTTCTTGGGTAAATTACGAATGCTTTCCCAAAGGTATCTAAGGCTTTTTTGTATTGATCCTGAAATCTTTTTTCGTCGTTTTTGATCAGGTGTAAATAAAAATAATGGGATAATAAAAATAATAAACCAAATCGCTGTTAACGGGCCGCTTGCTCTATCCCCTTCGTGAGTGGCTGAGTCAAGACCAAAAATGGGGGGCTGGCCAAGCAAGGTTTTTCCCGTGTCAGGGTCACTAACCATGAAGCCTAGCATTAAAATAAGGCTGATTAGGCCGCCGATATAGCCCAATGCCCAACTGTTGCCTGATAGTTTGCCTAACTCCGATCGAGGAACTAAATCAGGCATCATGGCATTATTGAAAACTGCCGCAAACTCAAAACAGATTAGACCCACTGAGAATGCAATAAGTCCGAAGAATAATCCTGTTGAATCTGCATTGGGAAGTGTAAACCACAGGCTGAAAATGCTGACTGCTCCGAGGATGGAAAAAATCAATATCCATGGTTTTCGTGCCCCACTTGAATCAGCTAGTGCGCCTAAAATAGGCGACAAAATGGCAATAACTATCCCCGCAGCCCCAACCGCATATCCCCAATAGCTTTGCCCAAGAACACCATCAGAAATAACCGTATTGGTAAAGTAAGGCGCAAAAATAAACGTCATGATGAGGGTGTGGAATGGCTGGGCAGCCCAGTCAAAAAGCATCCAACTCCATATTGATTTCTTTGAGGCTCTCTTATCTGCTTTTACCATGGAAATACATCACGCTGATCTGGAAACACTTTAAGCATAAACTATGCATGTGTTAGAAGCTATGTATATGGGACATACAGTTATTTTTATCACTGGTCTCTTTTATCGCTAATTATTTAACTTCAGTCTCTATTTGATTGAGTAAGAGCCAATACCTAATTAAATTCATAAAAATAAACATTTAATTGGCTTACTAGGGAGAAATTATAATGTCCACTGTGTCGAGTAACATTATATCCAAACATTATTGTCCCCAATGCAGCAGTTTTGAGCTTTTAAAACTCCATCGCGGTTTCGTGCAAAAACGCATTCTCAACGCTGAAAATAAATTACAGTGCGAAACATGTGGTGAAATTTTTAAGTCCGGTGCGTTTGATCAAAACATACCGATTGAGACTCCTTCTTTTCTTCACACCCCTAGTCCTATTAGGATACATAAAGTAACATCAGAAACGGTCAAGAATTTTTCTGGTGCTGTTCTTGAGCACGTAGAGGAAGCACCTGCTGCCTTATCAACTGTGAAACATGCTCATGTGGCGGTACATGACATTCCTGAATTATCCGACGAATATAGTCAGATAAAAGCTGGTGAGGTAGTAGCCCTAGCGGCAAGACGCTCTAATCTGAATAAAGCGCCGCCACGGCATAGTAGAGATTCACAGCTGGTCGACGAGGTTATCTTGATCAAAGAGAAGCAGGGTGCATGGCCATATATGCTTGGTTCGTTACTTGTTCTGTTTGGAGCGGCTTACGCATTTATTTGGATGCCGATGACCCTAAATGCTGGTGAAAGCAACAATATCCTGATAGATATGAGTATTGGCAAGCCGCCGCTCCAGGCAACGGCGGTGAGCAAGCAAGCTGAGTTATTAAAGGAAGCTAAATTTGAATCATCAATAGCAGTGATCCAATCAAAGCCTCAAGACTCAAAGGCCAGGCTGGAAAGGCCATTGGAAGTAGTAACGGCAGGAGTTAACGAGAGTGTTGAGTCGGAATTTCAACTAGCTGCTTTCGACTCGCAAGAAATAAAAATAGAGCAAGATGGTATTGTAGTTGGAAAGCCATCAGCCGTTATCACAAAGATAGTTAAGGCAGCCCCTAAGGTTTCATCACTGCAGCAGGAAAATCCTAGGTTAGCGCCTGATTCAGGCACAAAAGCTGATATAGCATTAGGTCTGTTACCTACTACTAGAGCTGATAAAGCACTGGTAGTTAGCCTACCTAAAGATTTTCTTGTAAAGACTGTAGTGGACACAGCCTTAGATGAAGCCATCCGTCCGATTAAGGTACCTTTACCACTAGCTTCTGCTCAGCAGCATGACGCCATGAAACCGAATCAGCACCTCCCGAATAGAACTATTATTGCAAGCGCTAATGAGGCGCTTGCAAAACCAGAGATTGTCACATCTACAAACAAGCAAATAAAAGTCCCTAAGGCTCCTGCTAGATTAACTCAGTCGTCTAAAATAATCGTATTCACCAAGCAAGCAGCAGCCATTCTGGGTGTGAGTTCAAAAGATTTAAGCGCTCTGACAGGAGTAGTATCAGACAAGTCAATCGCTTCAGTGGCCGCTAAGCCTATTATTCAAAAAGGCCAATCTGCAAATAATCAGTTACTTGAAAAAGTATCGGTAAAGCTTATACAGCAAGATCTTGACAGGCTTTTACCTAATTAGTGCTAAGAAAGTATTATATTTCACTACTGTAAGCTAGGCTGAAAGCGACCTTAAGTTTTAAGGTTGAGATAAGTCTGTTTCTTGAACATTATGACAGCATCGCAGCAGTAGGAGAGTTTTATGGGTGGATTAGTGAAGAACATAGGAACGCTGCCATTTTTAATGGCTGTGTTCCTAAATACCTTAGTAGATCTCGGACACAAGATCGTCATCCAGAACACTATTTTTAAGGTCTACGATGGCAGCGAGCAGGTCTTTCTAACCGCCATCGTTAACGGTTTAATCCTTTTGCCCTTTATTTTACTGTTCAGCACGGCCGGATACGTCGCTGATAAATACCCTAAAAGCTCGGTAATGCGTTTAGCCGCTTGGATTGCGGTTGCATTAACCATTGGCATTACAGTTTGTTACGCTCTCGGTTGGTTCTGGGCAGCGTTTGCAATGACTTTCCTGCTTGCTATTCAATCAGCTATTTATTCGCCTGCAAAGTACGGCTATATCAGATCACTATTTGGTAAAGAGCATTTGGCTGAAGGTAATGGCCTGGTTCAGGCAATTTCTATTTCAGGCATCTTGGCTGGCACAGTGCTGTTTTCAATCTTATTTGAAATGTGGTTTCCACAAGAAGGTGCTGATAAAAGTGAAATTTTAACAACATTGATACCCATTGGTTTCATTTTAATCGCCAGTAGCGCATTTGAATTAATTATGATTTACCGAGTGCCACAACTCGACACTCATAAGGAAGATCATCAATTTGATTGGAAAGCTTACCGCACTGGAAAACTAGCACTGAATAACTTAAAGCCTGTGTTTAATAATCAGGTGATCTTTTTGTCAATTATCGCTTTAACTGTTTTTTGGTCAATTGCGCAGGTCATGCTGGCTGCCTTCCCGGCCTTTGTTAAAAACCAAACGGGGGAAACTAATACCATAATCATCCAGGCGATACTCGGTGCCTCGGGACTCGGTATTGTGCTTGGTTCATTGATCGCGGCGAAATCATCAAGAAATTATATCGAGACAGGCTTAATTCCCGTTGGCGCAGCGGGGGTTGCGATCGGTTTGTTCGTACTGCCAACCTTGTCAAGTCACCTTTTGATGGGCTTAGATTTTTTATTCATTGGAATGATGGGAGGCATGCTAATAGTGCCGTTAAACTCGCTGATTCAATATCATGCCGGTGAAAATAACTCGGGTCGTATTCTGGCGGCCAGTAACTTTATTCAAAATGCTGGGATGTTGCTGTTCTTAGTTATTACGGTTTCTTTTGCCGTTGCCGGTTTTAGTAGCGCTAGTCTCCTGTTGTTAATTGCGGTAGTTGCTGTCATTGGTTTTGCCTACGCTGTTTACCACCTTCCACAGAGTTTAGTTAGATTTATTTTGTCTTATCTGATGAACCTGAAATACAAAGTCAATGTAGAGGGAATGAAAAATATTCCTGCGACAGGTGGTGTGCTACTGCTTGGGAATCACATTAGCTGGATCGATTGGGCAATTGTGCAGCTCGCATCACCGCGGCGGGTGCGTTTTGTTATGTTGAAAAGCATTTACGAGCGCTGGTATCTATGTTGGTTCTTTAAGCTATTTGGATCTATCCCTATCGAAGCAGGGCCAAGCAGTACGAAAGCATTAGAAATCGTGGCAGAATTACTCAATAAAGGTGATGTGGTGTGCCTTTTCCCTGAGGGAACAATCAGTCGTAATGGTCACCTCGGCATGTTTAAGCACGGCTATCGCAAGGCGGCTAGATTAGCTAATGATGATGTGGTAATTGTGCCGTTCTACCTAAGAGGGCTTTGGGGTAGCCAGTTTTCACGCTCGTCAGAGAAACTGAAGGCAGTCACAAAGAATAGTCAGCGCCGTGAACTGCTAGTGAGCTTTGGTACAAGCTTGCCAATCGACACAGAAACGGAGCTGCTGAAGCGACGCATTTTTGATCTATCTATTATCGCTTGGGAAAACTATAAGCAATCACTGCCTAGTTTGGCTGACGCTTGGATTGAAAGCGCTAAACGCGTTGGATCAGATATGGCCATTGCTGACACTTCCGCACGGCCACTGTCGGCGACGGAGGCCTTATTTAAATCCATTTTGCTATCGCGTCAGATTAGCAGAATCAGTACGATGCAAAATATCGGTATATTGCTGCCAACCAGTAGCGCTGCAGTGCTAACAAACCTAGCCGGCTTGTTGAGTGGTAAAACGATTGTTAACCTAAATTTTACGAGTAGCTCTGAAGTATTCAATAAGGTTATTACAAAGTCTGAAATAACAACGGTCTATACCTCTCAGCAATTTGTTAAACAGTTGGAAGACAAAGGGGTAAAAATTGCTGAGTACTTGGATAAGATAGACGTTGTTTATCTTGAGTCGATAAGCGATCAAGCTAATCAGTTTGCTACAGCTGCGACTTGGCTTGCAGTTAATTTCTTACCCATCTGGTTGTTAAAAAAGATCTTTAGCAAAAATCACAATGGTGAATCCGTTGCGGCCATAGTATTTGGTCAAAGCGGGCAAGAAGCACCTGATGGTGTGGTGTTGAGTCATCAAAATATTATGATAAATCTAAAGCAAGTTTCTGAGGTATTAAATGCTGAAGGCGATGACGTGGTAATGGCGTCGCTACCGTTGTATCAATCGTTTGGGCTCACAGTGACGCAGTTTTTACCTTTGGTAGAGGGGTTGCCGATGGTTTGCCATGCCGATCCATTGGATAGTGTTGGTGTGGCTAAAGCGGTTGCAAAATACAATGCAACGATTATGTTCGGCACTCCAACCCTTTTTGCGCAATATGTGGATGACGATGATGTGCTGCCACTCATGTTTAAGAGTTTGCGAACCGCTGTTGCTGGTGGAGAGCGGCTGATTGGTGAGGTGCAAACGGCTTTTAAGTTGAAGTTCTCTAAAGATATTTACGAAGGCTATGGTGCGACAGAGACTTCGCCAGTGGCGAGTGTTAATCTGCCGGATGTTCTCGACACTAGCTACTGGCACGTTCAATTAGGAACCAAGCAAGGCACGGTAGGCATGCCGCTGCCTGGGGCAAGTTTTAAAATTGTAGACCCCGATACCTTTGAGGAACGCCCAACAAAGGAGAGCGGTATGATCCTGATTGGTGGCCCGCAAGTTATGCAGGGGTACTTGAACGACCCCGAGAAAACCGCGCGGACTATCCATCAGGCAGATGGCATTTGCTGGTTTATCAGTAATGATATTGGTCATTTAGACGAAGATGGATTTTTGCAAATAACTGATCATATCGATAACAAATAATCACGACTTTAGCTATGCAAAATGAATTTCAAAAGCCCAATATTCTTTGGTTGATTGTTGACCATGTAGCGTTTGCAGGGCATTACCGGCAGCATCTTCCCGATTACCATTGGCCGCATCTTGAGGCGCTAGCTGAACAGGGAATTTGGTATGAGCGGGCTTACACAACCGTTCCGGTATGCACGCCAGCTCGAGCAAGCCTTATGACGGGGCAGCGTCCTAGTAAACACGGTTTACGTTGGAATCCTGAGTACAATATTTTGCAAAACTTGCAGGATTTTCGTAGCGGGCAGCGTTTATTTAATCACCGTTTGGCGGAGCAAGGCTATCGCACATCATTTGTTGGAAAGTGGCATTGTGGTCGAAAATACTTACCAGCTGATTATGGTATGTCAGGATGGAGCATGCCAGATTATGGCAATGTCTATGGCTGCGATGAATACAAAAGCTATTTAGGCGAATTAGGTTTGTCACAACCAAGTTGCCAGCTGGATCATCAATTATTTGATCCAGAAATGGATGGACGCGAGGTGATTATGGACCCGCCGGAGCCTTGGACGTATATGGATGGCTGTGGCGTATTAAAAGGTGATGAACGCGCTCAGGAGCAGTTTTTTGTGGCGCACCGGGCACAGCAGGAACTAGCTACATTAAAAGATAGTGGTGATCCGTGGTGTATGGTTGCGAGCTTCTGGGGGCCACATCATCCCTATATTCCCAGTGAATCTTTTGCCTCTAAGATTGACCCATCTACAATAAAACCGTACCCCAGCTTTGCTGAGAATATGAACAACAAGCCATTTCGTTTTGGTATACACCGTGACTTGCGTTGCGACTTTCGAGCACACGAACGCTGGCCAGATTGGAGTACTTGGCAAACGGTTATGGCTCGCTGCTATGCTCAAGGCTTACAAACGGATGCGGCTATTGGTCAATTGTTAACAGCGCTCGATGCAACGGGGGAGGCGGATAATACTCTAGTCATAGTGACGGCAGATCATGGTGATGCGATTGCCAGTCACGGTGCTGGTTGGGATAAATATTCAACCTACACTGAGGAAGTTGGCAAAGTTCCATTAGTGATGCGCTGGCCGCAAAAAATTATCGCTGGGCAACGCTCCAAGCGCTTGGTAAGTGGCTTGGATATTACGGCAAGTTTGGTCGCAGCGGCCAAGGCTGATTCGTCTGGACTCGACGGGCGTGACTTATTAGCAACAGATACTAGTAGTGATGACAATCAAAGCGAAGAGCATTTGGTAGTAGAGCACTATGGCCACAGCGGTGATGTTGCTTTTCAACGCATTGTTTACTACGCCGAATGGAAATATGTTGTGGCGTGGGGTGATGAAGATGAGTTGTATAACCTTGCGGATGATCCCTACGAGCTGATGAATCGGCTAAATGATGATGCTGTCGTTGAAATATTACGACAAATGCAACAGTTTGCACTGGATGACTTACGCGAGGAGCGTGCATCGCGTGAAGTAGAGTTTCCTCAGTCAGAAATGGAGTTCAAGTTAGTCGTCTCAAACGATCGATGGCCTAGAGAAGAACGATTGCTTCAGTACAAACTTGAGCGACTTTTAGGTACCAACTAATGGAGTGTATTTAACCTCAAATCGGGTAATAGCAATCGATTAGGTTTATCATATGCCTCACTTTAGAGCCGTCGGTCACTGTAAGATATGCTACAAATTCTTCAAATCGTCTTACCCGTCTTCTTAGTTATTGGTGTGGGTTACGCCGCGGCTAGCCTAAAAGTCTTCACTGCAGACCAGTCTAGTGTGTTGATGCGGTTTGCTACACAAATTGCTATTCCTTGCCTACTCTTTCTAGCTATTTCTCGCTTAGATTTACAAGCCGAATTTAAAATGAATGTTTTGGCACCATTTTTTATCGGCGCTCTAGCAAGCTTTGCTCTGACTTCATTTGGAGCATGGTTTCTATTTGGCCATAAGCCGGGATATCGGATTGTGATTGGTTTTGCGGGTATGTTCTCAAACCTGGTCTTGATAGGTCTGTCGATTGTCGAGTTGGCTTTTGGAGCCGAAGCGCTCAAGCCTGCCTTTGCCATTGTTGCCCTACATGCACCATTTTGTTATGTCATTGGCATTACCGCGATGGAAATTTCCCGGGCAGATAGCGTTGGTTTCGTTGCAACAGTGCAAGCGGTGGTAAAGCAGGTATTCTCCAATGCTATTACCGTTGCCTTGCTACTCGGTATCGTGGCTAATCTGCTTGATCTCACGCCACCCGTGGCTATAAACACTGCACTAGAGTTAATCGCACGAGCAGCACTACCAGTTGCGTTGTTTGCCTTAGGTGCGGTCCTAGTTAAATACAAAATCACCACTAGTCTTGGAGAAGTCAGCATGATCAGCGTCAATATGCTAATCCTCCACCCCGTTATTGCCTATGTGATTGGGCGCTATGTATTTAATTTAAATGATGATTTGTTGAAGGTTGTTGTTTTGATGGCTGCGATGCCACCCGGCATGAATGCTTACGCTTTTGCAGATCTTTATGATAGGGCAAGAGGCATTGCTGCCTCATCAGTGCTAGTGGCGACGGTTCTGTCAGTAATGAGTATTTCCGTGTGGCTAGTGATTCTGCGCTGAGAATTTTTGACTATTTTATTCTCAGTAGCTTAAACCAGTTTCTGACGGCGGTTTCGTATTCTACTATACACAGCTCCGCACGATCATCTGAAATGTCCGTGTCTTCAATCGCTGAAGCATATTTATCCGGATCACTGCCATAAACATGACATAGCGTGTTGTAATAGCGCTGTTCATCAAGGCTGTGTTCGTCCCAAAAATCTGCTTCCTCAAAGCCACCGTTTTTGTCCTCGCTTTCCAGATCAAACAGGTCGGCTGCACTCAGGACGGTTTCTTGGCCTTCATCATAAAATTCTATCAACAATACGTTGGCTAAACTATCAACCGCATCTTCTTCCTTACCTACCACCGGAAGCTGATACATCTCGATTAACGCATGGCCCAATTCATGAAATAAGGTGTGCATCAGAGCGTCGTCCGCAGCCTCGTCTGGACTAACGCCTGTTTCAGAGTATTTGGCTTTGACGAAGCGTTTTTTCACTTCATCAATAAATAGATAAGGAACCAGAATCTTATTAATTTCAGGATCATAAAGTGGGCCATCGGTACCGCCAAAGACAATGCTTAGTGGTTTAGGTAAGCGCAGTTTTTGGTTAACAAGGTCAATCACTTCTTGGGCATCACCCGTCTGCCTTATTCTTTTTAGTATTGCAGTTTCTACCTGACTAGCAGGTTTATCAAAAACCAATGTTGCTTGATGTTTGGCGTGGGCAGTCGTGCTCAGTAGTCCTAAGCAGCACAGTGCTAGTAATGCATTTGTGAGATTGGTCATCGTTTTTACTATGAGTGGAGTTTCGGGGAAGCTACCGTGCAGTGTACACTTAGTTGCATCGGTTAAAAGTGGCGAGAAATTAATATATTCAGGTACATTGCAGACTATAATCTTAGACATAGATTTTTTCAAATTGAGACTGCAATAGGAGTCACCTGAGATGAGCCTCAACTTACAAGACAGTGCATTAGTCAGCGCATTCCCCCGCAGTTTTGGCAGTGAGGTTAAACGTGGCTCATCTGGTAACCGAGTGGTTGCCGTGCAGTACGCCCTGGGTCGATTGGGCTTCCTCATAGATCTCTGTGATGGTAGTTTTGGCCCAATTACTGAGTCTGCACTTAAGGCTTTTCAGCGATCTATTAGCGGTGTTTCTGAAACAGGTATCGCTGATGTCGCAACGTTAACCGCATTAGACAGCGCATTGTCGGCTAAGGATTTTCGAGTGCCTGCCGTAACCAGTGGCGATCCAATGGCTTACCTCTCTGATTTTCGCGTGCTGGGTTTACCCGTCGTGCGAGTGGAGGGTTCAGAAGAAAACATTACTTGGGATCATCGTGTCTTACAGGAGTCTTATGGCAGCTTTGTTGCCGACTACTGGGAGGTCATGAAAGACAATCTAGTAGAGGGGGATTGCAAGAATATTTCGCTGTTCTTGATGGATCAGTTTCGTAAGCAGCTCAAACAAGACACCCTGATTGATTTGCCGCACCCGGTATTGGGCGCAGGCAGTCGTGAAAAAAATTGGATCGTCGCAACGGCTGATAAGACCACTGGATTATTCAGTCACATGGATAAACTTAGGGTGGGCCGCTATGATTATCCCGCAATGAAAAAAGTCCAGACGCTAGATAAAAGTCATTCAATGATCTATGGCGTCAATGTTCACTACCCTGAAATTCGCACGGACCGTGTGGCAAAATCGACTAAACGTTTGTTTGATTGGGATCGTTCCTATGAAAACTGGGGCGACACTAGCAAACCTGAAGTGCCTGTAAATCAACTGGAACCCGGTCACATGATCTTCATCGATCATACGGGCAACGGTAGCTATGATCACACGGTGAACGTGATTCGAGTCGAGAAAGACAGCAATAGTCGAGTGCGACGTTTGACCCTCGCGATGGGTTCTTACGATGATATGAAAGATAACAGCTCTGCGACTATTGTGACTTATAAAGCCTTGAATCCGTACGCAGAAGAGGTCATTGTTGAGTTAGATACGAATGGGCGTATTACTAGTTCTAAGGTTAGTTATTCATCAGAACCTAGCTATTTGGTAAAAACGCGCTATCGTGCGGTAACCACCTTGATGGAGCGCAAGCGCGGTGGTGTATTAATGGTTGGACGTTGGGGTTAGATGTTTTGGAGTTAGGTATCATGCAAACATATTTGGTGGGCGGTGCGGTAAGAGACCGTTTACTGGACTTGGTAGTAAAAGATCGGGACTGGGTGGTTGTGGGATCAAATCCGCAAGAAATGCTCGACTCTGGTTATAAGTCAGTGGGTAAAGACTTTCCTGTTTTTCTGCACCCTGACTCAAAGGAAGAGTACGCACTTGCCCGCACGGAACGTAAGACCAAAGCGGGTTACCACGGTTTTGAGTTTGATGCGTCTGGTGTCACATTAGAGCAGGATTTGGAGCGTCGCGATCTCACGATCAATGCCATTGCTGAAGATGATGCGCAAAATCTAATAGATCCTTTCGATGGTCAGGCCGATATTAATGACCGAGTGCTGCGCCATGTATCCCCTTCTTTTGCCGAAGACCCCGTGCGGATATTGCGTATCAGTCGCTTCCTCGCGCGTTTCCATTATTTAGGTTTCACCATCGCTGAGGAAACGCTTCAACTCATGCGCAATATGGTCGCGGCAGGTGAAGTTGATGCGCTGGTGCCAGAGCGTGTTTGGCAAGAAACGCACAAAGCGTTGGGTGAAAAAAACCCTGAGCAATTTATTTTAGCGCTGCGTGAGTGTGGCGCGTTGAAGATATTATTCCCAGAGATAGATCGCCTTTTTGGAGTACCTCAAGTCAAAGAGTATCACCCAGAAGTGGATACGGGTGTGCATGTGATGATGGTGATGCAGCAGTGTTGCTTGCTTACCGATAACACGGTGACGCGTTTCGCCGCGCTAACTCACGATTTGGGTAAAGGCATAACACCGGCTGAAATTTTGCCGCATCATTACGATCATGAAGAAACGGGTGTGCCGCTGGTAAAAGCACTTTGCAAGCGACTGAAAGTACCGAATGAATACCGGCAGCTTGCGGAGCTAACCTGCCGATATCACACGCATGTACATCGTGCATTTGAGTTAAAGCCAAAGACTTTGCTGAAAGTACTAATGACCGCTGATGCCTACAGAAAGCCGGAACGATTCAAGCAGTTCCTACAAGCTTGTAAAGCAGATAGTCGTGGGCGTCCAACCTTTGAAGATCGTAAATACCTGCAAGCCAACTTTTATGAAGAGCTATATGAGGCGACTCACGCTATTCCGGTTAAGCCGATTATCGATGCTGGATTTACAGGTGAGCAAGTGAAAGAGCAGCTTCGGTTAGCGAGACTGAAAGTAATAACAGAAATCAAAAAAACGGCAAAAGGACCTGAAGGTGTTTATTAAGCTCTCCTGTTGCTTTAGCTTTGCAAGTTTAGGTCTTGGCTAAGTTAGTGGTTAATTACTAGATTTAGCTGGTGTATTGAGGAAGTGCCCGGCTTTTTTAAGCACCGCTTTCTGTTGGAGGAATAGAATAAGTCCCAGTAGCATGGGCAACAGTTTTCATTGTTGAGCTGTCAATGATGGTCACTTCTAACACAGCTAGCCGCTTGCCCATTTTAATGACCTTACCTTCACCTAACAAATCATTCGGACTGGGTTTTCTGAGAAAATTAATATTCAAGTTAGTTGTTACTGCTAATTTGACCTCACCAATCACACTTAGCACCACTGCGAACATGCAGGCATCTGCTAACAGCATCATATGTGGCCCTGAGATGCTTCCACCTGGACGCAAAGAGTTCTCTTTAAATGGCAGGCGCATAGTCGCCAGACCATCAGAAATACTAGCCAATCGAATGCCTGCCTCATCTGCCCAAGACAGTTCTTCCTTAACGATCTTCTGAAATTGCTGGATACTAACTTTAGACATGCGCAAGACCTTAAATTGGTTGATTGTTTTTTCTTTGTATATCAATAGGGTTGTCATTTACAATCACATTATACGATAGATCAAATTTTAGCTTACCCCGAAGTGAGGTTAAGTATAATTAACAGCGTGATTAGAATAAACAAGGTTGAGTTATGAGCACGAGTGCTGAACGCGAAAGTATGGAATATGATGTCGTTGTTGTTGGTGGAGGCCCAGCGGGTCTGTCGACGGCGATTCGGTTAAAGCAATTAGCCGCTGAAAATGACCAAGAAATTTCCGTGTGCCTACTGGAGAAGGGTTCGGAAATAGGTGCGCATATACTCTCAGGTGCCGTTATTGAAACACGTGCGTTGGATGAGTTGCTGCCGGACTGGAAAGAAAATGGTGCGCCATTGAAAACCGCAGTCACGCATGATGAAGTGCATTTATTCACCAATGAGCGAAAATCAGTAAAAGTGCCTAACTTCATGATCCCACCAACCATGCATAACGAAGGTAACTACATTGCGAGCTTAGGTAACTTATCGCGTTGGTTGGGCGAGCAAGCTGAGGCTGCAGAAGTTGAAATCTATCCTGGCTTCCCGGCTGCTGAAATTCTTTATCACGAAGATGACAGCATCAAAGGAGTTGCGACGCCTGATATGGGGATTGATGAAAAGGGTGAGAAGAAAGATAGCTATGAGCCTGGTATGGAGCTGCACGCTAAATACACCGTCTTCGCTGAAGGTTGCCGTGGGCATTTAGGCAAAGAGCTGCTTGCGAAATTTAACTTAAATGCAGATGCTGATCCGCAGCACTATGGCATCGGCTTGAAAGAACTCTGGGAAGTGAAGCCTGAAAACCATCAGGAAGGTTTGGTGGTTCATGGTTCGGGCTGGCCGCTAGAAGATGCGACTGGCGGCTCATTCTTGTATCACCTTGAAAATAACCAAGTGGTTGTTGGTCTGATCATTGATCTTAACTACAGCAATCCACACCTCAGTCCATTTGATGAGTTCCAGAAGATGAAGCATCACCCCGTTTTTGCTAAAGTATTGGAAGGTGGAAGTCGTGTTTCCTACGGCGCCAGAGCTATCGTTAAAGGTGGTTTGAATGCACTGCCTAAGATGAGTATGCCGGGTGGCTTATTAGTCGGTTGTGATGCTGGAACGCTTAATTTTGCTAAGATTAAAGGCACGCATACTGCCATGAAATCTGGAATGGTCGCAGCAGAAGTGCTTTACAGGCAGCTACAAGGCGAAGCGAAAGCAGGGCTTGATCTGGAGCATTTCAATCAAGAATTCCGTGATTCTTGGGCAGGGCAAGAACTACACGAGTCTCGTAATTTTGGCCCAATTATGCATAAGTTCGGCATGATCATGGGTGGTGCGGTTAACTGGATTGATCAGAAGACTCTCAAAGGCAGCATGAAATATACCATGCACGACACCAAGCCCGATTATGCTTGTATGAAGCCTGCCAAAGACAGTCGTAAGATAGAATACGCCAAACCTGATGGCAAACTCAGTTTTGATAAGCTTTCTTCTGTTTTTCTAACCAACACATTTCATGAAGAAAACCAGCGTTGTCATTTGCAACTCACAGATGCTGCGATACCAGTTAACAAGAATTTGCCAATATACGATGCACCAGAGCAGCGTTACTGCCCAGCAGGCGTCTATGAGATTATTGAAGAAAAGAATGGACCTGAGCTTCAGATAAACGGCCAGAACTGCATCCATTGTAAGACCTGTGATATTAAAGATCCAAGTCAAAATATTACCTGGGTAACTCCTGAAGGCGGCGGTGGCCCAAGCTATCCAAACATGTAGTTTCGTTCAGGCTCAGGGCATTTTATTCGCTTACCCAACTGCGTTGGAATGATTCGCCCCGAGCCTTCACTTGCGGCGGCGTGGGAACTGAATAATTATAACTCCGCCATCAACTGATTAGCTTCCTGCTGCTGCAAAGTATTACCTTCACTGATCACTTCTACCAGCATTTCACGTGCCGCAGCAACATCTCCCGCTTCGATATAAGCACGTGCCACATCCATCTTGATACTAACTTCCAGCTGAGGCTCTTGCTCAATCTCGAGTGCAGGATCAATCGGCTGGTTATAATCTACAAATGCGGCCGTTGTAGCAGGCTGCTGTACGCGACGTTGCGCTTTGCTTTTGCCGCCACGTAACATTTTCCAGATTAGCCAGAGCAGGGCCAGTATTAAAAACAGCGGCAATAACCAGATCAACCAACGCAAATCTTTTGGAATGAAACCTAAATATTTGTCAAACAAATTGCCATCGCTTTTGTCTGAAACTTTTGCCATTGTCCCGTCGTTTACGATCGCGGCCGTATTGCTTTGAGTCGGCTCATTGTTTTGGTTTTTAATGTCTTGAGCACCTTCAGGTTTTTGAATGACATCATTAGGCAAAACACCTTTTTCTTTCAAGGCTTCAGAAAGCATGCTGTTTTCTTCTTGAATGTCGGTCATGCGACGCTCAAGCTTTATTTCCATGCGGGTACTTTCTGCCATTTCACTGCGAGCGCTTTGCAGTTGCGCATTTAGACTTTGATTGCGTGCATCTAGCTCTTCCAAGAGTTCGGCACCATCGCCGGTTAATTCACCGTTGGCCAATTTTAATTTCAGGTCAGCTGTGGCTGAACCCAATGAATTAGATGACGACTGTAAGCCTTGAATCTTATCTTCCAGCCCCCGAAGATCATTGTCGCGCTTAGACTTTTCATCTTCAAGGCGTTTGACCATGTCTCGTAGTTTGGAACGCTCCTCTTCCATCGAGTTGAGCTTTTCAGACTGTTGTTGCTTTTCCTTAACTAGTGTCTCAACTTGATCTGACTGGAGGAGAGAAATAAAAGCTGGAGGAGGTAAGTTGCCTGTTTTACCACGTTTGAATAATCGGTAATGCTGGCTTAGTAGCGTTGTTGCATCTCGGTTGGAGATGTTTTTTATCGTGGCAACGTTTGGTAAGCGTAAATCCGCATTGCGAACCATGTAGTTAATATTGCCGCCCTTAAATGCATCAGGGTTAGCTGCCAATATAGCTACCATAATCTGGTTATTAGAAACGTCAACATCGATGTAGTTCTTGTTGACGATAGCCGTTAAGGTACCGATGGCTTTTACCGTGCGCTGAGTGTGACTTTCAGCATGGGCCGTTGAGAAGCTACCCAGCAAGCAAAGGCTTAGCGTCAAAAAATAAGGGATCAACAATTGGTGCAGTTTGGTGATGACTGGCATGCGATTAGGGTCCATACTAAAATTTTTAATTAACTCGTGGGATCCATCCCAAGAATCGAGCGATATTACCATTGCTTGGAAGATTCAAGAACCTGTTTCCAATGTTTTGATAGCTTAAAACGCTGCTTTTGTAGTTTGTCAGCAAACACTCCGAGCTTTTCTTTTTGGCGAGTTGCAGCATATAGGCTCATCAGTTCCTCGACATGGCTCGTATCCGGCTTCTTCTTGTCGCAAGCCGTTTCCAATATAGCCTCAGCAATTTCAACCTGTCCGTAGGCAATAGCGTGTCTACCTTTCTCAATTAAACTGCCTGAAGTTTGAGGAGAGTAGGGCTCGGAGTCTACGGGATTGTTTTTACAAGTTTGACTAATCAAAACCGAGCCGGGGAAACGATGGCAATCCAGTGTCGAATCAGTATCATGAGCTAGCCATTCATGAAAGTATTCTCGATCGTTATGATCTATTAAAGGAACGACCAGACTATACATTCTTTCCCTTAACGGCCGACCATTTTTACCTAATGCGATAAATAGATCTTGTAATGCACCCGGTAAAAACTGATGTAGCTTATGCTGAAGCGCAAATAAAATGCGTTGGCTATGTTGTTGGAATTGCTTGGGTTGGCCTTTGATACTAAGGTTAAGGCGCCGCCAGTTGTCCAATAGCGCTGGATCGTATGGCTGTTTATTTGTATTGCTTGGGTTTGTACTGGAACTCGTCACATTCGCATCCTTGTGGGAACTAGCTCACTTGATTATACGGATTATGGATTAAAAGGTACAAACAAACCCTATTTAAACACGCATAGAGTTTAAATCTTGAGACAGTGATAAATGAGGGTTTGTTCCAAAAGCTATTTTGAGGGGGCATAGCTAACGTTGTAGATAGGTCGTTGTAAGTGGCACAAAGGTTTGAAATTTGAGAAAAGTTATTCACATTGATATGGACTGCTTCTACGCTGCGGTTGAAATGCGCGAAAATCCATCGCTTCGAGGCAAGCCTGTAGCGGTTGGCGGATCAGGGTCGCAGCGAGGTGTGGTCGCGGCGTGCTCGTATGAAGCGCGTAAGTTTGGCGTTCATTCCGCGATGCCGTCTGGGCGTGCGCGTCGCTTGTGTCCTGAGTTAATCATGTTGCCTGTGCGTATGTCCCTATACAAAGAAGTGTCGAAAAGAATACAGGCATTATTTTATCAATATACCGATCTGGTTGAACCGTTGTCACTAGATGAAGCGTTTCTTGATGTCAGTGAGAGTGAGCACTGTCGTGGTAGTGCAACCTTAATCGCCAAAGAAATCCGTAGCCGGATATTTGCTATGGAGCATTTAACGGCGTCTGCTGGTATTGCGCCCAATAAATTTCTCGCCAAGGTCGCCAGTGATTGGGAAAAGCCAAATGGGCAGTTCGTTATCAAGCCAGATGAGATTGAGGGTTTTGTTAAGCAGCTACCTGTCAAGAGAATCTTCGGTGTTGGTAAAGTTACGGGCAAGAAATTAGCGGATTTGGGTATTGAAAATTGTCAGGACCTCCAAGCGTTAAGTGAAGCAATGCTGTCGCAGCATTTTGGTGTGTTTGGAAAGCGCTTATACGAGCTTTCCAGAGGGTTTGATGAGCGTCCTGTTACCACTCATCGCACGCCTAAGTCATTGAGTGTTGAAGAAACCTATGCGACCGATTTACCAGATCTGAAGCGCTGTATTGCAGAAATACCAATATTATATGAGGAGTTTTTAGAGCGCTTGGATAGGACGCAAAAGCGCCTGAACCTGCGGCCACGAACGCTGTTTGTTAAATTGCGATTTGATGATTTCGAAACCACCACCATGCAAATGGCTGGCACATCGCCTAGTGAAACTGGCTTTACTCATTTGTGTGAACAGGCTTGGCAACGTGGCAAAAGGCCAGTTAGATTGATCGGCCTTGGTGTGCAATTTTTTCCTTTGGATATGCCAGAGCAGTTAGAGCTGCCGTTAAAGATTTAGGAGTCTTGGTGGAGGCAACCTGCTATGACAAAAAATAGTCGAGCAATAAGCCCGCGAATACTACTAAGCCAAACCAATTGTTGTTGAGAAAGGCATTGAAGCAGGGCACTGACTCTCGATTTCGGATCAGATATTGCTGATAAACAAAGAATATGGAGGCTAAGGCTATGCCTAGATAATAGAAGGCACCTAGTGACTCTAACAAGCCAATACCCGTTAGCATCATGGCGACAATGAATTGCATAGTGCCAACGATAATCTTGTCATTGTCACCAAATAAAATCGCAGTGGATTTGAGGCCTAGTTCAATGTCGTCTTCGCGGTCAGCCATGCCGTACATAGTGTCGTAGGCTGTTGTCCAAATTACCGCAGTAAAAAAGAGTAGCCAATTGCTCAGGTCTGGAAGTTGGTTGTGCACAGCGGTATAGGTCATGGGAATCGACCAGCCGAAGGTAATGCCAAGATGCACCTGCGGTAGCATATGAATGCGTTTCATAAATGGATAGCTTGCAGCCAGCGCCAACGCCACACATGACATTCCAATCGTTAGCCAGTTGAGCTGCAACACCAGTAACAACGAAGCAATCGCCAGAACAATAAAAACACCAATCGCTTCCTTAGCTGTAATCGCACCTGTTGCCAGAGGACGTTGTTCGGTGCGCGCAACATCTGCGTCAAAGTCTCGATCAGCATAATCATTAATGGCGCAACCTGCTGAACGCATCAAAAACACACCAAGAGTAAAAATGATTAGGATCTTTAAGTTAGGCACACCATCTGAGGCAATCCATAGCGCCCAGAGTGTCGGCCAGAGCAATAAGTAAGTACCGATAGGACCATGAAAACGAATCAGTTTTAGGTAATGTGGAAACTGTTTTTTTAAGTCAATCATGATTGGTTTCTAGGCGCTCTTTGATATTTTTCATGAGACGATTATTAATATTTCTATCAATATCTGTTTGTGTGGTTGAACTGGCTATGCAGTGATTATACGCAAATTATTTCTGCTGGCGACTTGTGTACCTGAGTATGCGATTATTCGCCAATTATTTGACAAGCAATTAGCCCATTTTGGGCCCATATTTTGAGGTGCAGAATGCAACAACAGCTGGAAACGATTAGTGATTTTTTAGTATTGAGCGGATTCCAATATCGAATCTTTGATTTGGGTCGGAAGATTCAGAAAATTTCTAACCAGACCTTTGCCGCTATCGAGCTGCAACAAACCGCATACCCTTATCCGTTTCAGCAAAAGGCATGGCTGGCTATTTTGTTCTGGGATAAGCAGAAGAAGCAAGAGCCGGTGATATGGTTTCTTAACTTTCCCATCGATGAGTTGGGCTTTTTGAAGCTGGAGTCGCGAGATGGTTTTGTGCGGGACTTGATGTCCAATATTGGGGAGAATATGCAAGCTCATTTAGAAGGGGGAATCGCTAAGGATAGTTTAAATGAAAGTCCATTTTCTTTTAGGCCAAGAGAGGATAGGCTGGCTATGTTCCATGCTCTGGCAACGGTTGAGTTAAACGAAAAGCCTTCCCAGCACTACGCGCCGACTCAGGATTACTTGTCAGGTAAATCGGGTTATGAGCAGTGGCAGTTTCTGGGATTGCAGGGCATCTCAGACGTTATTGCGCGTCTGGATCAAGACGGCAATGCCGCTAATTTGGCAGCTGCCTTGCTAAAACTACCCGATGTTCCACTAGACCGCTTTATGCAATGTCTTGAAAACGTGCCTTATTCAGGGAGGCTGAGTGTTGCGTTAGCTAAACGTATCGCCGTAGGAATGAAAGAGGAGCCACTGCAAGCGACGTTGATGGCCTCTTTATTGCGAGCACTTTCGGGTAGTGAGGCTAAAAGTGAACGATTGCGTTTATTGGGCGAAGTGCTGGATTCTGAGCTACGAAAAGAGGTGGAGGTTTTAGCTGCCATTTCTGGAAGAGCTTGGAGCGACTTAAAAGAAGACCGCATGATGCAGAAGTTTTTAGAAGCCGTTGCACTGCTGGAACAGGAGGTCTTCAATATTTTGCTAATAGATTTAATGACCATTCCCGATATGCGATCAAAAGTGTTGCTTGGATTAAGAAACCCTGAGAGAAGCGTAACGTTGAGTAAACGAATTGGCAGCTTTATGGGTGGGGTTATTGGCTGATATCTATAAAAATGCTGGATAAATAATCTATCTCAATGTAGAGAACATTTTTGTTATCGATAATGATTTTTTTTGTTATTGGCTACCACATCAGATTATTGCAGTTTGGTAATGTCAGATAAAAGGTTTAAGATGCCCGATAAGCTATCGGCCGAGTTCGGCAGTATTTAGCAATTAGATCAATCTCAAACAACTATAAACAAGATAAAACTGAGGAGTATTATCTCATGAAAATCAATCGTCACAGCATCTTGGCTGTGTCCATAGCGTTATGCCTGTCATCAACTGCTTATTCAGGTGGTTTCACCGTAACGACTCAAAGTGCCTCTGGTGGCGGTACGGCATCGACCAACCATGCAATGGCAGAAGATGCGTCAGCGATGTTTTATAACCCAGCGCTGCTGTCTTCAGTCGAGGGAACACAGTTTAATGTCGGTGTATCGTTAATAAGCCCTGATTTGAAAGTGAAGAACACGGGAAGTGCGCTGCCGACTGTTGCTGGTGGCACACCTATTGTGGGTGTTAATGAGGCTGAGCCTACTGAGCTTGCCGCGACTCCGAGCTTATTCTACAAGCGCGATCTTTCACCTCACATGGCATTTGGCCTAGGTGTCAATATTCCTTTTGGTGTTTCTTCTGAGTACGAAAATGACAGCTTTGCCCGTTATGAGGCAACTGAGTCAGCATTGACAACGCTTAACATTAACCCTGCCTTTTCTTACAGAGTTAATAGTAAGTTAGATATCGGTGCAGGTCTTAATGTTCAATTAGGCTCGGCAACGCTATCTAGGTCTATCGACTCATTCCTTGTTTGTGCAAACGCAACCGGTAGCCCAGCGGCTTGTGCTGCGAATGGACTATCGGGGCCGGGTGATGCCTCAACTGACGGATCTTCAGTTGTAGAGGCAGATGGAGTTGCATACGGCGCTAACATAGGTGCTGCTTATCGTCCAACTGCCAATACCACCATTTCATTAGGCTATCGATCTGCAACCAAATACGATTTAGAAGGCGATGCTGACTTTCAGCATAACGCCACATTACTTGGGATAATAGGCCAGGGTAACCCAGCTGCTGGTGAAGCAGCGCTGGCTGCTGGTGGTTTAGGTGATAGAGAGGCAACCGCTGAGCTTGAGTTACCAGCATCAGCGTCCTTAGCATTTGCCAGTAAAGTGGGTTCAAAGTTGACACTCCATGGCGATGTTACCTGGACTGACTGGTCATCTGTACCGGAAATACGCATAGACTTTCCAAGCACAACTAACGCGGACCTAGCAGACTCTGTTACTGATCTCCAGTGGGAAGATACCGTACGCGTTGGCGCGGGTGTGACTTATCAGTTAAGTGGCAAAACGAAACTTAGAGCGGGAATCGCTTATGACCCCACTGCCACACCAGGTCCGAATAACCGTACGCCAAGAGCGCCACGCTCGGACACTCTTTGGTTGTCAGTTGGTGTGGGTCATTCGTTCAGCAAGAAACTCAGCGTAGATGCGAGTCTTGCTTATTTAAAGCCAGATGATACTTCGATCACTTATACCTCGCCGAGTGCAACACTGAATTATTTAACACGGGCCGATGTAGAGGCGACGGCTATTAATGCAGCGATTTCTCTGAATTATAAGTTTAAGTAAATAACTTATGTGAGGCCAAATTGGGTGTTTGGCCTTTGTAAATCGCAAGAATAAATAAAAAGGAAATAACGAGATGTTTAATAAATTTAGAATGCTACCGCTGACAATTTGCACGGCGTTGATGCTACAAGCCTGTGGCGGTGATGATGATTATGTTGCTACGGTAGATGCGCCAAAGCAGGTGCTAGATATTAGCGCTAATGTTTATGCTCAGTTAAGAGCTAGCTCCGCTGACGCTAATACTCTATTCGCAATCGCGGGAACAGTTGCGGGCACAGGAGCTGCTGTAGGTGATGAGCCTTGTCAAGTCAAACTGCATAAGATGGCTTATGACACGGTAGGTGGGGCTGGAGAAGCAACCACTTCGAGCGGTGCCGTCATGGTGCCGTATGGTACTAATCCTGCTTGCAATGGCCCTCGTCCAGTCGTTCTATATGCGCATGGCACAAGTGCAGATCGTGATTTTGATTTTTCTAAAATCATTTCAGATCCGTCTAATGGTGCGAACGGCGATGGTGCCATTATCTTGGCAATGTATGCTGCGCAAGGCTATATAGTCGTCGCTCCAAACTACGCGGGTTATTCTGACTCTGCCTTAAGCTATCACCCTTTTCTCGATAAGGTTCAGCAAAGCACAGAAATGGTTGATGCTTTAAGCCATTTTAGAACTCATGCTGCGACTATTGGCGCTGATGCATCATCTAAGCTGTTTGTTTCTGGTCTGTCCGCAGGTGGACACGTCGCCATGGCGACGCATGAAGCGCTAGAAGCTAGAGGAGAGACTGTCACAGCGTCATTGCCAATATCTGGCCCGTACGCCATGCTGGATTTTATTGATACCTTGGTCGCAGGCTATGTAAATGCAGGGTCAACGCTTTTTGCCCCCATGTATTTTACTGCTGCTCAAAAAAGAGAAAATATTTACTCGGATCCCAGTGAGATATATTCCGCTATGTTTGCGGACGATGCTGAAAACTCATTGCCTCGTCCTGGCGGATTCGTAGAGGCTGTAGTTGCTGGTTCATTACCTCAGAGTGCGCTTTTTAATATTGACTCAAAGCCAACTCCAGTAAGTCCTGCGCCACCGCTAAATGCTGTCAATGATGCTGGATACGGTAATCCATTCCTTGTTGCTGATTCCTTCAGAAATGCATACCTTGTAGACGCTGCCACAAACGGAGATGTGCCTCAAAACAGTCTGCGTGTGGCTTTACAAAACGATGATCTCAGAACGGACTGGTCGCCAGCTTCTCCTGTGTTTATGTGTGGCTCAGCGGTTGACCTGACAGTGTATTACACTAACTCAATTAAAATGGCTGCTCATTTAGATAGTCCTTTGGTCACCAACTTGGAGCTTGGCAGTACGGCCTCTGGAACGCCTGCACTGGTTCAGGCGCAGTGGAGTGCCGCGGTTCAGGGAGGTACGGATTGGTTTATTGCCGCTAGCCAAGCGCAAGCAGCTGGAAGCACACCTCCTGCGCAGCCTGCTGGTTCAATCTCACCAACTCAAGTTCATGGGCAAACGGGTGCATATTGCGCTGCAATTGCATTAGGCTTGTTCAACAGCTTATAAGCTGTAAAGTAACGCGGGCAGTCCCCTATCTGCTCGCGTTTTCTTTAATCACAACTTTCCCTCATCCCTCTTCTTAGTTACTATCTCAAATTCTCCTATCTTCTAAACAGTTAGTATCATGACTGATCAAGTTCAGCACCGCCCATTACGTTCCTTCGTGCTTCGCCAAGGTCGCCTAACCTCAGGCCAAAAACTTGCTTTGGAGTCTCAGTGGCCAATTGTTGGTATCGAGTTCCAAGACAGTCAAATAGATCTGACGGAAACGTTCGGCCGAGAAGCCCCGACAACGTTGGAAATTGGTTTTGGCAATGGTGACTCGCTGGCTCAGATGGCGAAGAATGCACCGGAGCGCAACTTCTTTGGTATAGAGGTACACCGTCCAGGGGTAGGCCACTTATTGCACCTTGTAGAAGAATACGAGCTTAGCAATGTTCGCGCAATGCACCATGATGCTGTTGAAATCATTAACAAAATGATTCCAGATGATTCTTTGGATTGCATCCAGATCTATTTTCCTGATCCTTGGCACAAAACGCGCCACAATAAGCGACGCATCATTCAACCAGAGTTTGTGGCGCTGCTAGCAACTAAGCTACAACAAGGTGGTGTTTTGCACTTGGCGACGGACTGGGAGCACTATGCACATCACATGCTTAAAGTGATGACAGCAGCCCCCGATTATAAAAATCAAGCGCCTGGTGGTTGCTATGCTGAACGTCCCGACTATCGCCCATTAACCAAATTTGAAAACCGTGGTCTTAAGCTTGGGCATGGCGTGTGGGACTTGCTGTTTGAGCGGGTGTGAGCTTTTAAAGTCGTCACCCTATCTGTTGTCTGTTCTAAAGAGACTGTCCATGGTTAGATGATTCTACTTCCATAAATCAACGGTCTTGCCTGTCTCGCGAATAGCATCTGCACGATGGCTGATATACGTTTGAAAGCTGGGTTCTTCACGGTACGCTTCACTCAACACATAATCAAACACAGACTGCGTGTGAAAGGTTTTAAACATCGCTTCGACTCGGATAATTTCTTTGCCTTGCTTGTCAAACAGCACGATTGATGGGGCGTAATTGATGCCCAGCTTATTGGCCCATGTCTTAGCTGTTGTGCTCACACCTTCAGGGGTGACAATCGGAGTATCTGACCACATATCCAGTTGTACATTTCTGAACTGCTTAACGATCTCTGTTGTCTCCACATCTTTCAATATTTCTTGATGCAGTTGGTCGCAGTTTGGACAGTTAGTTTGTTCAAAAAACACCGCTACAGGTTGATCGTAACCGCTCTTTAATAAAGATAAATCCATAGAAGCGCTGTCAAAAAAAGCCTGCTTGTTTAGCTCACTGTTTGCTGTCTCTACTCGGTTAGCCGCGACGTAATTGGCATAGCTAATCTTGGTCTCCTGTTTTTGTGCGACATAACTCAGTGCGCGCTTAAACTCTGCCGGTTTCAGGTAGCCATTGAGTCGCAGCGCTAGCTTACCTTTTTCATTAAAAAATAGAATAGTCGGTGTATATTGGACTTTTAATGCAGCGGAAAACTCACGCTCAGTATAAGCTTTCCCGCCCACGCTGATTAGCTCACGAGCGCCCCACATATTAATGGCAATCACATCGAATTTATCTTTCATTAACTGCTGAATATCATGCTGCGCAAGATTACGTTCAACCAATAGGTTGCAGTAAGGGCAGCCGTCCTGATGGAATAGTATGGCCAGTCGTTTCCCCTCAGCAGCAGCTTCTTCAATATCTTCTGCAAACTCAAGGAAGCTGTCCTTAAACCATTCGGGGTATTCGGTGGGCATTGCACCTAAAAACTCACCTACTTTAGTGGGGGCTTTCTGAAGCTTCGTCAAGTCAAATGCTTTGCTACGAACGCCAGGTTCAAGGTAAGCGTTAAATACATCTTCTTTAGCTGGTGAATGAAGACGCAGCGCGATGACGCCAAAGTCTTTTTTCCATCGCCAACTGATTGTTTTAGCATCGCTGGGAAGTTTTGCCGCTACCTTGAGAACAGATTCACGTGATTGCTTTGGATTGCTGGTTTCAGGGATCAAGTTATCTTGCAAACTGGTGATTAGCAGTTTCTCATCCGCTAGTATTTCAATGCCTGACAATAAGGTGCCTGTAAATTCAGTAAGTTCCTGTTTTAGCTCGCTGGCGCCCAGCTTGCGCAATTTGGCATAGTGAGATGCTTTAGCAAATTCTCCGGGATTATGATCTGGACCGATCCCGGCAATCATCGCTTCGATATTGACAGTGATGCTTACGTTAACTAATCCTTCGTCGCTGACAGTAATCGCTGCAACCGCTGGCTTTGACTCATGCGCATCGCTATTTTGCAGCATAGCTAAGTAGCAGATCAACGCGAGTAGCATTGCTGTGAAAAATTTAAGGGTTCCTTGCAGCCTGAATCGTTGTGGGTGCATACTAATTCCCTGAATAATTAAAGTTATGGGTGATATTACGTGCTAAATAGGGTTTTGTTCAAATTACTGTGTTTTTCAATGCGCTTAATGCTGTTGTCGAGCGTTTCTTTAACCGCCTCTGCACATGAGTTTTGGCTTGAGCCCCTGAATTTCAAGGTGGAACAGGGCGAGAATATCCAAGCGCACATCAAAGTAGGGCAAGGTTTAGATGGTGATACCTATGCCTTTTTTCCTGCTAATTTTGAGCGTTTTGATTTAACCGTTAGTGACAATACGAGTCCATTAGCGAATCGGTTTGCACAAAAACCAGCCGTTGATCAATCTGCGAAGTCAGAGGGTTTGCACATTCTGACCTACCAGTCTAGGCCGTCTAAGTTGCGCTACGATAAGCGTGAGATCTTTGAAAAATTTTTGAAGGCTGAAGGAATCGAATGGGTTTTAAAAGAGCACGAGAAAAGAAAAATACCTCCGCTCGATTTCACCGAGTTATTTAAGCGTTTTGCAAAATCACTGATAAAGGTTGGTGATGGAAAAGGCCAGGATCGTTTGATGGGCTTGCCATTTGAATGGGTAGTTTTAACCAATCCTTACACTGAGCCAGCGTTGAAAACAGTGACCGCACAGCTGTTTTTTGATGGTAAACCATTTGGTGAGTCAGCAGTGAACGTATTTATAAGGCGTGATGGCAAGGTTAGCCAGGTTCAGCTCAAGACAGACAAGGAAGGAAAGGTTGACGTGTCAGTTGCTGATGGAGGGTTATTCCTAATTAATGCCGTACACATGGTAATACCTGAAGGAGAGGTCGCTCGTCAAAGTAAAGCCGCTTGGATGAGTTTATGGGCTTCTACAACATTTATGGTTGACTGATTTCACAAGGCTCACGTGCATTGATGCCTAGTTTTGTACCCTTGGTCAAGGTTGAAATATTATATAAATTACTGATTTGAGATAGTTACTGCTCCTAGCGTTTAATAGAGTTTTACAAACCGCTGTAACTATCTGTTTTTGTTGTATCAAGGAGTGATTGTGACCTCATTTAAGTTGTTTTTTATAGTATCGATTTTTGCCCTAATCCCATTCACCAGTAGTGCTCACGCGCAGCAAAGGGATGTCTCTATCTCTGAAGAATTATTTGAAGCAGCGCATCTCGGTTATATGCCTATCATCATAGATTTGGTTGAGCGCGGTGCGAACGTGAATTATCTAAACGCAGACCGTGAAACACCAATGCATGCCGCCGCCTCTAGGGGACATTTGCGTGTCATGCAATACCTTAAAGCTCAACGTGCCTACTTGCACCCAAGAACAGTTCAGAACTGGACGCCATTACACCATGCTGTTCGATTCCGTCGTCACAACATTGTCAGTTATTTGTTGGCCAATGGTTCACCGCTCAACTTAAGAACGCGCACAGGCCAAACGGTTTTTGATATCGCTAAAAGCAATCGTGATGTGCACATGCTGAACTTGTTGCAACGTTATCAACGCTAGGCTTGCGTAATCAGTATAAATACTACTATTTTCAGCCTAGTTAACGCTTGAAAACTTAATCAATCGCCTCAGCTAATTTTCAATGGTATGTTGTGAAGCATAAGTAGAATCATTAATAATTAGGGGAGGAAATTATGGGCTTAGTTTCAGGCTTGAGTGGTTGGCAACTGGTTGGTATTGCCTTGGTGTTAACACATATCACCATTGTGGCGGTCACCGTATTTTTACATCGTTCACAGGCGCATGGGTCAGTTGAACTGGGAGCGATCCCATTTCACTTTTTTCGATTTTGGCTTTGGCTAACGACGGCAATTGTTACCATAGAGTGGGTTGCTATCCACCGTAAGCATCATGCTAAATGTGAGACAGAGGAAGACCCACATAGCCCGCAGATTAAAGGCTTAAATAGCGTGTTATGGGGAGGTTTATTGCTTTATCGTAAGGAAGCGCAGAATCAGGAAACGCTTGATAAATACGGACGCGGTACACCAAAGGACTGGTTGGAAAATAATCTTTATAGAAAACACCCTAATATAGGTATTGGGGTAATGCTGGCGCTAAATATAGTTTTGTTTGGATGGGCTGGGCTTGCGATCTGGATTACCCAAATGCTATGGATTCCTTTCTGGGCGGCTGGTGTGATCAATGGTGTTGCGCATTTCTGGGGCTATCGCAATTGGAACACGCCAGATCAGGCACGTAATATTTCTCCACTGGGTATTTTGATTGGCGGTGAAGAGCTGCATAACAATCACCATGCCTTTGCCTCATCGGCACGGTTATCAAATAAATGGTACGAGTTAGATATCGGCTGGTTCTATATTCGCCTAATGGAAGTGTTGAATTTGGCTAAAGTTAAAACAGTCGCTCCTAGGTTGAAAGTCGATACAAATAAGCTCACCGTCGACCTCGATACGATGACTGCTGTTTTGGGTAACCGCTTACAGGTTGTCTCGAATTTTGGTCGACAGGTTATGAAGCCAGTGATGCGTCAGGAGCTATCGACGTATAACAAAGCAGACAGGACTTTGCTTCAGCGCGTGCTAACTGGTGCGGCTGAACTTGATGCTAGCGCTAAAGCACGTTTTCACACGTTGCTGGATGATAGTCCTGTGCTGCAGTCTGTTTATGATTCACAGCAGCAGTTGCATGAGTTGTGGGGGAGAACCACCTCTAATCAACAGGCTCGACTTGAGTCAGTTCAGCAGTGGGTTCAGGATGCTGAAGAGACTGGTGTTCAGTCATTGCAGACATTTGCTCAAAAGTTACGAGGTTATTCAATGGTTGCCTGAATAAGGTACGTGAAATTTGTACGATTCCGTCTGATTTGGATTAAAAAATATTAGATCAAATGACAGTTTAGGTATACATTACAAGACTCTATATTTTTTATGGCTTCGTTAAGGACGTGCTTAAAAATGGCTCATCGACTTCCCAATTTAAACTTACTCAGAGCATTTGAGGCAGCGGCCCGACACCGCAGTTTTACCACTGCTGCCGATGAGCTCTCGCTTACCCCTGCGGCGATTAGCCAACAAGTGCGAGCGTTAGAAAACAACCTCGGTTTTTTGTTGTTTGAACGATTACCGCGTGGAGTAGCGTTAACGCACATGGGGGCAGCTTATTTGCCACCTATTCGTCAGGCATTTGATGACATTTCTGCATCCACAGCGGGATTGTTTGGTCTCAAAGGTGAAAGCACCGTCAAGTTAAGAGCGCCGATTTCATTCTCAATGCTTAACCTTGCTGCGCGCTTGGCACGTTTCAATCAGGAGTATCCTGACATCGAAGTGCGTATTGGTTCATCTTTATGGGCAGACGAGGTCGAGGCTGAGAGCTATGACATTGATGTTCGCTTTGGCGATGGAAATTGGTCGGGCTATCATGCTGATCTCTTGCTCAATGAAGGCTGCATTCCTGTGTGCTCGCCCAACCTTGATCCTTTACCACATGATTTGGAAAGTATGGCGCAGGGTAAACTAATCTCGGTGATGGGTAATGAGGGGGCATGGCTAAGTGCAGTGAACATCAATGGTTTGACTGAGATTAACAGTAAGCGGGCGCTGCGTGCTGATTCATACTTGGTTGCTGCTGAACTGGCTTCTGCGGGCGCAGGGTCGTTGTTAATGCTTAAGAGCATGGCGGAGTTTTATATTAAGCAAGGACGCTTGATCAATCCTGTTGATTTTGAATTGCCTGTCACTCAGTCACATTATTTGTTGCGTAAAGAAGATCACCGTAGAACAAAGCCCGAAATCACTATTTTGCAGCAGTGGTTGATTAATGACTATCAGCAAGAGAATGTTGTCGAGTGACATGAGGTTTGAGGGATCGGTTTGACAATTAAAAAGGGCCGGAAGTAGTTGATACTTCTGGCCCCAATCTTATTAGTCAACGGCATTTCTTATTATGATTTTTATTGTTATTTTACTTTGTTGCCGCCTAGCCCCTAGAAGCTGGTACCCATTCTACAGTGCTGGTCTGAATGATTTATTAACCACACGGTTTAAATCAACCTCGTTTTCCAAGTAATCCTCGTTTAGTACAGCCACGATTAAGATCCAAAGGAACTGCCCATAATTTGGCGAATTCAAGGAGCATTTAAATGAAATTTCTACTATTCGACAATGACTAGAAATTTATTCTTTTTACCTTTCTGCACCAGAATAAATTCATTGTTCAATAGATCTTTTTCGGTAATAAAGCTGTCCTCGTTTACTTTCTCTTTATTAATACTAATGCTGTTTTCTTTCAGACTGCGTCGGGCCTCGCCTCTGGATGACAAAATATTTGTATGATCAGATAAGAAGCTGATCATATCCAAGCTATCATCATGAGAGTCTCGCTTGAGCGTGTGAGTTGGAACACCTTCCAACACCTCAAGCAGTACAGACTTGCTAAGCGCCATTAAATCTTCTTTACTGCCCTTAAATAAAGCCTGTGAAGCTTTCAATGCCTGTGCGTAAGCAGCTTCACCATGCACCATCACAGTCACTGTCTCCGCAAGCTTGGATTGCAATGCTCGCAAATGTGGCGCTTCAGCATGCTCAGTAATTAGCTGGTCGATTGCCTCCAGCGGCAGCAGCGTGAAGCGTTTAATAAATACTTCTGCGTCGGCGTCTGATGCATTGAGCCAAAACTGGTAAAATTTGTAAGGGCTGGTTTTTTCAGGGTCTAACCAAATATTGCCGCCTTCACTTTTTCCAAATTTGCTGCCATCGGCCTTGGTAATCAGCGGGCAAGTAAATGCAAAGGCTTCACCGCCGTCCATGCGGCGGATCAGTTCGGTACCTGCGGTGATATTTCCCCACTGGTCTGAACCACCCATTTGCAACTTCACGCCACCATGCTTGTACAAATGATAGAAGTCGTAGCCTTGGATAAGCTGGTAGGAAAACTCGGTGAAAGATAGCCCAGTTTCCACACGGCTTTTCACTGAGTCTTTAGCCATCATGTAGTTAATGGTTAAATGCTTACCGACATTGCGCAAGAAGTCGAGCGCGCCCATGTCTTTGAACCACTCATAGTTATTTTCCATGCGTGCTGGATTGTCAGTCGCATCAAAGTCTAATAACTTCTGCATTTGCTTGGCTACGCCGGCTTGGTTGTGGCGTAAGGTCGCTTCGTCTAGCAAGTTACGTTCAGCACTTTTACCAGAAGGGTCGCCAATCATGCCGGTTGCGCCACCCACTAATGCCACAGGTGTATGCCCGTATTTCTGCAAAAATATCAACAGCATAATGGTCGCAAGGTTACCCACATGCATCGAGTCGGCGGTGGGATCTACTCCCACATAAGCGGCAATCTTTTCTTTTTCTAATAATTCTTTGGTGCCAGGCATTATGTCCTGGATCATGCCGCGCTTTTCTAACTCATCGATTACATTCATGAAGTGTGCAAACCTTGTCTGAAAACTAAATAATTGCGAACTTTGCCGCGTATTGCTGAAGCTTTCAAGGGAGGAATGACATTCTTATTAATGTTTGTCTAGTTGCTCAATGATCATTGTTGGATATTTTTCGATAAGATTTTGTTTTTAAAGGCTTTATTAAATAATCAAAAATAAATGAGCTTTTTTTCAAGATGCTTGCGCATAGCATAATAAGTGTGGAAAAAGTATTCTAATACTGCCCCCCATATTTCATTGATTAAAAGGATTTAAGTGATGAAAATAATTATTACAATGATACTGAGCGCATCATTCATTGCTGCGAGCAGTGGCACCGCCGAAGAAGGCCTCATGAAGGCCATCGCTCAAATAGACAATACTCCAAAACCATTAATTAGCGTAAGAGCAATTAATCGGCCCGTGCGCACTCAACATGTCCGTGAGTTACATGGTGACTTTGTTCAGCCGCGTGAACTGCGTTCTAAATCTGTTAAGCATGAGCAGCGCTTAGCAAAATTCAAAGCAATGTTAAGAAAGCAAAAGCAAGCTAGACTAGCGGGTTTGTCTGGCCCTCAAGTGACAAGTGCTTATTAAGCGTTGCAATATAAAATAATAGTATTTAAATTATTGTTTTTAATAGGAATTATAAGGATTGACTAGGAAACAAGATTCATTTCGAGTTTCTGTCATGTACGAAAGAGATGTTAAATTTTCTAACACTCTATTTTTTCATTAATAAAAGGACTTATACAATGAAAATTGCAATCACCACCATTGTGGCAACCGCATTATTAGCCGGAAGTACATTGGCCTCAATCGCTTCTGCCGGTAACCTAACGGCTCAGCGTGAGGCGAGAACAGCCCGTATCGAAGCATTAATGAGGGATGTATCTTCAGGTCGTTTAGATCGTTCACAGAGAGTTTTAAGCTACTTGCAAATAGCAAGTTTGCAAGCTGAAGCAAGAAAGGAGGGCCGTCTGGCAGATCGTGCTCGCGATAAACAAGTTGCACTGAAAAGACGCGGACTGTACTAAGCCAGCAGTCAGCACTTAATAATAAAAATAAGATGGAGCCCTCAGTTTTCCGAGGGCTCATCAGATGGTTATAATGATGGCCTAATTGAAACAAGGCCATACACATGAGCAAAACTATTCAAAACATTGTCATTCTCACTGGTGCTGGGATTTCTGCTGAGTCAGGAATTCAAACGTTTAGAGCTAGTGACGGCCTTTGGCACGATCACCATATAGAAGATGTCGCGACCCCAGAAGGTTTTGCAGCGAACCCTGAGCTTGTGCAGACGTTTTACAACGAGCGCCGCCGCCAGCTTAAAGATGCTGAAATTCAACCGAACCCTGCGCACTTGGCACTTTCGCGTCTTGAGGCAGAGTGGGAGGGCGAGTTGCTGTTAGTCACGCAGAACGTTGATAACTTACACGAACGTGCAGGCAGTAAAAATCTAATTCATATGCATGGTCAGCTTGATCAAGTTCGCTGTACTGAGTCCGGCGCGGTTTATCATTGGGAAGATGATATCCAAAAAGATCATGTTTGCAGCTGTTGTGAGAAAGTGGGCACATTACGTCCGAATATCGTGTGGTTCGGTGAAATGCCGTTTTTAATGGATAACATCAACGAAGCATTGATGCGCTGTGATTTGTTCATCTCGATTGGTACGTCTGGAAAGGTTTATCCCGCAGCTGGCTATGTCGAAGTGGCGAAGCACATAGGTGCTAAAACGGTTGAGTTAAACCTTGATCCCACTGACAGTAGCTCTGTCTTTGACTTATCAGTGAATGGTAAAGCAGGGGACTTGCTCCCTGATTTTGTAGATAAGCTGTTGTCTACAGGAACGGTGTAATACTATCCTGCTCTCCATGTAACAAGCCCAACCGCAAGGGCGAAAGCTTAGACATGTAGCTCAATGGTTGGATTCGTCAGCTGATATCTCAGGTCTAAATTACAAGCATTGATAAAAATTGTGTCTTCCGTCTCACGCATTCCATAGCCCTCGTGAATATGACCACAAGCATGGACGCGTGGTTTGATTGTTTGCAGCGTCGAGAGCAAATCCTCGCATCCTGCGCGTCGGCCATCATGGCACCTATCCAAATAGCCATGCGCTGGGCCATGGGTTAATAAAATATTAGTATCGCTTGGAATCAGCGCCCAATGCTTGGCTATGTCAGCGCCTCGTGCTCGATTAAACGCCCAGTCAAAAAACTCAGGTTGAACGGGCGATCCCCAAAACTTTAAATCCTCAATCTCAATGCCAGAGTCATTCAGGTAAATGATGCCTCGATCGCTCAGGAGTGCTTCAGCATCGTCACGCCTTTCATCTTCGAAGCAGCTATCGTGATTTCCAGCGATAACGATTTTATGTTTGAAGTCTTGTCTAGCCATGTAGTCTGCAAAATCTTCGCTTGCTCTAAGGCTGCCATCGACAGTGAAATCACCACAGTGGATAAGAATATCGCCCGATCCACAGATCAGCTTGTGATGTTTTGAATGGGTATCTGATATAAAAGTCAGTTTCATCGGATGTTCCTAACGCTACTTGTGATTGCCATAACAGGAATTTCAATGCCTTAGTAAAGTCGATTTAGCATTCAAATTTTTTAAATACCTGCGATGGAGCTTGTAAAACCACTGGTGTTTGCTTTAGCACCCGTCTATGATTTATCTAAAGTATAACAGGCAACATTCAAGGGATTCAGCGATGAGCAGTCTAAAACAACCAAGCCGACCCGCCACCAAAATCTGGGATCTTCCTATACGGATTTTTCACTGGGGCTTGGTTGCAGCTATAGCAACGTCATGGATCTCGATGAAGCTTGAAAATATGGAAGTACATGTTATCAGCGGTGCCTGTGTTTTGGGCTTGCTTGTGTTTCGCTTGCTTTGGGGAATTTGGGGAGCTTCGACTGCTCAGTTTCACCGTTTTATCCCATCGCCCATTAAGCTACTGAATTATTTGAGAGGCCGAACCGCAGACAACCTAATTAGTATAGGGCATTCACCCATCGCGGCGCTATCCGTGATAGCTATGTTAGCCGCGATAGCCTTTCAGACATTGACTGGGTTGGTGTCGGATGATGATGTCTATACAACCGGTCCGTTGATTGAATTTGTTGAAAGCGATTTTAGTGAATGGGCAACGGGAATGCACTCCACGAACTCAGATATATTGCTGGGATTAATGGCGCTACATATAGCAGCCATCTTATATTATAAGTTTGTGAAAAAGCTCAGCTTAGTGAAACCTATGGTTACCGGTGTCAGTGCTGAACAAAATCAGGCGGTCGTTGCTAACCCACTCATTGAGCGATCTTGGGTTGTATTTTTCCTGACGGCGGCAGTTTCTGTTGCAGTGCCTTATGTTATTTTTAATTTGCTGTAATTTAAGGTGAATTTACACT
>Ga0209828_1000581_pt1 | contig 34783 bp, 33 predicted proteins | sample MaitaG_FD_187429 | JGI IMG/M metagenome (GOLD analysis project Ga0209828, IMG submission 187429) | Marine algal microbial communities from Maine, USA - Maine_Asex2 metaG (SPAdes) (version 2) | ecosystem: Host-associated > Algae > Red algae > Unclassified | place: Maine, USA | collected 2015-01-05
TTGTTGCGACCATCTGATAAATTAAATTGTTTAGTTTTTGAAAAAAGACCCCCATCGGTGCGCTGTTCTTATGGGTAGCGTAGGGGGTTCTATTGTTTGCAAATATACAACATTTTGTTAAGAAATTCTATATTTATTAGTTTAAATATATTCATTTATATAATGTTTTTTGTTTGTTTAAGGAAAAGCAATTGATTAAATTTAACTCTATACTTCAATCTTGTTACCACACTTTGGGCAAACACAAACCTTCTTATCTTTTGCTTTATCACTTTGTATTTTTTCAACAAATGCAGAACTAATAATACCAGTTGGCAGGGCAACAATTCCAATACCGATTATTGCGATTATAGCACTTAAAAATTTACCTACATTGGTAACAGGGTAAACATCACCATAACCAACGGTGGTTAAGGTGGCAACCGCCCACCACATTGCCTGACCAATATTTTTAAACTTTTCGGGCTGTACTTCGCTTTCACAATAATACATTAATGTTGATGATAGCACTAACAAAATAGCACAAACAAAACCCGTAATCATTAATTCAGTTTTGGTTTCGTTCAACACTTCTTTTATGGTTTTGAATGACTTTGAAAAACGGCTTAATTTGAATATACGCAACAAGCGGAACAATCTTAGTATTCTAACTATCCGTAAATCAAAAGGGAACACCATCGGCAAATAAAACGGCAATATGGCTAACAGGTCAATGATGCCGTAAGCACTAAATATAAACTTGCTTCTTTTAGCTCCTTTTAAGTTGACTACCCAAATTCTACCAATGTATTCTAAGGTAAATATCAATACCGAAAATATTTCAAACCAGTTAAAGAAACTATGAAATTTTAAATAAATGGGTTCGTAAGATTCGAGTATTAAGGCAACAACATTACCAATGATTAAGGCATAAATAAACTTTATAAAATTTCTGTTTTGATAAAGTAAATGGTAAACCCGTGCTTTCAATGGTTTGTAATTAGTCGATTATAAAAAGTGATCCTGTAATTTGTGAATATTGATGTTTTCTACTTTAATAATTTGAAATTAACTATTTCAACTTTACTTTTTCAATCGGACTAAATCCTTTTGTCCTTGTAAATTTCATATTGTGAACAAAATTTTGAATACTATCGGATGGGTCTATTGAGTTTAAGTTCAATAAATTTATTGTTTCTGGAACAAATATTACTGAAAGAATTGGCTTTTCCTCCAAATGACCAGTAGTACTATTTAAGACTTTTCCAATCGCACTAATTCTTGCTTTACTTAGCGGTAAAAATGCAAAAAATTCTCTTGAAATTCTCAACAACGAACTGCATATATGATCTTGATACAGTTCATTGAATTTTGATTTTGTCATACTTCTTTTTGATAATTTTCCAGTTGCAAGTTGCTTCAATTCGTAAGTTGGAATGATGTCTTGTCCGTTTATATGAACATTTACATCTACTTCATTGTTAGAAAAGGAGAATTCTATTCTATTCCCTAACTCCCCAATATCAGAAAAAGGATTAAAGTATTGCAGAGCTTCCCTATAAGAATTCGGATCATTAGTTTTTACACCTTTTGAAATTTTTTGAAGTAATTCCCAATCTTCTAACTTTGCCAAATATTGATTTCTAAGTATTACAAATTCATTTTCATCTTTTCTTTTAGCATCTTCTATTAATTCTTTTAAAATGTTTACTTTTTTCTTTGAAGCACCGAATATCTTTTCAATTAATGAAGGCTTATAACCATTAAGGTTTTGCAAAGCTCTTTCTTCATTTAATATTTCTTTTCTTGGCTCATCAGGCATTGGAGTTGATATAATTTGATCCCAATCAACCCTATCTGTACAATTTTTATGAAGTGTTTGTATTAAATCGACATAATAATTATAATTATTTACAGCTTCTGATGCATTTGAAATTGCCTCCTCTTTTTGTTGTTTTTTGAATCTTTTAGCGGCTTCTCTTGCTGTTCTTTGTTGCTCTTTTTCAGCTCTATTTATTGCTGCCGCATAAGATCGAATAAATTTTTTTACTGTTGCCATTTATAGTATATTTTATAAACAAATTAGTTAACTACAATCACATCCTTGCCCAACAGTCCATTTACAACAAGAATCAAATTCACAAGATGACTTATTATGCCCTGAACATCCACAAGCGGAAGTTGCTGGGCAGGGATTAACTGATGATCCAATATCACATCCTGTTGACATAAATATTGCAAAAAAATACATTAATAATATTATATATTTTGATCTTGGTGAAAGTATAGTTGTCTTAATTGTCATAATATAAATAAATTGAATGAAATGTTGTTTTGATAGATTAATATGGTAAACCCTTGTTTTCATTACTTAATTAAGATTAATGTAAATGACATCTACCTGAAAAATTTTTCGTCTTGTTTCTACACCTTGCTCCCTTTTTGGTTCTGCCGGAACATTGAACCGATTTACTTGGAGTTGGCTTATAAGTTTTGTAGTTAGTTATTGTTTGTTTTAAACCTTGCTCCTTTTGGGGCTTAGATATTGTTTGCTTTGGTGTTTCCAAATCTTCATACAAAAATGTACAAACTGACCTTTCAACATAAATTTTTCTGCTTTTACTATTAATGTAGTAACACCCACTCCTTTCGCCAATAATGTATTTTCTTGCTAAAGTAAAAGGTATCTCATTTAATTTTGGTTTAAGATAACGATTTGGTTTTATTCTTTTGTATTTCGGTTTGTACAGATAATATTTTATAGTAGTTGCTGATTTTTTTGGTTTTTTCAAATAAACAGTCAAATATTCACTTTCAGTTTTATACGCATAAACTATACTACCAAAACTAACTACTTTTTCGGTAATTGCGTTTTCTTTTGGTGAAATTTGAAGATATGCTTCATCATCTAATAATTGAATCCATGAATATTTGTTATTTGATAGTTCTTTGGTAGAGGAACAACCAATAAAAACTAAAAATGATAAAACTGGAATTAAATTTTTAATCATAATTGTCAATTTATTAGATACAGTGAGCGGTAAATCACCAACATTTCAAGTCGTTCATAATTATTAGGTTTATTCTGTTTCCTCTGCTGACATCATAATTGAGCTAAGAAAATTTTCAAATAAAACTACTGACCGATTTAAACAATTTTCAAGCAGTTTTGCCTTTTGTTGTGTTGGATTTGATGAATTAACTGTAAATGATGAATTTCCGATTTTTCTTGTCCCAGTCTGGTTGTATTCGGAAGATAAAACCTCAAATTGTTTATCGTATTTTTCACCTTTGTAATCAACAATAACATCAATTAATGCAACGGCATCAACATTCATTTTTAAATCACCAACTAATACTTCACCAAAAGAAGTTGAGTTAATTTGTTTAAGCCGTATATCTTTTAGTGTAACAATTACATCCATCTCATTCTTTGAATAATCATTAAATTTACTTGATAAATAAGACTTCCATATCTTTTTAAAAGCCGTTTCGGAAGCATATATATGTTTTGTTGTATTTTCATTTACAGTACCATTTTTCAGAACTGCTACAAATGGTATATCTCCATCTGGTACATTTGAAACTAAAGTATAATTTGCTTTAATATTTCTATTTTCTGCAAGAAGTAAAGTTTGCTCATTGAGATTTGTTAGCAATGGTATGGTAATCGAGCAAGATGTTAGAGTAGTTAAAAAAAGTAATATGAATGCAAGTTTTTTCAGGTATTTTAAATTTAATTCTAAGGTTTCTATTGTCTTCATTTGAATTTTGTATTAAAATATTTTTAATTTTATTTGTTGTTTTGATTTTGAGACAATGTAGAATGAGAGAACTACTTTTAGGTATTTTTAAATAGCAAATAATTTATTACTCAATGCAAGGCAACTGGTTAATAAAAGCATCAGGTTCAAAAGCATCATAATTATCATATCCTTTTCTCCAATATATTCTAATTTTATCAATTAGTTTGGTTTTTAATAAGTCCAAATGATCGTCTTCTAAAACTATGTAGCTTGAATAAGTAGTTCTTGACCTATCATAATCTGTATCTCCACTATCTGACTTGGCGAATGAAATTTCTAAAGTTTCTCCATCTTTAAATTTAAAGATGATTTTTGAATTACTTGAAATTGATCCAAAGGTTTTGTAAACATCTTTAGATTTAAAAAGCCAGTTAAAATAAATCACCTTAGTTTTATCAACAGATGCTGCACTTGCATAACATTCTAAGTAGACATATTTTTTGCCATACCTTTTATGCATACCTTCTGGTGTATATTTTATTAAAGTAGAAGGTTCTAAAACTACTTTCTTAGAATTTGTAAACTCATCTACTTCATTTATTTTGTACTTACAATCATAATTATTTTGTTCATTACTAATTGCAATTTTCGCCCTATCGGGTACTTTTGTACTATCTTCTTTTAAATACTTCCATGTAAAGTCAGGTTTTAGAATAACCTTTTGTCCGTCATCAGTCGTAGCTTGTTGATCTTGAGCTAAACCTGTAGCTAAAATAGTACATAACATGAATATGGTAATAGTATATTTTATCATAGTTTATAAAAATTTTGCAATTTAATTTGGATGTATTACAGTATATATTAATTTTCTAATTAAATCGTAAAGATTATTGAATCCAGTAGGTCGCTATATTTCTTAGCTCGGCACTCATTTCACACCTTTGTTTTCTATGGCACAATATAGTTATCATTTATGATAACCACAAATATTACAAATTTTAGTCCTTGACAACTTAATAGTTGTTAAGTTTTTGAATAAAGTATCTTTACAGACCAAAATTGGTAAGAGGATTAAAATATTGAGAGAGCAAAAAAATATCTCTCAACAGGAGCTTGCATCTTTATGTGATTTTGAAAAGTCTAATATGTCAAGACTTGAAGCTGGCAATACAAATCCTACGTTGTTTACCTTGTTTAAAATTTGTAGTTCTTTAGGCGTTTCATTGTCGGAATTTTTTAAAGATTTGGATTAGTTTTTTTATTATAACACTTGCACGGCATAAGGCATATTGATTATAAAAAAATCTCCTAACATCACATTTATTTAATTTAAAATTATTTTATTTTTAATAATTACTTTAGATAATTTAGTGAAAATAGTGCAACCAATAAAAAACCTTTATTTTTCAAACAAACTTAAATATACTTTTCATATATTTAAATGTTTTCAAGCCTATTGCTTTTTGAATTTTTCGGCGGTTTTTGAGCCTATGAGTAGAGGTGGTAGTTGGTTTGTTGTTACTTCTGTTTGAGTTTTATCTTGTAGTCCAAGTTTTCTTGAAATAATGTTAGCATCAAATAGATCTAAAATATATAAATAACTTTACTTTTAATTTTTGTTGTGATTGCTAAATATTTTAATATAAAGTTAACTACAAAGACGAAGCAGCTCAGAAAAAAATTAGCCTAAAACCAGTTAAAATAAAAACATATTATAATACCTACCTTTGCAAAAAAAATAAAATCAAATGCCAGGTAGCACTTTTGGTCAAATCTTTAAAATTCATACGTATGGCGAATCGCATGGCAAAGCAATTGGTGCAATTGTAGACGGTTGCCCGGCAGGTTTGGAAATTGATGAAAGCATTATTAACAAAGCATTAGCACGCCGAAAGCCGGGCCAATCAAAAATTACTACCCAACGTAAAGAACCCGATGAAGTACAAATTTTATCTGGGGTTTTTGAAGGTAAAACAACAGGTACGCCAATTCAATTGGTAATTTTTAATAAAGATCAAAAAAGTAAAGATTACAGCCACATAAAAGACAGTTTTCGCCCTTCGCACGCCGACTATACTTGGCAACAAAAATTTGGTATTAGAGATTACCGGGGTGGCGGGCGTTCTTCGGCTCGCGAAACTGCGGCACGAGTTGCAGGTGGAGCTATAGCCCAAGAGTTGTTGCAAACTAAAGATGTTACGGTGCAAGCTTATGTAAGCCAAGTTGGGCATCTTAAAACAAAAAAAAATTATACCGAATTAGATTTAAGCAAAACTGATGATAATATTTTGCGCTGCCCAGATGAAGCTGTAGCCCAACAAATGATTACTTATATTGATGATATTAGAAAAGCTGGCAATACGGTGGGCGGCTGTATTACAGGTGTAATAAAAGGCTGCCCCGTGGGTTTGGGCGAACCAGTTTTTGATAAGTTACAGGCCGATTTAGCCAAAGCAATGTTAAGTATTAACGCTGTAAAAGGTTTTGAATATGGTAGCGGTTTCGGGGCTACCGAAATGTTGGGCGATCAACACAACGATGCATTTGAAAATGTAGCAGGTAAAATTGTAACCACCACCAATTATAGCGGCGGCATACAAGGCGGCATTAGCAATGGAATGGATATTTATTTTAACGTGGCTTTTAAACCCGTTGCTACTATTATGCGCAACCAAGAAAGTATAAACAAAGCTGGCGAAAAAGTTACGGTAAAAGGCAAAGGCAGACACGACCCTTGCGTACTGCCACGTGCCGTACCAATTGTAGAAGCAATGGCAGCCTTAGTTTTAGCCGATCACTATTTAAGAAGTAGAAGTAATCAACTATAGTCGCAAAATTTGTTTGCAAACAGATGCTCACAGCTTATAAAATAGAAGCGGAAGCATGTCAATTATTTAATAAAATTAATAATATCAAAACCTCTGCGAAAATCCGCGAATTCTGCGGGAGAAAAAACAAAACCTCTGCGAAAATCCGCAAATTCTGCGGGAGAAAACAAAACCTCTGCGAAAATCTGCGAATTCTGCGGGAGAGAAAAAAATCAAAAAACAAAACCTCTACAAAAATCTGCAAGTTCTGCGGGAGAAAAAATCACAAAACAAAACCTCTGTGAAGTTCCGCGAGTTCTGCGGGAGAAAAAATAAAACCCCTTCGAAAATCTGCAAGTTCTGCGGGAGAAAAATTAAACCTGATTCTTCTCTTTCTCATCTTTAATTTCAGCTTGAATAGAACGCATTTGATTAATCAAAAATTTTAATTTATCTTTTTCTTCATCGCTTAGTTCACGGGTTTCGGCAACCGCATTAATACTTTTAATTATCTGGTAACTTTTCCAAAGTTCTTTTTGTAGCGTTTGTAGTTCTTCACTCATCTAATAATTATTATTAATTTATACTATGCGAAAGCGAATATAAAACCTTCTTAAAAATTATATGAAAAATTGATCTTAAAAGTTGCTTTTTCATCTTAAAAAATAAAGATATTTTAAAACAAGCCTTATTATTTGAAATTTTTTGTAAAAAATTGATGCGACTTCAATACAAATTTAAATTTTATTGATAGCCAAATTAATTGTACTTTTGTTAAGATTTATTAAAGAAGAAAATCACATTTCCTAAGTTCTTTTCTATTACTTTTAAAGAAAATAAATTTTATGAAAATTCACGGTATTATAGCTTGTCTGTTTTTGCAAATATTTGCTTTTGCTCAGTTTGAAGAAAATGTAGTTCAAATGGGCAATTGGCAAGATCCTGATGCACCAATTATTGCACCCAATTGGATTGCCAGCAAATATCACGACATATGGGCTGTTGAAGTAAGTGGTAAAGAATATGCCATTATGAGTACCAGAATTGGTACACATATAATTGATATTGAAAATACTGAAGATTTAAAGGTACTGCATACTATACCAGCTGCATTTCAAGGTGAATTTGCAGTACATAGAGATTTTCACGACTATAACGGCTACCTATATGTAGTATGCGATGAAGGGCCAAGCACTTTGCAAATTATTGACATTAGAAACCTGCCAGAAGAAGCAACTGTAGTGTACGATAGTAATGAACTATTTATAACCACGCACAATATTTTTATTGATACCACGCACGCAAAATTATATGCTTTAGGAGCTAATACGGCAAATGTTTTAGTGGCTACTTTAGCAAATCCTGAAAAACCAAGATTAATGTATAAATACAACGAAGGTTATGTGCACGATATATATGTAAGAGATAATATTGGTTATTTAAATCAGTCTGACGAAGGCTTGTATATTGTTGATTTTGGCAATGTTGACTATGAAATATTGGGTACCTTAACCAATTATCCCGATCAAGGTTATAATCACTCGGGCTGGCTTTCAGAAGATGGTAACTATTACGCACTTTGCGATGAAAACCACGGCCTTAAAGTAAAACTGTTAGATGTAAGCGACCCAACTGATATTAAATTTGTTTCGTTGTTTGGTGCTGATGAAACTGCAAATAGTATTCCGCATAACGTGTTAATTAGAGATAACTATGCTTTTGTATCCTATTATTACGATGGCTTGCAAATTTTTGATATTTCAGAACCCGAAGCGGTAACCAAAGTTGGGGCTTACGATACTTATTTAGATGAAAACAATGTTTCGTACAAAGGTGCCTGGGGCGTTTATCCGCACTTAAAATCTGAAAAAATATTAATATCTGATATGCAAACTGGGTTATATGTTTTTGATGTAGAATTAGCACCAGTAGCTGATTTTGAAGTTAATTTTGATGGCGGAGCTTCTGCCGAGTTTATAGATAAATCGCGCTGGAAAGCTACCGAGTGGAAATGGACAGTAAATGGAGATAGCACAGCAGTTGCTACAGATGCCAATGCCACCTACGAGTTAGCAAATACTGAGCTTACCGAAGTTTGCTTAACTGTATCTAATATGAAAGGAGAAAGTACCATATGTAAAGATTATAGAATAGTAAGTACAGAAAATTATTTTGTGAAAAATGACCTTCAATATAACATTACCGACAACAATATTTCTATTAACTATTTTTTAAAAGAAAACAAACAAGTAAGCTACAGTTTAATAGATTTGAATGGAAAAAAGATTTATGAAAATATTATAAATGAAAGTGCAGGTCAAATCAATCATAAAATTACTTTACCACAAACCAATAAGCTTTTAATATTATCGTTACAAAGCGGCAATGCTGTTTGGAGTGAAAAGTTGGCGAACCTTTATTAAAATATTTGTTGCTTTAAGCTCAATTTGGCTACTGTTTGCTCAGCAGTTAGTAGCCCAAATTAATAGAGGAGGCGTTAAAAGAGATACTACACTCAATACCGTAATAGCCGATACTTTAAACCAAGAGAAGCCCGACAGCATTGAGGTTTTTGAACTAAGCTACGAAGAAAAGTATAAGAGCATACGGTTTACTACTTCTCAAGAATATTTTAAGTACCAAAATGTTGACACGCTTTTTGATGTTGAACATCAGTTTGATCCAATAAACGATCTTAAACTAAAATACAATAATATAGGCATTCTTGGCTCGCCAGTATATGATATGATGCCCGATTACAGTAGCAAGCTACATTTTGATTTAGGTTTTAACCAGTTTAAACCCTGTAAAATAAATGCTGACTCTATTGAAATTTATAAAGTAAATGCCCCTTACACCAAGTTGATCTGGCGATTTGGCAGCAAAGAACAGCAATTTTTTAAAGTATTACATGCCAACCGTATTAAAGAAGTACTTCAATTTGGTATAAGTATTAACCGTATAAGTGGTGAAGGTTTTTATGCCAACCAAAAGGTGCGCAACAGCGGTTTTAGTGCTTATACAGATTACGACAGTAAAAACAAAAAATACAAACTGCTTACTACTTTTACAAGTCAGGCTTACGTGCAAGAACATAATGGTGGCATAAGCGAAGCTTACTTAGGTCAAATTTTTAGTAAAGAACTAAATACGGCCGGGCAGTTAATTGCCACTACCCAACCGCATCGTCGCGATATTGTAAATACCAATTTTTCAGATCTTTCTGGCACAAGTAATTCATTTGGCAGAAACAATGGTTTAAACCTGGCAATAAATCAATATTTTAATTTTGGTAAATATTTTACCGAAACCGCTACCGACAGCACTTTAATAAAACGCTTTGTTCCCCAATTTCGTTTAAAGCATAAAATAGCTTTCGAAAGAGAAGATCATGTTTTTGAAGGAAAGAATGAAAGCAATTATTTTTTTTACCCTACCGAACTAAGGTATGATGCCAACACTTATTTAGATAGTATTAGAACCAGTAAATGGATAAACCAATTAGCGCTTATTCAAACTGGTAAAACAGCTAATAAGAATGATGCCTTAAATTTACCTTTTAAAAGTGTGTTGAGCTTAAATTATGAACGCATTACTGTAAAACGGCTTTTTGCAGATACCTTAAAATTTAACAATACCTGGTTGGCTTTTAATGCTACCGACAATTTGGTAGAAAGTCCTTTAAGTTTTAGTATTGATGCGCAGTACGGTATTGGTGTAAACAATTACCAAAGCAATAAAATTTTTCTAAAAGCTAAGGCCAACTATCAACTACCTCAAAGTTTTGGTAAGGTGGGCATAAGCATAACAGCCAATAGTTATAATGCTGCATTACTATATCAAAATTACGATAGTAACTTTTATAATTGGCAAAACAACTTTAATGCTACCAATGCAAATATAGCAAGCCTTAACTACAGCAACCAAAAATATAAGTTAAGCATAAATGCCAGCCGAATTAACTTTAGCAATCTACCTTATTTTTTTTACGATGCTTTGGATCCGGTAAACATTAATACAAGCAACGGCAACTTATATCGTATTGAGATAAACAAAGCATTTAAATTTGGTTGGTTAAAAATGCAACATCACTTAACTTTTCAAACAGAAAATAATAATGATATTGATTTACCAAATTGGTTATACAATGGTTCATTTTATTATAGTGGAAATTGGTTTAAACGTGCTTTAAATTTTAATACTGGTTTTGATGTACGTTACCTTTCTAATTTTAATTTGCCATATTACAACCCTGTAATTGGGCAGTTTTATTATCAAAGTAATGTTGAATACGCCTTGTACCCAACTATTGACTTTTTTATTAATTTTAAAATACAAACTGCCGTACTATTTTTTAAAGTAGAATACCTAAATCAAAACTGGTTTCAGCGTGGTTATTATACTGCAGTAAATTACCCTGCGCCCGATTATACTTTTAGAGGCGGCATTAGTTGGCGATTTTTTGATTAAACGTTTCGTTGCTTTCTAATGCTTATTTTGTATAAAAAATTCGCAACTATTAAAAAGTCAGACCATTTCATTATCAGACATGAGACGTCAGACACAATTTGGGCGAAAAAAGCATTTTTGACCTCATTCAACCAAGCATATCTGATGTAAGACAGCAAAGCGGTCTGACTTCTGATCTATTCTACTGAATAGTAACAAAAATTTAAAATAAAAGTGTTTTGGTAACACATTGTTGTATGTCAATTTTAAACCCTAAAACATTGATGTTCAATAAACAAAAATTGCCAAGCCCAAGATAGTTACTTCATATTAACTAAATTATTTAACCAAAAAAAAAGGAGCTACAACTTTCGCTGCAACTCCTTTTGTATTTTTTTGATAAGATTAACTTTACATCATACCTGGCATTCCGCCGCCCATTCCACCTGGCATTCCGCCGCCCATTGGTGCTGCACCAGCTTCTTCTGGTTTGTCAACAATAATTGCTTCTGTAGTTAATAACATACTTGCTATTGAAGCAGCATGTTCTAAAGCTACACGAGTAACTTTTGTTGGATCAATTACCCCTGCCTTTAACAAGTTTTCATACTTTTCAGTACGTGCATTAAAACCAAAATCTTTACTACCTTCTTTAATTTTCTGTACAATTACAGAACCTTCTAAACCAGCATTTTCAGCAATAGTTCTTATTGGAGATTCAATGGCTCTTTTCACAATTTCGATACCAGTAGTTTCGTCATCGTTTTCGCCTTCTATTTTCTCTAAAGATTTAATAGCACGAATGTAAGCAACACCACCACCTGGCACAATACCTTCTTCAACGGCAGCACGGGTTGCGTGTAAAGCATCATCCACTCTATCTTTCTTTTCTTTCATTTCAACCTCAGTAGCGGCGCCAACATATAATACTGCAACACCACCAGCTAATTTAGCTAAACGTTCTTGTAACTTCTCTCTATCATAATCAGAAGTAGTTGTTTCAATTTGCGCTTTAATTTGATTTACTCTTGCTTTAATATCAGCTTTTTTACCAGCACCATTCACAACAGTAGTATTGTCTTTATCAATAACTAATTTTTCGCAACTACCTAAATCAGTTAATTCTGCATCTTCTAATTTTCTGCCTCTTTCTTCGCTAATAACTGTACCACCAGTTAAAATTGCCAAGTCTTCTAACATTGCTTTTCTTCTGTCGCCAAAGCCAGGAGCTTTTACCGCAGCAATTTTCAGCGTACCTCTTATTTTGTTAACTACTAAAGTAGCAAGAGCCTCACCTTCTACATCTTCAGAAATAATTAATAACGGACGACCAGTTTGAGCTGTTTTTTCTAATACTGGTAACAAATCTTTCATTTGGCTCACTTTTTTATCGTGAATCAAAATGTAAGGCTGCTCTAACTCAGCGTTCATTTTTTCTGCATTTGTAACAAAGTATGGAGAAAGATAACCTCTGTCGAACTGCATACCTTCAACAACATCAACATAAGTTTCTGTACCTTTTGCTTCTTCAACAGTAATAACGCCTTCTTTATCAACCTTAGCCATTGCAGTAGCAATTAAGCTACCAATTTCCGCATCGTTGTTAGCAGAAATAGTACCTACTTGCTCTATTTTTTCGTTGTCGTTACCAACTTTAGTACTTTGCTTTTCTAAGTTAGCTACAACTTCTTTTACAGCTTTGTCAATACCTCTTTTCAAATCCATTGGGTTAGCACCAGCTGCTAAGCTTTTTAAACCAGCACCTACAATAGCTTGAGATAAAACAGTAGCAGTAGTAGTACCATCACCAGCAACATCGCTGGTTTTGCTAGCAACTTCTTTTACCATTTGAGCACCCATATTTTCCATTGGGTCTTCTAACTCAATTTCTTTGGCTACTGTAACACCATCTTTAGTAATTTGTGGAGCACCAAATTTTTTCTCAATAACTACATTTCTACCTTTAGGTCCTAAAGTTACTTTTACAGCATTTGCTAATGCATCAACGCCTTTTTTCAGTTTGTCTCTTGCGTCAATGTTATAATTAATAATTTTAGCCATATTATTTGTTTATTATATTTTTAAAAATTTTTTAAAAGAATTGTTTTAGATAATTGCGAAAATGTCGCTTTCTCTCATAATTAAATAGTCGCCACCTTCTATGCTAATTTCAGTACCGCTATACTTACCGTATAAAACGGTGTCGCCGGCTTTAACCGTCATTGGCTCATCTTTTTTACCAGTACCAACTGCTACAATTTTACCTTTTTGTGGTTTTTCTTTTGCAGTATCTGGAATAATAATACCAGAAGCCGTTTTGCTTTCCGCTTTAGCTGGTTCTACCAACACTCTGTCTGCCAAAGGCGTAATGTTTACTTTACTTTTTGCCATTTTTAAAATTAATTTTGTTTATAATTTATTTATTTGAATTACTGTATATGTGCCAATTAATCCAATACCATACCATTTCATTTTTACTGACAAATTAGCAGGTTTTACTGTCAAAAAAAATTACACTATACCCATTATGGCATAAGTTGATTTTTTTTAACTTTTTTTTAAGAAGCGAAACTGATTGGCTTGTATAAGCCGCAGTAGTATCATTTATTTTTTTGTTAGAAGAATTTATGGCGTTTTAAAAAATCCTGATTATTTAAACTAACCCACCTCCGCAAAATATTTCCACAAAACAGCAGCTTGTAAAGCCTGGGCAATTTGGTTGTTGTTTAGTAATTCTAAAACTTCTTTTTTACTAAGTAAGTGTACTTCAATATCTTCTGTTGTTTCTAAGTTTTGTTCTTGAATTTTTTCAACACCAGTAACCAAAAAAGTATGTGTGTAATTATTGTGTGTAGCTGGGTTGGCGCAAAGTTTTGTCCACGGTTGCCAATTGCCGTTGCCATAGCCAGTTTCTTCTAATAACTCTCGTTTGGCTGCTTGTAATGGGTTTTCGCCTTCGTCAATTACGCCGGCGGGTAACTCAAAACTAATTTCTCCTAAAGCGTGGCGGTATTGTTTAATCATTACAAATTTATTATCGGTAGTAATGCCCAATACATTTATCCAATCTGGATATTCTAATACATAATAATTGGGCATTTCATTACCATTTGGTAAACGCAAATGATCTTTTCGAATAGCAGCCCACGGAGGGTGGTAAAAGATATAGCTACTACTTATTACATCCCATTTTTTTATCATAATACTAAAGTGTTAAAAATTTGCTACAGCTAAAGGTTAACTTCTACTCTGTTTAAAGGCATACTCATGCAATGCGAGCCTCCACGTGCACGTGACAACTCAGAAGAAGGTATGGTAATAAAAGTATCAGTTAAGGTTGCGGTATCTATTTTTCCGGCCACCCAAAGTTTAATAAAATTTTTAGAACTGATTACGTTAAAACCTGCCTTTTTAAAAGTTTGCAAAGTAATAGGGTTACGGTTGTAGCCCACAACTACTCCTTCTTTTAAAGCCAATACATTGCAAGCATCTGTCCATTGTTCTCGTTCTTCATATGGAAACTCCCGATTACCACAATAAACAAATTGAACCTCTTTGGCATTACAGCCAAAATCAACAACACTTATATTTATGCATAGTTCTTTTATATTTTTAAACTGTTGTGGCCTTGCATTACCTTTTGTATATTGCAAAACACTTACTCCTTCACCACTATTTTTTTGGTAATTTGGTTTCAAATCTTCAAACTGATAGTTGTTATTTGTTTCTTCTAAAGGATCGCATAAAGGGCCAAATATTAACCAGGTATTTCTTTTTACCTGAGTCATAATTGTATCAATATGCATCCAATCTCGCTTTGGTGGTATTTTTATTACCGAAACTTTATCAATATTATATGAACCATTTAAAGCAAACAATTTTTGAATTAACTGTATTATTGCCGGTGCCGTTGTTCTTTCGCTGCAACCAACCATTAGGTGGCCTTTGGCAATCATCATCACATCGCCGCCTTCTAAAGTAATTCTGTTGTTTATCTGTTCGGCTTTATCTAATAATGAAAATTGATTGCTTTGCCGCAAGGCAATTAAGTGGCCTTCTGGAAACATTTTTTTGCCAATATATTTAGCCAATATACTTTCGCGAGCCCTCGCCTGGTAGGCAGTTTTACTTAATATAAGATGGTCGCCAACGGTAATACCAATATCGCGGGTAAAAATAAAGTTTGGAATTGGGGGAAACAAATACTCATTATTATGATAACCTGAAATTAAAATTTTAGTAAGTATTTTAGGATCTTCAATTTTATTAAGATAATCAATTTGGTACAACACATTTTCAACAGCACAAACAGCAGCAATAATTCTAAGTCTGTTTTTTTTATGTGTCAACACTTCTTCTAATATTTTTTGACTATCAATTACCATATTAGAATTATGATAATTTTCGTGAGCAGGGTTAAAAAAGCCTGGTCTTAAATTATTATCATACGCCGTTTCTACCTCATTTAAAACTTGTGCGTTTAATTTTTTTGGATCTAAAAACGCTAACAGCACTTTTACATACTCATCATATTCGCATTGCATTTTTTGCAAATCAACAATATCTTCATATAGTAGCTCTTGCGCTTTTTTAGGCACTATTTTACCAATGCCACCATCGGGGCTATGAATAAGCAGCCTTTGAAGTTGACCAATTTCTGATTGTACTAAAGGATTTTGCATTGTATTATTATAAGTATTCGTCTTCAAAATTTTCATCACCTTCACTATCAAGTGAAAACATTGAGCCAAACAAATCTTTAAACTGATAACCTGCTCTAATTAAGTTTTTGCCAACTAATGAATATTCTGCTAAGCCGTGTAACAAAAATTCCATTAGCAATAATTTTTCTTCTACAGATCTTTTGGGTTGATAAGTTTCAACTATTTCTGACAAACCAGGTATTAGAAACATCGTTTTTTTATAATGTTCGTTAGTAATATCATTATAAAAATCTATCACATTATCTTTGGCAAACCAATCAATTATTTTTTGGTACGGGTTGGCTTGCTTGCGCTTTTTAAAGCTCTCCGGATCGGGGAAATAATTAGTAAACTGTTTACGAATGGCTTTACCTATTAATTGAATGGCTACTAAAAAAGGACCTTCTTGCTCGCCTTCGTACACTAATTCTATTTTACCAGTAATTGCTGGTACTGCACCTGATAAGTCGCTAATACGAGCAGTAGTTTTCTTTTCTTGGTTAATTAAGCACCTGCGTTCTGCGGTTGAAAAAAGGTTTTCACGAGCGGTAATCGTTAACCTTGCCGATACGCCACTTTTTTCATCTACATATTCACTTTCACGAGCTACAAAAGCAATTTCTTCTATTAAATCTTCTATTAGCTCTGGTACTTTTACTATTGCTTTTTGTGTGTCGTTTACCCTTGCTTCTTGGCGGCTTATAATTTTACTTATTTCTATTGAACTGGGATAATGCGTTAATATTTGGCTTTCTATTCTATCTTTTAAAGGCGTTACTATGCTACCACGGTTGGTATAATCTTCGGGGTTGGCGGTAAACACAAATTGAATATCTAACGGTAAACGCAAGTTGAAACCTCGTATTTGTATGTCGCCTTCTTGCAATATATTAAATAGTGCAACTTGTATACGTGGCTGTAAATCGGGCAACTCGTTTATGGCAAAAATACAGCGGTGCGCCCTTGGTACTAAGCCAAAGTGTATTACACGTTCATCTGCATAACTTAAACGCAGGTTGGCTGCTTTTATAGGATCTACATCGCCAATAAGATCGGCTACAGAAACATCGGGTGTGGCTAATTTTTCTACATAGCGGTTGGTACGATGCAGCCATTCAACGGGGGTATTGTCTCCTTTTTCTGCAATTGTATCTTTGGCATATGTTGAAAGTGGTTTTAGAGGATCGTCGTTTAACTCGGAGCCAGCAACTACGGGTATGTATTCATCTAACAGGTTTACCATTAAGCGGGCAATACGGGTTTTGGCTTGCCCGCGTAAGCCTAACAGTAGTATATTGTGGTTACTTAATATGGCACGTTCCATATCGGGCAAAACGGTATTATCAAAACCAACTATGCCTTCAAATACGGGTTGTTTATTTTTTATGCGCTGTATTAAGTTGTTGCGTAATTCTTGCTTTACTGTTTTTGATTGCCAGCCGCTTTTTTTTAACTGCTTTAATGTTTTGATGCTATTAACTTTCATATTTTTTGGGTTTTTATGTTATCAGTTTGTTTAGCTCGCTTGTTGCGCGCCTTAAAATTTTTAAACTAGCCCCGATTGAAGTGGTTCCGCACACCCATAGGGTTGCGGAAGGAACGGAAAGCGGGACTGCCCTTTTTTCGGGTAATACTGTTTCGCTTCTAAAAAAAATTAATGGTATGATGCTTTTGTAATTAACGAGCTTTGCGCGCATCAATAAAGCTTTTTATAAATACCACTAGGGCTACTACACAACTAAAAATCATTACGGATAAACGTATAATGCCTATTGTGCTGCCTCTGTCAATTGCGCCCATTAGTGGTTTTGCAAAACCCATTATGGCTAATAAAGTTACCAGCACTACAATATGTGCTACAATTTTATTGCCTTTGCGCATAAAAGGGGTGCAAATTAAAAATATAATGCCAAAAACTAAAGGAATAAATGCGGTGGGGGAGGGGCTGCTTAAGCCTGCCCATAAGCCCATTACTGCTAAAATTACACCGTTTATAAAGTTTGCTCGCCAAGGTTGCATAGTATTTATTTTTTTATGCAAGTTTAGTTAGTTTTTTGTTGGTTTACAAGCGGAAAGTTGGATAAGATTAAGGATATTCCGATTTATGGGCAATTAGGTTTGATTATATTGGTAATATACTTTTTACCTATAGGTTTTCTTTTATTTCTTTCATTACATCATTAAAACTTAAAGCTGTTTCTGGGTTTTTTTCGTATTCAGCTATTCTATTGTCTATTTCATCTATATGCCATTGAGGAATTTTTATATTTTCTTGCTCAATATGTTTATACTTATTTTTTAGATCGTTCCAGGCAGCTATAGGAATAAAAACACCAGTTGTTTTGCCCTCATTGTCTGATATGTATTGAATATTCATTTAGTAAAGTTAAATAAAAAATTGAAAAATAAATGTAAAAGTGTTTCTATGGACACGCTGGTTATTACAAACCAATCTTTAACAATTTAAGGCCCCACAAATACTAATTACCTGCCCGCTTATGTAAGCTGCTTGGTCAGATGCGAGAAATGCTGTTAAATTGGCTACATCTTCGCCGGTACCAAAACGTTTTAATGGTATATTACTGATGTAGTTGTCTTTTACTTTTTCGTCTAATTCTTCCGTCATTTCGGTGGCTATAAAACCAGGGGCAATGGCATTACAACGTATGTTGCGCGAACCTAACTCTTGCGCTAAGCTTTTAGTAAAACCAATTATACCTGCTTTTGAAGCGGCATAGTTAGTTTGCCCGGCATTACCACGCATACCAACTATTGAGCTCATATTTATAATAGCTCCGTTGCGTTGTTTCATCATTGGTTTAATAACGCATTTGCTTAGGTTAAATACCGATTTAAGGTTGTTGGTCATTACATCATCCCAGTTGGCTTCGCTCATACGCATTAACAAACCATCGCGAGTAATACCTGCATTGTTTATTAAAACATCAATAGTTGAAAAGTCGGCTAATACACTTTCTATTAGTTTTTCTGCGGCTTCAAAATCAGATGCGTCGGACTGATAGGCTTTTAGTTTTGTATTGTCTGTTTTTAATTCATTTATAAGTGCATCTGCTTTTGTTGATGAGGAAAAATAAGTAAAGGCTACGTTTGCACCACATGCTACTAACTTTTTTACAATAGCAGCACCAATACCTCTGCTGCCGCCTGTTAGTAATATGTTTTTATTTTTAAGATTTTGCATTAGCATATTATTTTTTTTTCAGTTACTTTTGGTATAGATTATGTTATAAAAATTTTTAAGATGAAAATTAGTAAGTTAAAATCTTCCCCGAAAGCTATAGAAAGGAATTTATTAACTGATGAACAATTTGCAACAAAAGTAAGTTTAGAAAAAGATAATATTAAACTTTACTTGGGCAAATTGTTTAAAAACAATGAAATTGAAATGGAGTTGATTGCTACACTTGCACTTCAACGGGCAGTTAACAACTACAAAAAGTACGATGGCGTTGATGCTGTTGATACCTGGCTTTACGGTGTAGTAACTAATGTAGCTATTGACCATATAAAAGCAAAACGCAAAAGCATTAGTATTAATTAATTACTTCTGCCATTGTTTTACCAATAAATGCTGGCGAATCCACTACAGTAATACCACATTCTGCCATAATTTTCTTTTTGGCTTCGGCGGTATCGTCTTTGCCACCAATAATTGCACCGGCATGCCCCATTGTACGACCTTTTGGTGCGGTTTGCCCTGCAATAAAACCAACAACTGGTTTTGTGCCGTGTTCTTTTACATAATAGGCTGCTTCTGCTTCCATTTGTCCACCAATTTCACCTATCATTATAATGCCTTCGGTATCTGGGTCTTCCATTAAAAGTTGAACCGCATCTTTAGTAGTTGTACCAATTATAGGATCGCCACCAATACCAATACAAGTGCTTTGCCCCATACCCGCTTTTGTAACTTGGTCAACCGCTTCGTAAGTTAGTGTGCCCGATCGGCTTACAATACCAATTTTACCAAGGGTATGAATAAAGCCAGGCATTATACCAACTTTTGCTTCACCAGGCGTTATAATACCTGGGCAGTTTGGCCCAATTAAACGGCAATTTTTATCTGCAATAAATGCTTTAGCTTTTACCATATCTTGTACTGGAATACCTTCTGTAATGGCAATAATTACTTTAATGCCAGCATCGGCAGCTTCCATTATAGCATCGGCTGCAAACGGAGGTGGTACAAAAATAATAGATACATCTGCACTTTGTTTGGCAACTGCTTCTGCTACTGAGTTAAAAACTGGCCGGTCCAAATGGTTTTTACCACCTTTGCCGGGTGTAACACCACCAACTACATTAGTACCATATTCAATCATTTGCCCAGCATGAAATGTACCTTCACTACCAGTAAAACCTTGTACTATTATTTTTGAATTCTTATCTACTAAAACACTCATTTTCAATAATTAGATTACAAAGATAATAATTGATTGTGTAGAATTAATAAGTGAAGTTGTTTAATTGATCGTTTTATTTGAAGAAATGAAGAAATAACTTAATTATCGAGACTTTGAGCGCAAAAAAATTATATTTCAACGGCTAATTCGGGCAACAAATGCATATCATCTTTCACATCGCTTTCTTTTTTATTTGGCATTATTAACAAACAAATTATTTTATGAGGTTGAAGTTTTAATGTTTTCATATCTTCCATTTTTTTTGTGATGCAATTAAAATAAAGTTCGGCTTCAATATTTAAATTAACTGAAAATGCTTCGTCACTAAGGTTAATAAACATTTTGTAGTTACTCTTCCCTATGGTAAAATCGCTTTTAAATATCTTTGGTTTAATAGTTAGTGTTTTAATATTAGTTGCTGTTTTTAAAGGAAAACAAGATTTATACAGGCACATCAATTTTTCGTCATATTCTTCAATTTCATCAGATATAAAAAACAAATCGCCAAATACGTAGTTTACATAAAGTAATGTTATTTTTTCTTGATGGCTCAATTGGTTTTTTTGATCTCTTAAAATACAAACATCTGTATCGTTTACAAAACCATAGGCGTTTAACTGGTTTAGTGTAATTGAATTTTGCAAAGCATTTATTGTAGAAAGTCGTTCACGGTGATTTACTTTTCTTAGCCAATGTTTCCAGGCAAAATCGGCATCTGGCCCAATGCGGCAATAGTTTGTGGTTTCAAAAGCAGGAAACAAAGAAACACCACAGCCCAAAATTTCATTGTCTCCACAAATTTCACGTAGCCACCGCATTGCCTCATAAAATAGTTGTGCCCTTGTTTTATGTTGTGGTGGTGCTAAACCAATTGCATACAAAAAATCAAGCTTAACTAATTTAAATTTCCAAAGCTTAAAAACGGTATTAAATACTTGTTTTAGATGTTTCCTAAAATCTTCATTATAAAAATCGAGCGCATAATGCCAGCCGCCCCAAAGTGGGTTATAGCCGCTTTTTACCGGTTTGTCTTTTGCATCTTTTAACAACCAGTTTTTATGATTTTTGTAAATAAAAGATTTTTTGGTGCAGATAAAAGGAGCGAGCCAAATGCCAGGTTTATAACCAGCGGCAGTAATTTTGTTAGCTAAACAACACATTTGCCCACCAAAGTTTGGGTTAATGTTAAGCCAATCACCAACCGTGTTTTGCCAACCATCATCTATTTGAAAATAATTAAATTTTATATTGTGCTTTATAAAAGCGGTTAGCTGCTTATTTAAATAATTGTCGGTTATTTTATTAAAGTGATAATACCAACTGGTATAACCAGCTTTTTTTTCAACTGGTTTTTTATTAATGTCTAAAAAATTAAAATACAAATCGAAGGCTTCTTGCTGGTTACCTTCAAACAAAAATAAATCGAATAATAAAAACTGTTGATTGGCTTGCAGTTGCAGGTTAACAACATCTTTAACTATGTTTGTAGTATTTGGGTATTTAAATTGGAATAATGTAAAAGCATTATGCTCGTTACATGAACCTAAAAACAAAACAGAATCATCTTTATTATTTAAAAAAGTGTAGTTCCAGCTACGTAAGCCTTTTTTATGTTTTAGGTTTAATATATTATGATCGCCCATTTGGCCCATTAGTGGTTTTGCTAAAGGGTTTAAATTTTTGAAACGTTGCTTAGGATGGTAAAAACCTGTTTCTGACCAAGATTGATAACCTTTACAAAATATGTTTTTAAACTGCGGCAGATTGAGTGGTGCATTAATAACACACGAGTTAATTGTAATAATTTTGCTGGTGTTTAAAAATACTTGCAACCTTGTAAAGTTAAAACCTTCATATTGTTTGCAATTAATTTTTAGATGTTGGTTTTCTGTTCCGCTTTTAAGGTTAAATTTAATGGTATGCTTAAAATTATTGCTTTTATACGAAAATTGAGCTGTACTGCTATTAAGTAAATTTGTTCTTATCATTTAAATAGTAAAAAAAAGATATTATTTGCAACTTTTTGTAGTTTTTGAAGTATAATAAACCATAATGTAACTACTAAATAACAATAAAAATTTAAAGCGTGGGTATAGGGCTGTTTAGGATTAATTTTCGTGCAGCCCTTTTTTATTACCTACTTTTTTTCTTTAAAAATATGTATTTATAACCTCAAAAATCAGGTCTTCTGTTAGTGGTTTACTCATAAATTGAACGTTCTCGTACTTTTGGGCTTTTTCTTTATCTCGTGGGTTTAATGAAGTGCTAAACATTATAATTTTTTTCAGATTTTCTTTATCTTTCATTATTTCTTTAAACAAGTCTAAAAACTCCCAACCGTTCATTTTAGGCATATTTATATCTAAAAATATTAAATTAGGTTGTAAATCTCCTTTTAGCATTTCTAAGGCTTTTTGAGCATCATCTACTATAATTAAGTTATTGCAACAATTAGCGGTATTTATAATAATGTCGTGCAAAAAATTTGTTGCTTCATCATCATCAATCATCATAATTGTATCAATTTTCTTCATCCTTATACTTTTTTTTAGTTTAATTTATTTTCAATTTGAAAAATAAAATTAGTGCCAACGCTATACTCTAATTTGCACCAAAAATTTCCATTGTGTAATTCAATAATTTTTTTACCACGTGCTAAGCCAATACCAGTACACAGATATTGAGAATGATTATACAGCCTTTTGGAAATTTTAAAAATTTTATTTGTGTATTCTGACTTTATACCAATACCATTACACTTTTTTTAAAAGAGTATTTTTAAATAACCCTGCTATGAGTTATACGGTAAAAATGATGCTTTAGTTAAAAAAATTAGACGAGTGGTTGCTCAATTAAAAAAACGTAAAGTTCTTTTGGGCCATGTGCACCAAGTACTAAGGTTTTTTCAATATCGGCAGTTCGACTCGGGCCAGTTGATAGAGAAATAAAAGATGGCAAATCATCTTTATACCTAATTTTAATTAAGTCTAAGGCATCTTTTATATCATAAACTAACTGATTGGTATAAGCTACACAAATATGTACTGGGGGATATATTGATAAACTTCTACCACTTGGCAAAGCCGATGATAATAGAATACTGCCAGTACGAGCTATTAAAGCTTCGCAGGTGGTAATACCAGCATCTGCCTTATCTAAATTTTTACCAATACGGCATTTTCTAAAATCAACAGCGGCAAAAACTTCCTGTAAATGTGGATGCCAACAATGTAAATTGTTCCACTTTTTTTCTTCGCTAAGCTTGGTTAGTTGTTCAACAAACTCTTCAATATTATCACAAAAAACAAAGTTACCTGAAACATTATTTAGTGCCTCAGCAAAAACTACGGCTAAGTCTTCACTATTACCTTCATAAACGTTTTTGGGCATTTCTTCTTTTGAGGAAGCTGCCTGTTTTCCGTTTTTGTGAAGCGCTTGTCGTATTTTTTGTAATATGCTGTTTTTTATAGTAGTTGCTTGTTTCATTTATTAATTATCAATTCCAGAATCAACTACTTGTGTATTACTGTCTGTTGCATTGCTAACTTGATCTAAAGGTATTGCGTTGGTGATGCCATTTTTTCTAGTATTGTCTTGCAATTTATTTTCATTAAAAGGTCGTTTGCCAATTAGTTCTTCTAAGTCCGACTTAAATAAAATTTCTTTTTTCAACAATTCTTTAGCAATTATTTCTAATTCATTTTTATGTTTTGATAAAAGTGCTTTTGTTCTTTCGTAAGCAATATCAATCATTTTACGCACTTCTTCATCTATTAGGTTAGAAGTTTCGTCTGAATAAGGTTTATTAAATTGGTATTCACCTTGTGTATCGTTAAAAGAAACCTGACCAACTTTAGGGTTCATACCATAAATGGTAGTCATAGCGTAAGCCATTTTGGTTATCTTTTCTAAATCGTTTTGTGCACCAGTAGTTATTTTACCAAAAATAAGATCTTCTGCTGCACGGCCACCAAGTGTCATACACATTTCATCTAACAACTGTTCGGTTCTATATAAATATTGTTCTTTAGGTAAATATTGGGCGTATCCTAAAGCGGCAACACCACGTGGCACTATTGTTACTTTTACTAATGGATGCGCATCTCTTAAAAACCAACCAGCTACTGCGTGACCAGCTTCGTGGTAGGCAATAATTTCTTTTTCTTCGGGCGAAATTATTTTATTTTTCTTTTCTAAACCACCAATTACACGGTCAATGGCATCATTAAAATCTTTCATTTCAATGTGTTTTTTACCTTTACGAGCAGCAATAAGTGCGGCTTCGTTACATACATTGGCAATTTCTGCGCCTGCAAAACCAGGTGTTTGGGCAGCTAATTTTTCCGAATCAATATCGGGCGAAATTTTTAATGGTTTTAAATGTACTTTAAATATTTGATCGCGGCCTTTTAAATCTGGTCTATCAATTCCTATTTGTCTATCAAAACGACCTGGGCGTAACAAAGCAGAATCTAACACATCTGGTCGGTTGGTTGCGGCAACAATAATTACGCCTTTTTCTGAGCTAAAGCCATCCATTTCTACCAATAAAGCGTTTAAAGTATTTTCGCGTTCATCATTACCTTGTACTGCATTTTTACCTCTTGCTCTACCAATGGCATCAATTTCATCTATAAAAATAATACATGGTGCTTTTTCACGAGCTGATTTAAATAAATCTCTTACTCTACTAGCTCCAACGCCAACAAACATTTCCACAAAATCTGAACCAGAAATAGAAAAGAAAGGAACTTGTGCTTCGCCAGCCATTGCTTTGGCCAATAAAGTTTTACCTGTACCTGGAGGGCCAATTAACAAAGCACCTTTAGGTATTTTACCACCTAAAGCGGTGTATTTTTGAGGATGTTTTAAAAAATCGACAATTTCTTTTACTTCTTCTTTGGCTTCATCTAAACCAGCTACGTCATTAAAGGTAACGTTCACTTTTGTATTGTTATCAAACAGGGTTGCTTTTGATTTGCCAATGCTAAATATTTGGCCACCTGGCCCACCCATGCCGCCACTTACCCGGCGCATTATAAAAATCCAGATGCCAATAATTATTATGATGGGAAGCAACCAACCTATTTGCTCTAAAAAGCTGGTTCTGTCGCCATAATCTATGTTTACTTTTTCTATATTTGTATTGTTTTCATAGGCTTCATTTAGTTTTTCGTCAAATCTATCAACACTACCTACTTCAAAAGTATAGTGGGGTTTGTTTTGAGATAGGGCTTTAAATCGTCCTTCGCCCAAATCTTTATAAATCGGCTTGCTTAAACTTTTATCTTTTATAAAAACTTCTACCTGTTCTTTGTTTCTTACAACAAATATTTTGTCAACATCATTGGAAGGCAACAGTTCGCTAAAAAAATCTTGTTCGTACTTTTTTTTAGCCTGGCCAGAAAAATTTAATAATTGCAAGCCAAGTAGCAATAGCACAATTATACCATAAACCCAATAGAAATTGAATTTTGGTTTTATAGTTTTATTATTTTTTTTATCGTTTTTATTTTCTTCAGCCATTTATTATTTATTATGCTTGCTTATAACAGCAATGGTACTAAAATAGTTTGTTAATAATTTGTAATTATTCCATCGCTCCACAGTTCTTCCATATTGTAAAACTGTCTTTTTTCTGTTTCAAATATATGTACTACAACATCAAAGTAATCAATTAACACCCATTCAAAATTTTGCATGCCTTCTTTATGTAAAGGCAATTCGCCCATTTCGGTTTTTACTCTGTGCATCAAATGCTCGGCTATTGCTCTAATTTGCGGTTTATTGTTAGCTTCGCAAATTATAAAATAATCAGAAATGGCTTCAGTTATATTGGTTAAATCAATTAAAGTAATGCCTTCTGCTTTTTTATCATCAACGCTATCAATAATTAGCTGCTGCAATAGGGCAGTTTCGTTTTTTTTTGGTTTCGTAATACTTAGTTCGTTCAAAAATAATTTATAATAAGTTAAACTACAAAATTAATAGATTGTTTGAAATAAAACCCACTTTATTTACAGGTAAATATTTTATTGATTTGTTGAAGGTTGACAGCACTAACTCTTATGCCATAAATTTAATAAAACAAACCAATATTGCCGAAGGTACAGTAGTTTCTACTTTTAATCAAACAAAGGGCAAAGGTAATGCAAATAACCAATGGCTAAGCCAAACTGGCAAAAATTTAAGTTTTAGTATAATATATAAACCCACATTTTTGTTAGCTAGACAACAATTTTACCTAAATATGGCTATTTGTTTGGGCATTATTGATGTTTTGAGCACAAAAAAACGCTTTACTATTAAATGGCCTAACGATGTTTATTATGAAAATTTTAAAATTGGTGGCTTATTAATTGAAAACTTGTTAAGTGGTAAATATTTAAAATACTGTATAATTGGTTTGGGGCTTAACATAAATCAAACCATATTTAATGATGCCTTGCCCAACCCAAGTTCATTAAAATTAATTAATAAAACAGAATACAATTTATATGAAGTGATGAATGATGTTTTACTACATATTGAAAAAAGGTATTTACAATTAAAAGCCCTACATTTTGATGTTTTAAAAAAAGATTATTTGGCCAATTTGTATTTATTTAATAAACCTTCAAAGTTTAAAGTTGATGACAAAATAGTTACTGGCACTATACAAGGAGTTGATGAAAATGGACAATTGTTAATAAAAATTGAAAATAAAGTAAAGGCATTTGGGTTTAAAGAGGTGGCTTTTATAATCTGATTTAGCTAACTTTTTAGCGCAGCCAAAATATACATTAGCCCTTTGGCGAAAACTGTTTTTCTAAATCTTGCAGGCTTAAGGTAATAAAAGTTAATGTGCCATTTGGACTAACATAAGGCACTTCGCAGGCAAAAAGGCGGTCAATAATTTCTTTCATTTCGGCAACGGCTAACTTAGTATTACTTTTTAAAGCAGTTTGTTGGGCAATTGTTTTTGCTAAGTCTGTTTTTTTATCAAAACTGGCTTTATTAATATTTTGCTTGTAGGCTTCTACCAAATTTTCAATAATGTGTTGTTCGTTTAAATACTTGGCATCTGCTGGTAAACCGTGTACCACAAAATCGTTACCAGCAAGTGGTTTTATATCAATACCAAGTTTACAAATATCTGCTATTATTTCGGTTAACAATTGCGCATCCGCGGTACTGAGTGTTATTTTTTTAGGAAACAGCAATTGTTGTGTTTTTTGCGCCTGGCTGGCTAAAGATTGTATTAACTGTTCGTATAAAATTCGCACATGGGCTGCGTGTTGGTCAATTAATACTAAACCACTTCTAATTTGAGTTAATATATATTTTTGATGTACTTGCACTGGTTCAAAAGTTACGGCATCAAATAGGTTTAACTCTAAGTTTTCGTTTTGTGGCGGGCTTTCGTTTAAGGTGCTTTTAACGGTAATAGTTTCCATTTGGGTGTTCTGGGTGTTTTGGGTGCTGCTGTTAATTTTTTCTCCCTTTGCTATTTCGTATAAATCTTGCCAGTTTGTTACTACTCCAGTATTTGCTTTTACTGGTGTTTCGCTCCAATCTTTTCGCAAGCCTCTGTTGGCAAAATGTCCACCATCATATTGTTTTTTTAAGTTTTCGGTGCTTTGGTTAGAGGTGAGTGGATGTTTATTAAAAGATGCTTCCTGCTCAAAATCAATAGAGGGCATATTACTAAACAAACCTAAACTATGCCTTACGCCAGCATTAATAAAAGTATATACAACCCGCTCGTCATCAAATTTTATTTCTTGTTTGGTAGGATGAATATTTACATCAATTCGCTTAGGATCGATAGTAATAAAAATAGCATAAAACGGATAAGTATCTTTCGATATTAGTTGGCTGTAGGCTCTCATTACAGCATGGTTTAAATAAGCACTTTTAATAAACCGGTTGTTTACAAAAAAGAACTGCTCTCCTCTCGTTTTTTTTGAAAACTCGGGTTTGCCAATAAAGCCATCTATACTTAAAAAGTCTGTAGCTTCTTTTATAGTGGCTAAGTTTTCGTTATATTTTTTGCCCAATATACCAACAATGCGTTGCTTTAAGCTGCCTGCGCTTAGTAAAAAAGTATCTTCTCCGTTGTTGTTTAAAGTAAATGCAATATTGGGGTGCGCCATTGCTACACGTATAAACTCATCTATAATATGGCGGGTTTCTACTGGTGTCGATTTTAAAAAATTTCTGCGAGCTGGTACATTGTAAAACAAATTTTTTACCGAAAACTTGGTACCAGATGCTGCTTGGCAAGCTGTTTGATTTTTAATTGTTGCCCCTTCCATTTGTATTTGTGTAGCCATTTCGGCTTCGGGCAAACGGCTAACTAATTCTACCTGTGCTATTGCCGCAATGGAGGCCAGCGCTTCTCCTCTAAAACCTTTGGTGTGCAGGTTAAACAAATCGTCTGCTGTATTTATTTTACTGGTAGCGTGGCGTTCAAAACTCATTCGGGCATCGGTAGGCGACATGCCACAGCCGTTATCTATAACCTGTATTAATGTTTTCCCAGCATCTTTTATATTTAACTGAATTTTTGTGCTACCTGCATCTACCGCATTTTCTAACAATTCTTTTACCACCGATGCCGGCCGTTGTATTACCTCGCCGGCAGCAATTTGGTTGGCTATGTTATCTGGTAGTAGTTTTATTCTATCTGGCATTAATACTTTCTGTTACTGTGCAAATATACGTTTAGTTCATTTTTTTATGATGTAAAAGGTGTATTTAGTATTTTATAATTGATAAATTTAGATACTATAGTTTCAAAAATTCTCCATCATAAACAGGTACTACATTAGCAACATCAACACTAAGGCAATAGGTGATGTCTTTTTTTTGCTCGGTTGCTGCAATACGGTTGTAATGGCTGGCATTTGCAACCAAATTAACAATATTGTTTTTATTTTGCTGATATAACTGCTCACTTATTATTGCCGGATCACCTAATACATCAAAATAAGATCTTAAATTAGATACTAAAGCGCCTGCAAATAAAGTGTCTTCAATATTTACATCGCCCTGCCAACCACTTGCTAATATTAATGTTGGTAGTTGTTGTTGTTTAATAAAAGCAACTAAAGCAGTTTGATTTACAAAACCACCGCAGCATAATACTTTAGCAGCTTTCGCATGTTTTACGCTTTGTGTTCCATTGGTTGAAGTAATTACCAGCGTTTTATTGCTATTGTCTTCATCTTTAAAAAACAAAGGGGAGTTGCCTGCATCAAACGCATCAATTTTAATACCTTGCCGTTCGCCAGCTACTATGTGGTTTGGTTTACCCAAAAAAGCTTTTGCTTCATTTACAGTTGAAACAGGTTTTACTTTTTCAATGCCAAAAAACAGAGCCGCAGTTATGGTGCTCGTATTTCTTAAAATATCAATAAAAACAACTAATTTTTCATTAAGGTTTTGTTGATGCAAGTGCATTAAGCTATTGGTAAGGCAAACTTGTAATGTTGGTTTATTCATGTTTTATTATAGCTATGTTTTTAAATTATTTACTTTTTCAATACACCAATTTCTATATCTCATTTCTTTATACTTATCATTTAACATTTCCAAAAGTTCTCCTTTTGTATAAGCCGGGTTTGTAATGTCTAATAAAAAATTAGCTAAATTCATAGAGCTGATATACGTTTTTTTAGATATTTTTTTATTGTTTAAATGCCTATTTAAATATCTTTTAAATACTAAACTTTCGTCGTACAAAGATCCATCAAAATAACTTACTTTACTAATTTCTAATTCGTAAACACATCTTAATCTTAGTGCTTTCGCAATAAAGTTGTAAGGCAAAAACGAATTATTATCTAACATATCAAACGCAAGCATAAAATTCCCTTCCAATATGTTTATATATGCTTTGCAAAGCATTTGTATTTTATATTTATGTTTTTCTTCTAAAAGCAAGCAATAGTAATTTAAAGCTTTTTTTAAGCCACCTACTTTTTTTAATTCAAAGCATATAAACGAGAAATTTAAAATCATTTCGGGTCTTATAGTACCATCACTTGTAAATACGCCGTTATCAAAACCAAATTTTATTACTTGATATTTTAGCAGAAATAATTCAGCAGTTTGGTCTAATTCTCCGCTAATTGTAAAGTTATTTAGTATAAATATAAACCTACCTAAATCTTCTTTACTTAAAAGATAAGCGTTTTTAAAAATCAGCTCTTTTAGTAGTTTTAGATTTTTAAATTCAACCTTATTATACAGTAAACCAATAACCTGATAAATTTTAACAAGCGGAATATTATCGTACTTTAATTTTTTAGAGGATTTTAAAATCTCTTCAAATACTTCGTTTTTAATGTTACGTTTTTTTAGCAGGTTATACTGCCCTATTTCCGCACCAATTTTCATTTTGGCAAGCGCGTAAAATACATCTAAATTTTTCAAGGCCACTTCCAAATGATATTCATCTTGACTTTCTAAGTTGAAGTATAGCTCACCAGCAATTACATATTTATTTAAAAAATAGGGTTCACTTTTTTTTGAGATACTTTCAAGTAGTTGCTTCATTTCGATAAGCTTTTTATGCTTTAGTGCAGATATGGAATCATTGCTTATATTTTCTACCGTATTGTTTTTTGTTGCATAATAATTATAAAGTGCTCTATATTTAAAAAAACTAGTAAGTCCAGTATCATTTTCATTTTCGGTAACTAAAAAATTAGATAGAAGCTCATTTTCTATAAAGTGGAATAGTTGAAACCTAAGTCTGGTTAATCTTTGGTCATTATTTTTATTAAATTTCGAAAATACCGCTTTAAACACATTTTCTTTTGAGAGTTTATTGGGCTTATCAATATTATTTTTGGTATAGTCAAAAAGCTTAACTAATAATTCATTTCGATCTAACGTTTTTAGCCTTTTACCTATTAACCTAATCTCATTTTCAGTTAAAACACTCAACAATTTTATCAAGGTTGAATTTTCCATTTCTTAAAATTACATGTATTTATTCTAATAATTTTACGAATAAATGGAAATAATTATCCGCCATAGTCAGTATAAAAAAATATTACACTATTATTTAGTAATTTGACAGTCAATCATTTACAAATAATCTTTATATAGTTTTATCAAAATGAACTCTATATTAGGGAAAAAGAATTCATTTCTTGAAAAAATATTGGTTTTTGAGGTGAATTATCTGTTTTTTTTGACCTTTTTAGTTTCAATAAAAACATTCAATTTGCAGCATATTAAAACAATTTTACACAATCACCTTTAACTAAAATAAAAATTTTAAAGATGGTTAATTTATTTCTAAATAAAATAAAAAAGCACTTATGAAAAACTACTTGTTCGAAATATCTGTAAAAGATAAAGCGCAACTTAATAAAGTTATCAAAAAAATGATGATTTTAGGTTTAAAAAAAGATAGGGATTTTTTATCTCGAAAAATTGACAATCCTATCAGTTCGAAAGATGGTATAAAGAGTTGCATACACATTGTGCGTGCATCTGTTGATGAAAATCAGGTTTCTAAATTTTTATCTGTACCTTCTGTTAAAAATTATTGGTGTTTATCAGATCACATTCCTTTTGATTAATGCATTAGAAATTAACAATTGTTTATTTTCGCCAAAAATAAGGTGTAAATAATACTAATATTGTATAAAGTTCAAGCCTACCAAGTAACATAAAAAAACTTAGCAACCATTTACCTATCCAATGAATTTCGCTAAAGTTACTCACAGGGCCAGCTTTGCCAATAGCTGGGCCAACATTACCTAAACAAGCAGCAGAAGCACCTAGCGCACTATCAAAGTTTTCGCCCAAAAGTGCTAACACTAAAGCACCCATTATGAAAAACAAAATATATATTATTATAAATGATGTTATTGTGCTTATAATTTTTGGACTAACCGACTTGCCACCGTACCTAACAGGTATTATTGCATGTTGATGCAACTGCCGCTTAAACTCAGATACGATATTTTTACCCAATAATAAATGACGTATTAATTTAGCACCACCACTAGTGGAGCCAGCACAAGCTCCAAAAAAAAACATCATAAAAAAGAGTACTGTGGTTAATGATGCCCAACTTGTATAGTCGGCAGTAACATAACCAGTAGTAGTTATAATACTTATCACCTGAAATAAAGCATCTCTAAAAGCTTTTTCTATAGGAGAATTTGTGTTAAATAATATAGTTAAAAACGTAATAAGGCTAAAAATACCAATTATAAAAATATAAAACCGAAACTCTTCATTTTTAAAAACACGACTAAATTTACCTTTAAAGGCAAAATAAGTTAGTACAAAATTAGTGCCGCCCAAAAACATAAACACTATAATTATGTATTGTACTAGTGGGCTTTCAAATGCTGCTATGCTTGCATCTTTAGTGCTAAAGCCAGAAGTAGCAATGCTTGTTAAAGCGTGGTTAATAGAGTCGAACCAACTTAATCCAGCAATTTTTAGCAGTACAAATTCAGAAAAGGTAAATAACAAGTAAATAAACCAAATACGTTTTGCCGTTTCCTTTATGCGTGGATGCACTTTTTCGGCAGATAAGCCCGGCGCTTCTGCCATAAATAACTTTACCCCACCAATGCCCAAAATTGGCAATATGGCTACTGTTAAAACTACAATGCCCATGCCGCCAACCCAAGCCATAAGGCTGCGCCAAAACAACAAAGCACAAGGCAAACCTTCAATATAAGTAAGTATAGTTGCACCAGTTGCAGTAAAACCCGAAACGGTTTCAAAAAAAGCATCAGTAAAATTTGGAATGTAGCCCGTAAATAAAAAAGGTAAGGTGCCAAAAATACATAAAGCTACCCAACCAAATGTTACTATTAAATATCCTTCTTGTTTTTTTATATTTCTTTTTGCCTTAAAGGTTGAGCCCCACAAAAGCAAGCCAGCAAATGTGGTAGTTATACCTGCCCATAGCATTGGTAGTAGCAAAACTCGGTCAAATAGCCAGCCAACTCCAAAACTAATCAATTGTAATCCGCCACTTAAGGAAACTAAAATTCCGATTACATTTAGTACAATAGAAAAATTAAATCTCAAAAAAAATTGGGTTTAAGAGCTCAAATGTAAATTATTCTTATCAATAATTGCAGCTTGTTATTTATATTAATAATTTGTTGAGCTAATTTTTTGCAAAAGTATAACTTGATTTTTATGACTGATCATATTTCATACCAACATTTTGGAGGTATTACAACATGGGGTAATTGACAAAACGGCTGCGGTTGGTGAGAGTTGTGGCTGCTGCATATTTTGCTTCCTTGCTTTGCGAGATACTGAATCATGTTCAGCACAAGTTCAAGAATGACTGTTTTTTTTGCGTCATTCTGATATTTTTGGAACGAAGTGGAAGCAATGCTCAGTATCTGTTTTCGGTTAACGGGCTGCCTTTTTCAAATAGACAGATTCTGAACCTCAAATCTCCATTGCACTCCAAAATATTGAATCAAGTTCAGCACATGTTTCAGAATGACGTTCATAAAATACCATCATGCTGGAATTTTTTGTAGCGAAGTGTAAGAAAATATCCAGTAGCTCCTTTAGTTTACAAGCGAGGTTAAATTGATAAAACGGCTGCGGTTGATGCGAGTTGAGGATGCTGGATATTTTTGCTTCGTTGCTCTGCGAGATAATAAATCGGGTTCAGCACAAGTTCCAGAATGACGTTTTTTTAGCAACTTGCAAGCAATTATTTTACATCAATTACAATATACTTTTCACCTTTTATGTTTGGCAGTTTTTCATTTAATAACTCTATGAAAGGTTGTAGAGTTGGGAGTTTATTATTTACTGCATACAATACAATTATTGATATTTTATGTTTATCAAGATTGTGCTGATAAAGAAGATTTTTATCCATCGTAATTAATGCATCAAACTGGTTGTCTTCCATTAGTTGTAGAAGTTTGCCATTTTTAATACTGCTCCATTTCATTTCTCTAATAGTATAAACTGTCCATTCATCAGAAAAATAGGTTTTTAATTTGATAGGTAGGTTTTCATCAAGCAACAATATCATTTTTGTACTTCGTCTTTATCAACCAAATCTCCTGCGTGTTGCAATACAGCAATTGCTTGTTCTCGTGTTACTGATGGAAAGTTTTCTAAATATTCGTCTAAGGTTTCGGTTTCTAACCAATCGAATAAAGAACGAACGGCAACTCTGGTATTGTTAAAAACCGGAGTTCCACTTAAAATATCTTTATCAGTGTTGATGACTTTATCCATGTTGTAAAGTTAATTAAAAAAGAGGATAGTTCTTTTCTTTAATGAAAATAGCTTGAGATGGTAAATTTTTCCGGCAGCCATCATACAGGAAGTCACTGAAATGAAGTGTAAGAAAATATCCAGTATCTCCTTTAGTTTATAAGCGAGGTTAAATTGATAAAACGGCTTCGGTTGGTCCAAGTTGGGGATGCTGGATAATTTGCTTCGTTGCTTTTCTTAAATAGTTAAAGCATAACAAAGATTGACGTAAGTGCATGTGATACTGTTTATTTGAGCAATGAATGTATCGCTTATACCAAAGTTAAAGAGTTTTGTTAAAGAAACGGTAGAAGCTGGTTTATACAATAACGCTAGCGAGGTAGTACGTGAAGCTTTAAGATTATTACATGATAAGGAAATTAAACGCAAAGAACTATTTAAGGCTTTAGATGCCA
>Ga0209828_1000585_pt1 | contig 34665 bp, 19 predicted proteins | sample MaitaG_FD_187429 | JGI IMG/M metagenome (GOLD analysis project Ga0209828, IMG submission 187429) | Marine algal microbial communities from Maine, USA - Maine_Asex2 metaG (SPAdes) (version 2) | ecosystem: Host-associated > Algae > Red algae > Unclassified | place: Maine, USA | collected 2015-01-05
ATGTGCAATTAGTGAAAAGAGAACGTATTTAAATTCAAATAAGTTATAATTTCCATTAATATATTCAAAATCATCTGTATCAATTCTTAAAGTTGGTGGCAAAATTGAATGGTTTAAGACACTAACGGAAAATGTAATAATTGTTCCAGCTAATATCGCCACTAGAAGAGCAAAAGATTTACAATTATATTTGGCATAAGTTAGAATATAGTTCTTATTAGAAAAGAATGTAATTTTAGAAAAGTTCGATTCATCCATAGTAATTGAGGCAAAAAAGTAAATAGAAGGATATCACGAAAAAATGCCCACTAACAAATACATATACTTCTTTAGATACGACACTACTGAAAGTATGTTATGTAAGCTTGAGTCCAAATGCATATTCAACAAGCAAGAAGAGCATAAACAGCTTTTCTCTAATGTCAAAATAGAGCCTTCCAGAAGTGCTTTTATTAAAAGAAGACTTGATGTCATTTCATTTTCTACAGATTATGACATACTAATAGACCAGATCAAAAGAGAAAATATTCAGACAGATGGATTCAAAGTTGAATACTTAATACTGGAAGGTGACTTAACACGTAACACAGAGCGACTTGCAAAACTAAAAGATGTGGGGTTTTGTATTAATTCCTATCCTGATTACCACAACCCCACCGTCACGTATGGAATATGCACTTACGAGAATATCTGGTATTTTGGTGTTTTGATTAAAAATAATTTTGCTTGGCAAAACCATAAACAAAAGCCTTATTCCTACAGCAACTCCATAAAACAGAATATTGCAAAAGCACTTGTAAATATTGCAGTAGATTCAAAGCAAGAAGTAAAGCTATTAGATGCTTGCTGTGGTGTAGGTACAATAATGTTAGAAGCTTGTTTTGCTGGATATGAAATTGACGGCTGCGATATAAGTTGGAAGATATGTAAAAATGCTCGGGCGAATTTATCGCACTTCAATTATGTAGGGGAAGTTCATTGCTCTGATATAAAAAATATTACCAAGCTGTATGATGCTGCAATAATTGATCTACCATACAACTTATTTAGCGCAGCAACTGAAGATAATATTCTTCACATTATTAAATCTACATCAGTAATCACAGATCGTATTGTTATTGTATCGACTGCAGAGATTACAAATGCAATCAGTAGAGCAGGATTGAGAGTAGTAAATTATTGCATTGTGAGTAAAAGAGGAAAAGCAAATTTCACCAGAAGAATATGGGTTTGTGAATCGGTGGATAAATATAAGACGAAGGAGAAATGATAGAGACCTTTGACTCTTAAATTTATCAAAATGATTTTAGAATTAAATATAATTTTAAATTACAGCGATTTCACTACATAACATAGTTACGTGCTATTCGTGACATGCGTGGCAATGCCTTCCAATTCTATTCTCTTTAGATTCAGCGGATGAAGCGAAACAAAATTTAAAACTCAGCCTCTAATTATGACATCCCGAAACTAATAAATCAAACAGATGTATATGATTTCGTTATAAGTAACATATCAATCACTTACAATAATTCTGCTTGTACTCAGAACATTTCCTTCAAGATTTTCAATTTGGAAAAGGTAAGTGCCCGCAACTAAATATGAAATGTCAATTGCTTCATTTGATGCAAATAATGTTTTGACTATTAATTTCCCATGCACGTCAAATACCTTTAGATTTGCTTTTTTCAAATCTGAATTAATAATAACAAAATCAGCCACGGGGTTTGGGTAAATAGGGATTTTATCTAGGTCAGAAAAATTAACTGATCTAATCTCCGAATAACTAGAAGACGCATCGAAATCAACTTGTTTTAATCTATAGTAGTTAGTACCCTTGAGTGGATTCCTATCCACGAATTGATATGTCTCTTCTCTTATTGATGTCCCATTGCCAACCACTTCACCTATGTAATCGAATGAAACTGCATTTGAAGAACGCTCTATTTCGAATTTAGCGTTATTTGTTTCACTACTTGTACTCCAATTTAACTCAGAAACTGTAGCATTTTTAACAACTGTAAAGGAGGTTAATTGTACATCTAATTCTATTGATGCTGTATAAGTACATCCATTAGCGGCATCATTTATTGGGTCAAAGCAAGCATTCCCAGAAACTATACCTGCAGGCTGCAGATTAAAAACTACACAATTTTCAGGATTGTCCTCATCTGAGTCTTCAGATGCTACCCAGCTTACTTCAATTGTTCCACAACCAGCTGGTGTTACACTTCCTTCTGGAATTGTACCAATCCAACAGCCCACAAACTGTGTCCATTCAAAATTGTCACCATAAGTACCAGTAGGCTCAGACAAAAATGTAAGTTTAGATGCACATATTGTAACTCCGCTATTTCCAGAAGGGTCGTTGGGGATTTCGTCTGCTGTATTGCAAAAAGTAATAGTGCTTACAGTGACACCACCATTTTCTACTAAGTCCATAGGATCCGGGTTAAAGGTCACCACCTCAGAAACACCATCACCGTCAACATCGAAGCCAATCTCATAGCATTGCGCATTCAGGGAAAAAATATGAGTAATACTCAAAAATCCAAATAAAAGCAATTTTGCAATTTTCATCTATAGTATTTTAATTTTAGGATGCTCAGATATTATTGCACTGTAGAGCACCGAATTATCCAGTTCTAAAAAGGGGTGAATTTGCGTTTCTAATGTTGAGTTTAACTCAATGTTTTGAAAAGACTTTTGTCGATTCCAAATACAGTTTGGGGGTGAGTTGCAAAAGTGAAAGAGTGATTAAGTACAATATAATACATTTATTACTTCAATTGAAATTTGTCATACATTCTTTCCACTAAGCATGGGTAATGTTGATTTATTTACATTTTTTGAAGCTAAATGCAAGAAAAGTCTATTCTGAAGTCTACGAAAGTGAAAACGATTTTTTGTGTACACCAAATGAGGAATACAATTAATCTATCTCAATCACATAACTTTCCCTTGGTCTTAAGGTGATGCTCCCGTCCAGTTTCACACGTTCGTTTGTAAGTATACTGGTTCCATTTCGACTCTCTTTACCTAGCATTTCATCAAAGCGGCGGAGGTCTAGTTCATACCTCTTCGCATTCTTATTGATTATTACCATTACCTTATCCCGCTCATCATATCTGAAGTAGACATACAGCCCATCACGTGGCACATAATGCAACAATTGTCCAGAATGTAAAACCGATTTGGTTTTTCGCCAAGTGAGCAATTTAGACAAGAAGTTCTTGAAAGCTATTTGATCATCATATAGTCCTACTCCCGTAAATGCATTGACAGTATCGCCTTTCCATCCACCTGGATAGTCACTTCGGATCTTTCCGTCTTGGCGGTCGACTGGACTCGTCATTAAGATTTCTGTACCATAATATATCTGTGGTATCCCTCTAGTCGTCAAGCAAAATATTGTCGCAGCCTTCATCATGTCAAGATCTTCGCCTAAACGTGTATAGACTCTGACCATATCATGGTTATCTGGAAATATTAGCAAATTTTCGGGGCTTGGATATTGAAAATCATTGGAGATACTTTCATAGAGTTTGCCTATTCCTGTATTCCAATTTTCTTGCTCAGTCAATGCTTGACTCAAAACTTGATTTGTCGGAAAGTCCATTAAGTATTCCAGATCAGACTGATATCCATCAGGATTTACCTTGCCTTTTTGCCAATATGCAATGTGGGCTGGATTGGTACTCCACTCCTCTCCCACTATAGACACATCTGGCACAACCGTTGCCATACGTTCAACCCAAAGCTTCATGTAGGCTTTATCAGGATAACTGTAGGTATCCATCCTAATACCATCTAAATCTAGATAGAGACTCCACCAGATTGCGTTCTGTATCAGGTATGTTGACAACAGAGGATTCCGTTGGTTCAAGTCTGGCATCACAGGAACGAACCATCCATCTGTGTATGTCTTCTTATCTATTTCCGCTGCATGTATATCTTGCAGTGTAGATTTCTTATGGTTGGTCTGCGTATAATCTTCCCATTGGTTGACCCAATCAGGAGTAGGCCTATTAGCTAACCATGGATGATTATCACTGCAGTGATTGTGTATCATATCCATGATCACTTTTAAGCCTTTCGAGTGACATATCTTTACGAAAGTTTTGTACTCGGCATTCGTCCCATATCGCAAATCGACCTTATAAAAATCCGTGGCACCATAGCCATGATATGAGTACTTCGGATTATCATTCTCAACAATAGGATTTAACCATATTGCTGTGAATCCCATGTCTATTATATAGTCTAGATATCTCTGAATTCCTTCAAGATCGCCACCATGTTTGCCATCAGGATCAGCCCTATCAGATCTCTCATGATAGCCGGCAATGTCATCATTGGATGTGTCTCCATTCGCAAAGCGGTCTGGAGTAATCAAGTAGATTGCATCAGACTGGTCAAACCCATTACTGTAAGGTTCTAGAGGGGACTCGATAGCATACTGAAATTGATACACTATCTTGGCACCGTCGATTAGGTCAATCTGAAGTGTTGTCTCAGAGTTTAGATTGGATAGATCTAGTGTAATCCATAGGTAGTCGCTATTGTTAGAGGTAGTGATATTGGTGATCTCGGCAGAAATTTGCTGATCAAGAGAAGCTTTAAGATGATTTATATTATCACCATACAACATTAATTGTACCGTATCAACTGCAAGTCCATGCCACCAACTGGGAGGCTCTACTGAAATATCTTGAGCACAGACAGTGTAAGAGGAGGAGAAATGGATAAATAGTAATATTAATAGCTGTTTCATGAAAATTTGGAAACCAATTTTTTAAAGTTTGATTAAGTCAATAAAAAAATAAAGGTATATATTGCAATTGTTTTGTGGGGCAAATAGACCCCAATATTTTCATGAAATTGGTTGTCCAATTTACCAAATAAAATTTTAAATTGTTTATATTATGATGAAGAAATGTTTAAACGTTTTTGCACTACTTTTTCTAGTTGGATCCATGTGCCTAACTACAAGTTGTGGCGATGATGAACCGATCATTGACGGCGGCGACGGTGATGTCAATGTATCTGACGGTATGTATCTAGCTATGAGTGGAGAAGATCCGTCTTCTAATGCTGCCCTTGTTTCAGAGGTGGTCGAAGCTGAAGATTTTCAATCACAAGCTAGAGATGGTTTTACTGCAGGATACATGTGGCTAGAAGCAGGAAACTACAACCTCGTAGAGGTTACGAGCCAAGAGATTACATCTACCCTGGGCGGAAGCTCTGAAGTTGTAGATGATGGCAACTCTGATTGTGGGTTCACAGAATACACTGTTGTGAGTATTTCAGAAGGTGGAAATGCCTTCAATGTTGGAACATCAGGTCTTTACAAAGTGACGAATGACCAACTTACAAATGAGATGACAATGTATATGATTGACTCACCTAATCTTATCGGAAGTGCCACTGAAAATGGATGGGGTGCTGATACTCCTCTAACAGGTAGTGTCGACTCTGAAGGAGGATCATGGTCAATTGAGGACGCTGTTCTTAGAAGTGGAGAATGGAAAGTAAGATTCAATTGTAGATGGCAGATAAATAGAAGAATTGATCCTAATGGATCACTTAATGACATTGACAATGGGTATCAATTGTTCACTAACTTTGGTGGAACGACGAATAGTCTTTTAGTCGGTGGAGCTAATATCCAACAAACAGATGATGGTCTGTATACAGTGACCGTAAACTGGGATCCAAGAGATGGGTGGAGTCTGGTGACTGAGAGAACAGGTGATGCGCCAATTATCACATTTAACCCTAATGACTTCCAGATGGCAGTTGTCGGAGACGCAAGTGCTGGTGGATGGGAAGCTGACAGAAATCTTTTCTACAAAGGTCTCGTTGACGAAGCACACACTTGGTTAGGTATGATAACTTTAGGGGACGCTGGCGAGTGGAAGTTTAGAGCGAATGATGCTTGGGACTTCAATCTTGGAGGCGATCTTGCTGCACTCGGTAATGGTGGAGACAATCTTGCGACACTAGGAGCTGGGTCTTACTATGTAACACTATCGACACCTGACGAAGGTGCCACTTGGTCAGCATCCGCCGTTCCTGCATCTTGGGGAGTGATTGGCGCTGGAGGACCTACAGGTAGTTGGGATGAAGATGCTGATATGACTGCAGATGGATTCGCCGATGGCATTACAAATTACTCATACACAGGGAATTTTGCTGGTGGTGAGTTTAAGTTCAGAGCAAATGACGCATGGGACCACAATATCGGTGGTGATGTTTCATTCCTCACAATCGATGGAGGTAATATCAATGTTGCTGCAGGTGATTATACTGTGAGATTGAGCTACAATGGAGAAACTTACTCAGCTACAATTGACTAATAAAAATAATAATATTTAATTTTAATGATGAGCAGCCGATGAATATTGGCTTGCTCATTTTTTTACAATACTCGACTGAGTACAACCCTATTTACACTAATGAGATATTTCCTAATTACTTTTCTCAGTACAATGATTGTGTCGGTATGCCATTCCCAAGTGACTGGTGTCGTGACTGACCGCAACTCTGGAGAGCCTCTAATCGGAGTCAATGTCATCGTTGATAATACAGATAATGCTGGTACGATTACAGACATAGACGGTGCATTCATTATAGATGCAAGTATTGGCGACAAATTGATTGTAAGCTACGTTGGTTATGAAACCACTAAAATAGATATTACAAATGCAACTATGAATATCCAACTCGGAGAAAGCTCAGAACTTCTCCAAGAAGTTGTTGTTCTCGGTTACGGAAGTGTGGGCAAGAAAGACCTCACAGGTGTCGTCGCCAAGATCAATGAAGATGATTTTATCGTTGGATCAATCAACTCACCAGAAAGACTACTCCAAGGAAAAGTAGCAGGACTTCAGATAGCCGCAAACTCCGAACCAGGTGGTGGATCCGTCATCCAAATCAGAGGAGCCAATTCTCTAGGTGCTAGTACAGCTCCACTCTTTGTCATAGATGGAATACCAATAGACAGTAGGAATATACAGGGTGGTAGAAACCCTCTCAACTTCATCAATGCTTCAGAAATAGAAAGCATGACTGTTTTAAAAGATGCCTCTGCAGCTGCCATATATGGATCAAGAGCAGCAGGGGGTGTTATCATCGTTACGACTAAAAAAGGACAATCAGGGAGACCAAAAATTAACTACAGTGGTAATGTCAATTTATCCCAATTCGCAGGTAATACGTCGAATTTAGGATATGATAATTTCATAAATGCCATCTCTGCTAAAGCACCACAGGAATTAGAATTCTTAGGTGAAGCGAATACGGATTGGGTAGACGAAATCACTCAGGTAGCAAGAAGTACCGAGCACAATCTATCCTTGTCAGGAGGTACTAAAGCGATAAATTATAGAGTTTTCGGCGGTTACCTCAAGAGTAATGGTGTACTCCTCAATTCAGAACACCAAACACTGAGTGCAGGAGCTAATGTCAATATCAAACTACTAGATGATAAACTCAGATTCAGATTACAGAATAAGACAGGTCAAACAAATGATAGATTCGTACCTAATGTAATGGGAGCTGCTATAACCTTTGACCCAACAAGACCTGTATTAGACGCAGACTCACCGTTCGGTGAGTTTTATCAATGGAATGATCCTTTAGCGGTAAATAATCCAGTGTCTTCATTAGAATTAACCAATGAAAAGGGATCGTCATTACGTACACTAAATAGTATTGGTGTTTCATATGAGTTGCCATTCATTACTGGATTGACCCTTAACACGGATCTTTCTTTAGATTATATCGATGGGACCAAACGCAGAATAGAAGATCCACTATTGAAAGATAATGAGTCATTCACTAGAGGTGGCTACATATTTGAAGAAGAATTTAGAAACTATACTGGACAGATTGAGACCTATGCAGGTTATGAATTCAAGCTTCCTATCAGCGAAAGTAAGGTCAATATTACTGCAGGACACTCATGGTTAGAAACTGATCAAGAGAATAGATGGAATGATGGAAGATCACTGTCATTTGACGACGAAGGAACAGCAACAGCTACAACCGATATGCAGCAAGACTCGTTTTTAACTGCTAATCGGCTAATCTCTTTCTTCGGCAGGACTAATATCAATCTTTATGAGAAATACCTCATTACTGCATCTGTCAGAGCAGATGGTAGCTCTAGGTTTGGTGATGCTAACAAATGGGGATATTTCCCTTCGGCAGCTATTGCTTGGAGGCTCTTACAAGAAGATTGGGCAACAGGATTAAACAACAAATTCAGTGACCTTAAGTTGAGATTGAGCTATGGTGGTGTAGGAAACCAAAATTTAGATGGTGACTTCTTGTATAGGACTTTCTACAGTCTAGGTCAACTAGACGCCAGTTACCAATTTGGTGATGAATACGTGCAAACGCTCCGTGGCGTAGGTGTTGATCCCAACATCAAATGGGAGTCAACTTACTCACTGAACTTTGGAATTGACTTTGGCTTCAACAACAATAGATATAGTGGGACAATTGACTTCTATGAGCAAGACACAAGAGATCTCCTATTTAGAATTGCCACACCGGCGTTCACGAATCTGGCTGACAGAATCTTGACTAATATTGGTGAGATGCGAAACAGAGGAGTCGAACTCACTCTCAATACAGTTCCTATTGACAAAGATAAGTGGGATTTAAGTATAGACTTCAATATGTCTTATAACACAAATAAAATATTAAAACTCGATAACTCTCCAGCAAGCGCAGACTTTGCAGGATATGAAGATGGCGGTATCTCAGGAGATATTGGCCAGACTATTCAGATATTGAAAGTAGGAGAATCCATTCACACCTTCCGAACTTTTGAGCATATAGAGGGAAGTAATGGACTTCCACGACCCGATACTGAAGATTTCGATGATGATGGCCTTCTCACTTTATTGGACACCTATGTAGATCAAAATCAAGACGGTATTATCAATGAAAATGATTTAGTAAATAATAAAAAGGCGGCACCGGACTTCATATTCGGGTTATCACCAAGCTTGTCCTATGGAAATTTTGATTTAACTGCGACACTGCGATCGCACATCGGCAACTATGTCTATAATAATGTCGCCTCTGGATCAGGATACTTTGATCGATTGACTGATCGTGTGACAAATAATGTAGACGAGTCCGCGTTTGTTGTTAATTTCAAGAATAGACAATTAAAGTCCGACTATTATATCGAAAATGCCTCGTTCGTAAAACTAGACAACCTAACACTCGGATACAATATCCAAACAGGATTCACGAGCCAGTTGAGAATTTATGGAACAGTAACTAATCTGCTGACGTTCACTAATTACTCTGGACTTGATCCTGAGTTACCGCAGTTCACCCAAGGAATAGACAATAACCTCTACCCTATTTCTAGAAACTTTTTAATAGGCCTAAGAGCCGGATTCTAATCATTAAACTACCCTAATACTTTTAAGTTATGACAAAAATTAGAACCTACTATTGCATCGGACTTATATTTCTTGGATTTTTCTTGAGCCAATGTACGGACTTAGATCTAGCGCCTGAGGACGCAGCAACAGAAGATGAAGTGTTCAGTGATGCTGCTGCCTATCGCAGTTATTTAGCGAAAGTGTATGGTAGCTTTTCTCTTACAGGACAGGATGGCCCATCTGGGGATGGAGACATAAGCATCGTGAACGATGAAGGATTTACAAGTTATATCAGAGTCTATTGGAAGGCTCAGGAACTGACCACGGATGAAGCCGTAATCGCATGGACAGATGCAGGTATCAGGGACCTACATGAACATAGTTGGTCTTCAGAGAATCAATTCGTGAGAGTACTTTACTATAGGATTGCTTTGATAGTATCCTTCGCTAATGACTTTCTCAAACAATCATCGGACGAAAAGCTTGCCTCGAATGGAATCTCCGCCGAAGACCAGGAAATTATTCAAGAATACAGACTAGAGGCGCGGTTCTTAAGAGCACTTGCGTATTGGCATGCTTTAGACTTTTTCAGAAATGTACCGCTAGAGACTGAAATCTCTGCCAATATACCTAGTCAAGCATCACCTCTGGAAGTATATAATTTTATCAAAGACGAATTGATAGACATAGAGTCTCAGCTTCCTGATCCAGGAGCCAATGAATATGGAAGAGCTGACAAAGCTGCGGTGTGGATGCTTCAAGCAAAGCTATACCTCAATGCTGAAACAATGGTAGGGGTAGATGAATATGCAGCCTGTGTAGAAGCTTGTTCAAAAGTGATAAATGAAGGATATACTCTAGAGCCAATCTACCAATCACTCTACATGAAAGACAACCATGAGTCCAATGAAATCATCTTTGCAATCAATAGTGATGGCAAGAATACTCAGAACTGGGGTAACACAACATTCCTGGTACATGCTGCTATTGGTGGGACCATGGTAGATTCAGACTACGGTGTGGTTAATGGTTGGGCAGGACTTAGAACAACCAAGGACTTCGTATCTAAGTTCCCTGACATGACTGGGGATATAGATAGGAGAGCAATCTTCTATACAGATGGGCAGAGTTTAGAAATTGACGATATAGGAGTATTTGAGCAAGGCATCGCTGTACCAAAGTATACGAATACCAATCTTGCCGGTGAGGCAGGATCAGACCCTACACATGTTGATACTGACTATCCATTGTTCAGACTCGGTGATGCTTACTTGATGTATGCTGAGGCTACGTTAAGAGGTGGTGGGGGTGACATGAACCTTGCATTGGATTACGTCAATAGACTCAGAGAACGTGCTTATGGGAGTGTCAACGGAAATATCACTAGCACAGACCTTAACCTGGATTTTATCTTGGATGAGAGATCAAGAGAACTCTATTGGGAAGCAACTAGACGTATCGATCTGATCAGATTTGGACAGTTTTCTGATCAAGGCATATGGGCATGGAAAGGCAATGTTAAAGAAGGCAGAATAACTGAATCCTTCAGAAATATCTTTCCTATACCCGCATCCGATATACTAGCTAATCCTAACCTTAATCAAAATCCTGGATACTAATACTATCGCTGGATAAGGACTTCAGTGGTACCGATTGTCAGTAATTCGCTGACAACATGTATCACATATACCCCACCATCGAGAGCCGAGACATCAATCATATCATTAGATGTTAGTTGCGTTTGACTCAGCATTAGTTGGCCTCTACTATTATATAGATAGACATCAAATTGACTAGTAATATCAATGACTATATTCAGTTGGTCAATAGTAGGATTAGGATACACGATGATTGGTAGATCGGAATTATCAGTATCAGTTACAGAACTGACAAAACTCTCATCACTTACATAAACATGAAACTCACCTGGCATCAATGTAGTGCTATAAGTATCATTAGTTGTAATTGTAGTTCCTAGGAGGTAGTCATGCCATATCCCAGAATAAGGAACATCTACAGAGATATCATTGGGAGTAACCCCGAAGTTACCTATGATGAAAATATGCTCGTCATCCTTACTTGAAACAATAGACTTCGTTTCCCCCGTCAAGCGAAGACTCAGATCGGCATCCGCATCTATTGCAGGATGGGCATGCTTGAGCCTAAATATTTGCTGATAAAGTTCAAATAAACTTTTTCTTTCCGCATTCTCTAAGTAGTCCCATTTAATAGGTTTTCTCGCCAGTCTACAATTGTCATTGACACTTCCATCCGTACAAGTATTGATAGAGAAATCGTATCCTAGTTCTCCAAATTGCCACATGAGTTTTGGACCAGGGATAGACATGAAAAATGCGGTAGTCATTGCATTTCTTCTCAGACCTGTTGATAGATTTTGGACATTATAATTACCAGCGCTATTGCCAAAATTTAGATTCTTGTACATAAGGCGTTCTTCATCATGGCTTTCCATATAGCCAATGATATGGGGATCATTAAATCCACGTTGTTCGTAGAAGACATGACTGAAATCCGATTTAGTGCCATCATTCCATCCCATAGAAGCTTCATTACTATTGTAGTTAGCATTACCCCAAAGGAGAAATCCTTTATCCGACAACTCTTTCTCCTCACTATTCATAGCGAAGTGTTCTAGAATCAGAATAGACTCTGGAAATCTCTGCCAAATGTGTTCTCCGTAATCCGTAAGTCTAGCTATTCGTTCAGCATCATAGGCTGCGAATACCCCATCATTCGTAGACATTCTTTGTGTGAATCCCTTGGATAAATCAAATCTAAAACCATCAACTCTGTACTCATCTAACCAGTAATCTATCGTCTGCTTCGTGTAGATTTGTGTTGCAAGCTCGTCATGATTGAAGTCAAATCCTACATTGAATGGATGCCTCGCAATTGGATTGAAATACGGAGAATCTTCTGACGGTCGAGAATTTGCCGAATCCCAATACAGTCTTACTAAAGGACTCTGACCGAATGCATGATTATACACAATATCTAAGAGCACAACCATCCCAAGACCATGTGCTGCATCAACGAATTTCTTGAACGTCTCTGGATTACCATAATATTTATCGAGGGCCATATGATAGCTTGGATTATATCCCCAGCTATCATTGTTTTCGAATTCTGAGACAGGCATCAATTCTATTGCATTGATCCCTAAATTACTCAAATAAGACAGCGTATCAATTAAAGAGTCAAAACTATTATCAGCGAGAAAATCCCTAAGTAATATTTCATAGATAACAAGATCTTCTGTTGCTGGTAAGTCGTAGTCCGTATGTTGCCAGTCATAGTCTGTAGGTGAGAGATTGACATAAGAAATGTGCCCTGATGTCAACGCTACAGGGTACGGTTCTGGCACAGAATTGAGTGCTGGATCTATACCACTATCATTCACATTATCAAGGATTAGGGTGCTATATGGATCAGCAATCTTGATTGTACCATCTACAAGGTATTGATACAGTAACTCCGTGTTATTACTTGATTGTGGAATCTGTATCCACCAGTCTTCACCATTTACAGTCTTTTGCATCTGATAGTCAGTATCTATCTGAAAATCCGTCAAGTTAGTGAGTGCAAATACGTGTTCTTTGTTAGGTGCATGAAGCTTAAGAATGATACTACCATCTGATACAACACTAGCACCATAGTTAACCTGCACAGGCGTGTCTGCTTGTGCTAGATCTTCATCCAAGACCGCAATACTAAATTTGTCACCAATCGTATCCATTCCATCAGTCGCCTCGAATCGAATGGAATGATTACCTGGCTCCGTAGCTGTATACGTATAGTCAAACGTAGTCCCACTACTTGTAAATATTTCTACGTTATTATCATACAAAGTATAGTTACCCTCCATAGATATCGCCGCCTTGATTTCTAACTGCTCCCCTTGCTCAAGCACGAGCTGCTCCTCATCTGGCGTGATGAATTTACCAGCAAATTCATCTATGTTAGGAACATCTACGAAGATGTCACCAAGTGCGCTAGTTTTGCCTTCTTTAGAGCCATCTGCATTACGGAATACAAATGCGAATTGGAGAACTTCTACTCCTTGGTCAATACCATAAAATTCTCTTGGCACAAATTGGATAAGATGCATATTATTGCCTATAGGAGCCATAACGACATTCGGGTCAGCAGTACCCCAGTTTCCTTGTACATTCTGCCAAGCACCAGGACCACCACTGACAGTGATAATCCCTGTATGTGCATACACTGGTGTGACACCTACTAAGCCTCCACTACCTAGACTCGCGTCATAAATAATCGTGATCTCTTCGTCTATTGTGAATAATGGTGGATCTATCGCTACGATTTGACCTTTGGCAGCAGCCACATATAATAATGAAAACAATAGTAGTGTGAATAATCTCATAAATTAAATTTAGATAAATCAAATGAAAATGATGGAACAAATATTTACCAATAAGACGTTTGCTGAAGTAAAGAAGCCCGTAATCGAGAATACAAGTCTTGGTCAGCTATAAATTGAAATTTCTGAGGACCTTCCGATTTATCGCATGTGCTATAGCAATCTTTATTATGCATCTCCTTGATATTTTATGGCTTGTGGTTCGGTAATGAGTAGGTTGGCTATAGCAGCTATAACCAATGAGATTCCTGCCAAAACCATGGTATTTATAATGGAGTCTCCGAGAAAAGTCTTGTATAAAAAATTAATCCCACCAATGGCAGCAACAATCTGAGGGATGACGATAAACATATTGAACAAGCCCATGAAGACTCCCATCTTATTTGCATCAAGTGTGCTTGACAGCATCGCATATGGCATCGATAAGATACTTCCCCATGCAAATCCAATCGCTACAAAGCAAGCATTCAGCATCAGCGCAGAATCACAGTACTGCATCATTATAAACCCTAGCCCACCTATCAGCAATGAAGCCATGTGGACTAACTTACGATTGATATTGTATCGACTAGCTATCAATGTCAGTATGAGAGCAAATGCCATTGAAGACAGACCATACATCCCCATCGCCGATCCGACCAAATCAGCTGCATTATTAAATGCGAGATCCGCAGCAACATACACTTCTCCTGTGATCATATCAGAATCAGGTTTGGGAGAATTGAAGACATGCTCAGTGAGCGCCGGTGTGGCCATGCTCCACATTGTAAAGAATGCGAACCAGCTAAAAAATTGGATCACTCCAAGTTTTTTCATTGTGACGGGCATGGTGGCGATATTGTGTATGATCTCTTTAAGACCATTCGCAAATCCTGCAGACTCTGCCTTTTCTTGTTCGAATGTTTCGAGATCTTCTGGTGGATATTCTTTAGTTGTCAGTATCGTGTAGATCATGGAAACCATAAGTACGATACCTCCGATAAGAAAAGCAAGTTTGACATTTTGGGGTACGACACTTGGCAATGCTTGATTGTCAACTCCTAATTGATTCAAGAACCAAGGAAGCTGGCTTGCTATCCAAGTACCTATACCTATAATCAATGTCTGTACTACGAATCCATAACTGCGCTGCGACTCTGGCAATAGGTCAGCTACCAATGCACGGAAAGGTTCCATACTCACATTGATAGATGCATCCAGAATCAGTAATGCTCCCACCGCTACCCATAGCACAGGAGAATGCGGCATAAATATTAGAGCAATAGCTGCAAAGACGGCACCTATAAAGAAAAATGGTTTTCGCCTTCCCCATCTGGGGCTCCACGTCCGGTCACTAAGATAACCAATAATCGGCTGCACTATTAACCCAGCTAGTGGTGCAAAAATCCAGAGCATTGGAATATCATCTTTTGCTGCTCCAAGAGTCTGGAATATTCTGGACATAAATCCTCCTTGCAATGCAAAGCCAAATTGGATACCCAAGAATCCAAAACTCATGTTCCATATCTGCCAAAAACTTAATTTCTTTTTTTGATTATTCACTGATTTTATATTCTTTATTATAAAGGTTTTGTTCTACAGATGTGGTCTTGATGATACTTTTGGCTTTGATGTTTTTTTGCTCACCATAAAGTGTAATCTCAACTGACGTATCAGAAAGGTTCTCAATACTGGTACCTCCATCTTTACTAATCTCTAACTTGAGAATGCATCCTTGGTACACTATTCTGAAGTTCATGGACTGCCATTTACTCGGTAGTATTGGAGCAAAGGATAAGCCATCCTCCCCTATTCGCATCCCTCCGAATCCCTTGACAATTGCCAGCCACGTACCTGCCATACTCGTGATGTGTAGACCGTCTTTAGTATCATTGTTATAATCGTCGAGATCTAATCTAGCTGTCCGAAGATACATCTCATAAGCCTTCTCATAGGCACCAATGCGGCAGGCTAGAACGGCATGGATACAAGGGCTAAGTGATGATTCATGTACAGTCATTGGCTCATAAAATAGAAAGTTTCTCTCGATCATGGTCAAATCAAATTGATCTTCAAAAAAATACATACCCTGAAGCACATCAGCTTGTTTGATATAACAGGAGCGCAATATTCTATCCCAAGACCAATGCTGGTGAATAGGCGCTTGGTCATTAGGTATGGCGGTTACTGGCAATAATTCCTTATCCAAAAACCCATCTTGTTGTAAGAAGACTTGGCGCTTCTCACTGTAAGGCAGATATGTATTCTTAATAATCGCATCCCAACGATCTTTTTCCTCCGGGACATACTTACATTTATTTAGTAGGGCATTCAATTCTTTAGGATGTGTTTCGGTTAATTCTTTGATGACATCCTCGCAATATTGAATACACCACCTTCCGATATAATTCGTATACCAATTATTGTTGACGTTGTTTTCGTATTCATTGGGCCCGGTGACTCCGAGCATTACAAATGCATCTTTGTCCTCAGAATACTGGAATCTTTGTGACCAGAATCGAGCAATTCCAAGCAGTACTTCTAGTCCATATTCTGCTAGATAACTGCGATCGCCAGTATACCGGATGTAGTCATATATGGCATAGGCTATTGCACCGTTTCTGTGTATTTCTTCAAATGTTATCTCCCACTCGTTGTGGCACTCTTCTCCATTCATCGTCACCATAGGATACAACGCTGCGCCACCTGTAAAACCAAGTTTCTCAGCATTTTCGATGGCCTTAGGAAGATGATTGTGCCTATAGATTAGAAGTGATCTCGCTACCTTAGGATCAGCCGTGCACAAATAGAATGGAAGACAGTAGGCTTCTGTGTCCCAGTAGGTACATCCACCATATTTTTCACCCGTGAATCCCTTTGGACCAATATTGAGGCGGTTGTCAGAGCCATCATACGTCTGATAGAGCTGTAGAATGTTAAATCGCATGCCCTGCTGAGCAGAAATATCACCGTTGATTTCAATGTCATTCTTTAGCCAGTTAAGGTCCCAAGCAGATTGATGTGTCCCAAGGATAGATGCATAAGATTTACCAACGAGGGAGTCCAACCGCGACTTATTGATATTTACGTAATCATTTCCATGATGAAACGTCGAGGAGATGGACACATACTTGTACAGACTAACTTCCCCAACTGGTGATAATTGTATTGTATAATGATCAGCGATATACCCAGATTCTGAAGTTAATCGCGCTTGTTGATTATCTATTATGTTGTACATAGATGCATGCACAGCAATATCTGTTTTCTTGGTGGAGGCAGCAGCGGAAGGATACCCATTCGCTTCTATCTCGTTGATGTTCCAAAATACTTCATCATAGTTAGCATCTTGGTTAGTCACATTCGCATCTAGGTAGGACCTGATATCAATCGTGCCATCGAAGTCCTCAGACTTTATAATATATTTTATAACGCCTAACTCCTTCGTCAGTTGGTGGCAAAATCGCTCTGATTCAATTGTTAATTTGCCTTGACCAGTCTCTATAGTCATCTGTGTCCTGAATATCGAGTGGCGCATATCCAGTTCTCTATGAAAGTTAGAGATTTTTACTGTATTCAAGTCTAGCACCTCTCCATTAATCGAAAGATCAATACCAATCCAATTTACTGAATTAAGTACTTTAGCGAAGTAATCAGGATAGCCGTTTTTCCACCATCCTACTCGTGTTTTATCTGGATAGTAAATACCAGAAAGATAACTACCTTGAAGCGTATGGCCACTATATATTTCTGAGAATGTACCTCTTACTCCCATGTAACCATTACCAACTGAAAAGATGGATTCTGAGATCTGATTATGATCACGATGAAATCCTTGTTCGATAATCTTCCAAGGGTCTTTTGTTAAATAGTCTTTCATCTAATTAATTTAACTTAATGCTTTAGACGGCACCCTCAAATATAATATTTTGAACCATGAATAAATTGACGATTTTATACATATTTTGATGAGAAAAACTGCAATTTTGCTTTCTTTAAACGATAAGTAATAAAACTTAATTTCAACTAACACTATGGCTACAATCTCTGCTTGCATCTTTGACCTAGACGGTGTGATTGTGGATACTGCTCGCTATCATTTCATTGCTTGGAAGGAATTAGCTAAAACGTGGGATATAGATCTGACTACTGAAGAGAATGAAAAACTTAAAGGTGTCAGTAGAGTCGAATCTCTTCGACATATTATTGGGCTAGCTGACATACAACTTAGCAATGATGAGATAGATAGATACTGTACTGAAAAGAATGCACACTATCTCTCTCTAATATCAGACATGGACGACTCGGAATTGCTTCCTGGTGTAAAAGAACTCCTTGAAGAATTAACGCAACTCAATATCAAAATCGGACTAGGATCTGCAAGTAAGAATGCTCCACATATCATCAAAAAAACAGCAATAGATCACTACTTTCAGGCGGTAGTCAGCGGTAATGATGTTGTCAACTCTAAGCCCCATCCAGAAGTGTTTTTAAATGGAGCTGAGATTCTTAATGTGGCACCAGTGGAAACAATAGTCTTCGAAGATTCGCAAAAAGGAATTGAAGCGGCTAATCGAGGAAATTTTATATCAGTTGGAATCGGAGATCCTCATGACTTAGGAAAAGCAGATATCGTCATACCTGGATTTGAACATCATTCTTATGAAACTATTGTAAACACCCTAGCTCAACAAATTTAATATTTTAATTGATGAAAACTTTTACGACATACAGCCTTCTATTGATATCACTATTCTTGATAAGTTGTAAGCAGACTACAAAAGACGCTGCTAACGGGACGGATGTCAATTCCCAAACAGATGCAAAAATTCTGATGAAAGAAAATGTCCCTATGTGGGCAAAAAATGCCAATATGTATGAGGTCAATATTCGTCAATTTACACCAGAGGGAACATTCGCCGCATTTGAAACACATATTCCAAGACTGAAAAAAATGGGTATTGATATCTTATGGCTCATGCCAATATATCCAATATCAGAGAAAAAGAAAAAAGGGAGTCTAGGCAGCTACTATGCCATCTCCGACTATACGAAAGTCAATCCAGAATTTGGATCATTGGAAGATTTCAGAAATATGGTAAAGACTATTCACGCAGCTGGGATGAAAATCATACTAGACTTCGTACCAAACCACACAGGATGGGATCACACTTGGATAACTGAGCATCCTGGTTACTTTACGCAAGACTCTGAAGGAAATATTATTGACCCTATAGATCCTAACACGGGTAAAAGCTGGGGATGGACAGATGTTGCAGATCTTAACTTTGATAATCCTGATATGCGAAAAGCAATGATAGATGATATGCTCTACTGGTTAGAGGATGAGAATATTGATGGATACAGGATGGATGTAGCCCATGGGGTGCCTGTCAACTTTTGGGATGAAGTAAGTACTGCATTGGCATCTTCAAAACCAGATGTTTTCATGCTTGCTGAGTCGGAGGTTCCAGAACTCAGAAATAATAGATACTTCCAGACTGACTATGGCTGGGGATTTCATCATTTACTCAATGCAATTGCCAAAGGAGAAAAAGGTCCAAAGGATATAAAAGCGTGGTATGATGACAATAAAAATAAATATCAAAAAGGATGGCATATCCACTTCACTTCTAATCATGATGAAAACAGTTGGGCTGGTAGTACAGAAGAAAGAATGGGTAAGGCCCATGATGTTCTTGCAGCTCTGGCTTACACAATAGACGGAATGCCAATGATCTATGGTGGACAAGAAGAGCCATTGACTAAGCGACTAGAATTCTTTGAAAAAGATGACATTGGATTTGGAGACTACAAGAAGGCTGAATGGTTCGCTAAATTTCTGCATGAAAAGCATCAAAACAAAGCCATGTGGAATGGCGACTTTGGAGGTGAGGTCGAGTTTTTATCGGTGACAGATCAGGTACTTGCTTACAAGAGGCAAAAAGATGGTAATATTGTCTATTGTATTCTCAATCTCTCAGATAAACCTGCTACATATACGGTATCCTCAGAAGTAACCGGATTAAGTGATCTGATAACTGGCAAGAGTAATGCACTTAAAGCCGGACAAGAGATAGCGTTATCTCCATGGGGGTATCAGGTATTGACTAAGTCTTAGAATTTCGTTTAGAATTAGATTTGGAAATTAATTTATCTGTTAGAAATCCCTTTTTAAAATTCATTTAGAACAGGTAATGCATTATTATTAAAATCAAACAAAGCTTGATTTTCCCAAGGAGATGCATCTGTAGCTTGATTCCCTTTCCAAGCAATTAATTCAGCCCCCCAGTAACAAAATCCTATCCCGTTTTCCATTTCTTTGGTCAGTGTTTTTATTTCTTTTATAAACTTTCTTTGTCCTTCAAGAGTTGCTGGATATTCGGGTAAAATTAATTGTTCGTCTAATCCTATAATATTATTTGTCCAATCATTCCATTCAAGTGTAAATGGATAAGCTGTCTCAGCAATTATGATTTTTTTATTATAAAAATTACCCAAATCCTTCATTGTTGTTTCAAGAGTATTTAAGGATTTACCATGCCAGATTGGATAATAGGACAAACCAATAATGTCAAAATCAATCGTATTGACCTGACTAAAAAACCAAACAGAGTTTTCGATGCCAGCAAAATGTAGAATAATTTTACAATCTTCTGAATTGTCTCTAACTGCTAAACATCCTTCTTGAATAAGACGCACAAAGTTCTGATAATTTGCTTCTATTTTTCCGTAAGGATGAAGTAGTCCAGAGTTTATTTCGTTTCCTATTTGAATATAATCAGGACCTATTTCTTGCATCACTTTTTCAGTATAGGTATAAACGCTGTCTTTCAATGCAGCGAAACTTATTCCTTGCCACTGCGATGGAGTTTCTTGTTGTCCTGGGTCTGCCCAAGAATCTGAATAGTGCAGAGTTAGCCAAGTCTTTATCCCGGCATATCTTAAGATTTGGGAGAACTCCTTTACTTCATGAAATCCAGAATGCTCATCAATTGGATTTACCCAAAGTCTTAACCTAACTGTATTTACACCGTTATCTTTGAGTATTAATAAGAAGTCTTTTCGATTTCCATCCAAATCATAAAATATTGGATTTGTAGAAGATATTTCTGGATATGCCGAAATGTCAACAGCAGAAATGAATTCTGAAGTTCCTTCCTCTGGAGCAGGCACATTTATATTATCTTGATTACAAGATGTGAGAATCAAAAGAGATATAATTATTTGGGCTATTCTATTCATTTAGGACTTCCAAAATAAGGAACATAATGCAACTTTTCGGCAACATAATTTATTTTGTATTCCCACATTTCTTCAACAGGCTTTAATAATTCAATTTAATAAGGATTGTAAAAGGGCTAGTATTGACCTATGTCTACTAACAAACAATCGCTTAGGTTTCACTATAGTTCCTATTAGGCTGTTCACTTTTAAGTTTATGTATCAGTCTAATTTAAGTTATTAGACAGGTATTTAGCTATCTTTTAGGATTGACTGCCTCTAAAACTACTAATAATTGGAAATGTCCAATCGTTATAAGCCTTATAAGCAGATATCGAAACAAATTAAGTGTTGCTCTGTTATAAAAATATGGATTATAAATCATCTAATGAACTCTTACAATTTACGCCAAAAGGAATATGGTGTAAGCAAGCGGATGTCTATATCGACCCTTGGAAACCTGTAAAAAAAGCACTCATTACGCATGGACACGCTGACCATTCGCGGTATGGACATGCTGCTTATTTAGCAACGGAAACTGCTGCGCCAGTTATCAAATATAGATTGGGAGACATTAATATAGATACCATTCCATTTGGTAAAAAAATTAATATCAATGGCGTTCATTTTTCTTTTCATCCAGCAGGACATATTTTAGGCTCCGCACAGATTAGAGTAGAATATAAAGGAGAAATCTGGGTGGCTTCTGGCGATTATAAATTGGAGGACGATGGTTTGGCAGAACCATTTGAATCCATAAAGTGTCATACTTTTATTACCGAATCTACATTTGGCTTACCCGTTTTTAATTGGCGGCCACAAACAGAAATTTTTGCAGATATCAACGAGTGGTGGCGCAACAATGCCGCAGCAGGCAAAGTAAGTTTCATAACAGGATATTCACTCGGAAAAGCCCAAAGAATTCTACAAGGATTAGATACGAGTATCGGTAAAGTGTACACCCACGGAGCAGTGGAAAACATCAACGAGGTAGTCCGTAATCAAGGAATTAAATTACCCGAAACCATTCGAGTCACCAAAGAAATTTCCCCAAAAGATTATCCAACGAATTTAGTGTTAGCTCCTCCAGGCGCATTGAATAGTGCATGGATGAAAAAATTTAAACCAATTTCGATAGGTATTGCTTCGGGATGGATGACCATGAGAGGTGCTAGAAGAAGAAAAGCTGCCGAAAGAGGGTTTGTGTTGTCCGACCATGTTGATTGGAAGGATCTGAATCGAGCGGTAAAAGAAACGGGTGCAGAAAGAGTCATCGTGACGCATGGCTACACATCTATATACACCCAATACTTGCAAGAAAAAGGACTTATGGCACAGGCCGCTGAGACAGAATTTACTGGAGAAAGTATTGATGGAGAGGTAGACAAAAAGGAAATAGCATAAGAAACTATTTAATACAAGCTATGAAAAAATTTGCTCGTTTATTTACTAAATTAGACCAGACAACCAAAACTTTAGTTAAGGTATCAGCCCTCGTAACATACTTTGAGGAGGTAGACGATAAAGACCGATTATGGTCGATGGCGATTCTTTCTCATCGACGACCGAAACGAACGGTAAAAACAAGTCTACTAAGACAGTGGGCGGCAGAATTAGCAGATATTCCCCTCTGGTTATTTGAAGAAAGTTATCGTAAAGTAGGAGACTTAGCTGAGGCAATTGCATTAGTTTTACCCCCCGCCAAAGAGCAACACGAGGCATCCTTATCTCAATGGATTGAGGTCGTCAAAGATTTAGATAAAAAGGAAGAAGAATTTAAGAAAAAGGTAGTAATAGACGCCTGGATGGGATTAACTTATAATGAACGCTTTGTTTTCAATAAACTCATTACGGGCAGTTTCAGAGTGGGAGTCTCCCAAAAATTGATGATGCGGGCTTTGGCACAATATGAAGGCCAAGAAGAAAATACCATCGCTCATCGCTTGATGGGAAATTGGTCGCCCGATACAATTACTTACGAAGAATTAATTCGAGCTGAAAACCCATTAGACGACATCTCTAGGCCGTATCCATTTTATTTGGCATATGCTTTAGAGGGCAAACCCGAAAGTTTAGGTAGTCCAAGTGACTGGCAAGTAGAGCGAAAATGGGATGGTATTAGAGGTCAATTAATTGTTCGGGATGACAACTTATTTGTCTGGTCACGAGGAGAAGAATTGGTTACTGATAAGTTTCCCGAGTATCATCCGTTAGCTCATTTATTACCGAATGGAACAGTTATTGATGGTGAAATTTTACCTTTCAGAGACGGTCTACCATTGACTTTCAATATTCTACAGACTAGGATTGGTCGTAAAAATGTGACCAAAAAAATATTAGAATCTGCTCCTGTTATTTTAATGGCTTATGATTTATTAGAATATGAAGGGGCAGACTTGCGCCAAGCACCTTTACGAGAAAGAAGAGCACTATTAGAAAAAATCTTAGCCGAGAACCCTACCAATGGTATTATCGTTTTATCAGAAATAGTGGAGTTTGAAAAATGGGAACAAGCGGCCGCAGTTCGAGCGGATTCTAGAGCACATTTTAGTGAAGGTTTGATGATAAAAAGACTGGATTCAGACTATAAAATTGGCCGTAAGAAAGGTGATTGGTGGAAATGGAAAGTAGACCCGCTGACCATTGATGCGGTGATGATTTACGCCCAACAAGGTAGTGGACGGCGAGCTAATATGTACACCGATTATACGTTTGCGGTTTGGGATGGTGACAATTTGGTCCCTTTTACGAAAGCTTATTCTGGTCTGACTGACAAAGAATTCAATAAGATAACAGCTTGGGTTAGAAAAAATACCAAAGAGCGATTTGGTCCTGTCAGAAGTGTCAATCCAGAGTTGGTCTTTGAATTGGCTTTTGAAGGAATTAATAAGTCAACTCGACATAAATCAGGCGTTGCCTTGCGTTTTCCTCGGATGCTGCGCTGGCGTACGGATAAGAAAATTGAAGAAGCGAATACTTTAGAAGACTTAAAACAGATGTTAGAAGTCTATGGCTAGTAGTAAAAGAAGAGATATCTCTCTACCTTTAGAAAAATTATGACTCGCAAACAACAAATAGAAGTAGGCACTAAATGGTTTGAGCAAAAAGGATGGACGCCGTTTCCATTCCAAGTGGCGGCGTGGAAAGCACATTTGCAAGGAAAAAGCGGCATTGTAAATGCCTCAACGGGAAGTGGTAAAACGTATTCCTTAATCATTCCCATTTTATTAGAATTTTTAGCAACGCATCATAAAAAGGCTGTTTTGCCGACTAACAATGGGTTACAAGCTATTTGGATTACGCCAATAAAAGCCTTAGCCAAAGAAATAAAAATAGCAGCAGAAAATGCAGCAGAAGGATTGGGAATTCAATGGAACATTGGCATCCGTACAGGAGACACTTCCACTTATGAACGAACCAAACAAAAGAAGAAACCACCTGAAATTATAATTACTACGCCTGAAAGTTTACACCTATTATTAGCCTCTAAAGAATACGAATTTTTTTTTGGAAATCTTAAGACGTTTGTAGGAGATGAGTGGCACGAATTGGTCGGTTCTAAACGAGGGGTACAAGTGGAATTGGCTTTAGCTCGCTTGAAAGGATTTTTACCCGATTTGAAAGTATGGGGTATCTCGGCGACTATTGGGAATATTGAAGAAGCTGCACAAGTCTTAATGGGGAGCATTTATCCTACGAATAACTGCAAGATTATTCGGTCCAAAATCAAGAAAAAAATTGTCATTAAAACGGTTATGCCTGATGACATTACACGATTTCCTTGGGCAGGTCATTTAGGCATTCATCTGGTTGACAAAGTTTTGGAAATAGTCAATCAAGGCAATACTACCCTGCTGTTTACCAATACTCGAAATCAATGTGAACGATGGTACCAAACATTGCTGGCACACCAGCCAGGGTTAGCAGGACTGATTGCGATGCACCATAGTGCAGTTAACCGAGACCAGCGGGATTGGGTAGAGCAAGCCCTCCACGACGGCACTATTAAACTTGTTGTTTGCACCTCCGGCCTTGACTTGGGCGTTGATTTTCGACCTGTAGAAACGGTTATTCAGATTGGAAGTCCAAAAGGCGTAGCTCGATTTACTCAACGGGCAGGACGAAGTGGCCACCAACCTGGTGCAACGAGTGTCATCCATTTTGTGCCTACACACGCTTTAGAGATAATTGAAGCGGCGGCTTTGCGAAATGCCATAAAAACGAATAATATTGAAAGCCGAACTCCCTATATTCGGTCTTTCGATGTATTGGTGCAATTTTTAGTTACCCTATCAGTTTCAGGTGGTTTTACTGCTAGTGAAATCTTCATGGAAATTAAAAGAACCTTTTCCTTCAATAGTATTTCGGAAGCAGAATGGAATTGGTGTTTATCGTTTATCACCACAGGTGGTAAATCGCTTACTGCTTACGATGAATACAACCGTGTTGGTGTTAATAAAGGTCGGTATTACATTGTGAATACGTCTATGGCGACCAGGCATAGAATGTCCATTGGTACAATTGTGAGTACACCCTCTATGGAAGTAAAATACCGAAATGGAGCTAAAATCGGACGCATCGAGGAACGCTTTATTTCTAGCTTAAATAAAGGAGATGTTTTTATTTTTAGTGGTAAAGTATTAGAGGTTGTACGAGTCAGAAATATGGAAGTGCAAGTCAAAGCGAGTAAGAAGAAAGGCTCTATAACCCCTTCTTGGTTAGGCGGTAGAATGCCATTTTCATCTCAATTATCAGAAGAATTGCGACACCAAATGACTTTCATTCAGCGAGATAATTTAAATAGTGCAGAATTAAAAATCTTAAGACCATTAATTAAGTTACAGACGCAACGATCGCATATTCCAACCGAAAATGAATTTTTAATAGAATATTTTAAAGATAGAGACGGATACCACTTAATTTTTTATCCATTTGATGGTCGATTTGTCAATGAAGGACTCAGCACTCTAATTGCTTGGCGGATTTCGCAAACAAAAAAAATAAGTTTTTCTATTGCCCTCAACGATTATGGTTTTGAATTATTAACAGACCAAGAACTGGAAGTGGAGAAATTAATTAACAAAGATTTGTTTACTTCCAAAAACCTATGGGAAAACATTCAAAAAAGTGCTAATTCTGTCGAAATGGCTAAACGGAAATTTAGAGACATTGCGACCATTGCTGGACTTATTTTTAAAGGGTATCCTGGTGCGCACAAAAAAGACCGACATCTACAATCTTCTTCCCAACTATTCTTTGATGTTTTTAAAGAACATGAACCTGATAACTTATTAATTCTACAGGCTTACGAAGAAGTGATGCAATTTCAATTAGAAGAAACAAGACTTCGAAGGGCATTAGATAGAATTGCCAAACAAACCATTATTATTAAAAAAACAACTAAAGCCACGCCTTTTGCATTTCCTATCATCGTAGACAGAATGAGAGAAAAAGTATCAAGTGAGACTTTAGTGGATAGGATTCAAAAGATGAAATTAAAATTGATAAGAGATTGACTATAAACTTTAAAAATCAAACGCTCCAACTACATCCAGCAAAGGGCATTTACTGGCGCGAGCAAGATACTTTACTAATCGCTGATTTACACCTTGGGAAAGCAGCACATTTTAGGAAAAAAGGCTTAGCAGCACCCGCTACTGTTTTACAAAAAAATCTCTCTAATTTAGTTAGTCTCTTAATGGAATTCATGCCAAGTAGAGTGATATTCCTTGGAGATCTATTTCACAGTAGCCTCAATAAAGTTTGGGACCAATTTTCGCTTTTTTTACAATATCACCCATCTATTTCTTTTGAATTAGTTCAGGGCAATCACGATATTCTACCATCTCAATTTTATTTAGATGCTCAACTCGAAGTCTATACCGGACCACTAATTATCGACAACTTTATTTTTTCTCATTATCCACTAATAGATTTTCCTGATAGTTTGTACAACTTCTACGGCCATTTGCATCCCGGTGTAGTTTTGTCAGGGTTTGGTGGACACCAATCTAAATTACCTTGTTTTCATTTTGGCGCAACACAATGTGTTTTACCTGCCTTTGGAGCATTTACGGGATTATTTATCGTACAACCAAAAGTAGGGGATCGAGTTTTTGTGATTGCAGAACGAACCGTCCTAGAAGTTTAATTATGAATATTACACTTCAGATCAAATAACCTCTAGTACTATTTTCTCTGCTGCAGACAAACTATAGTCATATTTGCCATCCGTATAATCTTCATAAACTGGTAGTTCTTTATTATCAATCAGTTGTAAAATATTAGGATGCACATAATAGTTTTTGCAGACACTTGGCGTATTGCCTAATTCATCTGCTACCAATCGAATTAAGATGTTGGTAAATTTCTTACGCGGGGCATTTTCCTTTTGTGCCAATGCTTGTGGATAATATTCTACCGCCATTCGACTTGCGACCCAAGTTCGAAAATCTTTGCTCGAAAATTCCTCACCCATGGATTCCCTTATATATTCATTGACTTCATCACTGTCTATATTTTGCCAGTCTCTGTTTTCATCCCGATACCTAAATATCTCGTACCCTGGGAATTCAGCAGATTTTCTAATGAACTTGACTAAATCATGATCATCAATCGTTACCGTTCTAATCTTATTACTCTTTCCTTTATATTCAAAGGTCAATCCTGATTTATCAATATCTAAATGACGTCGACGTAAGGTTGTAAGGCCATACGTTTCATTTTTTTTGACGTATTGCTGATTACCAATTCGAATGCCTGTTTCATCTAAAATTAGCACCATCAAGGCTAGTACTTTTGATTTTTGCCAATTCTTTGCCGTTATATCCGCTAAACATTTTTTTCTAACTCTTGGTAAGACTTCCCCGAAAGATTTCATTTTGGCAAATTTTTCGGCTTGCCGTTGCCGTTCCCATTCTGAATGGTAAATGTACTGTTTGCGTCCTTTCAAATCTCTTCCCGTCGCTTGAATATGCCCATCCGGCCATTTACAAATCATAACTTTGTCCCACATCGGAGGGATGATCAATTTTTTTAGACGACCCAGTATTTTCTTATCTGTGATTTTATCGCCAGTTTCATCATAATATTGATAGCCTTTACCATATTTTTTCCTAACCACACATAAGTCTGTGTCGTCTATGTACTTAATTTTTTTGCTCATAATTTGATTGTATAAGAGCTTGTTACGCGTTTGTCTTCGGATTCAAAAAAGACATTATTTCAGCACAGAGGATAAATTCCCAACAAGCTTTAAATACTCGGATAAGATAAGTTATGCAAAGTTGTAAGGGACATAGTATAATACAATTTCCATAGGAATTATACCTTAAACTGAACAATTAAAGTTAAAAAAATATCTAGTATTTAGAGCTCCTTCAATTTTGTTTTCTTTGCCATGATTTATTTTTGTAATGTCTGGTGAGTCATTTATTTGTTCAATAATAACAATTGGGATACCATTATGAAACGTTCATTATGGGACTTGATAGGATATTCATTTATTGTTGAGCTATTTGCAAACCATTTAAGTATATTTCTTCTATAAGGGGATAACACTAAGTACATATTAGGAATTCATCTTTCGGTATCTCATCGAATAAAAACAAAATTTCAGCAATTTGGAATGGAGGAATAATATTATTCGCCTTGGCTTTTAACCTTCCTTTAATTGCTCCAAACTATTTTACCCTTTGTTCATCTTTATTGGTGGTAGGTATATTTTCAGGATTTACGCCTTTGAGCTTGACATAAGAGAAGTTTTTTTGTCCATATTTAGATTTAATTGTCATGTAGTACCTCGCATTTGGTTTTAGAGGTTAAAGTAGTAGCTTATTAATATCGAATTCTAACCAGGACCATCATTTTTCCATAAACCATTATGTAATTCTAAGTTTATTTAACTCCTATCTATTTTAAACTTATCTTATCACACAAGAGCATTCATAAATTAGAATAATTCTCTTCCCGAATCATTATTAAACACAAATACAATGAAAAACAACTTCAAATTTTTCCTCATTGTCCTTTTTATTCAAGTTTCATTTAATGGCCTGGTTTCCCAGTGCCCTACAGACCTTACTTTCAATACACAAGCTGAAATCGATGCATTTATAATAGATTATCCAGATTGTGTACATGTTGTAGGTGATATTGTGATAGTAAATAGTTCTGATATTCTTAATGTGGATGGTTTTTCAAATATTGAATCTATAGATGGATGGCTCTATTTGGAATACCTTTTTAATCTGACAGATCTTTCAGGCTTTTCTAATCTTCAATTAATTACAGATCGGCTGTGGTTAAAAGGGATGAATATTGTGCCTGATTTATCAGGATTTTCTTCTCTCCATACCGTAATGGGTCAAATAGATTTAGTCTATCTACCCTTGATTACTGATTTACAAGGATTCGAGAGTTTAGTGACAATTGGATCAATGCAGATTATAGATTGTGACAACTTGGAAAATCTAACAGGTATGGAGAATCTTAGATATGCTGAAGGGGGTTTTATTTTTTCGGATAATTCAAATTTAGCTAATATGGTTGCATTGTATAATGTGATTGCCAGTTTGGGTGTTAATATGGATTATAATTATAATATGGGTGATTGTACTAATTCATTTGTTTGTGAATTTATGGCGCCTTGGGCAGTCTTTAATGATAATCTAGCTCCCTGCATTCTTGGTGAAAATGCTATTGATTATTGTGTTTTTCCTCCCATCGCACCTGGTCTTGTAGACGCTTGCCAAACTTTACCCTCAATAGAAATATCGGATGCTATGGGGAATACATATAAGGCCGATGTCTTTGATGAAAATGGTAATATTGTGTGTACAATAGAGGCAGATGGGAATACGCTTGGAGTAACGGAAGTAGAACTATACACATCTTCAGAAATCAGGTACTATGGTGGTGTGCCTTACATGAGTAGAGATGTTTCTATAATTCCGGAATTTCAACCAAGCTCAGATGTAAGTGTCAAATTTTATTATACTGCACAAGAGTTCTCTGACCTTCAAGCTGCTGACCCAAGTATCCTCACAATTGAAGATATATATTTTACTAAAATAGATGGGGGATGTCAAGGTTCTTATTCTGGAGGCGGTTCTGAATATATGCAATTGTGGAGTAATGAATATGGCCAAAACGGTGATTGGTGGGTACGTGTACTTATTCCATCATTTTCTGGTTTTCATAGCCAAGGATCTATTTTTACATTGCCAGTCGAAATTGTCAAATTTGGAGGACAGCGAAATAATTCAGATGTCCTGTTGAACTGGACAACAATTTCAGAAGTAAACAATGATTATTTTAATGTCCACCATTCTACAGATGGGAGGAGCTTTGATGTAATAGGAAAGGTAGAAGGCTCAGGAACTAGTACAGCTTCTAAACACTATTCTTTTACGCATAAACAATCAAATGGGGCAAACAGTTATTACAGATTGGAACAAGTGGATTATAATGGAGAGATAGAATACTCTGACGTTATTCATGTTTCTAATGAAGAAGACAAACTAACCCTTGCACCAAATCCTTCTAATGATTTTATACATGTTCGTTTCAATTCTACATATGAATTTGTGACTATAGAAATTTATAACTTGCTTGGATCTAGAGTTAGAAGTGCTAACATAAGTCAAGGTGAAAAATACGATATCAGTCAATTAGCTGATGGAATATATACCATTATAAGCACCAAGGGAAACCAACAAATTAATACCCGCTTTGTAAAGTATTAATTTGTAGACTTTCATTAATTTTGAACGCAACGGCATAACCGTTCGATTACCCCTGCATCTATTTTGTTACACCTGATTCAGAGCATGATTATCCGGATACTTATTAAACAGAAACTTTGACTTAAAAGAAATCAATACTTGATGGGTTAGTGAATAACTTATGTTCTAGTAGATAGACGCTGGATCTAACTGACGACATTTATTGACTTAGCTGACAGGAAAAGATGCTCGTAGATCAAGTAAATTAGTCACCGATTAGTAAGCAATTCATAGTTCTGAAATAGCTGTTTAGAAAAAATGAGATTAGTTTTTTTTCCCATTGTTTTTATTTCTTCTACATTTTTGTGAACAATATTTGACTTTGTCCCATTCTTTTTTCCATTTCTTTCGCCAGGTGAACGGTAAGTTGCAAGTTGCGCAGATTTTTGTAGGAAGAGTGACTTTCTTATGACTCATTACTTATTGACTCTTCTCATGGAGGGATTGCGGGTATGTGTGAATAGTATGTGTTCTCGATGCTTTGTCACTGAAGGGTGACTGCGGTGCTTCCATATTTTATCTCGAGCTACTGAGGCACTACTTGCAAGGTCTACTATAGGATCTGGATAATCATCGTTAATTTTATAGAATTGTTTTTCCATCATTGTAAGGGACCATGGCTGATGTATAAAAGCGTCAGGATATACTCTGAGCTCCGGCACCCACTTTTTGATAAACTTACCTTCAGGATCATGATCTTGTGATTGTTTTACAGGGTTGTATATTCGTATTGTATTCACTCCAGTAACACCTGCTTGCATCTGGAACTGCGGATAATGTATACCTGGTTCGTAGTCGAGGAATTGCTGAGCAAGGTGGTATGATCCAGTTCTCCAGTCGCAATCCAGATGATGACATAAGAAGGAAACCAACATAGCACGCATTCTAAAGTTAATCCAACCAGTAGTTATGACACAGCGCATACAAGCATCTATAAGCGGATAGCCAGTCATTCCATTTTTCCATGCACTTAGGTTTTCTGTCTTATTAGCCTTAGAGAGAGATTCATATCCTGGGTTGACACAATTAATTTCATAATCACAATCGACTTCAAATTTTTGAATAAAATGACAATTCCAATGTAATCTGGTCAAAAATTGACTAAAAGCTCGCTTATGCTTTTGACTACAGGGATGATTTCTAACATATTGATACACTTGTTTGACACTTAGACAACCCCATGCAAGATAAGGTGAGATTCTACTACAAGATGTTCTGCTTTGGGATGGTTTGGATATGTACTTAAAGTAATTTGCTCCTCGACTTTCACAAAAACTGTATAGAACTTTCCATGCTTCGGTCTCTCCGGATTTCTGAAATTCATCTGAATAGTTTTCCAGTTCTAGTCGAAAGTTATGAGGTAGTTTGTAGCCAAGATCAAAAGTTTTGGTTGATGCAGAAAAAGTATTATTGATTGAAGGAGCTCTTACACATTCTTTCCAATGTTTATCCCAATCTTTTCTATTCTTTATCCCTCTCTGTATGCCATCTCTTGGACATTGTATCCAAGATATCAGTTTTTGCTTTAATAAAGCTCCAACCTGCCTATCTCTCTCCCATGTTCTTCTTGTCCCACTCTCTTGATAGGAGAAGACTTTATTTACTTTAAAAAGTTTTGAAAGATGATCGAAAATATTCTTGGCTTCGCCATATAAGATCATTACTTCTCTTTGAAATTGTTGTAGAGTTCTATTCATGTCCAGTAAGGCATGATAACAAAACTGTAAGTGTCTCATTGATGTATCAGGACTTGAAATTAAGCTGGGCTCAAATTGATATATAATAATATAATCTTCTTTTTCTTGCTCAGCTTCCCAAAGCGGCCTGTGATCAGTAGTTCGGATATCTCTCTTTATCCATACGATATTAATTCCATTGTCTTCCATATAGAAGGATATCTATCCTTTTAAAATTTTGTTATTAAATATTTGACGTTGACGAATTCATTTAAATCTATTAATATCAGTGTTTCTTTTCTTAAGCAGTTTTACACTAACGCCATTAATGACTCTTTTTCGCCACAGATTATATGATTTTTACCTTAAGTTGATAACCTTTCAAAACAACTGCTCCTGACAGTCCAAATTGATACCAAATAGCGTGAATAGCTATCCTATCTTCCCCATCTCTATAGTCCGATCCAACTTAAGTTCCACTAACTACGCTATCTATTAACAAGTTCAGTTCATTTAAGTTTATAATGTATTCTTAATGATTTGCTTGCATGTAACACCCGGACTCAGTGCCATCTTATTGTCAATTAACTTATCTTAATGTCTACTTTTGTGGGGAAGTCTAATTCGTCATCAAGAAGTTAGTAAACTTCACATCATTGCTATGTATAACCTTAATCAAATTATATATCAAACATATTTTGTACTAAAAAACTTGAAAAAATAATTGGAAAGAAAAATACACTACCCAAGTTGAAAGCTTAATTGGTGATTGGAATGAAAATGTTTTCTACGTGCAGAGGAAAAAATATCTATTCTTGCTTAATGAAAAAACTTGTTGTTCAGTAATTATTCCAAATTTTGTAAGAAAAGACCTTCCAAATTCAGCGAAATATTTTATACTAGATTCGTGGACCAATTACTATATGATAAAATAAAAATAGATTTAAGAGTAATAAGTAGACTTAATGGAAATCAAATAAATTTTATGAAAACGAATAACAATCGTAAAGAAACGGATCAATGACTCAATTCATTAAGGATATTGATTATAACCTTTACTACTAACATGAATTGCTAACACTGCAAGAATTGAATCATAGAATGACAACAAATTTTGTGACTATATTCGGTATAAAAAATATGACATGGACAAACTAATTGTTCTCATGCAACCACTATTAAACAAAGCTAAAAATGAGGTATACGCCTAACACCTCTTACATCCGTCGCCTGTTTGCTCACTTATCTAACTTAGACAACAAGAACACAAGGCTCTTCCCTACCAACAAGCTTCACTAGAGGTAATACAAAGAATTTTACGTCACCGTGCAATGTTAACTTTATCTAAAACTTACTTTGTACAACTATATATCATATATCTTTTTTCTATTTAGAAACTGCTGGCACCTAACTGCCATAGCATGCGGAGTATGCTTGCTAAAAGACAACGAAGCTGGCCGTTCAGTAAGTATGGTTAGCCGAGAATCAGGTGTGCAAAAGCGTACATTTTATAGCTGATGTAAGAAAATTAGTGAGATGAACGTCAATCATTTCAAGCGGATAAAGACATTAGAATCGCAAGCTAATGGGGATGTTTGCAAATTTAACTTTGTATCTCTAAAAGTCAAAGATCAGTATGAATATAAAAATCCAAATCAGAAAATGAGTCAATTAATTAATCAGGTTGCATTTGCATCTTAAACTTAGTCACTGAAAAATGTATGTTAGTTTACAATTACCTTTGTAGCTGTATGAATCTTATTCTTCAGGGATCGATTTGTTAGAATGTATATTCCTTGACTTATTTCACCTAATGGTATTGTTATAATATTAGCACCTGTTGTGACACTGTATTTAAATCGCTTTATGACTTCTCCTAATGTGTTGATCACTTCGAAATAAATATCTTCATTGTAATTACTCGTTAATGAGACATTAATTTTGTCATGAGTCGGATTAGGGTAGTATGAAATATTTGAATATTCACTTTCTTCATTATTACTGGAGACTAAAAGCTCATCGCTGACATTAATATTATCGATTATGACTTGGTCCCCAAGAACATCCTCGCCACTAAGGATAAGCCCATATAGGTTTCTTCCAATAAGAGACTTAGACTGGAAACAAACTTCGAAAGTTGTACCCACATAATCCGTTAAGTCAACTATATGATTATCGAACTGTTTTGG